>Ga0209511_1000858_pt1 | contig 28318 bp, 31 predicted proteins | sample SSSSmetaG_FD_184141 | JGI IMG/M metagenome (GOLD analysis project Ga0209511, IMG submission 184141) | Glacier valley bacterial and archeal communities from Borup Fiord, Nunavut, Canada, to study Microbial Dark Matter (Phase II) - ​SSSS... | ecosystem: Environmental > Aquatic > Freshwater > Ice >... | reverse complement strand
TTGATGTGAGCAAGCTCAAAAACTACTCGAGCGTGTTCCCTAACCTGAAAAGCGGGCGCTGGAACACTTTCGACGGCAAGCTCTACGGTGTGTCCTTCTCCTGGGGACCGAACATTCTGGTGTACAGCAAAAAAGACATTGCCAACGCGCCCAAGAGCTGGAACGAACTCTTCGACAAAAAGTATGCCGGCAAGATTTCGCTGCCGGACAACCCCATCACCATCGCCGACATCGCGCTGTGGATGGGTAAAAAGAACCCCTACGACCTGACCGACGCCGATTTGGCTCAGGTCAAGGCCAAGCTGCTCGAGCTAAAACCCAACATTCGCAAGTTCTGGGCCACCGCCGGAGAGCTGGCTCAACTGTTCCAATCCGGTGAAATCGTAGCCGCACACGCGTGGCCGCTGACCGCCGTGGACCTCGGCAAGGCGGGCTTCAAAGTGGGTGTGGCCCGCCCGAAAGAGGGACTGACCGGCTGGACCGACTCGTGGATGATTTCCAAGTCCACCAAAAATCTCGAGGGTGCCTACAAATGGATTGACTTCATGCTCGGCAAAGAAGGCCAGAAGGGCATGATTGGCGTAACCGGCTACTCGGGCGGCACTACCCTGGGCGCGCAGGCGGTGGGTGCGGCCAAGGCCAAAGAGCTGTTCATGGACAGTCCCTCGAGCTTGGCGGGCATCAAAATGTGGGAGATTCCGGCCAATTACGATAAATGGGTCAAGCTTTGGAACGAGGTCAAGGGCGAGTAAGGATTGGGTCTTCAGTTTTCAGTTCGGGTGCTCGAGTACAAAGTTTGACTGGACCGTCGAAAACAAAGTTGTGATGTAGGGGCTGGCCTCGTGCCTGCCCACTGCACTCGAGAGCCAAAACTCACCTTGCTCTCGAGCGAACTCATTGCTCATCGCTCATCGCAGATGACCCAATCCAAGAGGCCCCATGACTCGAGCCATTCCCCTTGTCCCATCCCCTAGCCCGCGCAAATCCGGGCGCAGGGGGGTGGGGTTTTCGCTCACCCTGGGGCCACCGCTGTTGTGGGTCACGGTTCTTTACCTCGTCCCACTGGCGCTGCTGCTGATTTACGCCTTCTGGCGTTACGACCCAGTACAGGGCGAAACGGTTCGCACGCTGAGCCTGAGTAATTTTCAGGAAATATTGACCTCGAGTGCGTATTTAAAGACCATCGGGCGCACGGTGCTGGTGGCAGCGGGCGTAACCCTGATTGACGCCATCATCTCGTTGCCGCTGGCTTTCTTCATCGCCCGACACGGCGGCAAATACCGCGCCCTGCTCACAGTTCTGGTGATTTTACCGCTGTGGTCGAGCTATCTGGTGCGGGCCTTCGCCTGGAAGGTCATTTTAGGCACCAACGGCGTGCTTAACGGCTTTCTAATGGCAGTGGGCCTGCTCGACAAACCCAGTCCGCTGTTTTTGTACAGCAATTTTTCTACGGTGCTCACCTTTGTACATGTCTGGCTACCGTTCATGATTCTGCCGCTGATTACCGCCTTCGAGCGGCTGCCGCAAAGCCTGCTCGAGGCCGGAACCGACTTAGGGGCGCGGCCCGCTACGGTGTTCTGGCGCGTCACCCTGCCGATGGTTTTCCCTGGCTTATTGGCGGGTGGTTTGAGCGTGTTTTCGCTGACCATGGGCGACTTCATCACGCCCAGTCTGGTGGGCGGCACCTCGAGCAATCAGGTGGGTAACTTGGTGGCCACCCAGTTCGGTGTAAGCGACAACTGGCCGCTGGGCGCGGCGTTTTCACTGGTGGTCATTTTGATTGTGGTGGGCGTGATGGCCCTGGTTCAGCGTCGGGCGGAGGCTTTATGAGCAGGTTACGGGTTTTGGGGGACGGGTTACAGGTCTGGCTCGAGCGGGTCTACCCATGACCTTTGCCCTCGAGAGTGCCCCACCCAAGCCTCGAGCGGCTAAAAAGCCGTGGTTGCTGGCGCTGGTCAGCTTGCTGGTCTTCGCCTTCCTGTATTTACCCATCGTGGTCGTCATTCTGCTCAGTTTCAACGCCTCGAGCGTGCTGAGCCTGCCGATTCAGGGCTTCACGTTTGCGTGGTACAGCCAGGTTTTTCAGGACGACGGCCTCAAAACCGGGCTGTGGAACTCGTTGCGGGTCGCCACCGTCGCCACGCTGCTGGCCTCGAGTTTTGCCGTTCTGGCCGCTTTTGCCATTCACCGCTACCGCTTTTTTGGGCGCTCGAGCTTTCGGGTGGCGGTCAATTTGCCGCTGCTGCTGCCGGGGGTGGTGACAGGCGTAGCGATGCTGGCGGCGTTTACCCAGGCGGGCGTGGAAATATCCTTGCTCACCGTGATTTTAGGCCACGCCATCTTCGGCATTCCGGTGGCGATGGGCGCGGTGCTGACCCGCCTGAGCCGGATGCCTGCCAATCTCGAGGAAGCGGGTTACGACCTCGGCGCGCGGCCCCCGCAGGTCTTCGCTCGAGTGGTGTGGCCTTACGTGCGCTCGAGCGTAATTTCTGGCGCGCTGCTGGCCTTCACGCTGTCTTTCGACGAGGTGGTCGTGACCATATTTCTCACCGGGCGCGACAACACCCTGCCCATGGAAATCTGGTCGCGGCTGCGAACCCAGATTACGCCCGAGATTGCGGCGGCAGCCACGCTGGTGCTGGTTCTCTCGAGCGTGCTGGTGCTGCTCAATGGGCGGTTGAGTCGGGAGTGAAAGGTAAGTTTGTTCTGCCTGGAAAGACCCCCCTACTCTTTTTGTGCTGCGCTGTCTTGAGCAGAACGGCACCTTCCGGGCCTGCTCGCTCAAAAAGAATCTCCCCCCTACAAAGCAGGAGGGGAACTTTAGTCCGTTCTAGTTCCCCCCCTGCTTTGTAGGGTTCGCGCAGCTTCCCGCAGGGACGGAACCACCACGAAAGCGGGCAGGCCCCATGGGGTGCCGTTTTGCCCAAGACAGCGCAGCGCTTCCGGTTCGGTCCGTGAAGCTTCCGAAGGACGGGTCTCAGGCCAAAGCCAAAGCCTCACTCAACCCTCGAGCACCCTCACTACAGGAAATCCACCATGCAACCCACCAAATCCCAACCGCCACCCAACCCACAGAACATCAATCCGCTCGACCTCGAGAGTGCTCGCAAAGACAGCGCCGTTTACCTCGAGAACATCTCCAAAATCTACAAATCCGGTGGGCACGACGTTTACGCCGCGCACCAAGTGACGCTCGAGGTGCGCGCTGGCGAATTTTTCTCGCTGCTTGGCTCGAGTGGGAGTGGCAAAACCACCTGTCTGCGCTGCATCGGGGGCTTCGAGGTTCCCGAGTACGGCAAAGTCTGGGTAGGAGGCGAGGACGTGACCGAGCGGCCCGCGTATCTGCGCGACGTTCACACTGTTTTCCAGAACTACGCGCTGTTTCCGCACCTCAGCGTGCAGGACAACGTGGGCTTTGCCCTGTCGGTGAAAGGTGTGCCCAAAGCGGAGATGGTGCGGCGGGTGGGGGAGTCGCTCGAGCTGGTGCGGCTCGAGGGGTTTTCTAGCCGCAAACCCGCGCAGCTCTCGGGCGGTCAGCAGCAGCGGGTGGCGCTGGCCAGGGCGCTCATCAACCGCCCCAAAGTTTTGCTGCTCGACGAGCCACTGAGTGCGCTGGACGCCAAAATCAGAGAAGAGGTGCGTGGTGAACTCAAGGCGCTTCAGCGTCAAACCGGCATCACCTTCGTTTACGTAACCCACGACCAGGAGGAGGCGCTGGCCATGTCGGACCGCATGGCGGTGATGGCTCAGGGCAAGCTCGAGCAGGTGGGCACTCCGCTCGAGGTGTATCACCGCCCACAGACCCGCTTTGTGGCCGAGTTCATCGGACGGGCCAATCTGCTGGGCGGTGTGTTGGTAGCGCTCGAGGGTACACGGGCCACGGTGGAGGTGAACGGAATTCGCGTGCTTGCACTTCTGGACCTGGGGACGATTCATCCAACCCCAAAACTAGGCCAGGGTGTCACGGTCATGCTGCGGCCCGAAAAGCTCGAGCTGGGCGCGCCCCTGGAGAACCGGGTTTCGGGGAAAATCCTCGACTCGAGCTTCACCGGACAGAGCCTGAATTTAAGGGTGCTCACCCCATTGGGGCAGTTGCTGGTCACTCGTATGGGAACTCAGCTCGAGCAAAACGCCGACCTCGAGCTGAGTTTTCGCGCCGAAGACGCGTTGGTGCTGCCCTCGAGCACGTAATAAAACCGGATTTCCTTTGCAACACCGTCCCACAAATCTTTAAGCTGACTGCTGACTGCTGACTGCCCCCTCGAGTCCAGTCCGAATCCTCCCCCTTTGGCGCTCGAGTCCATAGCTCTCCTCCGCCCCGCGCCATACTCTTGATTCAAAACTCAGGAGGACTCCCATGAACCCCACCACCGATAAACCGCTCGAGCAGACCCCGAGCAACACGACCTCGAGCACTGCGGCCTCAAATACTGCCCAGCTTCAGGCGCTGCGAAACGCCAACGTTCCACGCGGTATTTCGCAACTGCTGCCTATTTTTGCGGCGAGAGCGCAGGGCGCAACTTTAACCGATGTCGAGGGCCGCGAGTTCATCGACTTCGCGGGCGGCATCGGCGTACTCAATACCGGACACACGCACCCCAAGGTGGTCGCCGCGATTCAAGCCCAGCTCGAGCAGTTCACGCACACCTGCTTTCAGGTGGTGCCTTACGAAAGTTACCTCCGACTGGCCGAGAAACTCAACGCCCTGGTCCCCGGTGGGCCGAACAAGACGATGTTTGTGTCCACCGGCGCGGAGGCCACCGAGAACGCCATCAAAATTGCCAGGGCTTTCACGGGCCGTCCGGCGGTGGTTTCGCTCGAGCACAGTTTTCACGGGCGCACCCTGCTGGGCATGAGCCTGACCGGTAAGGAAAAGCCGTACCGCACAGGGTTTGGACCGTTTGCGCCCGAAGTGTACAAGATTAAAGCGCCCTACGCTTACCGCTGTGAAAGGAGCGTCTGCCCCCGAAACGGTGGGGCCTGCACCTGCTCGAGCGACCTGCAAACCCTGTTCGAGACCCAGGTTGACCCCTCAAAGGTCGCCTGTATCATCGTGGAACCGGTCATGGGTGAGGGCGGTTTCGTACCGCTGCCGACGAATTATCTGCTCGAGCTGCGCCGAATCTGTGACCAGCACGGCATCGTGTTCATCTCGGACGAGATTCAGAGCGGGTTTGGGCGCACCGGGGGCAAATTGTGGGCCATCGAGCACGCCGGAATTGTGCCGGATTTGCTGACCAGCGCCAAGAGCATCGCGGGCGGGCTGCCGCTGGCCGCCGTGACCGGGCGGGCGGACATCATGGACGCGCCGCAGGTGGGCGGATTGGGCGGCACCTACGCTGGAAACCCACTGGCCTGCGCGGCGGGATTGGCGGTTCTCGAGATTTTTGAGGAAGAAAACATCCTCGAGCAGGGTCAAATTCTGGGGGAACGCCTGGAGCGTGAACTCGAGAGCCTGTTTCTAAAGTACCCTGGCGTGGGCGAACACCGGGGCCTGGGCGCGATGCGGGCGCTCGAGCTGGTCAAAAACCGGGACACGCGCGAGCCGGACGCGGAGAGTGCCACCCAAATTGTGAACGCGGCCCTCGAGCGCGGACTTATTCTGATAAAAGCCGGAATGTACGGCAATGTGCTGCGCTTTCTGATGCCGCTCAACATCTCGGATACTGAACTCGAGCGCGGGTTGAAGGCGCTACATGGAGCGTTTGCGGCGGTTTACGAGAGATAGAATTCGAGGGCGTGTTTGTGATGCTCGAGCGGGAAGGACCCCCCTTGCGTAGTCACGCAAGACCCGTGCTGTCTTGGGCAAAGCGGCACCCCGTGGGGCCTGCCCGCTCCGCAACACTTCGTGAACCTATAAATAAGGGGGTACTTTAAAAGCTCGAGTGGCACAGTCTTTTAGTTCCGTGCTTCGCAATCCTTCGGAAACCCTGTCAAACAGGGGGGATATTCTCGATAGCGAAGCGGACAGGCCCGATAGGCGGGCAGGCCCCACGGGGTGCCGTTCTGCCCAAGACAGTGCCGCTCTGTCCAAGACGCGCTCGAGAGCAGGTTCCTGAAGGATTGCGAAGCACGGGTCGTTCCAGGCGGAACATATACCATCCCGCAGACTTGAGTTACACCCAAATTAAGCTCCTGCCTTCCCCTCGAGCGCCAACCCAAGGAGACCCCATGACCGCACCAACCCAGACTCAAACCCACTATTCCCAAATTATCGGCAGCGAAGAAATCTCGAGCGGGTCACAAAACCTCATCAACCCTTCCACGGGCGAGACCTTTGCGACTGTTGCGGTAGGTACGCCCGCCGATGTGGCTCGAGCGGTTGAAGTCGCCAAAGTCGCTCAGAAAGCCTGGGGAGCGCTTTCTCCCGGTGAACGCGGCACCGCGCTGTTTAAATTTGCCGACGCGCTCGAGGCCCAGACCGAACATCTGGCCAAGCTCGAGAGCGTGAACGCCGGAAAACCTATCAAACTCGCGCTGTACAGTGATATTCCCTTTGCCATCGACAATATCCGCTACTTTGCCAGCATCGCCCGCCGGGTCGAGGGGGCCGGGTCGGGAAGCTACGTGGGCGGCTACACCAGCCTCATTCGCCGCGAGCCGCTGGGCGTGGTCGGGGCCATCACCCCCTGGAACTATCCCTTTTTGATGGCGGCCTGGAAAATTGGTCCCGCGCTGGCGGCGGGCAACGCGGTGGTGCTCAAACCCGCGCCCAACACGCCCATCACCTCCATCGAGATGGCAAAAATCGCGCTCGAGTGCGGCCTTCCAGCGGGCCTCATCAGTGTGGTCACGGGCGGCGTGGACGTGGGCGAGGCGCTGGTGACGCACCCCGAGGTGCGAAAGATTTCGTTTACCGGTTCAACCCGTACGGGTCAGAGAATCGCTGAACTCGCCGCCCTCGCCGCTCCCGGACCCAAGCGGGTCACGCTCGAGCTGGGCGGCAAAGCGCCGTTTGTGGTCTTTGCCGACGCCGACTTAGAAGCCTGCGTGCAGGGCGCGGCGGCCGCCAGTTTCGTCAATGCGGGCCAGGACTGCACCGCCGCCACCCGAATCTACGTGCAGGATAGCGTGTATGACGCCTTCCTCGAGCGATTCGTGCAGGTCGCCTCGAGCATCAGAGTCGGGCCGCTCGAGTCCGAGAGCACCGACCTGGGGCCACTCTCGAGCAAAGCGCAGCAAGACAGGGTTCACGGCTTTGTCGAGAATGCCCGCAAGCAGGGAATAGAGGTCGCTTTGGGCGGAGAGTTGCCCTCGAGCGCGGGATTTTACTATCCTCCAACCATTCTGATAAATGCACCACAAAGTGCAGAGTGCGTTCAGGAAGAAATCTTTGGCCCGGTGGTGGTGGTGAACAGGTTCTCTAGCGAAGAGGAGGCCATCACACTGGCCAACGACATCGCCTACGGTCTGGCCTCGAGCGTGTGGACCTCAAACGTGCAGCGCGCCCTGCGGGTCTCGGCGGCGCTCGAGTTCGGGACTGTGTGGGTCAACGACCACCTTCCCCTGGCCTCGGAGATGCCGCACGGCGGGGTCAAGGGCAGCGGCTATGGCAAGGATTTGAGCCATTACGCGCTCGAGGAGTACACCGTGCCCAAACATGTGATGCTCGAGCACGGCGGTCTCTCGAGGAAGCCCTGGCACTTCACCATCTTTGGCGACGCGGAGTAATCATGAATCCGTCTGAGCGAACGGTTCTGGTTGCCGTAGATGCCGGGATTTCGGTTCGCTCGAGGACATTCCCGAACTATTGGGCCAAAGCTACGGTTTCGAGGGCTTGCTTTTGAGCGAGGGCAAGTTGGGGCCGGAGTTCTTCGACCTGCGAAGCAGTCTGGCCGGAGAGCTGTTTCAGAAATGCACCAATTACCGCCTGAGTCTGGCACTGGTAGTGCCGGACCCTGCCGCCCACGGGGAGCGCTTCACGGAGCTGGCCTTTGAACACCGCGCCCACCGCCTGATTCACTTTTTTGGCACGCTCGAGGAAGCTCGCAAGTGGCTCGAGGGGTGAAGAGGTTCGGTGCGCTGGTGATGCTCGGGTGTCTGGCTTCCACCGGGGCAGCTCGGGCCGCGCCGCAGGTACAGCAGGTCACTATTTCGGGATATTCCGGTACGGCGATGGAGCCGTTCATCAGCCGCGACGGGCGCTACCTGCTGTTCAACAACTCTAACGACCCCCGCACCAACACCGACCTGTTCTACGCGCTGCGAAAAAACGACCTCGAGTTCGTTTACGTCGCTCCAGTGCGGGGAATCAACACCCCGGCGCTCGAGGGTGCGCCCACGCTGGACCGCAGCGGACAGCTCTTCTTTGTCTCGACCCGCAGCTATGCCCAGACCTCCTGCACGATTTATTCGGCCCAGTTCAAGGCGGGCCAGGTGAGTGCGCCACGCGTGCTCGAGTCGGTGTGCCTACATCAACCGGGCTTGGTCAACTTCGATGTGGACATCACCCCAGGCGGAGAGAATCTGACCTTCGTGGACAGCCGTTTTGACGCAGCGGCTCAGCCCCAGACGGCGCAACTGGTCATGGCCGAGCGCCGGGGTGCGGGTTTTGTTCGCCTGAAGAACAGTGCAGCTCTGCTGGCCACCGTCAACACCGGACGCCTCCAGTACGCGCCTGCACTTTCAGCAAACCGCCTCGAGCTGTGGTTCACCCGCGCCGACTCGACCTCGAGCGGGGGGCGTCCACAGATTTGGCACGCTCAGCGCGCCACCCCCAACGCGCCTTTTGGACCTCCCCAGCGGCTCGAGGGCCTGGGTGATTTTGTGGAGGGACCCGCGCTCAGCACCGATGAAAAGCGCCTGTACTTTCACCGCAAGGTCGGAACGAGCTTTCGCATCTTCACCTTTTTGCTCAAGTGAACCCTCCGAGGACCTCGAGCGCTCAGCCCATTTTCAGCCCCCACTCAACCCAAGCTTGTGAAGTAAACCATGCCCACCAAGCACCCCTCTCCCCTGCTCGAGCCATCCTCCAACTTAGACGCCCTCAAAAGTAAGGCGCTCGAGGTTCATCATGTTCTCTGCGGCGTGTACGGTTGCCCGGTGGCCTTTTTCTCGGACGACGACCCGATGAGCAATCTGGTGAGCAATTTGCTGTCGCACCGCACCAAAAACGCCGATACCGCCAGGGCCTTCAAAAGTTTGACCGTCCGTTTTCCCACCTGGGAAGCGGTGCGCGATGCAGACGCGCTCGAGGTGCGACAAGCGATTTCTGCCAGCACCTGGCCCGAGCAAAAGGCCCCGCGTATTCAGGCAGTTTTACGGGAAATCACCGCTCGAGTCGGCGCGCTCGAGCTGGATTTTTTGGCGGATTTGAGCGTGCGCGAGGCTCGAGACTGGCTCAAGAGCATTCCGGGGGTTGGCCCCAAAACCAGCGCGGCCACTCTGCTGTTCTCTAAGCTCAGGATGCCCGCCATGCCGGTGGATTCGCACCATCACCGGGTGGCGCTGCGCCTGGAGCTGATTCCAGCGGGAACCGACGTGGGGCCGTCGCACGCGCTGCTCGAGCGACTTTTGCCGTTAGAGTGGGATTTTCAAAAAGTCTACGACCACCACGAGGTTTTCATGCTGCACGGTCAGCAGTGCTGCTACTTTGCCAACCCCGCCTGCTCGAGGTGTGCGGTTCTGTCGCTGTGCCCCACGGGTCAAGCTCGAGTGCAGGGGGAGGATGTGGACCCGCTCAAGGTTCCAGTGGGGCGCTCGAGGAGCAAGAAAGGCCCGCTCGAGGCGTCGAGCTGAACCGAGACAGCCCACTCAAGTCAACGCGTCCAGAGCGCGGCTCAGGTGCCAGATGCAGTGCCCCTCGCACTCGCTACGGTCCTCGAGTTCGGGCAGCAGGTCGCGGTGATAGTGGATGGCCCGGTGTAGTTCAGCCAGCGGCTGCGCGTCTTTGAGTGCCTCACACAGCCGCTCGAGTGGGGCAAACCGGGTCCACGGCTCGAGGTAGGCGTCCATAATCACCGCATCGCCCCACGGCCCGGTCTCGAAGGTGCCCAGCGGCAGACTTAGCAGCGGGTGGGTCAGGTTGGCGTCGGTCCAGTCGAAGAAAAACCCGTGTCCAGCCACAATCTGCACGTTGTTCTGCCACAAATCGCCGTGCTCGAGCGTGTTGGGTAAGTCAAAAGCCTCGAGCCGCGCCACCCGCCGCTCGAGTTCTAGCTCGAACCCGCGCAGGCGCTCGATTTGCTCGCCCGTAAGAAATTGGCGTGCTCCTGGGCGGTGCAGGGTAAAATCGTCGTACAGCAGGGCGTGAATCTGTTCGGACAGGCGCTCGAGCGGGTGGTCCGGCACACCCAGGGAACGCAGGGCCTCGAGATGAGGAATACAGGCGATTTGCAGTTCGGCGTAGTCGCGCAGAGCCTGTTGTACAGCCTCGAGCGAGGTTTGGGCGCCCAGCGGTGCACCCTCGAACTCAGACAAAAGCATCCACCCTCGAGCGGGGTCCACCCCCAGCGCTCTGGGAATGCGCGTAGGGAAATGCCGCTCGAGCCAGGGGGTCAGGCGCATCTCGAGCCGAAAGTACGCCGGAACCGCCTTGAAGTAGACCTCTCCCCCATCGGTGGACATTTGAGACACGCTCGAGAGCTGACTGGTACGGATTTGTCGGGGTGGCCCCAGGCGAGTTCGGCCCTGGTAAGCGAGCTGTGCATCTATCCAGGGCAAAACCTGCCTCCACCAGCCCGTTTGGGTCCAGGGCTGGCGCTGTGCGTTAATTTCGGGTTTGAAGGCTTCGCGCACTCGAAAGCGCTGCGGCTCGAGGCACAGTTCATCAGGGTCGGTGGCCCAGCGCGCACTCGAGGGCAAAGGGACCGAAGCGTCAGCCCACTCGACCTCGAAGCACAGTCGGGCGCGGTTGTGTGGATCGTCGCGCTCGAGGCTCGAGCGGCGCAGCACCCGGATATTCAGTCCCATTTCGCGGGCCTGTTCCTGCACCCGACCCGGCGAGAAGGTGATGTTTTCGCTCGAGGTGAAGGCCGGAAAAGTGCCGTCCTCGAGCACCAGAAATTGCTTGGCGGGTCCGTCCCATACCAGTAAGGTGTAGTCCGCCCGGTAAGGGGGTAAGGAGTTCATGGAATACAGAGTAGAACCCGCTCGAGCCAGCACCTATAGGCTAAGTGGCCTAAACCTTTGAAGCACCCTGTAAAGTTCGTGGTATGCCGCAAATCAGCGAATACTTCGACAAGTCCTTCCTCGAGCGCGAAGGTTCAGACTTGGGGACCGTGCTCCTATCGCTCGAGCGCAGCAAACAGAAGTTTTTGGCCACGCTCGAGGGGGTGCCCGACGAACATCTACAGCTCGCCCCAGCCGAGGGGAAATGGAGTCCAGCACAAATTGCTGACCATGTGGTCCGCGTCAATCAAATCTGCGTCGTCGCCCTAAACCTATCCCTCGAGCGGGCCAAAAACCCCACCCTTCCCATTCCCACTGCGCCCAAAGGTCGTCTCTCGAGTGAGGGCAAACCGATAGCCCCCGATGAGGAGCAACCTCGAGCGGGCCGCACCCGAGCTGAACTGGTCGCGGACCTCGAGCAGAGCGTAAAGCAACTCGAGCACATAGGTCCCCCAATCGAGGCCGCTGGTCAACTGGACAAACTGGCTCGAGAACTGCCCTTTTTTGCGCCGATGACCGCGCTCGAGCTGCTGCGTCTGGCTTCGTGGCATATGCGGCACCACGCTAGACAGCTCTCGAGTTGAGGACTCTCGAGCCGCAAAGTTTCGTGACTTGGTGGAACGTCCAGTGCGTTCTATACGTTGAATATTTGTATCAGAACTGGTTCAAACCTAATCATCTTGGAGGCTTTAAGTGTCCGATTTGCCAATGAAGGGTCAAATCAATACCGTCACGCTACACACATGGAATAAGCCAGAAGATACCGCTTCCGTTCAACAGCTTGTCAGCCGACTTTGGCCGCGCAGTACGCACCCTGGGGGTCTTGGGTGGGAGGCTGCTAGCGACCAACTGCCACAAGACACGATGTTGGCTAAACGGGATGGAGAAGTGGTCGGTTGGGCGGGCGTTACGGGGGACGAATTGATTGTCCAGGCGCAACCCAACGCCACTTCGACGCTGCTCGAGTGGGCTATGGGGGTGGCTAAAAACACGGCCCTGAGAATAGCCGTGTTTGAAGGTGATGAGGTTTTGCGTACATTGGTAGTCAAAGCTGGATTCACAAGGCCACCCAGTAATGAACCGTTAGTAGGGATGTTCCGCCCAGCGACTTTAGAAGAACCTGTACTGCCTGCTGGCTACCGGATTCGCAGTATGCATGACGGTGAAGAGGCTGAGCGTGTAGCGGTACACCGGGCCTCATGGCATCCGGCAACACTCCCGTGGCCGGAAAACGACCTGCTCGTACACACCCTCTCTCCAGAGGCAACCAGCAGGTTCACGGCTGCCCATTTCGAGAAAGTACGTCAAACATGGCTATATAACCAGCAACTAGATTTGGTTGTTGAGGCCCCAGACGGAACCTTAGTGGCGTGTTGCACAGCGTGGTGGGACGCTGCTACGGGTTGCGCGGAAATCGAACCTCTGGGAGTGATTCCAGAATACCGCCGCAAAGGGCTGGCGTCTGCACTGTGCATGGAGGTTTGTACACAAGTGGCCCGCCGGGGTGGCAAACAAGTCTTTATTAATACTTGGCCCAGAGACGACTATCCGGCACCAGCGGCAACGTACCTCACTATCGGCTTCGTTGTCACACGGCGTGGGAGCGTTTACTATCGGCCTGCACAGTAAACGCAAGTCAGTAACGAGCTATACGCCAACCCAAATTCTCCCCTAGACAATCCAAAACTATCTGCTATACTCATACGGCTGGTTTCGCACCAGACTTGCCGCCATGTAGCAGCGTACATAGCACTGCGTGACCCGAAGCTTCAACGCTCGAGGGTGATTCGTGGCCAGGATGGGAGTTGGGTGGGGCAAGACCTATCACTCGACGAAAAAAGGAGTTTTTAGTTATGGCAAAAGACGGACCGAGACTCATCATCAAGCTCGAGTCTAGCGCGGGGACGGGGTTTTACTACACCACCACCAAGAACCGCCGCAACACTCAGGCAAAATTAGAAATCAAGAAATACGACCCCGTGGCCCGCAAGCACGTCGTCTTCCGCGAGAAGAAGGTCTAATCCGTGAACGGCATCCTTAAGTATCTGCAAGAATCTCGAGCCGAGCTGGGTCGCGTTACCTGGACCACTCGCGTGCAGGTGCTCGAGGGAACCCAGACCGTCATTTTGTTCGTCATCGGCTTTACCCTGATTTTGTTCGGACTCGATTGGCTGTTTTCCAACTTGCTCAAACTCATAGGGGTGCTCCCCCGATGAGCATCGAGTGGTACGCGGTTCACACTTACGTGGGTTTCGAGGACCGGGTTCAGAGCCAACTGACCGAGCGTGCTCACAAGCTCAGCATGTGGGGCCAGACCATCTTTCAGGTGCTGCAACCCGACGAAGAGGTGCTCGAGGTCAAGGAAGGCGGCAAGAAGGAAACGGTGCGGCGCAAGCTGTTCCCCGGCTACATCTTCGTGCAGATGGACGTCAGCGACCCGGAAAGCCCCGAGGAACTCGGCGAGTCCTGGGAAGTGGTTCGCAACACGCAGGGTGTGACCGGATTTGTCGGCACCTCTACCCGCCCGGTTCCACTGTCTTACGAGGAAGTCGAGCGCTTGCTGCAAAGCGTTGGCGTCACCCGTAAGGCCGAGCCAGAGAAACCCAAGGTCAAGGTCAGCTTCCGCGAGGGCGAAACCGTGCGCGTTACCGACGGGCCGTTCTCGGACTTCACCGGCGTGATTTCGGAAGTCAACCTCGAGCGCCAGAAGGTCAAGGTGCTTGTGGCCATCTTCGGACGCGAAACCCCGGTGGAACTGGACTTTGCACAGGTGCAGAGACAGTAAGGCAGCAATGAGCTTTGAGCGATGAGCAATGAGGCGCTAAAGCAAAAGCTATTTTTTAGCTCATAACTCATAACTCATAACTCATAACTCATCACCCCACAACTTAGCGCTCACACCCATCCTCGAGCCGAACAAAACACCCTCGAGCAAGGGGAGCTAGGAGAATCAAGACATGAAAAAAGTAACCGGATTTGTGAAGCTTCAGCTTCCAGCGGGCAAGGCCACCCCGGCCCCGCCAGTCGGACCCGCGCTCGGTCAGCACGGCGCGAACATCATGGAATTCTGCAAGCAGTTTAATGCAGCTACCTCGGACAAGGGTGACGCGATTATTCCTGTCGAAATCACCATCTTCGCGGACCGCAGCTTCACCTTCATCACCAAGACCCCTCCGATGAGCTACCTGGTTCGCAAGGCCAGCGGCATCGCCAAAGGCTCGAGCGTACCCAACAAGAATAAAGTGGGTAGCCTCACCTGGGACCAGGTGCTCGAGATTGCCAAGACCAAAATGCCCGACCTGAACGCTGCCTCAATCGAAGCCGCCGCTCAGACCGTGGCCGGAACCGCGCGCAGCATGGGCGTCACCATCGAGGGAGGCCCCCATGCCTAAACACGGAAAGCGTTACCTGGCGCTGGTCGCCAAGCTCGAGAAGAACAAGATGTACACGCTCGAGGAAGCTACTCAACTGGCCAAGGAAATCGCCAGCGCCAAGTTCGATGAAACGGTGGAGCTGCACATGCGGCTAGGCATTGACCCCCGCAAGACCGACCAGAACGTGCGCGGAACCGTGGCCCTGCCCAACGGTACGGGCCGGACGGTTCGCATTGCGGTCATCACCCAGGGCGAGAAGCTGGCCGAGGCCGAGAGTGCCGGAGCCGACATCGTGGGCGGACCCGAACTGATTGAACGGATTGCGGGCGGCTTCATGGAGTTCGACGCGGTGGTCGCCACCCCGGACATGATGGCCCAGGTGGGTCAGAAGCTGGCCCGTCTGCTCGGTCCGAGGGGCTTGCTGCCCAACCCCAAAAGCGGCACGGTGGGGCCGGACGTGGCCGGGATGGTTCGCAGCCTCAAGGCCGGACGCATCGAGTTCCGCAATGACAAAACCGGTGTGGTTCACGCTCCAGTGGGCAAGGTTTCGTTCGAGGCCGCTCAACTGGCCGAGAACATCCAGGCCCTGATGGGCGCGCTCGAGGGTGCTAAGCCGTCGAGTGCAAAGGGTGTGTACATCCGCAGCGTGTTCCTGACCACTACTATGGGACCCAGCATTCCACTGGCCTACTCGAGCGGTGGCCTGAGCTGAAGTTCTGAATATTCAAGTTAAGCTCCCCTCGAGAGGGGAGTTTTTTGTTGTGGGGGATTATGTAAGGCGCGTTGACCTCGAGTTGACTTGTGGCTCGAGAGTGGTCTAGTCCCCATCTCCAGGAATCAGTGGCAGCAGACCCAAATGCACCAGAAAGCGCTGGCCCTGCATCCCTGGCAGGGTGGCGTCTTGAAAGCGGGCGCACAGGTCGCGCAGCTCGAGTGCGAAGGCTCGAGCTGCCTCGGGTTTCAGGTAAACCTCGAGCGTGACATCGTTACCGGCCTGACCACGCATCCGTTCGGTCAGGTTATCGGGCGCGGGTGTGTCGCTTTCGCTATGCAGCTCACCACTGGCGGCGTCGCGGTAGATACGGCGTCCCCCGCTGCTGCCCTCGAGCGCTAACCTCGCGCTGGCCCGGTTCCGCAGGCGGTCCGTGGGCGCGTGTTGCTTGGCAATGAGCGCCTCCATATCGGCGAAGGGTGTGAGGGCAAAGGGGATGTGAAAGCCGTCGGCCACCGCCCGGTACACCCGGATAGGCCGCCCTGCACGCGGTTCCTGCCGGACCTCCTCGAGCAGACCCGCTTCCTGAAACTGCCGTATGCGGTACAGCAGCCGCTGCACCGAACACCCAATCTCGGCTGCGGCCTGCGTAACGCTTTTTTCAGACCCGACAAACGGCTCGAGCAGGGCGCGGCTGGTTGGGTCGGTGAGCAGCCGCGCCTGCACCGGGTCCCTCACCTCGAGCCAGCGTCCGGCAAACCAACCCAAAATCATCTGCTGCATTTTGAGTAGCTTGCCCCCAGGCTGTGGGTATGATTGTTCCTCAACCCACACGGCTGCTCAATTTCAATTTCGTGCTCTACCTGCTGGGCTTGGGCGGAACTTCGTTGGCCGACGCCCTGCTGTTCATCGCACTGCCTTTTGCGGTGTTGGGGGAGGGCGGGAGCAAAGCAGATTTGGCAGTCGTGGTACTGTGCGCCAGCCTGCCCCGGTTCTTCGGGGTGTTTTTGGGGGTTTGGGTGGACTGCCTGCCCGCTCGAGTGATGCTGCTCATCTCTAGTTTGCTGCGCGGCGCGATGGTGCTGAGCATCGGCTGGGCGGTGGCGCAGGGTGAGGCTACCGTCCTCCTACTCTCAGGATTCGCCTTCCTGAACGGCCTTCTAGTGACGCTCACCCTCTCGGCAGGAAACGTACTGGTGCCGCGCTTAATCACAGCCCAGCATCTTGCACAGGGCAACAGCTTGGTCGCTGGCGTCACTCAGGGTTTACCGCTGGTGGGCTACGGCTTAGCGGGTCTTCTAGTCAAAGGGCTGGGCGTGGCCACGACCCTGTTTTGGGCCGCGCCGCTGTATTTTGTGCTGGTGGGCACTGCCATTTTTCTGCGCGTGCTCGAGCCACCCCGAACATCCAGAGTACGAAGCCCATTCTGGTCGGACCTGCTCGAGGGGTGGCGGCTACGGCGCTCGAGTGCGGTGCTGAGCTACACCCTCCTTTTCTCCTTTGCGCTCAATCTCGTGCTCAACGTGGCCAACGTGCGTGCGCCGCTGTTCGCTCAGCTCGAGGGAACCGGCCCTGGAGCCTACGCGCTGTTCGAGAGCCTATTCTCGGGGAGTGCGCTGCTGGGCATCTTCGGGGTAGCCCTATTGTTACGCCGTTTTGCGCTCGAGCAGCTCATTGCTCTGGGCCTGGCGGTGTTCACGCTGGGGGTGTTGGCTTTCACCGTCCCCGAGTGGCCGCTGTGGTGGGCGGGGTCCGGGCTTTTTGGCCTGGGAGTGGGTCTGCTCGATGTGGCCGCGCTGACTTTGATGCAGCGCCTCGTGCCCGACGGACTGCGTGGACGGATGATGGGACTTTCGCTCAGCGTGGGCGCGCTGGGCCTGGGCCTGGGAGCTGTGGCAGCAGGAACAGCCCTCGGCACGGGGGTGCTGATGGGGATTTTAGCGTTGAGCATGGTCGCGCTGGGCTTGGGCTGGGTTGTCAGGAGCAAAGTGTAGCTGCAAGGTGTGGCTGCAAAAAGCGCTATCATAAGCCTCAGATTATGCCCATCTCGAGAGTGATTCCCCTCAAACGCGCTGCTCACGTTTATCTGGTCGAAAACGAACATTTACTCCTTGTCACCGAGCGCATGGACGACGGGAGCATCTTCTGGGGACTTCCGGGGGGCAAGGCTCGAGACGGCGAGACCCTAGCGGCGGCGGCGATGCGGCAGGTCAAGGAGGAAACCGGGTTGGACACCTCCAACCTCGAGTTCATCAGCCTGCTCGAGGGCGAGATGCTTTCACAGAGTTCACACCACCACTACGCCAATTTTGCCCGCTTTCGGGCAGATTTTAGCGGCGAAATTGGTCCCACTGACCCCGAGGTGCTGGGCGCGCAGTGGATTCCCTTCGAGCAGGTGCTGACTTTGGTGCGCTACGGCCCCCCGCCCGAAATCGAGGAGCGCAACCCGCTGATTTGGCTGCCCACCAAGGATTTTATCGAGGGCCACCCTCGAGCGTATTACCCCATCTGAGCCAATCAAAAACGAAGAGGTCGAATCTCAGACACATGGGGATTCGACCTCTTTGAACTGGGCGCAATGCTCAGCCCCGTTTGCGAAGCAGCGGCTGGGGGCCACTCGAGCCATTTTTCTCCTCCACGCCCTGGCCACGCAGTTCGCGCAAAATCGAATCTTCGCTGTAGGCGATGTCGGCAGCGATTTCGTCGCGCACGGTTTCAATACGGGTCATCACGCTCGAGAAGTCCACACTCCCATTTCCACCCCGACCTGAGCCGCCGCTGCCCACCAACTGGGTGATGCGCTCGAGCTGACCTTGTAACGCTTCAAAGCGGGCATTTTCCCCGGTCTCGAGCTGGACCCGTACACTCTCGAGCTGCTTGAGGACCCGGCCCTGCTCAGCTTTTTGGCGTAGGTCGTTAAAAGCGTCTAGCACCACAAAAAAGACTGAAAGCCCCGCCGCAGCAATGAGCACATAAAGCCCCACCGGAACCTCTGTGAACACCGCGAACCCCAGGTTGAGGGTGTGCGGAAAGGTCAGTGAGGTGCGGTTGAGCACCCCAAAGATTCCTAACAAAGTCAAGACCACCCCAAGAAAAACCATGCTTACCCGCATATCAAAACCTCGCTCCCCAGCACAAATTCTGCTCGAGCACTACACCGTTCAAGACACCCGCTCGAGCACCAAGGGCTTCACTTGCACCGGAGCGCTCGAGAAGTGCAGGCCACCCTCGATGAGTTCCCGCGCCCGCTCGAGGCCGCGCTGGTGATAGTGAATTCGGGCCAGGAGTTCCCCTTTCAAAACCGCGTCTCCAGGTTTCTTGAGGATTTCCACGCCCACGCGGTGGTCTATGGCTTCATTCTTCTGTTCACGGCCCCCACCTAAAACCAGCACCGCCCGACCTACGTTGAGGGCGTCTATCCGCTCGAGAAAACCCGTACTTTGAGCTTTTATCTCCAGAATATTAGGCCCTACCTCGAGCTTTTCGGGATGGTCCACATAGCTGGGGTCTCCGCCCTGCGCCTCGATAAAGGCCCGGAATTTGGCCAGAGCTGCACCAGACTCAATAGTCTCGAGCGGCTTTTTGCGGGCATCCTCCTCGGAAAAGCCAAAGGCCAGCAGCGCCTCACGCGCCAGCTCCAGGCACAGCTCGAGCAGGTCGGTGGGGCCTTCACCCCGCAGACTCAGTAGGGCTTCACGCACCTCGAGCGCGTTTCCGGCGGCGTACCCCAACGGAGTTTCCATATCGGTCAAGAGCGCCCGTACATTGCGCCCCGATTCACGCCCAATGTCCACCATCGCACAGGCCAGGTCTCTTGCCTGCTCGAGCGTCTTCATGAACGCGCCACCCCCCACCTTCACGTCCAGCACGATGGTGTGAGCGCCCGCTGCCAACTTCTTGGACATGATGCTGCTGGCAATCAGCGGGATGCTCTCGACCGTGGCGGTGACGTCGCGCAGGGCGTAAAGCAGGCCGTCGGCAGGGGCCAGATTTTTGGACTGACCCACCAGCGCCAGGCCCAGCGCTCGAGCCTGCTCGAGAAAAGCCCCCTCGGAGAGTTCGGGGTTCCAGCCCGGAATGCTCTCGAGCTTGTCGATGGTGCCCCCGGTGTGGGCCAGCCCGCGCCCACTCATCTTAGCCACGGTGAGGCCCAGCGCGGCCAGCATGGGTGTAAGGACCAGACTGGTCTTGTCCCCCACCCCACCCGTGGAGTGCTTATCCACGGTGTTTTTCAGGCTCGAGAGGTCGAGCATATCGCCACTTTTAGCCATTGCTAGGGTCAGGTGCGCGGTTTCTCGAGCCGTCATACCCTTCAGAAAAACCGCCATCAGCCACGCCGAAATCTGGTAATCCGGCACCTCACCACGGGTAAAGCCCAAAATGAGCTGCTCGAGGTCGGCGCTCGAGTGCTCCAGTCCGTCGCGTTTATGGGCAATCAGGTCGGGAATTCGCATAGGCATAGCCTACAGCTTGAACGGGAAATGCTCGAGCCATCTAGCGTCGTCTGGGGCCTCGAGCGACGAGGTAGCCCAGCACCGCGCCCACAATCACCGAGAACAACACAATCCAGCCGGTAGGAATGGAGAGTCCAGGATAAGGGAACCCATTGGGGCCTCGAGTGTACAGGCCGAAGAACCAGAAAATGGTAGTTCCCACGCGAATATTCTGAACAATCAGAACAAGCAGGATTAAGATGATAATCCCGGCGGTGATTTGTAGTGGACCAATACCTGCTCTGCGTGGGGGAGGGGTTTGTGGGTTCATGAGCTATTATACGCGCCCCACATCGCCCAAGTTCCCCTTTCTGAAGAAGGTTCAAGAAAAGATAGGCAAAAGAAAAACCCCCGCTCGAGAGCGGAGGTGACTGGTGACCCCAACGGGATTCGAACCCGTGTCACTACCTTGAAAGGGTAGTGTCCTAACCGTTAGACGATGGGGCCATCCCCATTGGCACACTTGGATGCCGTGTTGCGCCATAAGCGCGAAGAAGAGAGTACAACACGAGTGTGAAAAACGCAAGTCCCCGCTCAAAGCTTGTGGCAGTATACCTTGAAAGCCAAAACCGACGCGAGCTTGGCCTGAATACCCTTTTACATGTCTTGCTATTTCATACGCCGATTTCTCAGAGCAACTGCTTTTTTAAGCTTTCCGCCAACCAGGATTGGTACTCGTCTGCACTCCAGCCCCACTCGCGCACCAATTCCAAATAAACCTCCGGCAAGGTGAGCGAATGAAAGATTGCCACCGCATGGCGTGGTTCCAGACCAGACCGGAAGCCCGAGGCCCAGCCCAGCACCGTCTGGCCCAAGTTGGTTCTACGGCCCGCTCGAGCACTATGAAGTTCTGCGGCAGCATCGGGGTCTACCGCCGCCGCACCCTGATAAATCGCCATCATCACCGCGCCCCTTTCCCACTGCTGACGGGTTGCCCGTGCCGCCATCTCCAGACGACGTGCCGGGTCGCGTTCCTGAGAAGCTTGCTGATAGAGGTCGCGTTGCCCAGACTCCTGGTGCCAGGATTCGCGGATAGCTTTCAGGATGCCGCGTTTGTTACCGAATATGTTGTAGACCGTGCTTACTGCCACTCCGGCTCGCACAGCAATGGCTTCTATGGTGGTGGTTCCATAACCCGAATCCATAAACAACTCCCTGGCAGCCTCGAGGATAAGCTGCTGAGTGCCCAGGGCTTGCCGCTGACGGTGGGTAAGTGACTCGTTTGACTTGACAGACATAGAAAAAAGTATAACAATGTTTAGTGTAGTTTAACTACAACGAATGGAGGTGACGTACATGTTGACCGAGGATAACAAGCGGATGGCTATGGAGTCCATAGAACGCGGATTCAATCAGGGCGACCTTTCGGTATGGGACGAATACCTCGACATCAACGCGGTAGACCACCAGGAAACCCCGGACACTCAATTCAGGGAACACATCAAAGAAGTCGTGCAGGCCATGCGGGTTGGCTTTCCCGACCTCCACTTCGAGATTCACCACATGCTGGCGGAGGGAGATATGGTCGCGTTCCACTCCACCATGACGGGTACTCACAGCGGCCCCTTCAATCTGGGACCCTTCCGAGGGTTGCCACCTGCTGGAAAAGTCATAAGAGTCACGCACATGCACTTCATGCGCGTACAAAACGGTAAAACGACAGACTTATGGCATCTGTGGGATACTCCGGCATTGATGCGCCAGTTAGGTATATTCCCCCCTAAAGCACCCTCGGCGGTCTCGACACAGGCGAATCCAGATTCACTATTGCGCTAGCTACTCAACAGATTTTCAGGCTTCACTGCCTTGTACCCTCGAGTAGAACGCACTCGAGCCATTTTGTCACGGCAAATGGTGAGTTTACGCTGCCGAAAACGCCTCTCCCTCGCTCGAGGACTCCACGAACGGCGAAATGCGGACCTTCTTAATCTGGCGCTCCGAGGCGTCCACGATTTCAAAATCCCAGCCGCTGGCCCGCACCGTTTCGCCAATCTGGGGAATGTAGCCCAGTTTGGAGAAGATGTAGCCCGCGATGGTCTCGAACTCGCCCGAATCGCGCCCGTCGAGTTCGATGTCCAGCAGCGTCTCCACGTCGTCAATGTGCAGGTCAGCCTCGACCAGATACTCGTTTTCGCTCAGGCGCTCGACATCCTCTTCTTCCTCGTCGGTTTCGTCGTAAATGTCGCCCACTAACTCCTCGAGCACGTTCTCGAGCGTGACCAAGCCGGACATGCCGCCGAACTCGTCCACCACGATAGCCATGTGAGACTTCTGCTTTTTCAGGCTCGAGAACAGGTCGCGCACCTTCATGTTTTCGGGCACGAAAAAGGCGGGGCGCATCAGGTCGTCCACCGTGGTGCTGTCCAGCTCATCCACATGCAGCAGCGCGTCCTGGGTATGCACGATGCCGATGATGTTGTCCACCGTTTCATCGAACACCGGCAGCCTGGAGTAGGAAAACTTTTTACGCAGCGCCACCATCTCACGCAGGCTCGAACCCTTCTCCATCGCCTCGACCTCGGTGCGGTGGACCATGATGGCTTTGACCGGGGTATCTTGGAACTCGAACACGTTCTCGAGCATCTCCTGGGCCTGCTGCTCGAACACTCCCGCTTGTCCGCTCGAGTCCACAATCATGCGAATTTCCTCGCTCGAGTACGCCGCGCGGTGTCCGGTGTCCGGCTCGAGGCCAAAAAGTTTGACCACCGCGTTACCCAGCCAATTGAGCGAGATGATGACCGGGCGGAAAATAGTGGTGAAAATCAGCAGCGGCACCGCCACCGCCAGCGAAGTTTGTTCGCTGCGCTGAAGCGCCAGGGTCTTGGGCGCGAGTTCGCCAAACACGATGTGGAGGATGGTGGAGATGATAAAGGCCGTGGCAAAGGAAATGGTCTTGACCGTACTTTCTTCCAGACCAGCATTTTTGAGCGCGGGCGCAATCAAGTGCTCGATGGCGGGTTCGGCCACGAAGCCGATGGACAGCGACGCCATAGTGATGCCCAACTGGGTGGACGCGATGTACAAATCGAGCTTCTTGAGAATGGCTTGTACCGAACGAGCGCTCGAGACATTTTCGTTGACCAGTTGGTCTATCTTGGTGCGGCGCACACTGACTAATGCAAACTCCGAGGCCACAAAATAACCGTTGAGCAGCACCAGCACCACCAGGGCGAGGATGCCCAGTAAATCGTTCACACAAGCTCCTTGACGCCATGAACCCTTTTAAGCGCCACCCTCGAGCACAGGTGACGAAACACATGTTTTGAAGTTGCTTTGCGGGGGTACACGACATCGAACAGTGAGAGGGAGTGCTCAAAAAGAGCGTTTCCAACTCGAGCAGCACAGAATTTAAAGGTCGGATTCAGAGTCCGACTCCCACTACCTTCAAACGACAAATGACCGCTCCAGCGTGCTCGAGCGGCTCCCAAAGTCGAGTTCATTGGCGAAATGGGGGGTAAAAGGGGCGTTCCGTTCCGGGAACTGGGAGGCTCCTTCATAGACGTCTATTCTAACACGCCCTCACAAAGCATATGTGGGAGAGCGCTCAAGTTGGGTAAACACACCCCTCAGCCGTGCTTCAGTGAGCGTATTAGCTCGAGTGCCGCTCGAGCGCGAATTCTCGAAAGTTGGCCAGCATGTGCAGGCCCACCGCCTGACTCTTTTCGGGGTGAAACTGGGTTCCGTGAACGTTGTCTTGCGAAACCACGCTCCAGAAGGGAACCGAGTAATCGGTGATGGCCCCGCTCGAGAGGGGCGTACTGGCGCGGACGAAGTAGCTGTGAACGAAGTAGGCGAACGGCTGGGTGGGCAAATTTCGCATCAGCGGACTGTCCCCTACCTGCTCGAGGGTGTTCCACTGCATCTGCGGCACCGGATGATGGGTCTCGAAGCGCTCGAGGTGTCCCCCCAGTACACCCAGGCCCTCGAGACCGGGCGCTTCGTCGCTGGTCTCGAACAGCAGTTGCATTCCGACGCAGATGCCGAGCAGCGGAACCCCGGCGCGGATAGCCTCGAGCAGAGGTTTTTTGAAGCCCGACGCCTCGAAGTTCTCGACAACCTGGCGAAAGTGACCCTGACCCGGAACCACGATGGCCTGAGCTTGTGAAGCCGCGCTAGGGCTGCTCGAAATGACCACCTCGAATCCGCTGCGCTCGAGCGCCTTGGCCGCACTGCGAAGGTTTCCACTGCCGTAATCTACCAGTAAGGCTTGCATGGGGTCAGTTTACTCGAGTTCACTTACGTTGCTTGAATTCGCCTCCGGCTGTCTTGTCCTGAGCGGCACCTATCGGGCCAGGACGCGGGTTTTTAGTAGTTGGTATTTGGTTGGTCTGCTTTTTGTGCCCTAAATCAAACCGACCAAGAACCAATTACCAAGTGCCCGCCGGAGGCGCTCTTTCTCACGCTCAATAGCCCAGCAAATCCGGGTTGTCCTTCAGCAACTGCTTCAAAAACCCTCGAGTGGCCTGAGTGGGGGTAAATTTTGCACCGTCAAAGCTGTACTCGAGGGTGTAGGTCCGCACACTGCCCGCTTTAAGGACCACCGAGCAAGCATCCTTCTGCGTCGTATCTCGCGTGTAAACCCCAGATTTCACTGTAGCCCGCAAATCTGGGTAACGGTCTCCATTCAGTTTGATTTGTTTCCACTCGAGCAGTTCCTGAACGCTGCCACTTTCCAAGCACGCGCCGCTCGAGTCACTGGTGGAAAAGAGTTGCTGACCCGCAGCCTCTTTCTGAGATAAATCCTCGAGTAGCAAACTGGAAATAACCGTACCCATACCGGCGTAACCTGCTTCGCACAGCAACAAGTCTCTGCCATCCTGGGCTGGATACTTCAGACAATTCTCGGTGCGGTACCCCGGCGCATACTTGACAAACTTCCAGCGGGTCAAGCCCTGCCAGCGCAGCAACACGCTGCCGCCAAAGTTGTTGACGTGTGGCTCGCAACCGGATAGGTCGAGCAGGGCGTAAGTGTCTTTACCCTTCAAGAACTTACCGTAGGTCACGGCCTCGAGCGTCATTCCGTCGTCAAATCCGCTGTCTGCAAAGCCGGGGCAAGGACTACAAGCGCCCGTGGTGGCCCCGCTCGAGCACACGCCCGCCATCAATTCTTTGGCTTGCTTGAGGGTGGGTTTCTGGCTCGAGTGCGAGGCAGCCAGCGCAGGGGCAAACAGAGTGAGGCTCGAGCATACGGTCAAGACAGTCAGGATGAGCGGTCTATTCATGGGTTCACCTCGAGGAGTATATTCTTCAGGTTCTCAAACTGCCCTCAGCGTATACCTCCGCACGCTTTGTAAAATCTCTCGAGCCACAACCTGTTCAGCCGTTTCCACCCTCATAGAACATATCCGGGTTGTCCTTCAAGAGCGGCCCAAACAGTTTTTCAGTGGCCGCTGTGGGCCTGAATAGGTGGCCATCGAAGCTGTACTCGAGGGTGTAGGTTCGGCTCTTGGTGAGGGCCAGGGTTCCAGTGCAGGGCGCGTCCACTTTGGCGTTAAGGCGCTGATAGGCCGCCGAGGCCACCGTGACCCACAGACCTGGATAGCCGCCTGCCGTCGCTTTTACCTGTTTCCACTCGAGGAGTTTCTGCACACTCCCAAAAGGTGAGCAGGTCGCGCTCGAGTCCTCAACATAAAAAAGCGCCTGAACGAACCTATCTTCCCTGGAAAAATCATTGAGTACCAGACTTGCAGACCCCGTATTCTCCTCTTTACACAACATCAGGTCACGCCCATCTCGAGCGGGGTAGTTCAAACAGTCTCCGGCTCGGTATCCCATGAGATACCTCGAGAAGGTCCAGCGGCCCCGTCCCTGCCACCTCAGCAGCACGCTGCCCCCGTAGTTGGAAACCGGAGCCTCACAGCCCGAGAACTCGAGCAGAGCGTCGGTCTGGTGTGCATGGGTGAATTGACCGTACACCACGCTCTCGAGCAGGAGACTTTTGCCCGCCGTGGCTCGAGTGAAGGCGGGGCAGGGCGTGCAGGCTCCGGTCACGACCCCGCTCGAGCACACACTCGAAAGCAGTTCTCGCACTTCACCCAGGGTGGGTCTGTGCCCCGAATACGCGGCCCAGGCCAGACTGGGAGACATCATGAGGAGTAAAAGGACGACGTACCTGGACATGGTTTCACCTCGAGTGACGCATACTTCAGGTTCGCACACTGCCGCCCGCGTACACCTCGAAGCCGCAGGCTTTGTAAAACCCCTCGAGCGCGGGGTCAAACACTACCTGAACAGTGCGAATCCCCTGTTCACGCAGCAGGCGCACCGCCAGTTCAATGAGCGCCCGACCCGCGCCCTGACCACCGAGGAGTGGATTGACCATCAGGTCGCACAGAAAGGCGAAAGATTGGCCGTCGCTGATGACGTTGACGAAGCCCACCAACGCGCCCTCGTCGAGGATGGACAGGTGAAAGTGCGAACGCTCGAGAATGGCGTCGTACTCACCGTCCATGCGCTCCCAGCCAACTTCCTCGCGCAGGTCCTCGACGAGCTTACCGCTGATTTTGGCGTTCTGGTAGATTTGGAAGGTCATTTGCATAGGGTCCTCGAGAGAGTGATGAGTGTTGCGCCTCCGGCGAGTCATTAGTTCTTGGTCATTGGTTGGTTTGTTCCCGAGCGCTGTCTTGGTCTAAGCGGCACCTACCGGGCCAGACCGCCCTAAATCAAACTGACCAAGAACCAACTACCAAAAACCCGCGAGCAGGCGGCGAGGCCCGATAGGTGCCGTTTAGGTCAAGACAGCCGCAGGCGCAAGACTCGTTTGCTAGAGCGCTCCCTTCGTACTCGGAATCCCCTCACCCGTCACTCGAGTGGCTATAAAAAGTGCTCGAGCGAACGCCTTAAAAATCGCTTCCACGACGTGATGTACCTCGAGTCCAGCCAGCAGCCGAACGTGCAGGTTGGCCCCGGCGTGGTTACAAAAGCCACGCAGGAACTCGCGCAGGTGGTAGATGGTGTAGCCGTTCACATCGCCGATGACGCCCAATTTCTCTGGCTCGAAGGCCAGGTGGGCGCGGCCCGACAAATCGAGCACCACCTGAGCCAGCGTCTCGTCCATCGGTACAAAGGCGTCGCCGTAGCGCTCGAGGCCGCGTTTGTCGCCCAGCGCCTGAGCTAACGCCTGTCCAAACGCGATGCCCACGTCCTCGGCAATGTGGTGAACGTCTACATGCAGGTCAGCGCTGGCCTGGACCATCAGACCCAGCCGCCCGTGTTTTCGCAGGGCCTCGAGCATGTGGTCCAGAAATCCGTGGCCGGTGTGCAGGGTGGAAACCTCGAGCGGAGCGTCTAAATCGAGCATGATGAGGATTTGAGTTTCAGAGGTGTTGCGCTCGAGCGTGGCGATGCGGGTCATGGCTTCAGGGTACAAGATAGACGGCGTGCGTGCTCAACTCAAAATTCAGAGCCGCTCGAGCGCGTGCGGGTCGCGGGTGCGCTCACTCTGCACATTTCCGGTGTTGAGCGTGCCCGCTGGTTCGATGAGCGCCACCCAGACCTCCTCCTCGGCGCGGGGACGATGAACGGTGCCGTGTGGCACCACCAAAAACTCTCCCGCCTCGAGCCGAATCTGGCGCTCGTCGGGGTCGCGCAGGTCCATGAAGAACGCGCCTTTTACCACCCAGAACAGCTCATCCTCGTGCTCGTGGTGATGCCAGTCGAACGTTCCCTGAAACTTGACCAGCTTGACCTGCTGGCCCGCGAATTCCCCCACCACTCGAGGGTTCCAATAGTCGCTGAACTGCCCGAACTTCTCCTCCAGATTCACTTTTTCCAGATTCACTTTGTGAAGGGTCATGCTCTAGTTTAATCCTCGAGCGAAGGTTTCAGTGAACTCAGGACGGCCCTGCTTCGGGTTTCTCCCCACTCAAACTGGTCAGCACCACCGCGCCCAGCACCAGTAAGCCGCCCACAATGGCTAAACTCGAGAATTGCTCGCCAAAAAACAGCGCGGCCAGGGAGGCCGCGACTACCGGCTCGAGCGAGGCGGTCACGCTGGCCCTGGTGGCCGCCAATCGGCGCAGTCCGGCGCTGTAGGCCAGATAGGCCAGGTAGGTGCTGGCAGTGGCCATCAGAGAAATGCTGGTCCACGCCTCGAGCGACTTGTGCTGGAAGCTCACGAAGGGCAGCAGGCCCAGCGCTCCAATCGGCAGGGCCACCGCGTAGAGCGCCGGAATGGCGTACTTATTGAAGTAAACCTTGCCGTAAAAATAGTACAGCGCGTAAGTTGCGGCGCTCAGCAGGCCCCAGCCGATGGACACCGCACTGACCAACACTCCCACACCACCCCCGAGCGAGATGAGGGCCACGCCCAGCACGGTCAGGCCCACCAAGAGGCCCCCCTTCGCTCCCAACTTTTCGCGGAAAAACACGCTCGAGCCGAGGGCCACCAGCGCTGGAGCGGTGTAGAGCAGCACGCTGGCCAGACTTGCACCGCCGCTGCGGACCGCCAGTTGGTAGCTCGAGTAGAACACGCTCACGCCGAGCACGCCAAAAATTATAGTAATGAGCAAATCTCGCCCTCGGGGAAGCCGCGCCCGGATGATAGCGCTGTGAATCAGGTACAGTGCTCCGCCCAGACAAGCCCGCCAGAAAGCCACCTCGAGCGCCGAAATCCCTGCGTTTTGAGCCGA
>Ga0209511_1000855_pt1 | contig 28372 bp, 21 predicted proteins | sample SSSSmetaG_FD_184141 | JGI IMG/M metagenome (GOLD analysis project Ga0209511, IMG submission 184141) | Glacier valley bacterial and archeal communities from Borup Fiord, Nunavut, Canada, to study Microbial Dark Matter (Phase II) - ​SSSS... | ecosystem: Environmental > Aquatic > Freshwater > Ice >... | reverse complement strand
TTATCCCAATCAAATCGCATCTTTTCTCAACGATCACTCATTTTGCGGCGCGAAACCAAACTATCTACAGCAATAGTATAAGTGTAGTGAGGTTCCCTCGTTAGCAAAGTAGCATACTGACAAGATCGGCGATCGCATCTCTCAACAATGCAGCACGATCGCTCCTTTCCAGTCCCACCAAGATCGCATTGAATCCGGTGAATCATGGATTATGTAAGACTCCTCAAGATTGACAGTTTTCTAGTATCCATCGGTTTATTGCGGAGGGAATTTATCCCCCGAATTGGGGTCAAGATAGATGCCCGGAGATGCCGCTGGCGGTTTGGGATGAATAGAGCCAATGGGAATAGGTAGGGTGTGTTAGGGAAGCGTAACGCACCGATAAGCTTTGGGAGGGCGCGTTCCCAAGAAGGGGTTGAGTGGGTTATTGTGCGCTTGGAGAGGAACGCACCCTACAATGGCGATCGCACTGGACGGATGGGAAAGTAAGGCGGGCATTGCGACCAGGCGTTTGGTAGCTAAAACATTACAACGATGCCCAGCATACAAGAACTCAAATGAAAGCGTAAGCAATCACAGTTCATTGTTAATAATACGAGCAATTGCATTACACAATCTGCGTTAACTCTATGAAACCTTCTCCTGAATTTGAAGAAAAAGCTTGACCAAAAACTGAATCTTGAACCGTTGTCGATACCCCTTTTTTTTCGGTAACTAAAAACTGGGATTTTTCACCGTCAGGTCCTGTAACTCTGCGCGTTATTTGAAACCCTGAGTTCCCTATTGGAATAGTTTTCTCCGAGTTAGTTCGATTATCCCTAAATACATATACTTGTCTTGTCAACATGAACCCTGAGCCAGTTAGCTTCGACCTAGGAGTTGTATGTCGATCTCCGTCAGCACCTCGTGCGCCTGATATGAAAATGCCGGTCGTTGTTTCCACTCCGCCACCCTCCATACATCCAGTTTGTCTGACAACCTGGACGGATTCTGTAACATCAACCTCATTCAAATCTGAGGTGTTTCCGCTATCTGATTTCCACGCCATTATTGCTGTATATCCCAAATCCTCTGTATTTATTTCTTTTGAAAAATCACAACTCATATCTTGTGGAATCGCAGATACGGAGAATCCACTACTAGAAGCAAGCTCAGTTTTACCTTGACGAGCTACCAACCTTAAATTGCCTGCATTACCAGGTTTAGTCTGCGCTACACCTTGCAAATTGACAGTTTGAGTACCAGTTAAAGCAAGTTTAGCAGCTCCATTGATTGTTGCCGTGCCGTTGCTCCCATTAGCACCAGCGATAGAGAGAACAATAGGTGCTAATGGATTTGGCGTACCATCTAAAGAAATGCTGATAGGAGTGTCAACTCTTGGTGGAATTCGATCAGCAGTTATACCTGTAGGTGTTGAGCTTGATCGAATATGAGGCTGAACGGTAACAGATGCTGTAACATTTGGCGGTTGAGTTGAAGGATTCTCAGGCGGTTGTATTTCAGGCGGTTGTATTTCAGGCGGTTGCGCCCCAGACTGTTCAAGAGCTTCTCGTGTCTTTCTCCCAACTATGCCATCTGGTTTGAGAGGTTCCCCGGTTGAATCTTGATGAGTCTCCTGAAAGCTTTTGACAGCACTTTTAGTGATTGGACCAAAGATAGAGTCCACTGCTAAGGGCGGTTGAGTCCTTTTGCTATTGAGCTTTTCCTGAACTTTCGCTACTTTCGGACCCCTTGATCCTTCCCGTAAGATAGAAGCATTAGATGAAGAAGGAAATGTGTCAGAATTTTTCACTAGCTGGATATTATCATCGGTTTCATTTTTTTGCTCAACACCTGGTGCATTGAAACTGTGTTTACTATCAGGAACTGGTGCTGCGAGATTGTTAGCCTGAATAGGCTCGTCAGATACTACTGTATTATCGTTCCCATCTTGGTTTGTCTTGGTAGTTTTAAACCACATTGAGCCATCTTGGGCTTGATAAGCTTCACATTCAATTAAGTTATGAGCGAAAGGTATCCAGTCATCCCCGCATGCAGAGCATTTATAGTCATAAGTCTGAGTAACCGTATATTTCCCTGGCGACACATGGGTAAAAAGCCATTGCGGTGGAGTCCAGTGCTCATCTCGGCTGAGTCCTTGCTCTGCAGGCATACCTGGCTCGGGTGGTTTTCTTTGAGATGTTCCACTCTCAGAAGGCGATCTACCATCAGGATAACCAAATGGTGGGTTGGGTATCTTACTGAAAGTGATATGCTCAGTCACAAAGCATCCTCTAAGATCTTCCATACTCTCTGTAGAACTCTTCCATTTGTAGGTAAGAAACATTCCGTACTGGAGATTTATTCTGGAGGCTGTTAAATGCATATCAATTGGGTGAGCGCACTGTGTCTTTTTATCTGGATCGTCTATAAAAAACTTTTTCAGAAATCTCCCAAGCAGATATGGCAATAAAGAGGGTAATACAAGGTGAATGAAATTACCTGTATCGGGTGCGCTTGTATCGGGTAGCTTCATGTTAGGTAAGCTAATATCAGGTAAGTTCATCTCAGGTAGCTTCAAATCGGGCAAGCCATTTTCTACAGCCTCTTCGATTACTTTGGCACCGTCATCTACTACTTTTTCGACTACTTTGACACCTTGATCTACAGCCTGACCAGTCGCTTTGCTGCCGTCATCTACTGCTTTTTCAACTACTTTGCCAACTGCTTTAACTACTTTGCCAATGATTTTGGTACTCTTACTAACGGCTGTGACACCCTGTTCTACAATTTCGCTAGCCGCTTTAACGCCTTGATCGACTGTTCCATGAACCCAAGTCACTGCATCGTCTAGTAAGTCCCTCTGTACTCCAAACTCTGAAGTCGTTGATGCCTTAAGCGCTGGTGTTGTGCTCGTTCCTTCTTTTCCACAATCCAAGCATTTTTGATGCAGAGATAGGTCAGAACTTTGTAAAGTTTGCACTCCACCCGTTTGCTGCACCACATGCGTTAGCTCATGAGCCATCAATGCATCATTCCCAGGAGCTTTCCCAGCACTAAAGTAAACATCCTGCTTGTGCGTGAAGGCTTGAGCGTTCAAATCGCGGTTCATCTGTACGGCATTGCTGCCTGTATGCACTCGCACCTGGCTAAAATCGGCACCAAAGCGGGGTTCCATGAAGGAGCGCACGTCATCGGGTAAGGGGCTGCCTCCACCCTGACTGCTATTTAGGCGATTTTCGATCGAACCCCCCGCCTCTAAACCACCATCGCTCGATCGCTGCAAAGCAGGTTTAGTCTCTACCTCTTCTTCAGGCATTTCCTCACGCTGAAGTGTATTGTCGATCGCTTTAGCGTGTAGCTCTTCCTCTTCGGGCATCGCTTCTCGTTGCACCAGTGGCGTAATCGAATCCGCGACCCCTTGCGGGCAACTCGAAGCGATCGCTTTCGTGTGTACCTCGTCTTCCTCTAGGTTCGCTTCACGCTGAATGGGTTGCTGAGTTGCAGAGTCTGGCATACTCATCACCTGGTCGGCAACCCGATCGGCTTCCTGCTCATATTGGTCATTCGGCGCACCCACTGTCAGCTTGGGTTGAATGGTGGATGGGGCGCGATCGCCGCTAGAATTCGCCGCGAGACTGTTCAAATTGGGAGCATGACTCCGGGCAAACTCCAGCCGGGCTTGAAAGTCAGGCGTGTCTGTAGAAGCCTCCTCAACGGTGGCGCTGGGCTTGGGAAAAGAACGCGATCGGAGCAGATTAGTCGAAAGCGGGATCGGTGCAGACTGCGTAGATGCTTTCTTTTGAAACTGCCCACTCGTTTTCATAGCTTTGTCCCTTTAAGGTTTAGATAGTCAATCAGTTGCAAGCCGCTTTTAGCACTTGTACCAAATCACCCCGCACCCAACCCTCGGCTTGAGACGGAAAGCGAACTCGATGCCACACATATCCATCATTACTATTGATCGATTCCAGCACAACCACGCGATCGCCGCTTAAACCATAGTGCATCACTTTAGAAATTGTAGAAGGAGCAGAGCGAACATTAACCTCGTCACCTTGTAAGACAGCAACTCGATCGGTGCCCGTTCGCAAATAGTCAGCCGACACCCAACCCTGGACTCCCGCAGGAACTTGCACACGATACCACTGCACCGTGTCGCCGCCGATCCCCTCGTCGAGAGTGTCCACGCGATCGCCCACTTTTGCCGTCCCAATCACATTGTCTGACATTGAAGGGTCTTTTCGGACGTTAACTGCACTACCTAGCTCTTGACCACACAATATTGCAGGACGGGCACTCACTGCGAGTTGTATTCCAGTAACTAAGACTGTAGCGATCGCGCTAGAGAACAAAAACCGAGAAGCTGTGAACATAAAACCGACTCCTAATAAATAGAGCGATCAGAATACATCTCGAATTACAAATGTGCTATCAGACATCATCCTCCAATCAAAACGGTTGGACATCCGTTAGTAATGAAATTTCCCTTACCAAGGGCTTCTAGTATTTCATCACCCATTCGACTAGCAGGTAAACCATTGATCAACACAGTCTGACTACCAGAAATCACGCTGCCTTCACCGTGGGGTGGAACTGGCGAAGGCGTTGTACAGGCGTGAATATCTGCGCCGCCAGCCGCACTTCTAATCATCGCACCCATCGAAGTTGCCGCCGTTGTCTTTGCCGTCTGTTCAGCCGTGACCGCAGCAGGGGCACCCGGAGTTCCAGCCGCCGCAACGGTTGCAGCTTCGGCAGTTTTAATAGTAGTGTCAGCGATCGCCTTAGCAGACTTCAAAGCAGCAACGGCAGACAACGGCATCCCTCGCCATGCTGGGAGATTGCCAATTAACACATTGAGGCTACCAGTTCCGCCCGTCAGAATGGGAGGCAGAGGATGAGCAACCGTATCGGTAACACGAGCAGCGGGCTTATTCATGACTTTTGGCTCCAGTTAGTTTAGCTTGATCAAACTGCCCTTGATAGTAATCACTCCAGTCGCGTTAATGTCGATGTTGCCGTCAGCGTGAATGGTTAAATTTCCGGTTGAGCTAACGGTAATGCTGCGATCGCTATCGTTCAAATAAATCTTGTGTCCACCATGCGTTTCAATATAAATTCCTTCCTGATCTTCTTCAATAAATTGAATCTGATGTCCAGTCCGAGTTTTAATCGTGCGTAAGCGGACTTTGCCATCTCTGACACTTTCTTCGATCGCTGTTGGCGGTTTATCTTTTCCATTCCAAACGCCTCCCAGCACATAGGGTCGGTGAATATCTCCATGCTCAAACGCTACTAGCACTTCATCATTAATTTCGGGTAGACAATCAAAACCGCGTTCCTTTCCAGCTCCCAAACTGATGACTCTTGCCCAATTGCTAGTATGCTCCTCAGTCAGCGTTGGAAACTTAACTTTTACTCTGCCCCAACCTTTAGGATCTTTGTTGTCTGTCACGATACCTACCAGAGAAGTTTGTCCGGGTTCTAGAGACGATCGTCGCTCTAAAGTCGTCAGCAAATCCCCACCCCGCAGCCCTCGCACACTAAATTCAGTCGTGTAGACTCGCTCATAGTAGAGATGCCGGGTTTCAGTAACGTAATACTTACCGCTGTGTTGTCCCATGCCTTCTAGTTTCACCACCCGTCCAGGGCGAATTTTGGGATTGCCCTCCGCTTTGGCATCGGCACAGACAAACTGACCGCTCAGTTCATTGCAAACAGCTTGCGCGATCGCATCTGCTTCCTTGGGGTTGAAGACGGGACGATCAACCACAATCCGTTTAGGTGTAGCTGGTTTACCGTTAAACTTTGTACTGCTATCGCTGCCTTTGCCGTTGTCGGTTTTGGTGATTACTTCGTCGGTGCGCTTTGTGGAAACGATCGCTCGTTTTTCGCCATAGTCCCAGGCTCTCACTTCGACTTCTTTGACCTGTTCGGCACTGCTCACCCGGACTCGAAAACTACTGAGATTCTTGAGCCATTTAAGCGCGAGTTCGTCTCCGGGTTTGGGTTTTCGGAAGTGTAATTTGCCATCTTGATTAAAAAGCTCGAACCCAATGCGGCTGGCTCGTTCTCGCAAAAATGCCATGTTTGTTTGATTTTCTTGAAACAGATAATCATGGGGTTCACCACTGTTGTCTAGCGTTTTGATTTGAATGCCAGCTTCCTCTGCAATCTTTTTCACCACATCACTATCGGTGACATTTTGGAACGATCGATTGTATTGTCCTCGATATAATCGGTGCATGGTGTCATAGCCTCGAACAATTACAGGCGCTTGAGATTGTTCGCTGAAGTGAGTCTCGATCGCTGTAATTTCTCCTTCAATTAGTGATCCCTCATTTTTCTCATCAAAGTCCTTTGATTCTGTGGTGCTGGCGCTAAATCCAATTTTCACCGTTTTCCCAATCTGTAGCAGATCCTTGTAACGCCAAGGTTCCTCATTTCGTCCTGAAAAGTAAGCATTTTGAATCACCAGCGTAAACATTCCAGGCAGATGTAAACTCTCTTCAACCACGATCTGAAGAATATCTTCCATTAAAGTTTTTGGCGCGGGTTGACCATCCACTCTGAGGCTAGGAAGGGCAACAAAACTACCCTGAGTCGGCGTTGTAGATTGGGATTTAGCCTGAACCATAGCTACCTTCTTCCTGGACGATTTTGTGAGCGATCGCGAGAGGCAGCATTATTGCTGGTCGGTCTAGAATTTTGTCGATTTTGCATCGAATCTTCTTGCCGCAAAGCTTGATCAATGGCTGGCGTACTCATGGGTAAGTTCGCCACGAGTGAATCAGCCTGTACCAGAGTTAGATTATCAATAATTGCTCGAACAGGCCTTCCGTCAGGTAAAAACATTGTAAGTTTGTAGTTCAGTTTTTCAACAAAGCAAGCTTTGAGATATTCATTTTTACCCCAAGTGAAGATGTATAGAGGTGGGCGTTCTTTCTTATCTTCTACTAACTTGTCATCAAATTGAACAGCACGCCTAAAAAGCTCAATGTGCTTTTCAACAACATTCTCACCCGTTTCATAAGTATCAAATAGAATTTTATTAATCGTCACTTTATAAGGATTTGTATTAGAAAAAGAAAGCTTACCTTGTCCCTCTTTCTTGCTACGTGCCCCTTCATTAACACTTGTTTTAACAACTCTCTCAAATGTTAATTCAGTCGGGTTGAACATAAATTCAATCCCTTTGATTCCAGGATCTTTAGGAATCAGTCTGGCTTTGGCTAACGTCATTCTAGTCTCCTATATTTTAGTGATAGTTCTACCGTAGCGTTCTCGATCGACTTCCAATCGCGATCGCACTCGATAATAGATCTCTCCTGTTAGCTGTGACAACTTAGCATTCGTGGGTGATAGCATCTCGACTGTGTTGGTAATAGACTGATCACTTGTTGAGGATTGCGTTGCTTTGGGTGATGTGGGAATGATGACCTCAATCCAGGGGGGATGGTGGGTTAACTGCCCCTGTCGTTCACAATCGAGTGTGAGGCGCTGTCGTAGTTGGTGATAGACTATCCACGCGAGTTGTTCTAACTGTTCGTCGTCAGTAGTAGACTTTTTGGGTGAAGTTGGTTGAGGTGAAGTGGGTGCGATCGCTTCGGGTTGATCCTGCTCCAATGATCGTAAGTGAATCATCGTCTCTGAACTCGCTATTTCTGGCATAGCATCCACAGAATGATCTGCTTCTATAAACTTCTGTAAGTCTCTTTGGATGGTAGGAGCCTCAGAAATATCGGTGAGAGAAGCTGTAACATCTTGCCACGATCGATCTTGTGAAGCGGTAGACTTTTCTTCTGAGTGTTCAGTAGAACTTTGATTCGACAAATCAGAAATATTTGACCACGAATCAGAAGGTTCATCGGTTTTAGAAGATTCTTTGATTGAAGGTGAATCTTGGATTGGGTCAGCGGGACTTCGAGCGAGCGAATCTATCTCAGATAAGGGCTGCTCCGCCTTCTGTGCTTGACTTAATGATTCTTGTGAAGGCTCGATCGTAGGCGGCGTTATCATCCGATCTGGGGCTAAAGGCTGAGTCATTCCCAAGGGCGGAAGCGTTTGAAGCGTTGCTTCGTTTTCTTGTGTCTGGTCGATTTCCCTATCGTTCTGTTTAGTGATTATATCTTTGTTGTCTGTTTGAATATTTTCTAACTTAGTCTGTATTGGTTCAGCGATCGCTGGTTCTTCAGAATCAATGTTGGAAGAAAGATTGATTGGGGTTTCAATCGGCGCGATCGTTAAGTGTGAAGATGATTCTTTAGTTGGTACATCAGCAGGTTGTCTGGTTTCGACTTGATCGATCGTGGGTTCCGAAACGGTTGACTGATTAATTTTCGGAGTAGTATCAGTGGTTAACTCAACAGGTTCAATTTTGGGTAGAGTCTCGATCGCTGGACTAACAGACTCAGTTGCTTCCTTGTCAGAACTACTCGGTTCAACAGGTTCAATTTTGGGTAGAGTCTCGATCGTTGGGCTAACAGACTCAGTTGCTTCCTCGCTAAAACTGGACTGCCTCCCTATAGGCTGAACTACTGTCTCCGAAGATTTCTCAGAAGAGTCTAGCGATACTGAAGAGGCTGTATCTTGTGGAGGAGAGGGTGGTTTAGATGGTGAAATTAATTGAGCGGATTGGATAGCAATCTGTTTGTTTGGTGTTATTTCTGGTACTACCTCTGCGTTTGTGATCTGAGATAAAGGCGCGCTGACTGGTGTTGAGAAGTTAGGTTTTAGATTGATCTCTGCTGAACGATTTGATGCGTTGTTAGAATTGTTGTCTATAGCATCATGCTCATCTTTAGAGTTTGTATGAGGCGGTTCTATTGAAGATGAGATCGTATCGTTAGATGCTTTTGGTGACACTAAGTGATCTGAGACAGACGCTCGATCGCTCCTAACACCAGTATCTAGAGAATTTGCTTCTGAGGAAGCGGTTTCTTCATGGTTAGGCTTTGCCCCAATGGTGAGTTCAGATTGAACAACTTCAGAAATTGGTTGAGTAACTGTTGCTGTAATTGCTTCTATAGGTACGATAGGTGCGGGAGAACTGGGTTCCCGATCAAGTTGAATCGGAGGTGCAACATCGTCAGAAACAGAATCCTCCTCCAGCGCAGAGAGTTTTCCAGCTTCAACTTCACTAGAGGAGGTAGAGAGAGGTAGAACATCTGACTCAACTCCAGTTTGAGCGAGGAGTTGAATGGACGGTGTGGGAAGTTCTCCTACAAAATTTGTATCTTCAGACGGTGAGAGTAGATCTGAAGTGGAATGTTCCACTGATTCTGATGGAGTTGTCTCAATGGATGGCTCGATCGACTCCAAGAAGCTTGAGTGATCGACTCTAGGTGTCTCCAGATCAGAACCATCGGGGTTAATGGCAGTCGATCGCTGCGAAACGACATCAACTACAGGACGACTTCCCAGCGGTTCTGGAGGGGCGAGAGGAAGCCGATTGATTTGTGAACTCAGAATTTCTGTGATTTGGGTAGGAGCGGTGACGGTTTTAGCATCGGGAACTACAAGGCTCTCCGAGGCTTCCTTTGCTTGTAGGGATTGGGACTCCGCATCTGTAGAAATTGAGTGCTGCTGTGGCTCTTTTGAAGTAGATCGCTCTGCTGTAGAAAAGTCAGACTCGTTGTATGTACTCGCATTTTGAGATAAGCGATCGTACTGTTCTAACGAGAGTTGCAGCACTGGGAAGGTTTGAATCCAATCTGAAAACATACCCAATGGAGAGCGCTTCCCTAACGGGTTGTGCCCGATCAAGCGGTTCATCAGATGGCTTTGTAGACCCAGTGGCTTTGCAGTAATACTCATCGCTAGTAACTAGAATGGAATCCTAATGTGTCTCGACTCGTCAAATTATTGGCTCCACCGCCGCCTGACTTTGAAACCTGTAAGCCTTCATACGCCAGCGTCAATTCTTCGATGGCTACCGTGTTTGAATTTGCTTGAAGTGCAGGGGCTCTCCATCCAATCGGAACGGCTCCAATTAACGTCCAACACTGCATCGTTTCCCCAGCTTGATTGAATAACAGAATATTCACATTACGACGACGAGCATCTTTTTTTTGAGATTTCTTCATTGACATCGACTGTAAATCAAACGTGCCACCCGCCGAGCCAACTCCCTCAACTTCCGCATTCATTGAGATTCCGAAACCGTTCGTGGTCTTTTTCTCTTCAGAAGTCATGGTTTGATTCATCCAGTCCCAGAATCCCAAATCGTTAGTCATTCCTCGTTTGAGTGTGACATCAGAGTATTCTGCTTGTCCTAAAATAATGCGCTGCTGATTGTTTACGCCACCTTCAAATAGCGTTTCTTTTTTGACTTTGACACTGATTCCAGAACATTCACTAAAAGAGGCTGCGATATTGCTTTCTATTTCGATGTAGAAGCGATTTGCAGTCACGTAATTTAGAAATTGCTGTTCTGAATTATTTTCTGTCATAGCTATATTTTTTATAACTTAGATGAGCGATCGCGCTGGATGATTAAATCTTGGAGAAGCAGTTGATAAACTCGATCGCTCAATCGTTGAATCAGCAGTGGGTCTTGTAATATCTTTTCGATAATTTCTGTATTTTGAGCTTTATCTATCATTTTGCAACTTCCTCTTCAGAGCCATTACAAATTTTCTGGTTCCACCCAGGTTTTGTGGGTATTAATCCTGCTTCATTGAGCAAACATTGCCCTTCATCGGTTGTCAGTAGCTCGATCATTTTTTTAGCGGCTCGATCGTTCTTTTTGGCGTAGACGACAGAGAGACGATAGCCAAACGGATAACGCTCAAAAGCTTCTGTATTAACTCGATAGCTGCCCTTGGCGCACAGGTCAGACTGCGGAGCGATCGGCTTGCCATCGTCTTGAATCAATGCTTGAAATTCTTCACCGTCTTTAACCAAAGCAAGCGGATAAACAGAACATTGCCCAAATACATTGCTCAACCGTTCAAAACCGATGCCAATCTTTTTATTTTGAAAATCCTCGAATATCTGTTCAAACATCTGATTACCTGGCAATACTTTGGTTTTCATGTTGAGTGCTTTCAGAAACTGATTACTTTCTGGAGAAGATCGAGCAAAAACAAATCGCTGAAATTTCTGCGTCATATTTAAGCTTTTGGGAGCATAAACTTGGTAATCAGAGGCTCCTCCTGTATAGATTTCTCGTAACCGATCGAGAGAGATTTTTCCTTGTAATTTTTGAGGAACACTTTCCTGTGAATCAGCGAACGCAACCACCACGACTAAACCATCAGAAGCAACCACTTCTTGAGCCAATTCATTGGGAAGATTCTCTTTCTGCTCACTTAGAAAAAACTCAATGTCACCTGCTTTTAGTTTCTCCACAAGTGCATCGTCAGAAAGTCTGTTTCTTAACGGTAAAGTGTCAAATTTCTTGAGTTGAGCAGCCAATGGAAGAGAGGCACGATCGCCCAGTTCTGCTTGCAAGGTTTTGTCAAACGAGATCCGCCTTTGGATGACCGCAAGCCACGCATCTGATACCGCATATTTGAAGGAGCGATCGCCCACATCCTTCAACGGTTCAACGTCCTTGATTTTGCTAATAGATTGCTTTTTTGCTGGAAATAAAAAACTTGGAGGCAAATGAGAATGACTAAAAAAACGCCAGCCCAGCCAAACCAGCAAACCCAAAATTAACGTGAAGAATAATACTCCGAGCAATGCCGTAGAATTAATCGGCTCTGATTGTTTTTGAATCACAGCAGACTCAAAAATGTCTGGTTCAACTGAGCGATCGGGCAAGTTTCGTAATGCTTTAGATGCCTCCTCAGCATTGATAAATCGATCGTGATCCAAGTTCAACAGTTGCCGAACAAATTGCTTGAGAGGGATATCAGGAATTGCTGCCCAGTTGTAATGCTCTTGTGAATCAAAATTCTGTTCTGAGCGGCGATCGTGGACTTCTCCGACCAACAAATAGAAGGCGATGCCCCCCAAATCATAGAGATCCTGCTGAATCTGTTCTGAGGTGACAGCTTGGGTGATTGAGATGGCTTTCGGCGACTTCCGAAACGGGGTTTCCCAAAGTTCTAAATCACTAGCGTAAATCTGAAACTCGTTGATTCCAACTGGCTGAGTATCTACCACAATCAGCAAACTATCTAAATTGAGATTGCCATGCGCTAACCCTGATTGAACAGTTCCATCAGCAAATCGGATTTTATGATTATGTAAAAACCACAGCGTTTGTAAAACCTGAGCGAGAACGCGACGCACTTGATGAGTAGACATCACGCCTGTGAATTGTAAGTGTTGCCTCAGCGTTGTACTGTTTTCTAGCAGATCTCGAATGATCAGATAGCCGCGTTTTTCATCGACACTTACCCAAGCATCCCAGGGCGTGATCAGGCGAAAATCTTGAACTCCGCCACTTCTGAGGCTCACGGTTTCAGTTCGTTCGATCGCATCCTTGGCTTGAGTCATCGCCCGATCGCTCCAATCTAATAAGCGATATTCTTTGAGAACGATCGGCAGGTTGTTGGCAATCCAAACGCCTCGATAGGAGCGGACAATCTCCCCATCTGCTAGCAATCTCTCAACCTGGTACTTTCCTCGTCGCCCTAAAATCTTTTGACCCTCCAGAGCCGCAGTCATTCCAGGTTCAAGAGGCGTACTGGTGAGGGTGCGCGGTGCGTGATAAGGTGCTGCCTCAACTTCTCTCCCAATTAAATTGCGGGTTGGATCAGGCTCATAAGTCTGTCGCGTTGATTCAGCTGAGGAACGGTTGGCTTGAGAAAATGGAACTTCAATCTCCTCAAATTTATCTTGAGCAACTCGGCGAAACTGTTGGCTAACGATCTGAATAGGATAGCGAATAAAGTTCGCTGCATCGCGAACCAATCCTCCTGCTCCATAGATCAAATCGGTTAGTTTCACAGTGTTTCCCTGAGCCAAACTTTTTGTACTGTTGACCTGAATTTATACCGATTCACTGACCTTGTGGTTGCTCTGAGTGATTTCTTCAGAAGTCTGTGCGATCGTAGGTGTTGTCTCTTCTAAATTATTGATATGACGATAAAACTGATAAAGATAGTTGAGATCGCCCGCAAATAAGTTTTCGATAATTGTAGGATTCACTTCGTCTAATGCACCTAGCCGAGTGATCACTCTCGCTAAGATAATGACCGTTGAGTAGGCAGGATTTAACTTCACTCTCGGATCGCGCATTGGAATGATTTCATCGATCGCCAACGCCAAACGCATCACGCCTTTGCGGTGCAAATTGCCTTCAGCATCAAGATAGCCCTTTGGCAGCGTGAATTCAAACTCGGTTTGCACCATTATTGATCTCGAATAAACTCTTCGATCGCGAGTTCCACTTCTTCAATCTGAATCTCATTGCTACTTGAACTCAGATCAGATACCACGTAACTCGTCATCCAGGCTCGACGGAACACAAATCGAGCTTGAACTTCGCCCAGTTGGTCATAAATGCTGATAGACCCATCTCGACGTTGGTTTTTCCAATCGCCGGATTGGGTGGCGTTAAACCATTTCCAAAGTGTGTTCGATCGCGTCATTCCTCGCTTTAGGGTCACATTGTTTGTTTTGACATTACCAGGAATCTTGGTGCGTACCAGTTGACCTGATTTGGCGTTTCCCCAACGTTGTGAGGTAACTTCGCAAATCTCGATCACTTCCTGAGTTCGCTTGAGTCCTTTGCAATCCATAAAGTAAGCATCAACTGGATCTTGGCTATCATCCAGCTTTAACTCAATGTAGAATCGGCAGCTCGTCAGAATCTCTGGAAAATCATTAATAATGTTTGCCATCCTATTGTCTTAAGCATCGGCGGATATGATTCTCACATAATTACTGCACTCGTTTAATCCCTTCGTGAACTATTGTCAGCGTTTCATTCGCGACATCGTTTGATCCCGCTTCTAACTTAGGTCCTTCATACTTTGTGGGAAAGGCATTAATCAGTTCCCAACGGGCTTTCATTTCGCCAGCTTGATCATAAACAGTGACAGAAGCTGCTTTACGATTGGATGACCAATCAGACTTACCGCCTTCGTTTTTGTTGCAGTCTTCATACCACTTATAAAGATCTTTGTTAGTGGTTGCTACAACCTTAACGTTAACAGGCGTAAACTTGGCGCGAGTGGGAGCCGCCTGACGTAAGTTAATCGCATTTTTGCTTGATCCTAAAACTTTGTCTCCACCCGCAGCCGGAGTTTCTGAACTGAGTCCAGACACTTCGAGAATCTGCTTGTCAGTTAAGCCGTCTGCCTCAAAATAAAATCGACAATTGACTAAAACTTCGTCTTGCTGCGCGACTGTCATAAATTAGCTCCTTAATCTTCGTCTTGTCCTGTCCACTGACTGATGCGAAACACTACAAACTCGGCGGGACGGACTGGGCAAATCCCAACCTCCACATACAACCGACCGAGAATCATCGTATCGGGAGTGTTTAAGGTAGCATCACACTTGACGAAGAACGCTTGATCGGGAGTTGCCCCAAACAGTGCGCCTTCTCGCCATAGTCTTTCTAGAAAGTTGCTGATAGTCCGTCTAACTCGTGCCCAAAGGTCTTGATCATTGGGTTCAAACACCACCCATTGCGTACCTAGTTCGATCGACTTCTCAATGTAGCTAATCAACCGCCGCACACTAATGTATCGCCACTCAGTTTTTTCAGGTTCGACCAAGGTTCGCGCTCCCCAAATTTTGATGCCGCGATTGGGAAAGGTACGAATACAGTTAATGCCTTTAGGATTGAGTAGTTCTTGCTCTCGAAAATTGCAGTCGTAGCCGAGTCCAATTACCCCACGAGGCGTTTCATTGGCAGGTGCTTTGTATACTCCGCGAGTTTCATCAATGCGCGACCAAACGCCCATCATATAACCAGAAGGCGGAATTAGAATCGGCTTGCCCTGGTTGCGAGGGTTAGGAACTTTGATCCACGGATAATAAAGAGCGGCAAACATTGATCGACGATTGAAATCCTGATCGAGCCAATTTGCGACCTGCTGCGGCTTAGTCCGATCGAAGGGAGGATCGAGTACAACCATGCGATTAGGCGGATTGGGCGCACTATTTTCGCAAAGGCTAACCATCAATTCCATAATGCCGTGAACTTGATCGTCATCCATTAATCCCGCTTGGTGCGCCAACATCAGATCAGGACAAGCAAGCATGGTGATCTCATCAATCTCAAAAAGTCCTTGAATGCCGCTACGATCATCTCTTGCGCCTTGAACATATCGCGCTAAATTCTCACGAGTAGGCAAGATGGGGGGAGGTGCAACTTCATATTGTCCATCTGAGGGACGACGCGCTAGAGGAAGCCCTCGTTGTGTTAGATCTTGAACACTCACAAACTGAGAGTTTTGCAGCGCATCAACTACATAGTTACCGACTGACGAATGAACTCTACTATCCATCGTCAGGTTTTCATATTGATCCTCTAGCTTGATGCCATCCCGCTTGATTAGGATCGTAAAAAATTCTGCTGGGACTGGGTTGGGGGCATTGGGATCGATCGCAGGTTCATCCGTCGTATCTGACGAGAACGGTTTTGGTTCGCCAGGAAAAATCTCAACGGTGACAGATCCGTCTTCTCTGGGCACGTCTGGCTTGAGCATGAACCGTAGAGAATCACGCTTGGCAGAGGTTCTGACCGTTAGCGCTGTTGCTTCTGGGGTTGGCTGCGTCGTCTCATCGGCAGACTTAGGGAGTTGAGTGCCAATGCTAATCACCCAACAGCGAGCACCTCCATTGAGAAACCAGCCATTGACTGCAAACGGAAGATAGGCGTAGTAGTCTCTAGAATCGTGTCTAAACTGCGCGAAGCCGTCTGATCCATCTTTGCCGAAATACTCTAGGTATTGATTCCAGGTGGTAATCAGCATCGGTTTGCCGATTTCTGCTCCTCCCTGAACGGCTTCGGTAAATCCAACAAATCCTGCAATATTGGTTTGCACTCCGTCGATCGGGCGACTGCCTCGGTCAACTTCTTCAACATAGACACCGGGAGCAAAGTAATCGAGTCTTGCCATAGTCGCTAGTTGTCCTTACTTAATATCGAGGAGCAAACAAACCATCTCTGCGTAAAGCTGCGATGTGAAAAAGGTTACTACAGATTAGTCATTGCAGTCGCACATATTCTTGCGATTTTGAACATAATCTTGCTAAACTCTGCGGAATTGTTTGGGTGTGAGTCCCGTGTGCTGCCGAAATTGTTTGGCAAGGTGACTCTGATTAGCAAATCCGCATTTGATCGCGATAGATGCGATCGTCAATTTTGGTTGTTTTAACAACTGCTTTGCTCGTTCTATACGCTGCTGGATTAAATACTGATGGGGAGTCATGCCCATCGAGTGTTTAAACAGACGACAAAAATAGAATTGACTCATATCCAGTTCGGCAGCGATCGCCATCAGCGATAAATTCTCACTCAAATGGGTGTTGATATACTCGATCGCTTGCTTCAATTTGACTTTAGATAAGCCGTCTTCATGGTCCTGAAAATGATGGTTGCGCGTGGAGTAGTGCCGCAATAGATGCGCCGCTAGCGCCGTTGCCATCGAGTCCGCGTAAAAACGACTCCCGACTCCATCGATTTCTAAATCTGCTTTTAGGGCATGACCAATCTGACAGATTAATGGATCAGTCTTCTTGAGTTCTAGGGCAAGCTCAACACGATCGGGGTTAATAGACTCATGAGCGATGTGAGATATGAAGGCAGGCTCGATGTAGCAGTGTAGAAACTCAACGTCTATATTCCAACAAAGCCGATACGCTAAGTCAGCGGGAAGGATGCCGAATAGACCGTTTGTGCGATCGCTCGGGTCATACTGTACGGCTTGACGATCCCCTTCTGAAACAAACTCTACAGTTGCTGCTTCATGCTTGGTTGGAATAAAAATAATATGTTGCTTGCTGTGATTTTCAGGAAGCTCCCAAGCTGGCTCGTGGTAGTAAGCAAGCTGAATGCTGTCCCACCCTGATTGCTCGCTGGTCAAGAGAGGGGGATTGGGTATCAGGGGTAACGTTGAATCTTTTTGAAGATAATCGACATACAAAATTGGGTCATGACTGTCTCCTTTCATACCGATGATCAAAAGGTAGTTTTGTTCACGAATAGCCGCGATCGAGTTCGATGCGAGGATCTTCACCATTTCAGAAAGAGATTTCTTCCTCTAATTTCTTTAACGAAATTGCGGTCATAAAATATTGCACTTTTCTCAAAAATTTTCGGACTCTATTATGAGGAAGCTGTTTTAAGGGAAACGATTGTCTCGTTTCTCCCACACTGCCGAACTTAGATTTGACTCTAGTCCGAGTGCTACAAGTAGGTGCAAGTGAGCAATCCATGACAATTGCAGATCAAAATTTTAGAAAGGTTGCGGTCACTGAATTTAAAGACTTGAGATACGGATGCTCTCAGTGAAGACATTTAGTAGAGTAAAAAGCGGATTGTGCCAATTTCTCGATCGACACAGCGCTGGTTTTTTACTCAGTAAGGATGCATCCGCTATGATTTCCTCTGATTTGCCCCGATCAGTGCTGCAATGGCTCGAAACCTTTATTGAACGTAAGAGTGTTGATCCGATCGCTCGTAGGCAGACTCGAAATACCACGATCGCCTGGGAAGATGCCGCACAAGCTGCCCACGAAAAACTCTGGCGCGTCACACAGCAAGGCTGCTTTCAAACCGGGGGCGAAACAGATTTCTATCATTGGGCAATGCGTGTTGCTTGCTGTGCCATCATTGATTATCGTCGTCAGCAGCAGAGTCAATCTCGATACGACAGTTTGGATCAGGTACTGCCAGGAACAGACATTCCGCTACTCGACACTTTAATTGATGAGTTTGATGGATTGGATGCTCTCGATCGGGCGGAGTGGGTGCTTAAATTTGTGGAAATGATTACTGACTTGGACCAACGCTATCCAAAACGCGACTATCTAAAAATTTGGCAGAGGCTCGTTCAGGGCAAAACTCAAGCTGAAATTGCCTGTGAATTTGGAGTCGAACAACCCGAAGTGTGTAGACGCTGGAAACGAGTTAGACAGCATATTATGAAGGTCTATAGCCCATTTGATGGCGAAACGGTTGCCCAACAAAAGCAGCAAGGTAGTCAACGCTCGTACGATCGTAAACGCTCTACAGAGAAATGGTAGAACGAAGATTGGAGGCGTTGTCCCCTAATATCGTTTGCGACTCCTGACCCGTTCAATAACATAGACGCTCCATTACGCTAGAGAGGCAATATGTTTAGCATTCCGCAAAGCAAGTACCCTATGGCGAGCGACTTTGGCAATCTGCATTCGGTTTCCTCTCAGTCAGCATTCCCCAAAGCGGGCGAGATTTGGCAACTTCAGCGAGTGGTGCGAAGTCCTCTAAAGTTATCAGAATCCGAAAAGCAACGCTTATACTCAGCGCCAGCCCGACAGTTTATGGCTGAACCGTCATCGCCTCGTTACGTGATGATCGTACGATCGTCAGACCCCGATCTCCTCACCGAAAAGCCGTGGAAACTAGTCTCAGTGATGGTGTTGTCCTCAGAAACAAATTTCTTGAGCGATGTCGATGTGTTGATTCCGTCTACAATTTCTGGTACTGAGCAAGATTTGCTGGCGGAGACGTGGCACGTTTTACCGATGCTAGTATGCAATCTCCGGCAACCGATCGGGCAACGCCTTTCTAGAGCCATTTATGACCAGTTGATGAGTGTAGGAGATGCCTATGAGGGGCTAATTGAAACGGCTCCGCTGCCGCAGGAGATGCGATCGCTAGGACTCACCATTGCCCCTTCTCAAAGTCATCAACCAGTAGACATTCAAGCCTTTCATCAGCAAGAAAAAGCCTGGAGTGATGTTCTGAGCGTTCCGGTTGCTGCCTATAGTACCTATTCAGATGCGCTTAGACGAATCGATGTCGGCATCACAAAAGCGCTATATATCGAACAAGAATTGCAGGCATTGACGGTAACGCCGCTTGTGCGAAGAACATCTCTAACAAGCTGGCTACAACACCAATTTGAACCTGGATGGGTGGAGATCGAGACGTTAGTTCAAGCCGGATTGCTGCGGTTAGACTCGATTCCTGTCCGATCAACCGCATCGGATGATGAATTGCTCGAAACCACAATCACAGCGTTAATTCAGCAAGTTTCTGCTGTACCCGATGAAACTCAACGATGCAGAGCGGTGAAGCAATTGGGCACTATCGCCAAAGGTCATAAGACTGCGATTCGAGCGCTGCTGGAAGTGTTGCGATCAACCACCAATGATGAAACAATCTGGGCAGCAGTAGAAAGTCTCTGGCAAATCGATCCAGGCAATGCTGCCTCTACGCGGCGCGTCAAGCTAATCGATTTGGGGCTGCAACTGGATAGAAAACCCGTGGCACTGGCGATCGCGCTGGTGCAAAAGTCCGATCGGCGCATGGGCGTGATGCTGCGAGTCTATCCCACAGGCGATCAGCTATATCTCCCGGCTGACTTAAAGCTGATTTTGAGCGATGATGTGAACCAACGTTACGAAGTCACGGCAAGGCAGAAGGATCTATATATTCAACGAAAATTTAGTGCCCAGCCTGGGGAGATCTTTCAGGTGCGTGTTGCTCTTGGAGAAGCCAGCGTGACCGAAAGTTTTGTGGTCTAGCCAATTTAAGAACCGAACTATGCAACACAGCGATTTGAGCAGCAAACAGTATCCAGGGCGATCCTTTAAAGGACAAGATCTTGCGGGCGCAGATTTTCAGAATGCTGATATCCGAAGTGCAGATTTTAGGGATGCGAATTTGCTGGGTGCAAATTTCACGGGTGCGAAAGCTGGATTACGACATCACTGGCAAATTGTTCACACGATCGCGTTTTCATCGATCGCAGGGTTCTCTAGTTTTATTTCTACAGTGGCTTGCTTTTGGCTTGCCGTTCAATTGACGATCGATGCTGCCAGATTACCGACTTCTGTGCTGTTCTTTGTGATTGGATTAGCCATCTTTCTAGCCATCAGCCTTTACAAAGAATTGCTGGTCGCGATCGGGTTGTCTCCCTTAATTGTGACGGTTCTAATGTTCTTAGCAGGAATTCTTACTGTTTCTGGATCAGGATATCCCACCGCAGGTGGAGCGGGAGCAGCTACGGCGGCAGTCGCGATCGTGGGAGCCGTTGGGATTGCAATTTCACTGACGAGCGCACATATTGCAGCGGGATTGTGGTCATCTATTGTTGTGACCATTACCTCAGTTCTAACAATGGGACTCGGCATTCAGCAGGGGCAAGCAGGCGGAACGGCAGCCGTTTTAGATATCACGTCAAAGACCTCTACACTGCAAGTCAGGACTGGTGTGCAGATGGCAGGAATTGCAGCGATCGCGATCCTTCTACTCACGGTTTACTTAGTGTGGCGGACGTTCACCAACGATCGTCGCTATGGTTTTATTCAAGACATTGCGATCGCGCTGGCATCTATCGGCGGCACTCGGTTTTGTGGGGCAAATCTCACGGACGCTAATTTTAGTCACGCACTGCTGAGGAACACTGACTTTAGAAGAGCAACTCTGACCCGATCGTGCTGGCATCGGGTGAGAAAACTCAATTGGGCGAGAGTTGGAGACAGCATACTTGCAACAGCACAAATTCAGGAGTTGCTTGTGAGTGGGGATGGATGTCAAAAATCCTACATCAACGCTAACCTTCAAGGCGCAAATCTAATGGCAGCTAACCTTCACACTGCCAGTTTAAAGGGCGCAGATCTGAGCCAAGCCACCCTTCGAGACGCTTGTTTAGACTGGGCAAATCTGACTCAAACGCAGGCGATCGGAACGGATTTTAGTCACGCTCAGATGACGGGAGCAAGTGGACTTGGAACCTGGAATATCGACAGTTCGACTCAGCTTGATCAGGTGGATTGTCGCTGGGTTTATTTGCTAGAGCATCCAAAACCTGGAACGGACGATCGCGAACGTCGTCCCAGCAGTGGCGAGTTTGCGAGTGGAGAATTTACTCACCTATTTCGAGAAGTTTTAGACACCGTTGATCTGATTTTCCGCAACGGTATCGACTGGCGGGCATTTACGCAATCGTTGCAACGAGTCCAGGTTGAGCACCCATCGTCCCAACTCGATATTCAGAGCATTGAGAATAAAGGGGATGGTATTGTCACTGTCAAAGTCAAGGCGCAACCCGATACTGACAAAAGCGTTGTTCACAGTCAATTTCTTCAGTTCTATGGAGATGCGCTCGTGTTGCTGAATCAACAAGCCGAAGCATTGAAGCAACACGACCAAGAACTTCAGTCTATCCGCTCAGTTCTTGATCACTTGGCTCCACGCGCTACTTTTCATAGCATGGTTGTCATTCTCAGCATCGGCAAGGGCAATTTCGAGACGGGCTTTCCTGTTACCCTCCAAATTCTGCAAGAAGGAACCGCATTACCATCAGTGCAATGTATTGGCGAGTTATCGCCGAATTTACACATTGACCAACGCTATCGAGATTGGCAGTCAGCTTATCGCAGAAGCTTAAATGTTTCTCGCCTTGAGGTTCCCAGCCAAATCACCAACGTCGGCAGCAACGAGTTTTTTGCAGAGTGTATTGAAGCCGCAGACCGACTCACTACAGCAATGAATCACTGGCTAGAATCTGAACCCTTTCGCCCGATCGAGCAAGCGCTACAGATGCGACTAAGTTGTGATCAGCCGATTCGAGTCATTCTGCAAACCGATCACGCTCAACTGCGGCAACTCCCTTGGCAGACCTGGCGATTTTTTGAGCATTACCCCCAAGCCGAGGTTGCATTAAGCAAGCTGGTCTACCGTTCACCGATTCCGATCGTCAGAGCAGATATTAATCCTCAAGTCAGAATTCTGGCAATCTTCGGAGATGGTCGTGGCATTAATTTAGAACAAGACCGATTAGCATTAACCACATTGGACGCAGATGTGACGTTTTTAGTAGAACGCAAACGACACGAGTTAAGTGATATCCTTTGGAATCAATCTTGGGATATCTTATTTTTTGCTGGACACAGCAGCAGTCACGCCGATCGACTCACTGGAGATATGTTCATTAATTCAGAACAGCGCCTACCCATTGCTGATCTCAAATCTGTACTGACCCACGCGATCGGGCAAGGATTAAAGCTAGCAATCTTCAATTCTTGTGATGGCTTAGGGTTGGCTAACGCGATCGCTGATCTACAAATTCCGCAAATGATCATCATGCGCGAACCCATTCCTGACTATGTGGCTCACGCATTTTTGATGCACTTCTTAACCCGATTTTCGCAGGGACAATCTTTTTATCAATCCGTGCGGGAAGCGCGGCAACAGTTACAGGATTTAGAAGACCAGTACCCCTGTGCAGACTGGCTACCGATGATTGTTCAAAACCCGGCTGAGATTCCTCCGACATGGCAAACCCTAAAAACTGCTTGAGATAGCTATTAAAAGTAAAGCATTCCTCAAATTCTTCCAATGTTTTCTAAAAGATCGAATCCTCAATTCAGCATAATCAATGAGCAACTATTTAGCGATCGCTACCGTCACCGCAACCCTGCAACGAACTCTGCAAGCCTCAGTTCAGATTGATGTGCCGGGTGCACGAGTAACCACTGTTCGTCCCGATGGTGGAGGAGGTGCGCCCGAAGTGGGAATTAATATTTATATGTATCAAGCTGCCCCCAATCCAGCATGGCGAAATGCAGACTTACGCAACCGCCGCCCTAAAGGAGACTTGATCAAGCAAGCCCAGGCAGGCTTAGATTTATACTATCTGCTGACGTTTTATGGTAATGAAATTGAGCTAGAGCCGCAGCGATTGTTAGGCAGTGCGGTTCGGACTTTAGTAGATCAGCCTGTTCTGACCGCAGAGATGATTCGCGACACGACTGATCATTCTAGTTTTTCGTTTTTGCAAGAATCAACCTTAGTCGATCAAGTAGAACGAGTCACGGTCGTGCCTAGTTTCCTCTCGACTGATGAGCTATCCAAAATTTGGTCGGTGTTTTTTCAGACTCCCTACATTCTCTCGTTTGCGTGTCAGGGAGGGGCGGTGTTGATTGAAGGTGATCGTCCGAGTGGTCGGGGCTTGCCGATTCGCAGTCGGCAGTTTTATGCCACACCCAATCAGCCGATCGTTGAGCGAGTCTTCTCAGATGAAGGTCAGGAAATCATCGCTGAAAGTCGCATCCGAATTCAGGGCAAGCGGTTGAGTCCAGAAGTGACGATCGAGCAATTGCAAACCGAACAAACACGAATGCGACAACGACCAGATTTACCTCAAAATTCTGTTCAACGACGTGGAGAACCAATGGTGCAAATTGGAGCAGCCACGGTGACTTCCCACGACATAACAGAGAGCGAAATCCGACTCCGTTTGACTGACCTACCCGACGCAGAAAAGCAGCAACTTCGCGCGGGAGTGCAGAGTTTGCAAGTCGTCTATCCGCTTGTGCGTCAGCTATCTGAGCTTGAATCGAATGGAACAACTCAGAGAACTATCAGAACGAATATTACCCCGATCGTGGTGTGTCCGACGATCGTAAACACCAACATTGAGATTCTGGATCGCGATCGCAATCAAGTGGCTGTTGCAGAAGTTTCTGTCACTCTTGATTTACTGATTGATGTGGGGCAACGAGTCTTTCTTCTACTCAATCAACTCACCATTGATAAAACTGCCTCTTATATTTTTGCCGCATCAAAACGGACAGACCCGACGCACACTGCCATGTTTACGATTCGTGATGTGAAGGTAGGAGAGTATTTAGTGAGAATGCAAGTCGATGGGGCTGAAAGCTTGCCTGTGGTTGAAGAGGAACAGTTTGTAAGTCCTAGAGTAACTATTCAATAAGTATGAATGCAGTTCAGAGTACAGCCCAGTGGCGTGAGGCAAATTGGCGAGATTTGTTAGCCGCGATCGCGCAGGTCAAGCAGGCGATCGTGGGATATTCGGAATCTTCGCAAGCTCCAGCGGCGAGTCCTTTACTGCCCGATTTTCTGATTCCTCCTACACTTCAGCAACTCTCTACTTACTTTAACCTCTCTCCGTTTGAGCAAGCAATACTCCTCGTCTGCGTCGGAATGGAATTGAGTCCAGAGTTTAGTATTCTCTGTGGACAGGCGCAGGGAGATTCCAAGTTAAACCATCCCACGTTCATGCTGATGTTAAGCGTTTTTCCCTATCATCATTGGGACGCATTGGCTCCAAATGGGACGTTGCGGCACTGGCGACTCATTGAACTTGGAGAAGGACAAACCCTCACTCAAAGCCAGTTGCGAATCGATGAGCGGATTTTGCACTACTTGATTGGTGAACAGTCTATTGACGATCGCTTCAAGGGAGTGATTGATCTCATAACCTTTAAACCCAATGTAGTACCTTCGCAACAACAGTTAGCCGAAAAAATTGCAGTACTGTGGCAACAAAATGAACAAACGATCGTGCAACTTTACGGCATCGAAGTTGCGGGAAAAAGAGCGGTCGCGGCGACGGCTGCACAACTGACTCAGCGTACTCTTTATCGTCTCTCAACTCAAACTATTCCCGCCAGTCCAGGCGACATTAATACCCTGGCGCTACTTTGGAATCGAGAAGCGATCTTGAGTAACGGCATCTTGATCATCGACTACGATTCTCATCACGAAATTGATCCAGTGAAAGCGATCGCTCTAGAACTTTTCATCACCCAGATTCAAAGCCCTTTAGTGATTACAGATCGTAATCGCAGTTTCTTTAAAAGCGTTGAAACCCAACGACGTTCCTGCATCAGCCTCGAAGTATTTCCTCCCAACTCAGACGAACAGCGCCTTCTGTGGCAATCTGCCCTAGCTCAAGCAGATCATCAGCAGATCGAACCGTTAGTCGCTCAATTTAATCTCAATCAACCGACGATTGATGCAGTCTGCGCTGAAGCGACTCACTCCTCTCAACTGTGGGATTTGTGTCGGCTGAGATCGCGTCCTCAAATGGATGACCTAGCCCAACGCATTGAAGCGGGTGCAGATTGGGATGACTTAGTATTACCCGATGCACAAAAGCAAATTTTGAGAGCGATCGCGGCTCAAATTAAGCAACGCGCCAAAGTTTATGAACGCTGGGGATTTGGCACAAAAAGTAAACGCGGATTAGGCATTAGTGCGCTGTTTGCAGGAGCAAGCGGAACAGGAAAAACAATGGCAGCCGAGGTGCTTGCCCAGACATTAAAGCTTGACTTATATCGAATTGATCTGAGTGCAGTGGTCAGCAAATATATCGGTGAAACCGAAAAAAATCTGGGACGAGTGTTTGATGCCGCAGAATCTGGATCGGTGATTTTGCTCTTTGATGAAGCCGATGCCCTGTTTGGCAAACGGAGTGAGGTCAAAGATAGCCATGATCGCTACGCCAATATGGAAGTAAGCTACCTACTACAACGAATGGAAACTTACCAAGGTCTGGCAATCTTAACAACAAATTTGAAAGAAACATTAGATACTGCATTTCTAAGACGAATTCGATTTGTGATTAAGTTTCCTTTTCCTGACAGTGTGCAGCGTGAAGAAATTTGGCGACGCGTGTTTCCAAAAACCTTGCCTGTTGAAGCATTAGACATGGCAAAATTAGCGCGGTTAAATGTGGCAGGCGGAAACATTCGCAACATTGCGTTGAATGCAGCATTTATCGCAGCAAATACCGAAGAAAATGTAGGAATGAAACATTTATTGGAAGCGTCTAAAAGTGAATACGCCAAGTTAGAGAGGACATTGACCGATGCTGAGGTGCGCGGTTGGGTTGCGTAGCTTGACTCAAGAGGTTTGCAGGGCAACCGCATCTTATTTTTAGAATGCTTACCGAGAAAAGATTTCAGCCGTCAGATGCTGAAAAGTATAAATTTGAGAAACGTTTGCCAGGCAAGACTTTCAGAAGTTAGACACGTTTGCCCTGCCTCCGATTTTGAGAGGGTCAAAGGTTTAACCAAACCTCAATGACAGAACAAGCTTCTTGTCTCTCACAACCCATCTCAGTATCAACCTTTCAGAACTCTTGTGGGTCAACGAGTTCTGAGAGTCTCAACCGTTACCTAAACGAGACATCCTAGGCAGAGTTTTGTGCAAATCTAAGCAGTCTAAGTTTGGAGCAGTCGCTTTTTCAAGCCTAATTTGTGGAGGCGATACCGGGTGAATAACTTTTAACTGGGGAAGGCTGGCACTGTCAGCTCAAAGGTTGTGTTCTAGACCTGTGGATGCCTTACCCAGAATACTTTGCTAGCCTGGCTTTTATGATTCAGATCCACAAGTCTAGACCATTACCGCCCATCCCCTTACCTTGTTGAGACTGCTGCAAGATCTGAGCTAATTTCTGCTCACGCGACAACTGCTTCATCTGATATTCGACTTGCATTGCTGCTCGTTTCGTCGTGAATCGCCAAGACGCGACCAGTTCGACAGGTCGATGCGCCCTCGTATACCGACCTCCCTTGCCTGCATTATGGACAGCGATGCGCTGCTCAACATTCTTCGTGTATCCGGTGTACAGGCAGTCATTCACACAGCGAACCATGTACACATAATGCAATTCTGACGGCTGTGCTGCCTTCATCAACCCTTTCTGCTGCTAGATCAAACGTCGAGAATGGGTGAACCCATCCGTCGCTTCGTCGATTGTCGCTTGGAACAACCGTCGAGTTTCACATTCGTTTGGGGGTCTATCGCCTGAATTATGCAAGCCAAGCACTAAACTCAGGAAGATCTAACGCCTTTGAGGGGCTTTGAGACTTCTCGACTCCTCACAATGTTCGTGATGAACATATGCATAATGATTCCGATAGACCCTGCTGCCTTCAGGATGACGGTTGCATGGGTAGAAGGCGATGGAGATTAGGAAAGCAGATGAGATAATGAGTTTTTGTCTTTATAGCAGAGTCCTCTCATTTCTAAAAGTCGATCGACGCTCTTAGGCATCATGCGCCTCCACAACTGTGCTGTGAGTCGCTCATCCTGAATTGCCCTTTCGTTCGATAGTTCACGACCTTGTAAACTTTGCCTCGGTTATCTCCAGGAGGACAGTTTTTAGGAACTGAATCCAAGCACATCTTGACCTTATCCTTGAGCTTTGAAGCTTGAGCCGCAGGAACGGTGTCATAGGAAACCAAATAGATGCCGTTTGTAAAGTTGATAGAAGTTCCTGAACCTTCAATGGGCTGTCCAGCTCCTCCGTCGACTAATCTCGTTCCTACACGAGCCACAAAGGTTTCTGAGCATCGCCCTACTTTCGTGGGAGGTTTAGCGGCTTGGCTACTATAGGGGGTCAGCGTTAAAGCAAGAACTGCAAGGCTGATGCTAACTTGATTGAGCTTGTTCATCATGATTTTCGTTGTGAAGATTAGGAAAGATGGCATAGTTCAAAAGTAGCCGTTTTCAGGTGACCGTGGCATGACAAAATTGACCCTCAATGCGACGAGAATCTGAGTAAGATTTGAACGTCTCGTTAAGCTTGATGGAAAAGCTGGATTGTTTTCTTGGCTAACCAAGTGCAGAGCACAACTGTGCCAGTTGCAACTGTAAAAGAAACGCTCGATTTTGAGACGGTCAGAAGGACGAGCGCGCCTCAACGAGTTCTGAAGGTCTCAAACTTCGCCAGAGATGCCTCACTGATGTAACGGTTGAGGCTCTCAGAACTCATTGGCACACAGAAGGTCTGAAGGATTGATACTGAGATGGGTTTAGAGAGGCTGAAAGCCTTATTCCGCTGTCGAGGTTCAAGCGACGCTCTGACCTTCTCGCAAACGGAGGTTTTTGATAATGGCGTAATCATTAGTTCGGCGGCAATGACTCCTCTATGATTCAGGGCAATCGTATAAAAATTTCGGAATTGTTGATCGGCAAGAGATTCAAAAGTTAATAAGCAATAATACTCAGTTCTACAAGCTATGCATAGTCAAACGTTCAGTTTCAGGCGTTTGTCCTGCCTTATGATTCGCTACCATTACCTCACCTTTGTCTGCTGCAATGTAATGGTTAGACTGCGTTAGCCATCCCACACAGAGCGCCAGCCTAAGATAGCGGCAAGGCTTTTAATGACACCCACAAATCCTTGAATTTGATACCCCAAGTAAACTCGAATGATCCACCCCTTGATGTAACTCCTGGAAACGAAAAGAAATAAGCACTGGAGCGTTGCCCAGAACCCTTGAGTTGCATAAGTAGTCGAAATAACTTCAGGTAAACTCTTAAAAAATCTGGGCTTCCGCTCTCCTGCCCAAAGCAAGGGTTCGCTGTTCCACGGGTCAAAATCAATAAACTTCGAGGAAAAGTCCCAGTGTGGACGAACAAACGTCTGACCCCGTTCGTTCAAGAGGCAAGCGGCAAAACTAAAAATACTATTGCTGGTGACCACAACATCACAGTGACTCAGAATAAAAAAAT
>Ga0209511_1000854_pt1 | contig 28374 bp, 25 predicted proteins | sample SSSSmetaG_FD_184141 | JGI IMG/M metagenome (GOLD analysis project Ga0209511, IMG submission 184141) | Glacier valley bacterial and archeal communities from Borup Fiord, Nunavut, Canada, to study Microbial Dark Matter (Phase II) - ​SSSS... | ecosystem: Environmental > Aquatic > Freshwater > Ice >... | reverse complement strand
TTTTTTGCATTACGCTTTAAACTTTTATATTTTTAAATAGAAAAACTATCCCTTTTTATTACTTTTTAAAAATGCAAACAGTCCTTTAAAATAATTGGGCTGGTCATCCCACATACTGCAATGGCTTCCATCAGGGCATGTAACTAATTGTCCGTTACCAAGTTTTTCACTCATCATTTTCATAAAATCAGGATCCATGGTATCATGCATTCCTCTAATAACAAGCGTTGGAACTTTTATTTTATAAAGATCTGCTGTACGATCCCATGTAGTAAGGCGACCGCTAATACCAAATTCTGATGGCCCCTGCATAATAGTATAAACCTGATTATTTGTATGCCCAAACATTCTGTTAAGTGGCTCTGGAAAAGGATAAATTCTGCATATATGTTTATTGTAATAATTATTCATCAACAAATTCATATAAAGTGGATCTGCTGTTTTATTTTCTTTTTCAAAACTTAAAATACTGTCAACAATTTTTGGATCCATTTGTTTTTGCAAAACATTCTTATTGTAAGCTGCATATGCCGGGCAACTGCTCATCATGTTACTTATAATTAATCCTTTTAAATTTTGCTGATATTTTAATGCGTATTCCATAGCTAGAATGCCACCCCAACTGTGACCCAATAGATAAAAATTTGAACTGTCTAAATGAAGCGCCTGTCTTACCTGTTCTACCTCTTCAACAAAACGATCAGTAACCCAAAGGCTAGTATCTGTAGGCTTATCGCTCAAGTAACTGCCAAGTTGATCGTAATAAATAAACTCAATTCCTTCTTTAGGTAAAAAGCTTTCAAAACTTTCAAAATATTCATGGCTACTGCCTGGGCCCCCGTGCAATAACAACACTTTTATTTTAGGATTATTACCAAACTTTTTGGTCCATACATTAAATTTTCCTTTGGGCGTATTTATAGAAACCATTTTAATTCCGCCTGTTTTTACAGCAGCTGTATCAGTATCTAAAAAATAATTATTCTCTGCAATACCAGTAGATTTATTGTTGCAGGATGTAAAAAATGCAATAGTTGCAATCCATAAAATGCTGAAAAATTTCATAGTTAGTTTTTTTGGTAACGTTAATATACGTTTTAAACTATTTATATTTTCCAAACTATAAAAATTAATTTGCCACAAACCTAAAAAATCATTTTGATGTTGAAACCTCTTTGTTGATTTTAGGATACATTCGTATTTTAATAAAATCAAGGTTTATTAAACTGTTTTTACAAAAGTTGAGGCTGATTTAGATTTGCAAAACAAAAAGAAAGATGATTTTAAAAATATTAACGGTAGCGGGTTTAGCCACTTTCGAAATTTATGTTGCAATACCTACGGGTTTTGCTATGGGTTTATCTCCATGGATTATATTTTTTTCCAGTGTCATTGGTGGGCTTACAGGCGTTTTCGTCGCCGCTTTTTTAGGCGATAAAATAAGGAATATTGTTGCCAGGTATAAAAAACCAAAAGTAAAAGAAGTAAAAACAGATACACTTGCTCACAGAATATGGAATAAGTTTGGTGTAATTGGACTGGGATTTTTTGGAACTTTTACAGTAGGTGCACCTATTAGCATTGCTGTTGGCGTAGGCTTAAATGCATCTTTAAACAGACTTGTATTTTGGTGCTGTATGGGTGTAATTGCAAGGTGTATAGTGTTTACGCTCACAGGTTATTATGGTATGAAGTTGCTGTAAAAATTCTAAAAAAATCCAAAAAAATTGATGATGAATAAAATTAAATTTTACATATAATTATTTAGTTCTTTACTTGTAAATGCACATTACAAGCTTCTCAATTATGCGCTGATGATTTTGCCAAAAAGACAATGTATTCCTTAAACACCCGTTAACCCAGTTTTAATTATTATGAGTAGGGTATCATATGTTAGATCAAAAATGGATTTTCTCCCCTCTTTTTCCCTATTTTTGCCCACCAAAAAACACTATTTTATATGATGGAAAACTTGATTTATGTAGTACCTGCATTAGGTATTGTAGGATTAATAGTAATGGCAATAAAATCTGCTTGGGTAACGAAACAAGATGCAGGCGATAAAAACATGCAGGAACTTGCGGGTTACATTGCTGATGGTGCCATGGCTTTTTTAAAAGCAGAGTGGAAAGTTCTCAGCATTTTTGTTGTTTTTGCTGCAGCGTTGCTTGCATATTCAGGCACAATTCATGAAATTAATGGCAAGCCAATTCATGGCAGTTGGGTAATAGCCATCGCATTTATTATTGGTGCAGTGTTTTCTGCAACGGCCGGCTATATAGGTATGAAAGTAGCGACCAAAGCCAATGTTCGTACTACGCAAGCTGCAAGGACAAGTTTAAAACTTGCCTTAAAAGTTTCCTTCACAGGTGGTACTGTAATGGGTTTGGGTGTTGCCGGGCTGGCTGTTTTTGGATTAGGGGGTTTATTTATTGTTCTCCTTAAAATATTTAATGTTGTAACCGTTGATAGTGATCAAATGAAAACTGCTATAGAAGTGTTGACAGGCTTTTCGTTAGGCGCTGAATCTATTGCGCTATTTGCAAGAGTTGGTGGTGGTATTTATACAAAAGCTGCAGATGTGGGTGCAGATTTAGTTGGTAAAGTAGAAGCCGGAATTCCTGAGGATGATGTGCGTAACCCTGCAACAATTGCAGATAACGTAGGTGATAATGTAGGTGACGTAGCCGGAATGGGTGCGGATCTTTTTGGATCTTATGTGGCAACTATATTAGCAACAATGGTGCTTGGTCAAGAAATAAAAGTTACTGACGATTTTGGTGGTATGTCCCCTATCCTGTTACCAATGGTAATTTGTGGTTTAGGAATTCTTTTTTCAATAGTAGGAACATGGTTTGTTACCATAAAAGATGAAAAATCGAATGTACAAAATGCGCTAAACCTTGGTAACTGGGCTTCAATGGCACTAACAGTAATCGCATCTTATTTTATTGTAGTTTATATGTTACCTGATGGCGATATTACGCTGCGTTCTGTAACGTTTACAAAAATGGGTGTTTTCTATGCTATTTTAGTAGGGACAGGAGTTGGTGCAATTATGAGTATTGTTACAGAATATTACACAGCTATGGGTAAACAGCCTGTGATGTCTATCATACAACAATCTTCAACCGGTCATGCTACAAATATAATAGCGGGTTTGTCTGTAGGCATGAAATCTACCGTAATTCCAATTTTAACTTTGGCTGCCGGTATTATGGGCTCTTATCATTTTGCAGGTTTATATGGTGTAGCAATTGCAGCAGCCGGTATGATGGCTACTACAGCTATGCAATTAGCCATTGATGCATTTGGTCCTATTGCCGATAATGCAGGCGGTATTGCTGAAATGAGTCAATTGCCTCCTGAAGTGAGAGAACGCACAGATAATTTAGATGCTGTGGGTAACACAACTGCTGCTACAGGTAAAGGATTTGCAATTGCTTCTGCTGCTTTAACTTCATTGGCATTGTTTGCTGCATTTGTGGGCATTGCGGGTATTGATGCGATTGATATTTATAAAGCACCGGTATTAGCTGGTTTGTTTGTAGGTGGAATGATACCGTTTGTATTTTCTGCACTTTGCATACAAGCAGTTGGTAAAGCTGCTATGGAAATGGTACAGGAAGTTCGTCGCCAGTTTAGAGAAATTCCGGGTATTATGGAATACAAAGCCAAGCCTGAATACGATAAGTGTGTAGCTATTTCTACTAAAGCTTCTATAAAAGAAATGTTGTTGCCTGGGGCTATTGCATTGATAACTCCTGTTGTTGTTGGTTTTGTGTTTGGTCCAGAGGTTTTAGGTGGTTTATTGGCAGGTGTAACTGTATCTGGCGTACTTATGGGAATCTTTCAATCGAATGCTGGTGGCGCATGGGATAATGCAAAAAAATCTTTTGAAAAAGGTGTTTTGATAAACGGTGAAATGTTTTACAAGAAATCAGAACCACACAAAGCTTCAGTAACGGGTGATACTGTTGGAGATCCTTTTAAAGATACATCTGGTCCATCAATGAATATATTAATCAAACTGATGAGCATTGTCTCTCTTGTAATAGCACCATATATTGCTTTGGATATTCAAGCAACAAGAAAAATACAGTTAGAAAATTTAAATAAAATAATGGGTAAATCTGTTGTCGTTGCTGATACTAGCAATTTATTAAAAGATGCACAAGGCACCGAAACATCAACAACAGCTGCAGGAAATGTAAACGCAGCAGGAGATTATGTTTACAATACCGGTACAGTAAGTGTAATTGATTTACCAAATGATGCGAAAATTTCTTTGGGTGCTGCAAGTGATTTAAACAGATTACATGAAAAAATAAAAGCCAACGATGCAGCTCTTTTAGATAAAAACAACTGGTTTGTTTTAGAAGATCTTTATTTTGAAAGTGGCAGCAATAAATTAAAAGCAGGTTCAGAAAACACGCTGAAAAGCTTGTACGAAATGGCCAATGCTTACAATTTAAATGTAAAGCTTGGCGGTTATACTGACAACACCGGCGACAGTTCAAAAAACGTAGCATTGAGCCAGCAAAGAGCTGAAACTGCAAAAGCCGCATTGGCTAATTTGGGACTGACTTCTGATAGAATTGAAGCCGAAGGTTATGGTCCAATGCACCCAATTTGTACTACTGATATAATTCCGCAGCCTGTTTGGCGCAAAACAGAAGAATAGCCGTAAGAATTACAAAGAAGTAAAAAGTTTTAAAATTTATATTAGCCTCCATCGATTATTCTTTGGAGGCTTTTTTTATTTAAAACCGTCTACATTAATTATTTTTACGCTCATGCAACTCCTCTCCGTTTCCAATCTTTTTTCTAAAGAACTTCTTGGCAATTTTGCTTTGGAAAATATAAATTTTACACAACAAAAGTTTGAAAAAATTGCGTTGATCGGTGAAACAGGTTCGGGAAAATCTACTTTATTAAAAACCATTGCAGGATTAATACAACCAACAAGCGGAACAATTTTATTTGACGGAGAAAAAGTTTTGGGGCCTGATTGGCAGCTTGTTGCAGGGCAAAAAGGAATTGCATATTTATCACAGCATTTTGAATTACGCAATAATTACAGAATGGAAGAACTGCTGATGTATGCAAACGAACTGACCCAATTGGAAGCAGATGAACTTTACAGACTTTGCAGAATCGACCATTTAATGCAAAGGAATTCCTACGAACTTTCCGGTGGAGAAAAACAAAGAATTGCACTTGCGAGGTTGCTGATAACAAAACCAAAACTTTTAATACTTGATGAGCCTTATTCAAATCTTGATCTCATTCACAGAAATATATTAAAAGAAATAGTTGAAAATATTTGTAACAAATATGAAATTTCCTCCATCATCACATCACATGAACCTGCTGATGTTTTGCCTTGGGCAGATAAAATAATTGTATTAAAAAATGGAAAGGTTTTACAGGAAGGACCTGCAGTTGAAGTTTATAAAAACCCTTTAAATGAATACGTAGCCGGGTTATTAGGAAGTTATAATTTATTACATAAAAACATCTCTTTAACTAAAAAAATTATTCGTCCTGAAGATATACAGTTGGTAAAAGAAAGTGAAGGAGATTTTTGCGGAATTATCTTATCTGTAAAATTTATGGGTAACTATTTTGAGGTTGTTATTGATATAAAACAACTGCAGCTAAAAGTTCAAACTACAAACAACACTATAAAAGTTGGAGTTATTATGGGAATTGTTTTTCGCCAATAAATAATTTTTTACTATTACGAACAAAGTCGTATAATTGTAATACGAACTTAATCGTAAACATGAGAAACACAAAAGTTATAAAACCCACTGAAAGTGAATTGGAGATATTGACTGTGCTTTGGGCTAATGGTGAAGCAACGGTAAGAACAGTACATGAAGAACTGACAAAAACCAAAGATGCAGGCTATACAACCACGCTTAAATTAATGCAGATAATGCATGAAAAAGGATTTGTAACCCGAAATACAGAGAGCAAAACCCACATTTACATACCTGCAATTGACAAACAAAAAACACAGTTGCAGATTGTAAATAAAATGATCAGCAGTTTATTTGCGGGTTCCCCGGCAGACATGGTGATGCAGGCTTTGGGCGGCAACAATACAACAGCGGCCGAACTCAAAAAAATTGAAGACCTAATAAAAACTTTAAAAGCAAAAAAATAAAAGCTTAAAAGAATGACTTTCTTTTACTCATTTATAGAAACCATGTTGCACAGCATCTGGGAAGCTGCTTTACTTTTGTGCGTTTATTTGTTTGTAAATAATATTGAAAGAAATTATCCCCCTTTACAAAAAAGAAATTTTTTATACCTTCTTCTCCTTTCTCAATTTTGTATTTCAGTTGTTACTTTTTTAAGTTTTTTTAAAGGTTTTGGCTTAACCATTGGTCTCATTATTCCGTTTCAAAGCCGTCACTTTGCATTTTTAGAAAATTACTACGAAATTATATTCGTCCTATATGCAGGCATTGTAATTATAAAATTTTTACAGAGTATAATTCAGTGGTCAGATTTTAGAAATAATTATACCAAACAAATTATAAGACCTAACGCTGCACTAAAAAATTTTACTGAGTTGCATGCAAACCGATTATCTATAAAAAACTGCGTTACACTTTGGTTTAGCAACAGCATTAAAATACCGGTAACTTTTGGTTTTTTTAAACCTATAATATTATTGCCAATATCCTTAATAAACAATATCAGTACTGAGCAGGCAGAATTAATAATACTGCACGAACTTATACATATAAAATGCAGAGATTATTTGTACAACTGGTTTTTACTCCTCATGGAGGTCATTTACTTCTTTAACCCATTCATAAAAATACTTGCCAATATTTTAAGACTTGAAAGGGAAAAGAATTGTGATGTACAGATTTTAAATTATCAATATGGCAAGTTAGAATATGCAGAAGCGTTGTATAAAATAGCCCGTAACAACATTATTTTAAAAGGTTTTCAGCTGGGTGCATTTAAGAACAGTTCACAATTGTACAAACGCATCAGGTATTTTTCAGATGATAAAAATTTAGTTTATTCAAAATCAGGAAATCTGTTTTTTATACCTATTCTCATTTGTTTTATCTGTGCAATTGGGTTTTTTATTATTCCAAAAAAATCTAATTTACAACCACCGCTTTTCTCTTCTTCAACATATTTGACGAATCCTGTGTCAGAACGAAAATCATTTGTTACCGCTAGCCTCCCCTTTCCAAAAAATAAATCTTCAACCAAAAACAAAGAAATTTCAGGGGTAAAAATTAAAACAAATATCACAACAAACACAGTTACGAAAAGTATAAATGAAGCGCAAAATATTGATGATAATAATATTTTTATGCCGGTGAGCTTTGAGGAAACTACAGACAGTGCCAAAGAAGTCATTTACAATATTGAAACTCAGTCTAGCACAGTTACGCAGTCTTACAAACTCATCCGTAAAAACGGCACCTTGATATTTATTCCGCAGTGGATGATTGTAGAAACAAAAGACAGTACGGCTAAAAAAATAAGTAAAGATTCCTCTCTCATAAAAAGACTTACGGAAATACAGTAATCGCCACACATCCATCTTTTTTGTAAAACTTATGTTCAGCTTTTTTTGGAAGTAATGATTGCTGAACGAAATAGGGAATTGTTTTAACGTGCTATCATCTCCGTATTACATAAATGTACATTTGCAAAGCAGCAAAATAAATCAATTTTATTTTTAATATTTTTCTTAAAAATGAGTAAATCATCAGAAGCATTAAACCAGTTTTCAGTAATTGATACAGACAGAATTATTGAAATGGCATGGGAAGACCGCACGCCTTTTGAGGCCATTGATTTTCAATTTGGCTTGAGCGAAATGGAAACGGTTGCTTTAATGCGTAAGAACTTAAAACGCAGCAGTTTTAATTTATGGCGCAAACGCACCCACAGCGGCGTAAGCCAAAAACACCTCGCAAAAAGAGAAGAAGGAATCAACAGATTTAAATGTACACTTCAGCGCAGCATTAGCATGAATAAAATAAGTAAAAGGCGATGAGTAAAAGAGTAGAGTATATTTTCCCCACAGAGTGGGAAAGTATTTTAAAAAGAATAGATGAAATAGATCCTGTAAAATATACCCGAAGCCGAAACTTTATTGATGGCGACGTAACTTATTTATCTCCGTATATTTCTCGTGGAGTTATAAGTGTAAAAATGATTAAAGACATTATTTTTAAGCGTGGTTATAAATTGTATGAAATAGAAAAATTTATTCAGGAACTTGCCTGGCGGGAATATTGGCAGCGCATTTGGCAAAGTAAGGGAGATGAAATTCTAACTGATTTAAAGCAAACACAACCCGATTTTGTACACAGAAAATTACCTGTTGCAATTATCAATCATCAAACACGTATTGATGCAATAGATAAATATATTGAACAATTATATGAACAGGGCTACATGCACAATCATGTAAGAATGTACCTGGCAAGTATCGTTTGCAATATTGCAAAATCGCATTGGTTGCTGCCCGCACAATGGTTATATCATAATTTGCTGGATGGGGATATTGCCAGCAACCATCTTAGCTGGCAATGGACCTGCGGAAGTGCATCTTCAAAAAAATATTATTGCGACCAGGCAAATATTAGTAAATACACAGGCAGCAATCAACAAAGATCTTTTTTAGCAAACGACTATGAAACCCTTGCTGAGATGGAGGTACCGGATATTTTAAAAGAAACAACTGTTCCGGAATTAATTACTTTTTTGCCCGAAACCCCTGCATTAAATATTGATATTACAATACCGACATGCGTTTACAACAGTTATAATTTAGATCCATTTTGGCGGAAAGATGAAAATGTAAACCGGGTACTTTTATTGGAACCATCTCATTTTACAAAATATCCTGTCAGCGAAAAAGTGATCGAATTTATTTTGCAACTTTCAAAAAACATTCCCGGCCTAATTATTTTTAAGCGAGAGTTTAAAGAATTAGAATTATTGTACAATGGTAAAAAGGACCAAATAATTTTCAAGGAACATCCTGCATTTTTGCATTATAAAGGAACGTGTGATAGCAGAGATTGGCTCGCCCCAAATACAACAGGAAACTTCAATTCATTTTTTTCCTTTTGGAAAAAAGCTGAAAAAGAAATAAAATAAATTAGGTTTTGAAAGTAAAGACTGTCTTAAAAATCTAGTGAAAACTTATTTTATGTTATAAATTCCTTTCTCAATAAAAAGCATCTCAAGATTAGTTTCTTTAATTTCGTAATCTAAATTGAAGCAATTTATTATAAAAAATTAAAAATTAAAATACATTTCTGGGGCATACATCACTGTATTTGTTTCCCAATGTAAATCCTACCATTATTTCATGTGTATTGCCCGAGTATGTTCTTAGCCTACTCGTAGTGGCTACTTCATAAGAATAACCTACGTTAAGTGTATTTGAAATATTAAATCCTGCAAGTGCAGAATAACCTGCAAGAAAATCTGAGTAACGGTAACTTCCCCCTATCCAAGCCTTATCTCTATACTGTAATTTGGTATTAAAATGTGCCCCTAATAATTGTGGTTGCCAATACTGTAACATTACAGAAGGTATTAAAGTAAAATCTTCAACCATAGAAAAACGGTAACCTACAGTTGCAAAAAAATTAGGTGTAAAATAAGTACCATATCTGTTATTAGCCGTAAATTTAGCTTTACCCGGAACAATATTTAAAACTGATAATCCTGCAAAATACCTTGCAGAATATAACCACAATCCTGCACCTATTTCAGGTTTTATTTTTTTTAAATCACCGTTGGCCACTCCAATAGCAGGATCATTAGTTGGATCCGCAAAAGTGGCTTTGGTAGCATCTAAATTAATCCCTGAAGCACCAAAATTAAATCCTGCAGCCAAAGTTGTTTTTACACCCAGAGGTTTGTGATATGCATAAGATGCTGCTATCGTCCATCTATTTATGTAACCTGCTTTATCATTCATTGCATAAAAACCAATCCCATGGTGAGGTTCAGGGGCTGTGTAATCTTGCCAGTATTGTTTACCTCTTGGGTTTTCTCCCGGTACGGCAAAAGATGTTGCACTGGTTCTATAATCCGATTTTCCGATGGGTGCCTGTATACTCAAATAAGAGGTTACTGGTGCACCATTAATTCCTGTCCACTGGTTTCTAAAACTTGCTTTTATATCTGTATAGTTTTCAATCCCCGCAAGGGCAGGGTTAAGTATATAGTTATTTAAAACATATTGTGTATAAGCAGGTTTTGCCTGTGCATTTGCTATTATGGTTGATAATAAGTAACCCATTATCAAAAATATTTTCTTCATTAAAAGTTATCTTTACAGCCCGCAATTAATTAATCAGCTTTCAAAAAAATACCTCTACCAAATCCTTTTCTTCTATTTAATTATAGTTACAAAACCTGTTATGGGTTTTCTTCCACTACCTGGTTCTATAATATAATAGTATGTATCATAAGGTAAAGATTTTCCATTCATATTTCCGTCCCATGGTTTTGCATAACCCTTGCTTTCAAAAACAAGTTGTCCTGTTCTTGTAAAAACCTGAACCTTATTTCCTGGGTAAGTAAACAGATATTTAATTTCCCAAAAATCATGTACGCCATCATTATTCGGTGTAAACGAATTGGGTATCTCCGGAAATTTAAGCACTTTTATAAACAAGCTATCCGCTTTTGCACATCCACCCTGTGCAGTTACAATAAGTTTATAAGTAATATCTACAACAGGTTTTGCCAAAGGATTTAAAATAGTGATTGAACTTAAATAAGTTGGTGAGGGAATAGAACTCCACAAATAAGTGAGGTTATTTCCGGTGGCAGTGGCAACAATATTAAAAGTTCCGCCTTCCAAAACCACTTCATCTGGACCGGCGTTTACCAGAGGATATGGATAAACTACAAATTGTTTAATTGTATCATCAACACAACCAAAACTATTGGTAACAGTAAGTTTCACATTGTAAGTTCCGATGGCAGAATAAGTGTGTGGAATAGGCGAAAGTCCAACAGCAGTAGAATTATCACCATAATTCCAGCTCCAGGCTGTTAGTGTTCCTTCTTCAGCTGTACTATTTTGTAAAACCATTAAACTCTGTGCAACACATATACTTGGTTTATCAAAATTAAAATTTGCAATTGGAGCTTTGTGTATTGTATTAACCTCTTTGATAATAGAATTTGTACATCCCGTTATTGGAGAAGTTGAAATCAATTTAACTGTATGTGGACCTACCGAAGTATATAAATGATTTGGAGATTGTTGCGTACTAGAATCCAGGAAGTTTGCAGGATTCTGAACAAAATACCATTTATATGACCAGGTCGAAAGACTCGGCGGTGTAATATTTAAGAAATCTATTCGTGCCTGCGGTAAACATGCAGTTGGTGAAAATGTAAAGTCAGGTAATGGTTGAGGATTTACATTAAAACTTGCTGCGTAGGGAATATTTCTACAACCATAAGCTGTTTCTAAAGTAAGCGTTGCAGAGTGTGGGCCACTTGTAATATATAGATGACTAACAGCGGAACCGTTTGCCATAACCTGCTCCGGTGTTCCATCATTCCAATTATAAATCCATTTCACAATTGTACCATCTGACATTGTAGATGTTTGATTAAAATTGATATTGGTATTTTGGCAGGTATTTCCAACCGGTCCAAATGAATTTACAACCGGTGGTGCCAGTACTTTTATCCGTTGTACTTTTGCAGAATCGCAACCTGCAGGAGATGTCACCGTATAAATAACTCCATTATTTGTGCCTACAGTTACACCTGTAGCTAATGGATTAAAAGTATAAACACCAGCATTAAAGGTAACTCCAGCCCCCATGTAAACTCCCGTTCCACCGGTTGAAGAACCTTGGGTTAATACTACCGGTCCACCGTTTAAACAAACATCCGGTACTGAAATAAATTGTGCTACCGGTGAAGCCCTTACAAGAATATTTATCGTTGTATCTTTTTGGCAAACTCCATTAAAACCTGAGTAAGCAAAATAACGGATGCTATATTTTTGATCAGTTTGTAAGTTTGGATAACTATGAGTATAAATCTTACCCGGTGTTGGTGAATTATCCTGATCAAAAACTGATGGAGCATTTGTATAGTTCCAGTAAATATCGACCCTTATTAAACCACCCACATTTACGAAACTATTATCTTTTATTTGAACCGGTAAATTAGAACAAAGATTATTTGGACTAAGGGTTGTGAACGCTGCTTTTGTAACTTCACCATTTATAAAAAACTGCTGTATTACTGTGTCCTTGCAACCGCTGTTAGATGTGACTATGAGCTTTACTGTTTTTTGCCCTACAACCAAATAACTATGCAAAGGCTTTTTATAAGTTAGACCTGAACCCGCAAAAACGGGTGTTCCATCTCCGAAGTTCCATTCCCAATAAACTATTGAAGCTCCCACGCCTGCCACTTTACTTGTATCTGTAAATTGTGCCTTTGCATCAGCCAGACATGATGCAGGATTAACAAAACCTGCTAAAGGCTTACTGTTTATTACTACAGGCAAGGTGAATAAATTACTTACGCAACCGAAATCTGAAACAGTTTTAAAAGTTATTATTTTATTACCTGCCGTTGGATAGTTTAGAGTAAATGGATTTCCATTAGGCCGGGTTTGAGTTCCTACACCATCACCATAATCCCATACCCAAGAAACAACAGAGCCAGTAGGAGTGATTCCAAAAACAGGATTGATGTCTATTGTATTTTGTGCACAATAAGGTCCTGTTGTTGTAAAACTTGCAGAAGGGTTTGGCTTTATTGTTATTACAACACTACCTGATTGTAATTGTGTGCAACTAACAGAACTGGATTCCTGCACACTTTGCAAAACGTAGGTGTAGGTTGCAGGTGTAGTTGTAGAAACAGGAACCGAAACACTACTACCAACTGTTGTAATTACAGTAAAGGCTGCACCATTTAGTGTATAAAAAAATGTGTATGGTGCAACCCCGCCAACTGCGGTAAATGTTACCATTGGTGATGTTGAAGACTGACAAACAGAAGTTGTACCTGAAATTGTAGCAGATGCTAATTGCTTTACAATTATTGTCGCCGTTGTATTGGTATATGTTTGTATACATTGAGTTGAAGACGCATCTTTTACCTGTGTTAAAGCATAAACGAATGACCCGAAAGTAGTAGTGGGGGCAGCTACCGTAATACTGTTACCACTAATTGTAGTTGCGGTTTGGGGGGCACCACCATTTATTGTGTAAGAAAAAGTATAAGGTGAGGTTCCGCCACTTCCTGATAGTGTAAGAGTGGGGTTTGCAGAATTTTGACAAACTGTTGTACTACCATTTATAACTGCAGCGGGTAAAGGATTTACCGTAACTGTTGCTACTTGTCCCGTTATTAATTGGGTACAGAATGCTGCATTTGCATTTTCTACACTTGTAATTGAATATGTGTATGTACCTACTGATGCAGTGGATACAGGTAATAGATTTATTAATGTACTTGTTATAATGGGCGTTTGTGGCATCGCTGCTCCCCCATTTATTGAAAGTGTGTAATTTATTTTATATGGTGATAAGCCACCTGTAATAGTGAAGGTAATGTTTGGCGGAGGTGCAGTTTGGCAAACGGCAATCGAGCTTAAAATAGTTGCATTTACCAATGCGGGTACATTAATCACTTTAGAAGCGGCACTACTAAAACAACCAACCGTTGTCGTTGTAGTTAATGTAACCGTATGAGAACCGCTTGTTGAAAAAGTGTGAATAGGATTTTGAAGTGTCGAAGTATTTGATGAGCCACTTCCCAAGTCGTCAAAATACCAGGCCCATTTATAATTTGGTTTTGCAGTAATCGTTGTATCTGTAAATTGTACAGGTTCATTAACACATCTCGGTTGAGAATTTGTAAACCCTGCGTTTGGAGGATCAAATACACCAAGTTCAAAATCTATATCCTGAGCAGATCCACATTGAGTAGCCCCGGTATTGTATGCAGTTATCGTTACAGGGAATAAACCTGCGGTTGGAAATGTGTAAATATTTGGCAAAGAATACCAATAAAGAATTTTACCATTTATTAAAGTAGTAGAATCAGGTCCATTAGCACCCCCAATACATTTACTGTAGTAAACTTTAGGATTGGATGGAGAAGGAGGTCCGGGTAGACCACTCAAATCCCATTTGATTGAATCTGCACAATAAGGCAAGGAGACTCTAAACCGAAAAGGAGAATTTGTGCACACAGACGGTGAATTTTCTATACCAAATTGTGATTGTACACTTATCTGTTGGAACAAATCTTTTAAATTAGTTCCTGCCGAATATCCATAAGATTCGGCCGTTCCAAAGCCGTATGCAATTGCATTAAATCCAGAATCTGAGGTAAGACGATGAGCACCAAGAGATAATGCAGGGTCTGATAAATTTGTACTTCCACCGTTTTTCCAGATACGTATGTAGGAATAATTATTATCCTGAGGTAAAACAGTAAATGCGTCAGAAGGTGGGAATGACCCATCTATTTTAAATGAACTTACCCCGGTACCTGCATTCCTTAAAACAACATTTATGAAATGTTGGTTAATATTGGTATTACTGGCTGGTTGCATGGAATTTACAGTAACGTCAGTAATAGTTTGTTCAATAGGATTCAAGTAGATCATTTCAGGATCATGAGGATTTGCGTTGCCAGAAGGGCATGCAGCCCCCGTTACATTTGCAGAAGTAAAATATTGCGATACCAATATTCCTTTACTGGATTCAACTAAATTTGTTTCATTACTTTGAAAATCATAACAATTATTAATAAAACTTGCAGAAGATAGTATAACCCCGTTTAGTGTAACAATAGCAGTTGCATCCGGCCTATAAATTCTAAAAATATTTGTATTTATCATTGGCAACAAGGCAGTCTGGTTATTTTCACTGGGTATTAATACATACTTTTTGCCCCATGTGCTGGTAGGGTACATTTGCTGGTATAAGTTATCTGAACTTCCAACTGCGGTAGATGTTGAACCAACATTAGCACAGCCAATTGAGATCTTACCACTTCCACAAAAAACGGCTATTTTTTTACACCCTTCCGTACCCGAAGCAATGGATTTTATTGTACTCCCTGTTAAATCTGTAACAGATAACACTTGATATATTTGTCCTTGAGTAAGAGAAATCGTTTGAGTAACATTCGCTGCCCAACCTCCTTTTGTAGTTTGACTTGGGTTTATTTCTACTACAGTAGTCCCGGGTTCAGTAGCTTCAACAAAAAAATATGAGTAAGAATTTGCTTGATTTGAAATTTGCCTATAGTTTAAGGAATAATATTCCTTACCTAAAGTATTGGTCGGCAAATATACGGTTGCACCTGAAATAGCATTTACATATATAAAACCATAAGCTACAATAGGTTTTACAGCAGTTATGTGTATTCCATGGTTATACAAACCTTCATCTAACAATGCTGCCGTTCTGGGGATATTTACTACTGTTATCTGATTGGCAATTACATTAAAAACCTGAGAAAAACCGATACTGCTTACGGTAATGTTACCTGTTGTATTTACATCAGATGTCAAATAAATCTCCATTGTTTCTGCTGTTCCTGTACTAAACATCCTTACATGATTTCCATACCCAACCCAAAAATCTTTTCCCTTATTTGAAAAATCCTGGGAAAATGATTCATAACCACATATGAGAAATGCAAAGAAAAGAAGTAAAATTTTTCTCATAAATGTCAATGGATTTTTAAAAACTGCAAGATTTTAATGTAAACCAGCGTTATCGAATTTAACAGTAATTCTACGATCTGATATAATTTATTCCCTAATGTATAAATTTTAAACAAATACTACTTCGTAACTTAAATGCTAATAAGTAATCATAAAAAAAATTATCTCTATATTTTACATTATCTGCCAATGTGACAATTATTTAAATTATATCCTTTTTACACATTAACTCGATTTTTTGTAAAAATTATTTTTAGGATAAAAGTGGTTAAAAAATAATCTAAGAGGTAAAATCTTAATTTTTATATACATTAAATTATATTATATTTGAAGGCATATAAATTGTTATTACAACTATTGAGATGAACATTTTAAAATTATATCAATCAATATATTATGATTAAACTATTGTAATAGTTTAGTTCATCAAAACATAACGATTTTTTTTAGATTTTTTTAAAGAATAAGTCGTAATTTATATAAACTAGTAATTTATTTTAATATCATCAAAGTGTTTATTATCAATATTTTGATAATATTTTAAGTTAATAGATTCTATAGTATCAATTTTCTCCATTTTTTTATTGCAAATTACTATTTTACTAATTAGATTAGTGACACTATTAAACTATTCATAAACTGATTTTTCGCATCTGTTAATAAATACCATAATTTGCATTTAAATATTTTAAAGTGAAAAATACTTCAATTCAATTTCTAGCAATTTTTATAACACTGGTTGTATTTCAGACATCATGTCATGAACCAAAATCATTAGAATTTAGAGAATTCAAAAATCTTACATTAGACAAATTATCTTTTGCTGGGGCAGCACTAAAAGTAGATTTGGTATATTACAATCCAAATAATTTTGGGCTTCAACTGAATAGAACCGATTTGGATGTTTATGTAGATAGTACTTTTCTGGGGCACTCCTCTCAGGATATTCAGGTGAATATTTCTAAAAGAGATGTCTTTACCATTCCGCTAAAGCTTGATCTGGACGTAAAAAATTTTCTTAAGAACGGAATTACATCCATGCTTAATAAAAGTGTTTCAGTAAGAGTTTTAGGTTCTGTAAAAGTGGGTAAGGCAGGTATCTATAAAAGTTTTCCAGTAGATTATACAAGCATTCAAAACTTTTCTATGTTTAAATAACATTTTATTTTATACAATACTTAGAAAAATATGCATAAAAAAAGCGATCATTTTAAGATAGCTTTTTTTATGCTTTTAAAAGTCTATGGCTTTTTTATGGTCGATTTTGGAGGCGTTTTACATTCGGGAGATAATCTTTTAAAGGCTGTTTCTTCAGCTGTGACATCTTCCGCATCAAAACCTACATTAGCTATCATAGTCTTTATTTGCTCAATATCAGTTCTGTCTGTAAGCCACGTAACGGTTACATTTTTCTTCTTTAAATCAGCTTTGTAAGCAACAATTCCATATTGTTTAAACAAGGATTGTTCAATTTTAGCTTTGCATTCTTCTGTATACATTCCCGGGGTACTTATTATTGCTTTCCCTGAAGTTTTTTGCTGTGCCATGCCCGTAACACAAAACAATAACAAACTTAAAAAAGTCAGTTGCACATATTTCATCGTAAAGATTTTATTTTTCTAAAATTATTTTATTTACCCCATTCTGAAGGATTTTCCCGCCAGTTTAACAAAGAATTCAATTGTAAATCTGATAAGGATTCCTGGCTTTGTACATTATTTATCAGCGATTCATAATTGCTGAGAGAATGAAGTTTAATACCAGCTGTTTCAAATGCAGTAGTAGCCTGCGCAAAGCCATAATTAAAAATAGATACCATTCCCTCAATTACAATACCTTCATTTTTGAGAACATCACAAACCTGTAAGCTGCTTTTACCAGTAGAAATTAAATCTTCTACAACCACTACACGTTGACCTTTCTCGTACAAACCCTCAATTTGATTCCCCATTCCGTGCTCTTTGGGTTTGGGTCTCACATACATAAAAGGAAGTTTTAACTGGTCTGCAGCCATTGCGCCCCACGAAATACCTGCAGTTGCTACACCTGCAATTGCATCAGCTCCAGCAAAATGCTCAAAAATAACCGCACATAATTCACTTTTGATAAAATCCCTTACATATGGATATCCCAACGCCCGGCGGTTATCGCAATAGATTGGACTTTTCCATCCACTTGCCCAGGTAAATGGTTGATCAGTATTTAATTTTACAGCATTTATCTGTAATAATTTTTCTGCAATGGCTTCAGCAGCTGTATTCATGGTTTAAGGTTAGATATTTAAAACAAAGATAACAGGTTGGCAAATCATTGTAAGGCAGAAGGTTTATTTTTATGGCTTAAATAATTTTATGCAATTAAAAATTTTTGTAGATGAATCTCCCATTTACATAACAGATGAATTATCTGCTGAACTTAAAAAAAAATCTACTCAAAATAATGTGCTTCTTATTAGGGAGGAAAACTTAATAAAATTAGATACTATTTTAAATGCATTAAAAACAGACAAGAAAGAAGTAATAATACTGGTAGATAAAATTGATAATGCAAAAGCGGTTTTCTTTACTCATTTTACCAATACAGAAGCTGCCGGAGGAATTGTGCAAAACGAAGAAAAGGAATTGCTTTTTATTTTTAGGAGAGGTAAATGGGATCTACCAAAGGGAAAATTAGAAAATGGCGAAACCCCGGAAATTTGTGCTGCAAGGGAAATTGAAGAAGAAACCGGCGTGAAAAATTTAATTCTTAAACATAAGATTGGAGAAACCTACCACATTTATGAAGAAAATGAAAAAATGATTTTAAAGACCAGTCATTGGTTTTATTTTATAAGCAACGAACAACAAGACATAACAGCACAAACTGAAGAAGATATTTCAGAAGTAAAATGGATACATACCCGCAACATTAAAGAGCCAATGGCAAATACCTATCAGAATATAAAAGATATTTTAAGTATATTTTTTGACACCCCTTAAATGGAAATTTTAAGACGGTTTTCTTAAAATAGCTACTGTAAGTCTGCTAACACAAATAAGTTTAATGTTTTCGTCATGTATTTTTATATCCCACACATGCGTTGAACTTCCCAAATGAAGTCTGGTTGCAGTTGCTATTACTAACCCCTGTTTGGCGCTGCGAATATGATTTGCATTTATTTCCAGCCCTACGCAAATGGATTTTGAAGGGTCTAAAACATAATAAGAAGCAACACTGCCAATGGTTTCAGCCAAGGCACAACTTGCACCACCATGTAAAAGGCCGTATGGCTGTTTCGTTCTTTCATCTACCGGCATGCTCATTTTTAAATAATCATCTCCCACTTCCACCCATTTCATTCCGAGATGTGTACCCATTGTATTTTCAGTAATTTGAAGATCTGAAAGGGTTAAATTCTTATTAAACCAAATAGGGTTATTTGCCAACTTTATATATTTTTTTGATTGATTTGTTTACAGCTTTGGGTAAAAAAGGTGATACATCTCCCCCGTTCCTTAAAACATCTCTTACCAATGTAGATGCTACAGAAGTGAATTGCGGAAGACAGGTGAGAAAAACCGTTTCAATATTTTCTGCAAGGCTTCGGTTCATGTCGGCAATGGCTTTTTCGTACTCAAAATCATTTACATAACGAATTCCCCTTAGTATAAATTTTGCGCCAACTTCTTTGCAGCAATTAACAGTTAAACCATCATACAAAACTGCCTGCACGTTTTCATTATCGGCGTAAATTTCGTTTAGCCAGTTAATTCTTTGCTGGTCGCTAAACATGGGCGTTTTATTTATGTTTCTGCCAATGCCTACAATTATTTTATCAAACAGTGGCAATGCACGGTCTATAATATCTGTATGACCAAGCGTTACAGGATCAAAGGTTCCGGGAAAAAGACAGATTCTCATATTTTAAACTGGTTAATAATTGATAATTTAGGAATACATAATTAATAATAGTTTATAAACAGATTTTTTAGAATACTGGTGAGTGTTTGGGTTTGATATTATCAAATAATTAAATTATCAATTATCCATTACCTACTATTTTCTCTCAGCAAGCAAGTACAATACTGCCATCCTCACTGCAACACCATTTTCAACCTGTTGTAAAATAATTGAATTATTGCCATCAGCTACATCACTGTCTATTTCTACACCACGATTAATTGGCCCGGGGTGCATAATCACAATTTCTTTACCCAATCCTTCTAACAATTTTTTTGTAACCCCGTAGGCAAGATTGTATTCTCTTAATGTAGAAAATAAAACTTTCTTTTGTCTTTCCAATTGAATGCGTAGAATATTGGCAACATCGCACCATTGCAAAGCTTTTTTAATATCGTATTCAACCATTACACCTAAAGCTTCTTTTATGTACTTGGGAATTAAGGTTGGCGGACCTGCAACCATAACTTCAGCTCCCATTTTTTTCAGCAAATAAATATTACTTAGTGCAACCCGTGAATGCATTATATCTCCTACAAGAACAACTTTTTTACCCGCAAGGTCTCCAGTTTTTTCCTGTATTGAAAAAGCATCTAATAACGCCTGAGTGGGATGTTCGTTTGTACCATCGCCTGCATTTATTATAGCAGTATTTGGTAAATGTTTTGCAAGAAAATGTGCAGCGCCGCTTGCCTGGTGTCGCATTACAACCATATCCACCTTCATACTCAAAATATTATTTACAGTATCGAGCAAGGTTTCACCTTTAGAAACGGACGAAGCTGATGCACTAAAATTGATGCTGTCGGCGCCAAGCCTTTTTTCTGCAAGCTCAAAAGAAATACGGGTTCGGGTACTGTTTTCGTAAAATAAATTTACAATTGTTACATCTCTAAGGGAAGGAACTTTTTTTACAGGACGCTGTAAAACTTCTTTAAATTGAATGGCAGTTTGTAAAATGAGGGTGATATCTTCCGCAGAAAGTTCTTTAATGCCTATAAGATGTTTTGTAGATAGTTGCATTAAGAAGCGAAGCTATGGTAAAAAATAGAAAGTTTCAAGAATGAGTATTGAGTATTTAGATATTAGTATTGAGAAACACGAATAAATTATAATAAACCAATCGACAAACGAAAAACGCTTTTAAAGAAATGTATTTTAATAAATTACAACCTCTCCTTTTTCTTTATCAACCTTTACTTTTTCATTAAACTGTCCATCAATGGTTTTACCACAATAATCAGGTTGTATGGGCAATTCACGATCGAAACGTCGGTTAATTAAAACGCAAAGCTCTACTTTTTTAGGTCTGCCAAAATCCTGCAGCGCATCTAAAGCTGCACGAATTGTTCTGCCTGTATAAAGCACATCATCAATTAAAATAACTTTTTTTCCATCAACACTAAATGGTATTTCTGTTTTGTTGGAAAGACGAATTTCTGTACGAACATCGTCTCTGTAAAAAGTAATATCTAACAAGCCATACCGAATTTCTTTACCGGGACAAAGCAATTTCACCTGTTCAATAATTTTATCACTCACGTAAACACCACGGGGTTGCAAACCAATAAAAACCGTGTCGTTAATATTGTCATCGTTTTCAATTAACTGCTGCGCCAGCCTGTTTATAATGAGTAAAAACTGTGGTGATGTTAGTAAGATTTGCATGTTAGTTTGTTGGCTTTTATTAAAAACGCATTCGCAAAATAAAGAAATTTAAACAACTTAAACATTGCGTTATTGCGTGAGGGATTGTAGCGGAAATCCTTTTTTTAGTCCCGCCCTTACGGGATAAAAAAGATTGCAGCGAAAAGCCCGACCCTTGGGGCACGCCCCAATTAATTATTTACGCTTCTTCCATAAAACCATACCTGTAATCTACCACAGGCACAAATGTTTCTTTAATTGTGCGGGCACTTAACCAACGGTATAAATTTAATTGCGAACCGGCTTTATCGTTTGTACCACTAGCTCTGGCGCCGCCAAAAGGCTGCTGACCCACAACGGCTCCCGTTGGTTTGTCATTTATGTAAAAGTTTCCTGCACTGTTACGAAGCTTGTTTACAGCAAGTTCTACCGCATATCTGTCCTGCGCAATAACGGCACCGGTAAGTGCGTAAGACGAAGTGCTGTCAACCAATTTTAATGTTTCTTCGTATTTATTTTCGTCATAAATATAAACAGTTAAAACAGGCCCGAACAATTCATCGCACATAGTTACATAATATGGATCAGTTGCTTCGATAATGGTTGGTTCAATAAAATAACCTACAGATTTATCGCATTTGCCACCCACCCAAATTTTTGAACCGCTGTCTTTTTTGCGTACATTTTTAATGTAACCTTCCAGCTTGTCAAAACTTTTTTCGTCTATTACAGCATTTATAAAATTGGTAAAATTTTCAACCGTTCCCATCTTCATGGTTTTTATTGTTTCTACTAATTTCTTTTTAATTTCTGCAGCCAAATTGCTAGGCAAATAAGCACGGGATGCAGCAGAGCATTTTTGCCCCTGGTATTCAAACGCACCTCTTGCAAGTGCCGTCACTACTACATCTACATCGGCACTTTTATGCGCTATAACAAAATCTTTACCACCCGTTTCTCCAACTATACGTGGATAAGATTTATACATTGGTGTATTTTTACCAATAGTTTCCCACATTTTATTAAATACACCTGTACTGCCTGTAAAATGTAAGCCTGCAAATTCAGGATGATTAAAAATTACATCGCCAATGGTTTGTCCATCTACAAAAACAAGGTTAATAACGCCATCGGGTAAGCCTGCTTCTTTTAAGATTTTCATAAACATTTGTGCGCTGTAAACCTGCGTGTTGGCGCATTTCCATACAACTACATTACCACACATGGCAGCACTTGTAGGGAGATTACCACCGATTGCTGTAAAGTTGAAAGGGGTTAATGCAAACACAAATCCTTCCAATGGTCTGTATTCTAAACGGTTATTAATCCCGGGACTACTAATAGGTTGCTTTTGATAAATGTCACTCAAAAAGTGAACATTAAAACGAAGAAAATCTATCAACTCGCAGCTTGCATCAATTTCAGCCTGCATGGCATTTTTACTTTGCCCGAGCATAGTAGTTGCATTGATATGAGGACGGTATTTTGTAGCAAGCAAATCTGCCGCTTTTAAAAATATATTTGCTCGGTTTTCCCAACTCATGGCAGCCCATTTATCTTTTGCTTTTAGTGCGGCGGCAATGGCTTTTTTTACATGAGATGCATCGCCAATATGATATTGCCCAAGTAGATGTTTGTGCTCATGCGGTGGATGAATATTCACTGTTTTACTTGTACGAACTTCATCGGCACCAATGTACATTGGCACATCAATTTTTGTACTTTTAAATTCTTTTAAAATTGCTTTTAAAGCAAACTTTTCTTTTGAACCTTTTGTGTAATTAAGTACAGGTTCGTTTACAGGTAATGGGTAATAAAAAGAGCCGTATTGCATAGAGTTATTATTTAAATTGATAATTTATTTTCTTTGTAATATTTGATTTTACTTGATTCCAATTTTTACCTAAGTAACAGTTTGGAGTTTGACTTCCATCTGCATCATCAAAATAAAGTAAAATTTGAGCAACCCCAATTGCTAAAAGCGGGTCATATTTTTTTTTGTATAAAGTGGTAATTTCTTCAATAGTCAAAAAGTCTAAAATGATATCAATATTCCAAAAATCTTTTTTCTTTCCTCTGTTTGAAATTGCATGAACTTTTGCGGCAGCTATTTCTCTTATAGTCCACATTCTAATTCCATCTTCAATTAAAATTTTATCTATTAATGGAAATGGGTACTTACAAATATCAATTTTGATATCATCAATAAAACCAAATATTCCAAGTGAATTTGTTTCTTTAGACATTAAAATAAATCTGTCTGAAAAGTTTTCTTTTAAAATTTCTATTAAAGGTCTTTTTTCAAAATCTTTTTCTTGAAATAGGTCAATATCATCAGATTTCCTATGTCCTAATTGTAATGATAAGGCTGTTCCACCTACCAAATTAAAAGCGGAAAGTTCTTTAATGTTCATTAACTCTCTTAAAACCCTGAGTGTATTGGGTTCGACTGTTTCAATATGTAACATCGAAATTTTTCTTTAGGTATTTCAAAAATGGCAGAACAAAAATGTAAGGTTTTATCAAAAAGATATTTAGCTGAAGTGAGTGATAATATAACTTTATCATCCCCATAAAATCTTCTTACTTGTCTAATATCTTCAATATCTCCCCACTCAAAAGCCCTTTCAATTACCGCATTAAAATCTTTTTGATAATCAATTTTTTCAAAATCAACTTCCCAAAAAATCCTTTTTGCCAATATCGGTTTAGTCATTTTCATACCGAAAGTTACTATAATTTAATTAGTCTAATTTTTCTACGCCTCCTCCTTCTCCGCCATTAAATAAGCTTTTATAAATCCATCAATCTCACCATCCATTATTGGACCCACGTTTCCTACTTCATAATCTGTGCGGTGGTCTTTAATCATTTTGTATGGATGAAAAACGTATGATCGAATCTGGCTCCCCCATTCTATTTTTTTCTTCTTGCTGTTGGCAGCATCTTTTATCTCGTTGCGTTTTTGAAGCTCTATTTCGTACAGCCTGCTTTTAAGCATTTGCATGGCAAGTTCTCTGTTACCGAGCTGGCTCCTGTCTTGCTGGCAAACAACAACAATACCTGTTGGGATATGAGTCAGCATTACTTTTGTTTCTACTTTATTTACGTTCTGCCCACCAGCACCACCACTTCTGGAGGTTTCCATCTTTACATCGGCCGGGTTTATATCAATCACAATGGTATCATCTACCAAAGGATAAACATTTACACTTACAAAACTAGTGTGGCGGCGGGCTGCACTGTCAAATGGTGATATGCGAACAAGCCTATGAACACCACTTTCACTTTTTAAAAATCCGTAAGCAAATGCGCCTTCAAATTTATAGGTACAGGTTTTAATACCTGCGCCATCTCCCCATTGCCAGTCCATTTCTGTAACTGTCCAGCCTTGTTTTTCGCCATACATGCGAAACATCCGTGCAAGCATTTCCGCCCAATCCTGGCTTTCTGTTCCACCGGCACCACTGTTTATTTGGAGCATTGCAGGCAGTTCATCTTCGGGTTCGTTAAGCGTACTTTTAAATTCCGCTTCCTCAATTTTTAAAAAGGCATCATCAAAAGCTTCCCGCACTTCTTCTTCTGTTGTATCGCCAGCTTTCCAAAATTCAAAAAGTACCGCAAAGTCTTCCACAGCCGTAATAACAGCGTGGTACATATTTACCCAGTACTCATTTACTTTGGTCTCTTTTAAAATGGAAGTTGCCCTGGCGTTATCATCCCAAAAGCCCGGCGAAAGAGAAAGTTGTTTGTCATTTGCAATCTTTGATTCTCGGTTTTCTACGTCAAAGAAATCTCCTCAAAACCAATGTACGGTCACGAAGAGCCTTTATCTGTTCTGTTGTCATGCGGTAAAAATAATGGAAAATATTAAACACAGAGGTTACAGGTTTGTAAAGCTTTACCTCTAAATATTATTTGTACATTGCCACATATAAAACAATAACATGATTTTTCGTAGCAAAGCTCCTTTGCGTATTGGTCTTGCAGGAGGCGGCACAGATGTTAGTCCTTATGCAGATTTGTTTGGCGGCGCCATTTTAAATGCCACTATTTCTTTATTTGCGCATGCATCAATAGAAATTTTAAGCGAAAAAATTATTGTTGTTGAAGCTGCTGACAGAGTCGAAAAAGAACAATACAATTTTACCTCGCAATTGCCCATTAGTGGCACATTAGATTTGTTGAAAGCAGTTTACAACCGTATTCAAAAGGATTATCCTTTTCCCGAGCGGGGTTTTAAATTGACAACTTTTGTAGATGCGCCTGCAGGATCGGGGCTTGGCACATCCTCAACCTTAGTGGTGGCGGTTTTAGGTGCTTTTAAAGAAATGCTTAAACTTCCTTTGGGCGATTACGATATTGCCCATTACGCATTTGATATTGAGCGCAACGATTTGCAACTTTCCGGCGGGCGACAAGACCAGTATGCTGCAACTTTTGGTGGTGTAAATTTTATGGAATTTTATAAAGATGACAAAGTAATTGTAAACCCTTTGCGCATTCATTCGCAATACCTGCACGAGCTGGAAAATAATTTATTGCTTTATTTTACGGCAACTTCAAGAGAGAGTGCACATATAATAAATGAGCAGGTAAAAAATGTAAAAGGCAACAACGAAAAAAGTATTGATGCCATGCACAACCTAAAAGAACAGGCGCAAATGATGAAGGAAGCATTGCTGCGTGGGAAATTAAATGACATCGGTGGCATATTAGACTACGGCTTTGCGCAAAAAAGAAATATGGCTGCAAACATCAGCAACAGCACAATTGAAGCAATTTATGATGCTGCAAAAAATGCAGGTGCTTCAGGAGGAAAAATAAGTGGTGCAGGGGGCGGTGGCTTTATGATTTTTTATTGTCCGGAAAACTCACGGTACAATGTGTGTAACGCTTTAAATCAGTTTGGTGGAGAAATAAAAAAATATTCGTTTACAAAATATGGGCTCACAACATGGACGGCTTAATACATTTTGTGCGGTGAAGTTTGGAACATTTTTCATCAGTTGTTCGGGCTATGCGTTGCAATCTTTTTTGTTTTGGTCATCCTGAGCTTGTCGAAGGACAAACAAACAAAAAAGGATTTCCACTTCTATCCCGCCGCTCTTCAGCCACAAATAATAATTAAGCTTTTACCAACCACTTGTAATTTAGTCTTAATACAAGGGCCGACCTTAGAAAAAAAGCGTTAAAAAAATTTGAAGGATTATCGTTAAAAAATGAAATCGATATGCCAAATGTTTGGGAAAGATTTTTTGTCCGTAAGTCACGCCACTGCTTGGTATTGTATTGAAGTTGTAACTGATTTCATTTTAGATAACCCTTTAAATTTTTAGCTTTTTTTCGACTGCCTTGATCTTTTTTGTTACTTTTTTGCATCAAGGCAAAAAAGTAAATATGTACCAACCTATCATTAGCCATTAAGTTTTTATCAACCGCTTGTTTCCCTATAAGCTATTTTATAATTCATAAATTTGCTGCACAAAACAATTAAATGAAACAAACAATTCGATCTATTATACAGGCTTCCATCGATACCAAATTGGCAATATTACAAGATGAAAAAATGATTGATGCAATTCATGCATCTGTTGAAAAAATAACGATTGCTTTTAAAAATGGAAACAAAGTTTTGTTTTGTGGCAATGGCGGCAGTGCTGCAGATGCGCAACATCTTGCAGCAGAATTTAGCGGCCGGTTTTATAAAGACAGAGATGCTTTACCTGCAGAAGCCCTGCATGTGAATACATCTTACATGACGGCAGTGGCAAATGATTACAGTTTTGATGTTGTCTATTCACGCATGATAAAAGGAATCGGTAAAAAAGGCGATGTATTGGTTGGTCTCAGTACTTCTGGCAACAGTGTAAACATTTTAAAAGCAATTGAAACGGCAAAAGAAAAAGGTATGACCAGCATTGGTTTTACCGGCGAATCGGGCGGTAAAATGAAAAACGAATGTGATGTTTTATTGAACGTTCCATCAACTGATACACCCCGCATTCAGGAAAGCCATATTTTGTTAGGACATATAATTTGCCAGTTGGTAGAGGAACAATATTTTACATCCTAACTTTTTGTTTTATTAAAACTAAAAATTTGCCAATAAAAGAATGCATCATACTTGCTGGCGGCCTCGGTACACGTTTGCGCAGCGAAGTAGCTGACTTGCATAAATGCATGGCGCCGGTTGCAGGCAAACCTTTTCTGCATTGGGTTATAGCTCATTTAACCGCACAAAAAATAACTTCATTTGTTTTCTCACTCGGGTACATGCACGAAACAATTGAGGAATACATTCAGTTAAATTACCCTCAATTACAGGTTAAATTTTCAGTGGAAAACGAACCATTCGGCACTGGCGGAGCCATCAAGCTGGCATTAAATAAATGCGAAGAAGAAAATGTAATGGTTGTAAATGGCGATACTTTATTTGAAACAGATAACAATGTTTTGTGGACTCAACATATCAACCACAACAGCGCTTGCACACTTGCATTAAAGCCAATGCAACGCTTTGAAAGATATGGAGCAGTTACAATAAATGAAAACAAAATCATCACAGCCTTTACAGAAAAAAAATACATGGAAGAAGGTCTTATAAATGGCGGTGTTTATTTAATAAACAGAAACAGTTTTAACCAATTAAATCTGCCTCAAAAATTTTCTTTTGAAAAAGATTTTCTGGAGAAATATTTACAAATTCTTACCATGATTGGTGTACAAGACAATGGCTATTTTGTTGACATTGGAATACCTGAAGATTTTAAAAGGGCCAATGAGGAAATTAAATTAAAATATGATGCTTGATTTTAAAGAGACAGATAAAAATTGGACCTTGTTTTTAGACAGAGATGGCGTAATTAATTACGAAAAACAAAATGATTACATACACACATGGGATGAGTTTAAATTTTATGAGGGTGTATTAGAAGCAATGGCGATCTTTTCAAAAAAATTTAAACATATAGTTGTTGTTACCAACCAAAGAGGAATTGGGAAAGGCGTAACGAAAGAAGATGATGTTATTTATTTACATGAAA
>Ga0209511_1000851_pt1 | contig 28415 bp, 21 predicted proteins | sample SSSSmetaG_FD_184141 | JGI IMG/M metagenome (GOLD analysis project Ga0209511, IMG submission 184141) | Glacier valley bacterial and archeal communities from Borup Fiord, Nunavut, Canada, to study Microbial Dark Matter (Phase II) - ​SSSS... | ecosystem: Environmental > Aquatic > Freshwater > Ice >... | reverse complement strand
CTATATTAAAAGACCCTTCTCTGATAGTAGAAGGATTATCACAGGGAATATCAGATGCATATGAAGAAGAGGGCGGATTTTATTGTGCCGGGTATGCTATTGGAAGTATAATAGGGGTAAAAGGTATCGATAAACTATCGAAGGCTGCTAAGTTAAAGTATGCGGGAAGTGCAGAAGCAGTATTAGAAAGCCCTGCTGATGAGATATTGAATAAAGTGGGTGGGGCAGGTATTGGCGCAGAGGCGGGGGCTAATGCAATATCTAACATTAAAAATGTAATTGCAACTAAAGTAAGTGACTTAACAAAATATGTTAAAAACATTACTAAGATAGGCGAAGAGTTTGAGCTGGAGACTGCCGAAGGTCTTAGATTCAGACTAAGAAGAGATGAGATACCTGCTGGAAGCTTAGATGAGGTTGATGGAATAGCTGATGATATAGCTGAAGCGACACAAATTAGCACAGGAGGATTCACAAAGTTTACTTGTAAAGGTGAAGCAGAGGCATGGGCAGACGAAGCATTTAGTAGTTGGGAAAAAGGGATAACAACATCAGAGAGGCAAGGTATTTATGATTATACTACTGATGAATTTTATCAGAACATAAACAATGTTTTAAGAGGCTTAGAAACTGAATATGCTCCGGGAAATGCTACAAGAGTTGAAGAAATAACAAGTGCATTAGGCAAAGCATCTGTACCAGAACCAATCACAGTTTATCGTGGGGTAGGTAGGAGTGCTTTAGGAGATTTGCAAGGCTTATCACCAGAACAATTAGTTGGTCATATGATTGAAGATGATGCTTTTATGAGTACAAGTTTAGTTCCAGAAGGTGCATTTAGTAAACCAGTGACTTACATAATAAAAGTACCACAAGGAGCAGAAGCGGCATTTATCGGAGATATCAGTTATTATGGTTCGAAAGAAGTTGAGTTGCTATTAAATAGAGGACAGCAAATGATTATTCAAGAAGCCACAGAGGATGCTTTAGGTAATTTGAAATTAGTGTGTGAATTATTACCTTAATTGAGAAAGGAGTTCTATGATGTTAAGAGATTATAGGGATGATAGATTTAATTATACGAAGCCTGGTGAATTTAAGTTAAAAGAGTTACAATGTACAAAATGTATGCATAAGCTTCAAAATCCAATGTTATGTACTGAGTACCCAGAAAGAAAACCAAACTGTGTATTAAAGATAGAGTGTGATTGTCCTAAGTTTGAACCCAAAGAATAGTAATTATTAATAGAATGAAGCCCAAGTCCGATAAGGTATTTGGGCTTCATTCTTATCAAGGTGGTGTAAATATTGAGTAGCAACGTTTTAGATGGGATAATTGGTCTTTGTGTTGGTGATGCGTTAGGTGTTCCAGTTGAATTTGTAAGCAGGAATAAACTTGCTGAAGAGTCGGTGAGAAATATGATGGAGTATGGAACACATAATCAACCACTTGGAACATGGTCGGATGATAGCTCATTGACTTTTTGTCTAATGGAAAGCCTATGTACTGGTTATAACCTACAAGATATAGCTAATAGATTTGTAAAATGGTATGAGGAAGGTTACTGGACACCATACGGAGAAGTTTTTGATATTGGAAATGCTACTTTACAAGCGATTAGTAGGATAAAACGAGGCTGTAAACCAGTAGAAGCAGGTGGTAAGACTGAATATGATAATGGTAATGGCTCATTAATGAGAATATTACCTATAGCATTTTATCTTGAAAATGATAATGCTACAGAAAATAAATTTAAAATTGTAAATGATATTTCTTCAATAACCCATGCACATTCAAGGTCGATAATTGCCTGTGCAATATATGTAGAAATGGCACAAAACCTAATGAGAAAAGCAGAACTGAGACAAGCATATGAGAATATGAAAAAGACAATACTTGAATATTATTCAGGGCATGAATTTTGTACAGAATTAAAGCATTTCTCAAGATTGCTGGAAAATGACATATCCACCTTGAAAGAAAATGACATAAAATCTTCGGGTTATGTAGTGCATACCCTTGAGGCAAGTTTATGGTGTCTTCTAAATAGTAAAACTTATTCGGACACTGTATTAAAGGCAGTAAATATGGGTGATGATACTGATACAACAGCAGCAATTGTAGGAGGATTAGCAGGTATTTATTACGGACTTGATGCAATTCCGAGTGAATGGGTTAATTCCTTGGCGAGAAAAGAAGATGTTTTTAAACTTTGCGAAAAATTTTGTTTGAAAATAAAAAGCAAAAGTGTTTAGACAATGCCCCGACTGTAGAAATACAGCTTTGGGGTTTTTCTTTGTCACACAGGTAGATGGAAGCAGTTATTAACAATATGAAATCATCGTGTAGGAACCTTATCAGCGAACTGCAAGCATATCGTTTTTATTAATATAGGGAGGCTAATGTGAAAAACAAAGTATGTGCAAACAGCATGCATTTTTCGCGCAACCAACTTGTGTCATTAAAGTATTAGAATAAGTGGGTGTTCAAATGAAAAGAGATTTAAAAATAAACTTTTTTATGTTAGATGAAATAGCTCGAGAAATAAACAAGTACAAAGTCGCTCTAGATGATATGGAGAAATCAGCTTCTAACATGCTGAGAATGCTGCGGCAAAACACATCAATGGCTATTAAAGAGCTGGAGGATAAGTATAATTCTTTTATAGCAGAGTTGAAGAAATGCTATTCAGAGCTAGAAGATATGTATAAGATATTGACAAGCTACTCAGAAGAAATGCAGGCGATAATAAGACCCATCAATAGGACTGCTTTTATGAGAGTGGATAGAAATGATATATACATGAATATGCGGACGATAATATCTGCTGAAGCAGCAGTAACAACATTAGCTTATACCCGTGGGAATATAGGCTTATCCAATTTAGCCAGTTTTACAAAGTCTGACGATGAAAAACAGAGGGAGGAAGAGAACTATAGGAAACTGGAAAGAATATGGCAGGAAGTAATTCCTCGTTATGCCAGAAAGCTGGGAACCCAGGTAGATGAATTAAACAACATATATAATAAGAAAATTATACCCTTTGAAAACAAGGATGATGAATTCAAGTCAAAGGCAAAAAAACTGGGAGATAAATATACAAGCACTTGGGAAACTATTAAAAAAGGATTTCAAAATTTATTTGAAAATGGTGGAGCTTTATTAAAAGGCTTTGCCATTGCCCTAAAAGATCTGGTAGTTGGAATTTACGAACTTGCAAAAGGAATAGTATGCTATGCAGCAGCTGGGGTAGTATTGGTAGAACTACAAACGAATGATGAATTACCCCAACTTAAAGAGGATAAATGGAAAGTAGATATGCGCAAATGGGCCGAAGATACATTTAATGGAACAAACAATACAATAGCTACTATATTAAAAGACCCTTCTCTGATAGTAGAAGGATTATCACAGGGAATATCAGATGCATATGAAGAAGAGGGCGGATTTTATTGTGCCGGGTATGCTATTGGAAGTATAATAGGGGTAAAAGGTATTGATAAACTATCGAAGGCTGCTAAGTTAAAGTATGCGGGAAGTGCAGAAGCAGTATTAGAAAGTCCTGCTGATGATATATTGAATAAAGTGAGTGGGGCAGGTATTGGTGCAGAGACGGTGGGTGAGGCTATAGAGAGAGTAAGTAAATTGGATGTGGCGAATGTAACAGTGTCTGAACTGAAAACAGCAATGGGTGGTTGTGTTGATGAATCAATAGAAACATTTATGAGCAAGTTTGGTACATCATACAAAGCTAATCCATTAAGACAAGCATATGAAAGTGAAGTAAATGGACTTGCAGACATAGCTAACACTCTTAAGAGCCAAGGGAAAAACCCTGAAGAAATTGCTAGAACTGTTAGTCAGGCAAGACGAGATTTAGGTGTTAAATATAAAAATGCTACTCCACCAACTCTCAGAGATTTCATCTATGAAAGAAATATGGCTACATATAATGGTGACCAACTTGGACCGACATTCGACTGGTTAATGAATAAGTATAATGGAAATTTTGATGATATAATTAGTGCAGGATGCAGACCAAATCCAAACGTAGATACTTTATTAGGAGGTTTTAAAACATGGTTAAATGGAAAACTTCAGTAAACCCTATTTATATTAGTAATCACGATAATTCTAAAATGGTATGCGAAATAAAAAATGAAACAGGTGAATTTATTGAGAAGGAAAGACAAGAGCTACCTGAAATGATTAATTTTTGGAGAGGTTTTTATAAAAATAATGAACTTGGATTTATAGGCGTTTTCGCATCAAATATTGGGCCGATTTTATTTATTAATCAAACCACATATCCACTTATCAAGGGGGGGTATGATGTAAAATGGCTTAAAAAAGGTAAAGAAATAGATAAAAGAGAATTTTTCATTTATTACGAAGGCAAGGAGATATACAAAATAGAATATGATGAAGTAAAATGTTTGTATATAAATCCATATGAGGAAGATGAAGAATTTAGAGATTTTTATATGTGGATGTATAAAAATAAAGATGATGACAACTTTTACAATTTTTATATGTATTCTGAAGAGGGTTAATGTTAAGTTTTATTGGAATAGGTAGCGCCTTCAATACAAAGCTTGGAAATACAAGTGCCTTCATTCACAATCAGAATTCAATGATTCTAATTGATTGTGGAGGCACAGTATTCCACCGGTTAATGGAGTTGAAGCTACTGGATGGCTTAAAACAACTTAATATAGTCATTACACATACGCATCCTGACCATGTAGGAAGTCTAGGTGAAGTAATTTTCTATGCATATTATGCCTTAAAGATTATACCAAAGTTATATTTCCCAAATACAGAATTGATGTGGACATTTTTAAGATGCATAGGTGTGGAAGAAAAGATGGTAGAAATGGTTGGTAGCCAAGAAGTTGAAATATGCGACCAAGAATTGGGAAAATTTAATTTGTCATTCTTACCAGTATCTCACTTACCAACTATTCCTGCATTTGGATTTATACTTGAGAGTAAAGACTCTCGAGTATATTATAGTGGAGATGCTAATATAATTCCAGGAAGTGTTATGAAGATACTTGAAGAAGGCAGTTTAGACATCTTGTATCAGGATACTTGTGGATTGGATTACGATGGTAATGCTCACCTTTCGTTTAGAAGGTTATGTGAGATAATGCCTAAAAACTAAGATACAGAATTTGTTGCATACACCACGACAATTTTTTAGATGTCGAAAAGGTTATAACAGAAGGATTTCAAGTACCAAATATTTATCAGGAATAAGAGCATAAACAACCCTGCTGTATTTTCCCCCCCAAATCAGAGAAAATGAGCTAACTCCCATTTTAAATATTCTACAGTTATATTCAATTGGATGACATATACAGAAAAAGTTGTACACATTTGGAGGGACATAATTTAAGTAAAAGGGGAAGGTATATAAAAAAATTCAAAGACATTGAAAAATCAGCAAAGTTGGACAAAGGAACGTTGGTGTTTGAACTCAAAACAAGATATATCATAAGGGATAACCCAGACTACTGGGGAGTAAGCGTAGGTTGAGTGGCGAATAAGTGATTTGGAAGCAAGCGTATATATTTCATAGAATACAGCAGTAGATAAACCATATAGAAGTAAACTGTACTAAAGAACTTGTAAATCTAGTCGTAGCTAGTGTTAAACAGTATCTGGGCAAGGGTAATAAAGAATACATACCACAGTCAGGGGTATCATAAGGGCATCACACAGTAAAAGGTGTGGTGCTTTTGTTATCAAAAGGGCAATTAACTATATATCTTAAAGAAAATATGCATTTCCAATGGCTTTGCGTAAAATTTTTAAAATTCCTTTTGTATTTAAACCTTTCTTCCGCATTTGACCAGACCCACAAAATATGGAAATCATGCGTTGCAACCGCAATCAGACTTCTTGTCCTGACAAGGAGAATAGAGTAAAAATAGGTCGTGATTTTTGCACCTCCGAGTTGCAACTTTTTAATAAAAAGTGTACAGAAGTAAAATTAAGGGCGTGAGACTTTTTCGACACAGAAATTTTAAATTAAAACACATATATCATTTACATCTTCTTTGGACACATAAATCCGATTTTACAACTATTAAAATTATACTAAGTATAAAAGCAACCCCAAAGCCCTAAGACAAACTACAGTACCGGAAGTTCAGGGGTATATGGCACTTGCAAAATCCCTGATGTATCTGACAAAATCGATTCCCATATTCCCATCATAGAATTATCTTTTTCCCTGTAACCCTAAATTTTAAGGCGGATTCCAGTAGTAGAAAAGGATAAAAGAATGGGAATGCGGGAATCAGAGAGAATCCTTGGGAATATTAATAATTCCAGAGTATAAAATATTCCCAAAGTTCTAGGATATATAGGAGTATAAAATACATTGGGGTATTCGGGGAAAATTAGGGGGTATTGAGTTATGATGTATGGGTATATGCTGGAAAACACCAGAACGGATGTAAATGTTGATAATAGCCAACTCATAAAGCTATTGCAAGAATGCCAAGTAACAGATGATAGAGTATATATTGATGCAATAGACGACAGTATAGAACGGGCTGAGTTAAGACAGTTGATTAAAGAGGCAGTAAAGGACGGTGATACAGTAATAGTACGTAGTATAGGCGACCTATCAAACAACTTGCCGGACTTGCTGAAGACTCTGGAATACCTTTACACAACAGGGGTAGAACTTGTATCCATAGAAGAGGCCAATTACAGCTATAAGATTTACTACTTGGCACTTAAAGACTTTGACGAAATCAATAGACAGTGGAAGTCAGTAAAACGGGCAAGGGGTATTGAAAAGGCTCGAATGGAAGGACGTTTTGGTAGGAAGAAAGATGTACAGAAGCTGGAGGACGCAGTGAAAATGTATAAGTCAGGAGTCTTTAAAATTGAGGACATCAGACGCATTGTGAATATAAGTAACAGTTCTTTATACAGAGCGATTAAGGAACAAAAAAGAAGTTGAGCAACCTGATCCAATTTGCCAACTTATGAAAATTTATAGCATTTTCAGTAATTCAGAAACATAAGCGGTTCAAAGAAAAAGAATATTTGAGGGTTGGTTGCCGGGAGAAATATTAAAAAATATGCTGACTTTCGGGTATTCTTTGCCGTAAGTCGGTATTAAGGAGTGAATAAAAATGAGAGCTGAACTGACTACCAGCAGGGGTATCAAAAAAGCTGAAGAAGTGGAGCCAATTAAGGGTTTAAAGGACATCCAGCGGATAAAGCAGTATTTACTTGAAAAAGAGGACAAGCGGAATTATTTGATGTTTGTTCTTGGTATCAACATTGGACTGAGAGCATCGGACTTATTGGTACTGAGGATTGAAGATGTTTTGGATACAAGTAAAGTCACAGTTACAGAGCAGAAAACAAAGAAGATGAAGAAATTTACCTTGAACAAATCAGCCAAAGAAGCCATTAGACTCTATCTGGACAGCTTGGGTAGTTATACCCCGGAGGATTACCTTTTTAAGAGCCAGAAAGGTGGACACCTGACAGTAAGCATCGCCCATAAAATAATTAAGGGTATAATGCGGGAACTGGGTATAAAGGGCAACTATGGTATGACAGCCTGCGGAAGAGCTTTGGGTATCATTTGTATACAAATAATATCACTTCCGATGCAGGTTTCCTCAACACACTTCAAAAGATATTCAACCACAGTTCAAGCCTTGTGACCTTGCGGTACATAGGCATTACAAGCGAAGTCATATCGGACGCTTACAAGAGCTTGAACCTGTAATTCTATCGTAGTTGGGTATTCGCATTTCAAACACAGTTTTTATAAAACTTCACACTAATATTATAGAAGCGAGCACACTCTATATAACCAGACACACTTAATATAAAAGTCAACACATATATAAGGGCTACAGGTAACAGGTTTACTTGTAGTCCTTGTTGTTTTGCCCACAAATGTAACAGATATATGCGTAACTTATCCAGAAATTCAAAAACCGTAGCTGATTTAAGATTTTTACACAGAAATATTAGCAGTTAAAACAATAGGGGTAGGTGTTGTTAATCCTGACGTAACCGTCCAACAAGTAAAAAACGTTGAAAACAAAGGAAAAAATCGATGAAAGACTAGACTTAAGCGGCTTAGGGACGGTATAACGTCTTCATAGTATAAATAAAAGCCACAGGCAAGAGGCCAGAAACAAATTCTGTCTTGTTACGTGGGGCTTTAAGCTACCACTAATCAGTCGCATAAAATGTGAAAAGGTTGCTACCGTCTTGCGGGCTATTGGTGAAGGCCAGTACGCTAACGTTCATAAGTAGAGGTTGCCATCGTGGTTTGTGTAGACTAAGTGAGGGAGAGTGGTTTTTATACTACAAAAACAGAAGTATGCCTATGTAGGACTTGATACACATAAGGCTACCCATACAGCGGTTGTTATAGACTGTTGGACAAAGAAATTGGGTGAAGTAACATTTGAAAACAGACCGGGAAAGTTTGAGAAGTTTTTAAAGGATATCAAAGCTATTGCCGGGAATCTTACGCCTGTATTTGGGCTTGAAGATACTGGAGCAGTAGGAAGGAGCCTTGCTGTGTTTTTGCTGGGGTATAAGTATACCGTAAAGGAAGTAAATCCGTCCTTTTCAAAGTCTGCAAGACACGACAACACTATTGTTCATAAGGACGATTCTTATGATGCTTATTGCATAGCGAAAGTATTAAGGGATAGGTTTGACACGCTGAAAGCAGCAAACCCACAGGATATATTCTGGACAATAAAGCAGTTGGTAAGCCGTAGGGATTCATTGTCAAAGGGTTTGATTGCAATACAAAACCAGTTGCACGGACAGCTTATGTTCAATTATCCAAGTTACCGTAAGTTCTTTTGTGAAATAGGGGGTAATACTGCCTTGTACTTTTGGGAGAACTACCCATCACCGAGTATGCTTAATGGGGTAACTGCAGAGAAACTTGGTGAAGAACTTAAAGAAGTAAGTCACAGGGCAGTATCACTTAAGAAGGCACTGCAGATATTTGACCTTGTAGCAGAGGACGGAGAAACAAAGCAGGAATACCAAACACAACGGGATTTTATCATTAAAAGCATTGTAAAGGAAATCCGGCAAAAGAAAGAAGCAATAAATGAAATTGATGCTGAGCTTGAAAAGATGATACCACTTACAGGTTACAAACTGGAAAGTATGCCGGGTATTGAACTGAATACTGCTTGTCATATAATAGCTGAGGTTGGAGATGTAGATCGTTTTTCAAACTCTGACAAGCTTGCAAGATTTGCAGGTACTGCTCCTGTGGTATTTTCATCTGCCGGGAAAGGCAAGGAACAACGCTGTAGACAGGGTAACCGTAGGATGAATGCAATATTATACTTTTTAGCAATACAGCAGGTACAATTACATTCAGTTTCAAAAAAGCCAAGAAATCCGGCATTTAGAGCTTACTTTGAGAAGAAACTTTCAGAGGGTAAAACCAAACCGCAGGCACTAACAAGCATTACAAAAAGGCTTGTGAGGATTTTGTACAATATGATGAAGCATAAGACAGAATACCGTATGTCGGATATGGCAGCATAAGTCTGTCTGTGGTAAGATTGATATGGAAGAAAAAACCTGTAATTAGTTGGGCTCAGTTGTTATGTAGTTTTTTATATGGAACATTGAAAACGCAATAATTCTGATTACTATATTCTCTTTGCAGAGACGGTGGCTAATGCAATAAGTAAGATAAAAGCAGGTGCAAGTGACATGCTTGCGGGAATTAAGAGTATTGTCAGAGGGGATAGGTACTATGAATTTGCTACTCCAGAGGGTACAATATTTAGTATGGCTGATGACGAGATACCTTTAGCAGCAAGAAGTATCATTGATGATATAGTTGACCTTGAGAACTTTGCTAAAGCAAATGGAGTGAGTAATTTATCAAGTAGTTTTGAAGATATATTGAAGTTTTCTGGTGGAAGGCTTGATTTGGCTAAAAAACTAATACTTTCGACTAAGGAAGTAATAGAAGGTAAAACAATACCAGAATTAGTTGAAATGTTTAACCTCGCAAAAACACCTTCACCTGCATCACTGAGTAGTTACCAAACAAGAATATGGTATAAATGGCAAGAATATTTAATAGGCGGCAAACTAAATTACGCTGAAGGTCTTGAACAAGCGGCAAGGCAAGCATATGAGTTAAGGAATGGGATTAGAACACTTGCGAGGCAATCAATGTCTGACAGAGAATGGGCAGAATACTTACTTCAGAACGAAAGAAATATGACATTTGAGGAATTAGTACAAAAGAATATTGACAGAGGACTATCTGGGGATGACATTTGGAATAAAATAATTGAAAGTTCAATGTCTTCAAGAGATAGTGTAGATGCATTATTCAAATTGAATTAGATGGAGGGAATTTTTATGGAATATAAATTAACTGAGTCTGGAAAAACAAGCACTGAGAAAACATTTTATTTTGTTGGGTTTGATGATTGGGAAGATTTTGTGAAAATAATGAAATTGGTTGAGGAAAAAATTAAACCAAATGAGAGTAATTATAAAGGAATAACAGATATGAATGGGTACTTCAAAAAGGATGGTATTACTGTCGAAGTAGAATATTCATCAATGGTTGGAAACTGCATGATTTTTAAAGGGACACAAACTGATGCAAATATAGAGAAAGTTAGACTGTGGGCTATTACTATTATTGAGAATTTAAAGGGAAGCAGAAATGCAATATAAGTTAAAGTTTAATTTTATTGGCATAGGCAGTGCCTTTAACACAAAACTCGGAAATACAAGTGCCTTCATTCGCAATAAGGATTCCATGATTCTGGTTGATTGTGGAGGCACTGTATTCCATCGGTTAATGGAGTTGAAGCTGTTAGAGGGGGTTAGACAACTAAATATTATCATTACGCATACCCATCCTGACCATGTGGGGAGTTTAGGGGAAGTAATTTTCTATGCGTATTATGCCTTAAAGATTATACCAAAGTTATATTTCCCTGAAATACAATTGATGTGGACATTTTTAAGATGCATAGGTGTGGAAGAAAAGATGGTAGAAATGGTTGGTAGCCAAGAAGTTGAAATATGCGACCAAGAATTAGGAGAATTTAATTTGTCATTTTTACCAGTATCTCACTTACCGACTATTCCTGCATTTGGATTTATACTTGAGAATAAAGACTCTCGAGTATATTATAGCGGAGATGCCAATGAAGTTCCAGAAAGTATTATGAAGATGCTTGAAGAAGGCAGTCTGGACATCATATATCAGGATACCTGTGGTTTGGATTATGATGATAATGCACACCTTTCGGTTAAAAATTTATGTGAGATAATACCCGCAAACCTAAGAAATAAGGTGTATTGCATACACCATGATAATTTTTTTGATAAAGAAAAGGTTAAAGTAGAAGGATTTCAAGTACCAAATATTTATAAGTAATAAGAGAGTTGACAACCTCGACTGTAGCAATACAGCTTCGGGGTTGTCTTTTGCTTACAGGTTGACATAACATGGTAATAATGAACCTGTATTTACTGGAAGTGGAACTAAACGGACTTTTAAAGCTTATTGATTTTAATTTTGACTGTACTTTACCGAAGGTTATTTTATTAATCAGAGGTTTATGAGTACCTTCTTTTTTTAGGTCTCCATGTCTCACAATGCCAGTGTAGAAGTCATTAGAAAGTATGTCTATTAAGGCTTGTATGTTGTATTCTTTATTGCTTTTAGTCAGGTATCCGCTTTTTGTAAATAATGCTTTTACCTTAAGTGTTATTGCTAAAGTTGCAGTAGAATTGTGGAGAAAACCGTCATGTAGTGTATGCTGCGGAAGCATTCATGGAGAACAGAACATGGCCAAGTGAGATACAAGTGCCAAAAAGCCCAGATGTGCTAAAGGTAGATGGAACACTTGATTGGGCAAAAGCTCCGCAGGGTGGTATATGTTACCGATGAACGGGCTAACGTAGTTCAAACCTAATAGCAAAATGTATAGACCACGACTGTAGGAATGCAGCTTCGGGGGTTTCTTTCGTCTACATGTAGAAATAAGGCGAATAGTAAGTAACTGTATTTTTCTTTGTAAATCATACATATACACGCTAAAAAGTGGTATAACCAAATTTTATGTTGCCATATTTATACTTTACTATACAATTCCCTCCTACTAGATTTGTGGATAAAAAGGAGAAAAAGGATAATAATTTGTTGAAATACAAAAATATTACATATATAATAGCAAATGTTAGGATATATGTAAATAACCATTATAGAAAAAAAACAACAGTAATAATACTTATATTTTGTCATATATCAAGGAGGAGTTATTATGTTAAAAAGATTAGTGAATTTAGTAATGTGCGTAGCCTTAGCGTTAGGAGTAGTAGCAGTTCCGTCAGATGTAAAGGCAGAAGGCTACAATTCAAAGTATGATGCTGCGCTAAAGAAAGTAGAAAAAGTACTACTAGAAAAGTATTTTGATATTTATGATGGTTATGGAGTACTGCTAGAGATTCCATACGAAAAAAGAAAACCGCTTACAGAGCGCGAAATTAAAAAGGTGAGAGATTATTTGGCAGATTTTGAAGATTTATCAGATGAGCAAACTAAAAAATTGATAAAAGACCTAGAGAACTGGGATGATCTTAGTCATTACCAATGGGAGGATGAGAATAATTTAGTCTTAGAGTCTCTGTTATATGATGACGTATTGAAAATGACATTACCTATAACGCTAGATAGGCTGGCCCTTAAAATCTATAATAGCGAAACAGGAACACCCTCTAGCTGGGCAAAAACAAAAGTAACGGAGGCGATAAAGTTAGGAGTAGTTCCAGAAAAGCTACAATATGACTATACCAAACCAATAACAAGAGAAGAATTTGCTTCACTTTTTGTAAATGCAGTATTTGCTTATCAGAAAAATGAAGTTGACCATACACATGACGCATTTCCTGCTGAAAAGGTAACAAGAGAAATGTATCTTGAGAATGTAAAAGTGACTGATTATTCTTTTAAAGATACTGATAGTGAAGATGTAAAACTTGCATACATGATGGGCTTGGTAAGTGGAACTTCTGCAACTGCATTTTCGCCAAATGCTAAGATAACAAGAGAAGAAGCTGCAACAATGTTAGTAAATTATAATAATGATATATTGTGTCCTGATGGTTTTCTTATTTCAAAAAAAAAATTTTTTGACCTAAACAAAGTATCAAGTTGGGCTAAAGATTCAGTGAGTTTGGCTTGGGCTAGTGGAGAATACTTTGAGGGAGTAAAAGGAAATAGACGGAAAGATGGGGCAATAACTTTTGACCCAAAGGGCTATTTTACAAGAGAACAAGCTATAGTAGTGGCAATGAATATCTATAGGACCGATGTTCCAATATTTGATACTGTAATGATAAGAGGTATAGTAAGTTATTGTTTGAGCGCTTTAAAGTTAAAATGGGAAGTATCGAAGAACAGTGTAACTTGTGTAGCCTTTAAAGAAGGTGAAAGATTATCGGATAATACTGATATGCTTTTTGCAGCGTGGCATTACTTGTCAGACACGGCTACAAAGTATCCGGAGGTAACTTCTGAACAAGTAGTTGCAACATTTGCTGGATTGCACCAGTCAAGTTCGTTTCGTACAAAAGAGATGAAAGAATGCGGGGCTACTGGCATAAATGCAGTGTTTGATTTAGGCTTCGCAGAATATGAAATGCATAATAAGAACTATATATTTCAATATAGGTTAAAGAATAACGGAAATTTTTCTGAACAGTGGGGTTATTATGGGGGAAACAAGAGGTTAGATATCACATTCAAAAGAATAAGATAGAGAGGTAGAAAAAATGAAAACGTTTAAAAGAAGAGTGTTACCGATACTATTGTCCTTGTTACTTATTTTCTCGGTAGTGCAACAAGACATTAATGCTAATGAAGTGCTAGGTGGGTACAGTTACCCTGATATTGATCCTATTTATACAAAAGGTACGGGAGGAGGGATTGTATATACAGACTATCCTGGGTTTGCAGTGAGTTTAACGGAGTCAACCTTTACAAATCCTATATTGGAGGAGGATGGAGCAGAGGTAAGGAAGGCTAAATACGAGGACTATTATAAAAATAGATTTCCATGTCAAAAACAGGCAGTATACTTCATACCTTCAGAGGCATATAATAATACATTTCCAATAAGTTGGTATAATGCTTCAACCGGTAAAATAGTAACTCCTAAAAACGTTAATTTAGCAACTGGGAAGACGGCTACAGCTGGTGATAAAAATTCTTACAATTATTTTAAAATAAGGGAAATAGTAGAATCTGTAAATGATCCAGATAATTTGAATTATACAGCATTACATAATAAAATATTAAACGTTTCGGATCAAAGTGGTCTCTACAAAAAATTAGGTAAAGGTGAATGGAAAAAATTAGTAAGTAATAATGAAAAAGATAATTTAGCTATATGGAATTTCTTGCTCAGAGATAAAGCATCTTCTATTGATACAGCTTTAAAAAAATATTTAAAGACATCAGTTACTCTCACTGGCAAGACAGCCCTAGAAATTAAACTAATACATGCAGCAGCTTGGGTTGACTTAGTAGCTACTCTATACATATTGTCGCCTCCTGGTGAGCAGAAAAATTATTATGAAAATCAGATAGAAAATTATTTAATAGGAGATTCAAAAACTGTAGGCATTCACCCAAGTCATATATCGATAGTTCCTGTAGCAACAGTGAGAACAAGAAATATTGAACCGGAATATAGATATATAAGTGCCATAGACTATATTCAGTATATATATGGGGCTACACCTGCAGCAAGCCTTGATGGTATAAAACATTTAGCAGATACAAAAATCAACTACATTAACGATCCAGAGGGTTGGATGAAATTGATAGATTTATCAGTAGTTAGATCCTTAAAAGATGCTCCTAAAGCTGCAAGGGTAACTAATTTAACTGGAGCAGCTGCAGAGAGTAATGGATTTAATTGGGGCATGAGAGCAGTTTTGGGTTCAAGACTATCTACTACTACTGGTGGTTCTCATAATTGGTATAGCACAACAGTAGATGGACTTTTACAGCGGTTGAGATTTAAAGGTGGAATGTATGGATTTGTGATAGCATATCCTGGAACACAGTTTATACCAGACGAAACTCTAAAAGGTAGATTTGGAATTACGTTAGATGGAGAAGACAAAGAAATAGTACCCGGGGCTCAAGATACAATAGGGGAGCCTGTACAGATAACCCTAGAGTTAAAACAAAGTAATAGTCGAGAGGTAAAGACTTGGAACAAAAGGTTATCAGAAACATTTACAGGCGACTATCCTAAAATAAAAATAACTATGGATAGAGAAACTCCGATTGCTAGAACTTGTGGGACTACAACTCCAACCATTGGAGATGATAATCCAGAACTGTCTACCAGCTCGACATATTATAATGGTTCAGCTGCAACAGAGGATGCTAAATATAAAAAAATAGAAGTAGCTGAACTTAAAAAGTTTTTATTTAAAGGATCTACAATAAATTTCACTGATGAAACACAAACCTATAAAATAGCTCCAAATAGTAGTGTTACCTTCAAATATAAGGCTACAGTATCAATAAAATTATCTAGTACTGAAAAAGTTGTATTATTTACAGGAGATGTTGGTGAAAAAAGAAAAACATATTCTAGACCAGATACCCCTCCAGAGGTAGTAGAATATACGTCTCAGCCGTCATATTGGTCAGAAATAAAAAATGGTGAACCTGGCAACGAAACCTTTGAAGCTATGGCAGGTACACCTACGACTAGAAATTTATATTTTGCAAGCGGTGGTTCAGAATTTGTAGTAGAAACTAAATTTCAGTACGTAAAAGATACAGAAACAACAAGAACGTATAGATCTCACTTTTCAGCGATAGAGAGTGAATTCAAGGCAAATGATGCTCTTAAAGGAAATAACATCGGTTATAAGGAGAGTTCAACGATGGTCACGCCAGCAGCAGGTGGTGGGACTTTAGATTATAATATAACTCCAAATAGTCATGATTCTACAACACATGTTTGGGCTCAATGGGATGGTTCGATAAAAAACAATACATCGGATCCCGGAATAAAAGGCTATGCAGCGGGTAGTGCAGGTAGTACATGTGCTGGAGCAGGATATACCGCTGGAAATGTTGGACAAATGGGCGCAATGGTAAATAATTGGGACATGTCTGATTATAATGCTGCAGTTGCTGCAGCATATAAATGGGCAGCTGATAATAATGGCAAAGTGTATATAAAGACGTCAGCTAGTGAGGAAAAAGAAAGAAAATGGTTAAGTACAACAAGTGATCCTACAGGATGTACATATGGACAGGACGCTGTCCCTGCAGCACCAGGTGCGGGCTATACATATAATGCGGGTACACCTAGTTCATCAGTTTCACCAAGTGGTTGTGCTCATACTTGTAGTACAGAGTGGGATGTAGCACCAAAGGATAATACAGCGCCACCAGGAGAACCATCAAATGCAGTGTCAGGTCAAAAACATAGTCATAACCATAACTGTGGTAGTTTTACAGAAGCTAAAACATCTACAACAAGTAAAGTTCCAGATAAAACATTTTCTATAAGAGTTGAAGGTGGCACGATGCCAAGGCATCAAATATGTGGTCCAAGTTGTAGTTATACACTACCAGCAGTTCAAGATACCTGGACACAAAAGATAAAATATGATCATATGAAAGTGAATGTTGCTAGAGTATGGAAATTGGATAAATCAGCGATTAATGGAATGATAGATATTACAGGTACAGATGAATTTAAAGCATCAGTGGTTAGCGGAGATCCGACTATATTTTTTAATCAAGCAGATCCAGACCCAAACAATCCAAATGATAAAGATGGAAATGATAGTGCTCATGGTAGGCTAAGATATTCTCTAGAAACCAACCAACATGATGCAGTAGTCTGGGATGAAGGCACTAGAACTAATAAGGATGACGGTAGAGGCAGTAACGGAGTATCCACTGGGATAGGACATGCAAATACATTAACAAAAGGAATAATATATACTAATGATACATATTCCAATGTATCGGGATATCATGTAGCAAATTCTGATGCCATAGATAAAGATACATTTGAGTATGCAAGGTTTAATTTAAGAAGAACATCAAAAAATACAGCTACTGTTATATCTGATTTTTTGATATTACAAACATCATCAGGGGATCAAAGCATACTATATTTTGATAGAAAATCTGGAGAAAAGGATTCTCAAGATAATTTCGAAAAAGTAGCTGCGACTAAGGAAGAGATATGGGATAATAATCAATATTCGTTTGCAAAAAACACACCTAACGATATAAATATAGGCTCATATAATGGCAAGTATTATACGCCGTTATCTAAGTATAGCAGCTATGCAACAAAAAATGTGCCAACTATATTTGATGGTACCTTAGCTGCTGGATTGAATAGAACACCAAGACCCTCAGTTGCTATGAGACTAGTAAATAAAGATATAGATATAATTGATACTATACCTAACAGTTATTACGAGACTGGAACTTCTTCAGTTTTTTACAGAAATATACTGAATATCGGAGGAACTGAGCCATCACTGTATCCTGAGTCAGCATATAATTACAATTACTACGATACTGGAATGGAATATGAGTCTGCATACTCTGATAGCCATTCTAAAGTAAACGATATTGTAATACACAATCCTGTATCTACAGAATTTTCAATGGTAATGCCACTAGCTAGTTCACGTGATCAAAGAACTACTGCTTCAAAAGCACTAGGTGGGAATATACAAGACCCAACAGTGGAAACTATTCATAGGTTAAACACAGATCATCCGAAACAGAATCTTATCTATAATGGGAGTGCTGATATATTCAATTCTGATGGAAGTTTAACAAACTGGAAAACATGGGCATCAAATCCAAATGATACGACATTTACAAAAAGGACAACATCTGATTGGTGGATTAGTAGTCCCTCTACGTTTGAGATAATAACAACTGCAGGTCAAAATTATGCAGGAGTTTACTATACAGATGTAGTAGGTATCGGTGGGGATTCTTACACATTTACTGGAAAGATGGGAGCTCATAGAGTGCAAGGTTATTTCTATATAGAAGCATTTAATGCCAATGGAGTATCCTTAGGAACCTTCAGTACGATTACTGTAAACAATACAGGGGTTGTTCAGAATTTGTCTTTTGACTTTACAGCACCTGTAGGAACTACCAAATTAAGAGTACATATTGTGAATGGGAATACGGTAGGATATACAGGAGTATCAGAGCATGTATTTGCAGATGATTTAGTATTAATTGATAATACTACTACTTCATGGCAAACTATATCCTATGAGACTGAGGAGACGACAGAAATAAATAATCCTAATTATGTTGCAGAACATACAATAGCTAATCCTAATTATGTTGCAGAACATACAATAGCTAATCCTAATTATGTTGCAGAACATTCAATCGAAAATCCGAACTATGTACCAGCAACTGAAGGTGGAACAACTCCATTCGATTATCTAGGTAGGTATCAAACATTTACTGCACCCGCAACAGGAACTTATACACTAGAAGTGTGGGGAGCTCAGGGGGGCGGAAGTTCTGGTGGATACGGAGGATATGCAAAAGGTAATGTATACCTAGCTAGAAATCAAGAAATATACGTTTACGTTGGAGGTAACGATGGTTGGAATGGAGGAGGCGCTGGAGGTTTAGGAGCAAACCCTGGTGGTAATGGAGGTGGAGCATCTGACATAAGAACTGCAGGTACTGAATTAACTAATAGGATTATAGTAGCAGGCGGTGGAGGTGGCTCTGGAGGCTCGTCAAATGGTGGTTCTAATGGTAATGGTAGTGCTTATGCAGGCGGTTCTGGAGGTGCTGCGAACGACGGTAGTGGTGGAAGAGACTCCAATACATGCTCGGGTTATGGCGGAAGTGGGGCAACATCTAGTTCTCCTGGAACAGGAGGCTCTGCAGGAGAATATAATTCTTCTAGTAGTTCGGATGGCACATATTATCAAGCAGGTGGTGGAGGTGGTGGAGGTGGTTACTATGGTGGAGGTGGAGGTGGTTCTGGATCCATTTACGGAAGTAGTAATAATTACCAAGGGCAAAATGGAAATACAGGAACTTTAGGGCAAGGTGGTTATGGCGGTAATTGTACCTTCACTTATGGCGTATCTGCATTCTACTCTTGGCCTGGTGGAGGTGGAGGTGCTGGTGCTGGTTATTTGGGAGGAGTTACAAACGGTACTCTAATATCAAACGCTAGGTCTGGTAATGGCTACGCGGTTATAACAACTCCAGCAACAGCGGCAATTGGAACACCAACTTTAGTAGTTCCAGCAGTTGGAACACCAACTATAGTAGTTCCAGCTATTGGTACACCAACTATAGTAGTTCCAGCAGTTGGTACACCAAAAATGAAAAGCGTTTTTAAAATAACAACTACAATAGACCAAGCTCCTGAAGACTGGTATGAAGATGTAATAGTAACTACGCCAGCAACAAATCCTGTAAGTGTAATTGCAGGAACCTTCATGGGGCTAGATTACAAAGACCCAGATATATGGGAAGATAAGTATAAAGCACCTGGAGCTAGCAGAACATGGGATGCAAGTAAATCAGCTTGGAAAGTAACAGGCAATCTCTATATGTATCTAAAAAAAGAATACGCCCCTACTATAGATTCAAATAAGTCTTATTCAATGGAGGTAACAGTACTTGTAGAGAATAACGATAACAAATACTTTTATTGGGGAGGGGAAAGACTTGATTCCTCGAAGAACCACTTAGAGGGAGTTGGAGGTACGTTTGATTATAGTGCAACTAATGGTGCAACTCACCCACAAGAAGGTGTGTGGACAACTTATAGGTTAGATGTAAAGCAGGGAAGTGCAGCTGACTACTCTGGTTGGGGAAATGATGGCTGTAAGTATTTTAGTGTAGGAGGGTTACTAAATTATCAGAGTAGTGGGACATCAACTACTCAAACAACATACATAAAAGATATAAAGTTCTATACTGAAGAAACTTATACTCCAGGTAACTTTATAAATCTTGATTATGGCTTTCAGGTATATTTTCCAAATAGAGGAGACTTCTATGGAGATGGTTCTTATGGTATAAGTTCTTTATCTTCAATGAGGGGTAAGGGATTTGTAGATGGAATGGATACCACAGAATGGACTAAGGACAAAATTGTGTCATTACAGTTTAATGCGATATACAATGGAAATTTGTATTTAGCTGGAGAAGACATTCCACTAGATGTAGATGATATAGATGGTGTGTATGATTTATACTGCCCATTAGCCAATTCGGAAGCTATAAGCTCTGAAGTTACATTTAAAGTAATAGCTAATAATGGTGATTGTGTAGATAATGAATATATGGCAAATAAAGAAAGAGGGAGCTACTTAGATGCTAAGCACAGTGGAATTAAAGTAGCCAATATTGATGTAGTGGGTAGAATAGGAAATCTTATGATGGAGGATACAGGAGATTTTAGATTTGCAAACTTATTCAAGAAAGAAAAGAGCCCATTATCATGGATAGTCCCTCAGCTTATAAAAGATGTAGATTTAAGCCAGCAAAACAATATATTAGGGAGTCGGGTAGATATAAGAGGTGAAAGTGTTTCAGCAGATAATAATTGGCTGAATACCTATGGTATGTTGAATTTTGCGGATAAAAGTCCTATAAGCTTCCCTTTAACCCCTGATAAAAATAATATTAAAGCATTACAGAGGCAACCGCTGAGAGTTGGCTATAATAGTCTCATGGATGTGCAGACAATAGGGAATTATTCAAGTGGATCTGTACAGATAATACCATACTATTACCAGTTAGATTTGAAAACCGGTACAGTAACCCCAGTAGACATTTATATGATAGTCAATGGTAAATATACGCCAATAAACTTATTTGGCAATGAGAATGCTACAAGTGTTTACAATAATGTTACTCAGTTAAACTGGGACGATGAGTATGCTAGAAGAAACTACGGTTCTGAAGAGAGAGCTACAACGGAGGATGTGCTACATGAAAATAAAATATTCGATTCTGATGGAAATATTATTGATTTAATAGGACCAATAGGAAGGAATTATTCTTATGGTAATAATCAATTATTGCAGCTCACACCGAGGAATAGGACATTTATAGGATCCTCTAATATTTATGGGCAGGATGATTCTAACCCTGGAGATAGACTATCTGATATGGATTTTAAAATACAGGCACAGAGATGGCATTTTACAGTAGGATTACCATCATCAGCAGTGGCAGTAAAGAAAGGTATGACTGTTACTAAAAGTAATCTAGATTCCATTGAAAGTAAGACTTCTGTTCTGCTAATGGCGTTAGATATCCAATCCGTAGGAAGTACATATGCACTTAAATATTCTGGAAGTAATGAAAATAGAAATGTTGTTATTGCAGGTAAAACTTTTAATCTGAGTAGTATTGCTAATCCAGTAGTAGCAGTAATGTCAAGTAATAAGTCATCCGCAGATGACTTAGATATAAGAGGAACGCATTAAGGTTATGAGTGGGTTGGCATAAAAGTCAGCCCACTTTTTTCATTACTTTTCTCCACTAAACTTGCAATAGTATAAAAATTTAATTAAAATACCCCGTTTTATTTGATTATATGGTTCATCAGTAACAAAAATTATTGGAATTTTATCAGTGTTATTAGTTCAGAAATATTATACCCAAAAGCATAGGGAAACCCCAAGTAAATAGGGAGCTTAAGTTGCTTTCTGAACATTTATATACTTAAGTTTGAGAAATAACTAACGTAAGCAAATTATATTTAACAAAATATTTATAAAAAGTTGATAAATGTAAAAAAAATATATACAATTAAGTTACAATTAATCGAATGATACTATTTCTAGGGTAGAAGTAGTAGGCATTCCTGTGAAAGAGAAACTTTTTAGTAGCATAGGAACGCTAGAGAAATAATTAAGCAACATAATTTAATGATGAGATTTGTAATACAAGTATTTTATGTAATGAAATGAGAGTGAGATAGCATGGATGCATTGAAACGAGGAGGATTCGTATGGATATTAATATTGAAATTAAGAAGATTAGTATAGAAATTGGAATTAGAACATTAAAAATGAAAAGAGACGAGTTGTATGCTAAAAAGCTGACCCCCAAAAAAAAAGCTGGTAGTGGAGATGTGGCAGCTGAATTAGAAATGATAGGTCGGTCTTACGAACAGATTTACGATGCTATGACGCTATTATTTGATAATACTATTAGTTTCCTTACCAATGCGCAGGATAGTTTGATTGCTGCTGATAAGTCTCTTGCAAATACATTTAAAGTAATTTAGGGGGGAGAAATAACCATTATGACAAAGAGCGAAGCTTATTCAAGTATAAATTCCTGCCAACGTCAAATTCATGAATGTAACGAAGAGATATATATAAAGACAAAACAGATTGAAGAGTTATTGGAGCTAGAACGTTCATTGCAGAATGCAGAGAAAAAGTTTGATGAAGAACAGCAGGAAAGGAAGCATTCATTATACAAGTTAGTGGATGTACATAGACAACCTAAGATGATTTCCAAGTATGTCTCGGATATGACAGGAATTTTCTCGGGAAAAGAATATAAAAGTGCAACTAGTGGACTTGCTAAGGTCAAAACTTCAACCCGTAGAAAGATCCAGGAATTACAACAAGCAATTGTTGATTTAAAAAGAAGAATTTCCAATTTAGAAAATCAAATTAGTTCTTTACAGTCTACAATAAGATCAATTGAGGTAGAAGAGGAGAGAAGATGCCGTGAGCAAAAACTTAATAGTGTCGGACGAATATATTAATGAAATGGCTAGCTACGTGGATGAGCAGGGTGAGATTTTTGAACAAATGATGTCAGATTATAGAAATATACTTTATTTACTGGCGAAAAGTGGTTTTTCAAGTGGTAAATTCCATTCGGAGTTATTAGCATATGTAGATGTTGCAAAATCACTGAAGGGTGATATTTCCAATATTTCTACATGTATAAAAAAGAAATTACTTGGATTTCAAGAAGATATTGATGAGAGGGATAAATACGTATATTAAGGGGCTTGCAAAATGGAAAGAGATTTCACTGATGCGAAATTAAATGAATTACTATCCCATATTAACAATGGCAGTGGAGAGTTAAATCGTACTATCTTAGGAATTACTAGTACATATTCTCATTGGAACGGATCTTTAGCAATAGACGTAGGTTTGGGCCTTGTTGGGTTATATCTTAAGGCACTTTTTGACCGCCATGAGAAGGCATCTGCAAAATTGAAAAATATTTTTGCTGATGCAAGATCCGCAGATTCTCAATACAAGACCACGTTTGCACTTTATAATGAGGGCTTAGAAATTTACAAAGACTTTATTGAAGCAATGGCAGAAACTGTGGATCCCTCTAAAACCCTTTTGGATATTACAGCGTTAAAAAGTAAAGTCCAAACATTAAATAGTAAAAAAAGTAATAACCTGAGAAAAGTTGCTAACGAAATAATGGCGGCGTTCTTAAGTAGTAGTAATGTAATTAGTACTGCAGATAGGGCACTACTCAATGAATATGCAGATGAAATTTTCCAAAAACAAAAAGATGGTAAGTATTTGACCCAAAGTGAGAAAGATTTCTTAGCAGATTATGCTACTGCCGTAATTGAGAATAAGAAGCTTTGGATTATCAATCCGCTGGATTATGAATATTTAGAAAAGTACTTGGATTATCTACTGGAGGGAAAGGTAACAGGGGCAAATATTGCAAGTCTGAATGCCGATGATAGACAAAGAATGATTACAGTATTTGAAGCATTGCATCCCGGAGATGCTGATAATATGGATGACTTATTTGAAGATATGGCGGCGGATACATCGGGATATGATTATTCTGAGGATATTAATAATATTAAGTATATAATTTATACTGCTGATGAACCATACCGCTCTATATTCCTTGAGTATGCGGATAATATAGTTATTGGTGACTATGATTATCAAGAAAAAGATAGTGATGGGAATTTAAAATCACAACATTATAGTCCAAGCGATAATGAGGTGTATATCCGTTTTCATTCAAATAATAATAATGTTGGCATTAATGATCCACAAGGCCCGTATGTAGTTTTTTTCCATGAATATGGACATGCTATTGACGATGTAGCATATAAAGATGGAGCTCTGTTTGATGAAAATTATATGACACAGGACTATACTAGTGGAGGATTGATAATGCAGAAGGCCGCAGAACAAGATGTATACAATAATATTAAAGCAAGTGTTAAGGCCTATGCCATAAGTAATGGATTTATTATTTCAGATGCTACTGAAGCACGAATTACAGATGCTATAATGGCATTTGATAATAGTGGATTTAAAGACGGAAGTACCAACGATAAAATATATGATGAGGTTATTGCTATATATAAAAGTACATTCGGAGGAACGCCAAAAGATGCTACAGTCTATTGCGGTATTTCAGATGTTTATGGAGGGTTTACTGATAATAAATTAAAAGGTACCTGGGGCCATAGTAATGAAAGAGATCCTTTATCCACATACTGGAATGATTGGCAATTATTTGGAGGTACAGAATATACAGGCAAACAAAGCAAAGAGTTATGGGCTGAAACTTTTTCAAGGTATATGACAGGGAATGAAGAGGCCATAAAAGAGCTTAATCGCTATTTCCCAACTGCGATTCCAATAATGGATGAGGCATTAGAAAGTTTGAAGGAGTAGAAATAAAATGAAAAAAAGAAAAGTAATAGCTATTGTTTTTTTGTTTATTTTTTGTGTTGTAATTAATGGATGCTATGGAAATTATAAAGAAGGAGCAATCGAAAACATGAAGACAGATGAAAGTAGATATACAGAATTAGGAGAAAAAATAGCAACAAAAGAATTTCTTATGAATACATATGGTTTTAATGAAAGTGATTTAGAAGGAATTGACGTTGAGGAAGTTCTTTTTCGTTTTGAAGTAACGGAGGAAGGTCTTCAAGATACAGATTCGGATCGTATTATTGAATACTTACAAAAAATGCAAAAAATGATGACAGAAACAGAAGAGGTAAAAGAAGCTTCAACTACTGATTATTCTTATCTTGTACAGACTGAAGAATATACTGGGGAGATTCCGGATTATGGGTCGTTGAAGTATATGACATTTTTACTTACAGAAGGTAATGGTGGGAGTTCATGCTTCATCGATTTTCATGAAAAAATGATTTATTATGGACATGGTGCTTTAGGTGTATATAAAAATATTAAAAACTCGGGAAAATCAATTAAATTAACAGTGGAAATGGAAAGTAATATTTTGGATTCAATTCGGGATGCAAATATTCAAGATTGGGATTATCGATACGAAGTTAAGACAGATAATCCGGAGGGGAATAGCGAGTGGCACTTTGGAATGGAATTTGAAGAGGGTTCAGTTATAACATTCAAAGGACTCAATAAGGCGCCTATTACATTTTTTGACATTTCAGAGGTGATATATTCGTATATGCCTTGATGAATATGATGTCGAATCAAAAAGATATTGATGAGAGGGATAAATACGTATATTAAGGGGCCTTTATATGGAAAGAGATTTCACTGATGCGAAATTAAATGAATTACTATCTCATATTAACAATGGTAGTGGAGAGTTAAATCGTAATATCTTAGGAATTGCTAGTACATATTCTCATTGGAACAGAAGTTTAGAAGTAGACGTATGTTTGGGACTGGTTGGTTTATATCTTAATGCACTTTTTGACCGCCACGAGAAGGCAGCTACCAAATTGAAAAATATTTTTACAGACGCTAGATCTGCAGATTCTCAATACAAGTCCACGTTTGTACTTTATAATGAGGGCTTAAAAATTTATAAGGACTTTATTGCAGCAATGGCAGAAACTGTGGATCCCTCTAAAACCCTTTTGGATATTACAGCATTAAAAAGTAAAGTCCAAACATTAAATAACAATAAAAGTAATAACCTAAGAAAAGTTGCTATCGAAATAATGGCGGCATTCTTAAGTAGTAGTAATGTAATTAGTACTACAGATAAGGCATGGCTCAATGAATATGCAGATGAGATTTTCCAAAAACAAAAAGATGGTAAGTATTTGACCCAAAGTGAGAAAGATTTCTTAGCAAATTATGCTACTGCAATAATTGGGAATAAAAAGCTTGAAACTACCAATACACAGGATAATAAATATTTAGAAAAGTATTTGGATTATCTAATGGAGAGCAAGGTAACGGGGGCAAATATTGCAAGTCTGAATGCCGATGATAGAGAAAGAATGATTACTGTATTTGAAGCATTGCATCTTGGAGATGCTAAGAACATGGATGAATTGTTTGAAGATATGGCCGCAGATACATCTGGATATGATTATAATAATGAAATTCAAAATATTAAGTATATTGTTTATACTGCTGAAGAGCCGTATCGATCTGTTTTCTTGAAAAACGCTGGTGAGTTGGAAATCGCGAATTATACATATACTAAAGATAGTCAATATTATAGTGGTGACAAAAACAAGTTGTACATTAACTTTTCTTCGGATCCTAATACGACATGTGGAATTAATGATTATAGAGGACCTTATGTGGTATTTTTTCATGAGTGTGGTCATGCTATTGATGATTTATCAAAAAAAGATGGTTGGTTTTCAACAGAATGGATTACTGCGGATTATAAAGCTTCTAATGGTAATACGATATTAGAAGCTGCAGTGGGAGATGTACGTACTAACTTAGAAAATAGTGCTATTGCATATGCTGCCAATCCGACCAATAAGATTACACTTACTACTGATCAGTTGAAGTCAATAGTAAGTGATATAATGAAGCCAAATAGTGATAAAAGTAAATATGCAACTGTTTGCGAAGAAGCGAGAGTGTATACGGCTCTTGTTAACAAGTATTCAACGGATTTAGCTGATAATAGTGTTTATAATGGAATTTCGGATGTTTATGGGGGTGTTACTAATAATACTGTACAAGGCAGTAGCGGACATAACGATTCATATTGGTATAATTCTTCGGGCGTTTCTACAGAAAAACAGAGTCGTGAATTATGGGCGCATTATTTTGCGAGAAATATGACAGGAAGTACAGCATCCATATTAGCGATGGAAAATTATTTTCCAGAAGCCGATAAAATTATGGATGAAATTTCACTAAAAATATCGGAAAAATAAATTATTGTCGTCAGAGAGGTTACAATGAAAAAAATAATATTGTTAGTAATATCAGCAATAAGCTTATATGTATGTGGCTGTAGTGTATTTAATAATGGAATGGCAATAAAAACTTCAGAGGGGGGAAAAGTAAAAATGAAGATAGAAGAAACAAATAAGGATGCATATGCAACTAAGGAGTGGGTATATGAAACCTTCTCTCTTACAGATAAAGACTTTGAAGGAATTGACTTGGATGTAGTGTTTGAAACCTATCCAACAGAAAAGAAAACCATCGTGAATATTAAACAGGAAAATATTGTTACACATATGACCTATTTCTACAAACTAGCCTTGGAAAAAAAGGAAGCTATGAAGTACGATAAAAAGTATCTTGTAGAAGCTGAAGATAATGACAGTGTATGCCCTTCTTTTGATAATATTAAGTTCCTTGCATTTAGTGTAGCAAGAGGTGATGGCAATGGTTCTTATCTAATAGATTTTGAGCATACAGTGATGTATTTTAGCTATGCTTATCCTGTAGCCTATGAAAATTACAGTAAGGCAGATATTACAATAGAACTTTCGGAAGATGATATTTCTGTTATAAAAGAAGCTCTAAAAAGATACGGAATTGCCAATTGGAATTATTTTTACGATGGTACATCTGAGGTTTATGAAGGCTTCGGCTGGAACATCGGAATGGAATTTACTGATGGAACTATTATTTCGAAATCTGGTAGTGGAGAAGCTGCAACAGTAATACCAAATAATTTCGTAAAATTTGAAGATTCCATTGATGGTATTAGAATGAAATATGAGAAATAATAATCAGAACTTTATGGAAAATAATATTTAGGAGAAAACATATGAGCTATGAAGGTTATACCATAGAAGACGACTATTTATACATAGACTTTAGTGAAACTAGGGAAACCAAAAAGCTGATAAACCGAGCAATAGAGGAAGCAAAGGAACAAAGAGAAAATATATAAAGGGCAATAGAAAGCCTGCAGGTACCAGACAGTGTTCTAAGAGGTTATGGAGACGAGCTTATACCTGTAAAAAACAGTATAAGCAAGGATATAGAACAGCTTCAAAGATTAAATTTACATATAGACTATGTAATGAGAAGATTTGAAGAAGTAGATAATGAGTGTGCAGCAAGATTCAGAGCAATAGGCTATGAG
>Ga0209511_1000849_pt1 | contig 28456 bp, 25 predicted proteins | sample SSSSmetaG_FD_184141 | JGI IMG/M metagenome (GOLD analysis project Ga0209511, IMG submission 184141) | Glacier valley bacterial and archeal communities from Borup Fiord, Nunavut, Canada, to study Microbial Dark Matter (Phase II) - ​SSSS... | ecosystem: Environmental > Aquatic > Freshwater > Ice >... | reverse complement strand
ATGTGCGCGCTTGTACACCAAGTTGGCTGGGCATACTTTGTCCATTTATTTGAATCGCTTGTTAGGTAATCCAAATTTCCTGAAGATCAAATCTCTGGCTTTTCCTAACTAGCACAACGGCTTAATTTGATTGTTCGCAATTAAAACAACGGGTCTATAAAGAGAACGAGTTGCAACAAATATATACGAAAGGGGGTTTCAAATTAATTAACCACTAAAAGTTAGGAAGATCCTCATTTTGTCCGACTCTTGTTCCTACCCCGAATCCGGTCGTTTCCGACCGGGTTTTGCTTGATTCTGACCACTTAGATTAAAGCACTTAGCTCCCACCCGCTGCAAGCATTGTCAGGACCAACCCTAGATGTGGTCGCCGAAGTGCTTTAATGAACAGTATTATAGTAACGCCAGCCTTATTTAGAGCTTAAACCTTTCCAATTTGAGTTAGCCAGGAGCTCTTTGGTTTTGTCAATAAACTTTCTGGCTGGCCGCTTGTTGACTAAGATAGAAAATTCAAGTTTCTGGGTCACTTTAAAAGCCAGTAAAGCGAAAAGTAAAGTTATAGCAATTAGAATTACACAGCCGATTAAGAGGTCAGATTTGATTTTTGGGGCAGAGGTTTGCACCAATCCTGGCAGAAATTTATTGCCCTTGCTAATAATGTTTTGGCTATTAGTAATGGGCGACTCATTATTGTGAGGCAGGTTTGTAGCCATAAATAATTCCCCCTCCAAAGAGAAGTAGATTTGAACCTGGAATTATAGAAGCATAAAGGATACCAGCGGGTTAGGTGCGGCTGGCTGCTTCAGGTTTCAAACGACAGTTAATTTAGTTGTGGCACAATAAATGCCTTGGAGAGTTATATAATTAGGCCCCGGAATGATATAGCTGTCACCAGGGGCAGTATGGATTGATTTACTGGATCCAAAAGTAGTGTTTTTAGGTTAGATCCCTACCATTTTAAGCTTTCTAACAGTATTATAGCAGGTTAACAGCTGGTTTTATAAGCTGAGTATTCAAAAAATGGTCTGCTGGGAGGTAAGTGAAGCTATTTTTACAAAAAAAAGAGCATTTTTGACTAAATCGTTCCTCCATACTGCCCCTGGTGACAGCTATATCATTCCGGGGCCCAATAAAGTTGTTTTTGATGATGGTTTCGGACAGGTATATGCCGTCAGTTTTTAAGTTCAAGTGCTGCCTCACTGATTTTTAGCTAAAAGGGTGTTTTTGCATAACCCCCTAACTCGAAAACCTGGCGACGTTTGGCTAATACCGCCTTAACTCGAGTTAAATCCTGATGGCAACCTTGGCAACTTTGGGGGAAATGTTGAACTTGGTGGTCGGGGATTTCGACATGCTGTAAAGTGTGGCCGGGATGGTCAGCTTGACCACCAATTTTGCTTGTCACTGGCTTTTTTAAGACTACGCTTTTTGGGGCTACACTTATAACCATCGCTTGAAAGTGGTTTACTCGAATTGTGTCTATCTTTAGCCAGTTGACTTTCCAATATTTTAAGGCGGCTAGTTAGCTCTTCGACTTATGCGCGAAGTTTGGCATTTTCTTGTTCTGCCGTCATTTCTTTAGGCTATCATGTTCTACCACCCTGAGAAATTGTCTACTTCTCGGCCTCCAGTAAGGCGCTTTCTTAAGGTGTTTGTCCTACAAAACCAAGCACCAGTGAACCGGTAGCTGGTACACTGCTGGCATCCACTCCCAGGCCGGCTGCCGCCGCACCAGGTAAACCGATTACCACAAACGCCGACTTATCTTTAGTATAAACCAGGAAAAAACCGCCCATCTGGTCAAACTGGCTAGCGGCAGCACCCAACGAGGCACTTAAATCATTCCAGCCATTTTTGCTAAAGTAATCGGTGTAAAAGGTTTTCACTTTAGCTCCGGCATCTGTTGTGGTAAAGGCTCCCAACTGGGGGTTCTTAACCGAACTGGTGACCGAAGTCATAAACTGAGTTTTGATAGTATCTGGTACATTAATAATGGTTGCTCCTGGATAGGGGGGTACACCTCCCAGGTCATTATTTCCGGTCGGGGCACTTGTGGTAGTTGCTGCGGCAGCCGTAGTCGTAGCAGCGGTGGTGGTGGTAGTAGCCACCGGGGGGGAAGTGCTGGTATTATCCCCGCAGGCAACCAGGAATAGTGTAAGCACCATGAACAACAAAGTTAGTTTAATAATACTTCGCATACTCTCTCCTTTTGGGTTACAAGGAACTGAATTTCCGATCTGGAGGCCTGCAACCCTATACAGAACCTGAGAAGTCAGGCAAGACTGACCAGATCAGGCACCAACTGTATGAGGCATATCTCTATGGATTATAACATTAAAATAAGATTAATAATATACAAGTTTTGGTTGTAAATTACAGTAAAGAATTTGAGCTATTCCTTTTGTCGAATGTTCAAAGTAGCCACGACAGGGGTGTAATTGGTCTATTACTGGCACAAATATTGCCTAGCATGATAGGACTCTAGATTATCTGAAAATTATCTACAACCCTTTCTTTGCTGGAAGGTATTTTGATTTGTTTAGCGGTGTCACTGGTCGGTTCCTTCTAACTAACCATTTGAAGTAAAGCTTTGAACGAGAGAGGCAAGATGCATCAATGTCCACTCAGCCAGAAACCACCCCCAATCTTCCCCAGAATGATAGTGACGATAGCCCTGATACGCCGATTATTCCCCACTCAGAACCAGCTGGCGGAACTGGTTCACTAGAAGCCGCGCTGGAAAAAGAAACCAATCCCCTCAAACGTTGGTTAAAAATACTTGGCCCTGGTCTTATCACCGGGGCCAGTGACGATGATCCATCTGGTATCGGTACTTATTCCCAGGCTGGTGCTTCCCTGGGTTTTGCTACCTTATGGACTGCTCTCTTTACTTTTCCGTTGATGGCTTCAGTCCAGTTTACCTGTGCTAAAATTGGGATGGTCAGCGGCAAAGGTCTAGCCGGAATACTAAGGGAACACTACTCCCGTTGGGTACTTTACCCCGCCCTGATGGCCCTGATTGTCGCTAATACCATAAATGCCGGAGCTGATATCGGGGCTATTGCCGCTGCCCTAAACCTGCTTTTGCCGATTCCTATCGTAGTTATGATTGTACCGATTGCTCTGATAATTCTAGCGGTACAAATCTGGGGTTCTTATCGTCTGATTGCCCGCATCTTTAAGTGGTTAACCCTGGCCTTATTTGCCTATATCGGGGCGGCCTTATTTGCCAAACCGGATTGGGGTGAGGTTCTTCGCGGAACTTTAATCCCCACCTTTAGTTTTGATAGCAAATTCCTCTCGGCTTTTGTAGCTATTTTGGGAACTACCATTTCACCCTATCTCTTTTTCTGGCAGACGAACCAGGAAGTCGAAGAAGAGGTGAGTATGGGTCGTAAACATCTCTGGCAACGCCAAGGAGCCACTAATGCCGAACTGAAATATGCCACCTGGGATGTTAATATCGGGATGTTTTTATCGAATCTAGTAATGTATTTCATTATTTTTGCTTCAGCGGCGACCTTATTTAAAGCGGGCAAAACTAATATAGGCTCGGCGACCGACGCGGCAGAAGCCCTTCGTCCCCTGGCCGGGGATGCCGCAACTATTTTACTAGCTGTTGGTCTGATTGGAGCGGGATTTTTGGCAGTGCCAATTCTGACGGGTTCAGGGGCTTATGCCGTAGCCGAAACCTTCGGCTGGAAATATGGTTTAGACCAGAGGGCAGGTCGCGCAAAGCAATTTTACCTGGTGATAGCGGCCTCCACCTTGATTGGTATGCTCATTAACTTCGTAGGCATCAACCCGATTGATGCGCTATTTTGGACAGCGGTTATCAATGGCTTTTTGTCACCACCCCTCCTGGTGATTATTATGCTGGTTGCGAATAATCGCAAGGTCATGGATAAGCGGGTGAATGGACGGTGGAGTAATGTGTTAGGTTGGGCGGCTACCGCTTTAATGTTTGCCGCCGCTATTGCTCTAGTGTTTACCTGGATTAATCCTGGTGGTGGTTAGTAAATGGCTTATTAGTTTTCTCAAAAGATTAGAAGTTCAGTTTGGTCACTCCCTTGAACAGCTTGATATTTAGGCGAAATCAGCTTAGCGGTAGAGTCAAGTTGATATGATACCAGCGAATATATGGTCCCAGCCATAAACCACCAAAGAAATCGAAAATGGGGTTTATCCATAATTGACAATTTTCACACTCTTCAAGAGTATAACCCTAAAACCCTTGCGAGGGTTAATCCACCTGATTGAAAGTTTTACCAACTACGACGCTACCTTGCGTAAAGCGAGGATGCCCGACCAAAAGGCAAAAGAGCTTCGTCTGGGCAGTTGGTGGGGGAAAGAGCTAGTCTGGTTTCCAGCTGGCACTCCCCCGAGAGTACATAATCAGGTTACTGCGCTTATTGATGGGGAAAATTTCTTCGGGGAATTGCACCAGCAGCTTTGTCAGGCCAAGTATTATGTGTTCATCGCTGGGTGGAATCTGACCCCTCACTTTCCAATTTGCCGGGATACTCAGGAGGAACTCATAGAAACTCGTCTTCTGGCACTACTGTCTAAGATTTCCAGAAAAGTACCAGTAAGAATCTTATTATGGAACGGTGCCCCCCTACTGTTCCAGCCTACTACCCGCCATACCAAACAGGTAAAACAAACTATGGAACTCCCTGGGCAGGGTGATCTGATATGTTACCTGGATAGTAGTGCAAAACCTAGCCACTGTCATCATCAAAAAACCATTATAATTGATGGGCGGGTGGCTTTTGTGGGGGGAATGGATTTAACCACCTTTATGGGTGACCGCTTTGATAGCAGTAAGCACCCTTTAAGAGCCGGAATTAATTGGCACGATGTGCAACTAAAGCTTGAGGGCGAAGCAGTCGGGGACCTTGAACTTAATTTCCAGCAACGTTGGCAGGCGGTGGTTAAGAAGAAAGAAGCTAGAATTTTGCCCCACCGGACAATAGAATTTGACCAGAATTGGGAAACCCCGGTTCAAATAGTTCGTACAATTCCCCGCAAAAACTATCGTTTTGCCCCAAAGGGGGAGTTTGGTATATTTCATGCCTATACAACTTTGATTGCACAGGCCAAAAACTTTATATATCTAGAAAATCAATATATCTGGTCAGCCTACATTTTAGAGGCTTTAACTAACGCGATAAAAACCCCTCATACAGAACCATTTCGGGTGGTGCTGGTGTTACCGGCCCAAGCAGAAGATGGCAAATGGGATAACGATAAACATGTGAAGCGATTACGTGAACTGGATGGAGGCAGAGGAGTTATCTCGGTTTACTCTTTATATACCTCTGGACCTAATATTGGAAAGGTGCCTTTTACCTACCGAGCGGTGTATGTCCACGCCAAGGTCGCCATAGTGGACGACGAGTGGTTTATGGTAGGATCAGCTAACCTAAATAATCGGGGCCTTATAACTGATAGCGAAATAAATGCCCTGATCCATCATCAGGATCTAGCGAAAGAGCTGCGAATTAACTTGTGGGCGGAACACCTGGGAATGTCACCCGATGAAGTAAGCAGAAAAAACCCGATAGAACTAATAGACCGGGATTGGAAAGAACGTGCAAGCACAAACCGGGAACAGCTCAAAAGAAGAGAGCGGCCTCTACAAAGCAGAGTATATTCTTATGACACCGGCAGAATGCCAGGAATGTGGTTACCAGAAGAACTTGAAGTTTTGTCATTAGAACATTAGGAGTACTGTTGGCAGGGTGTTAATTTGTGACAAAGGGAAAGAAACTCCCGAATTCGAGGTTTGCACCTAAGGCGGGATAGCTGGCCCGCTCAGCTTACTTTCCAAATTGTGGTACAGGCACTATTCAGTTGAAAGGTAAACATTTCAATTTCATTATCAAAAGAATGAGAATCAAGTTATAGCCATATCCGCCGTGAAGATTAGATTTTTTCCGATCTACGGGGCGGAAAAAAGATGTAGGAAAATAACATTCAAGAAACGAAAAACGAAAGGAAATGAGCATGGGTAGCAAGTTAGCTGGAAAAGTAGCACTGATAACAGGTGCAAGTGCTGGAATTGGAAGGGCCTGTGCGCTGGCCCTGGCCGAAGAAGGCGCAAGCTTGGTGCTGACTGCCCGACGGGATGGACGCCTGGTGGAACTCCAAGAAAAAGTTCGGGCTATCGGTGGAAAGGCGGTAACGGTGATTGGGGATGCCAGAGAGGAAGAGACTGCCATACAGGCGGTTCAGGCGGCGGTCAAGAATTTTGGTCGGCTAGATATTCTTATTAACAATACAGGAGCTGGAAATTACAAGAATTTAGTGGAAACCACTGCTGAAGAGTACGACGAGATGATGGATACTAACGTGCGTAGTACTTTCCTTTTTTCTAGGCATGCTGTACCGGTGATGATAGAGCAGAAATCAGGTACAGTTTTAATGATTTCCTCAATGGCTGGGATTTACGGGTTCGCGGGAGAGGCAGTGTACTGTGCTACTAAATTTGCTCAGGTCGGCTTCGCCCAGGCGTTGGACAAGGAATTGCGGCAGCAGGGCATTAAAGTTGGCGTAATTTGTCCTGGTGGGGTAAAAACTGAATTTGCACTGGGTAAAGGCCGGACGGAGGCGGGAGTGGGAGCTTCGACAATGCTGGAACCGGAAGATGTAGCCAGCGCAGTATTGCTGGCTTGCACCCAATCCTCCGGTTCTCGAATTATTGAAATTCAAATGCGGACGATGAGCGAGTCCCTTTAGGATGCTGTTGTGTTGCAAAAATTTGGTTAGGGAGAAAAAGGGTATTGTCAATTTAACTTTAGAGGCTAAATATTTCCTCACTGAGAGGACATTTTGACCGCTATATGCGCGCTTCAAACCTCAAAATACTCTGCAAATCCAAAAGGGTTCCCCACTTTCACCTTAAATTTGGCCTGTTTTGAATTAAGTTGACAATACCCTCCATACTAACGAGCCTAATACTGTTGCCACTTCTACTATATGAGTGTCACAACTGCAGTGGAATAGCTTTGGAGAGATTATACTCACAAATCTTTAAGCTATCCCATATTAGAAAACTAGCAAGTAACCACCTTAAAAGTAACTTTATCCTCCCCAATCCTTTAATTTAGGCACCTACCGCTACCGCTTCAATCAGGCTAAAGGGCGAAGTCAGGGGAATAGCTTGTGTAAAACGAAGCCCGGCTGCCTCAAAGAATTTTTGATACTCCTTCAGGCTATGATCCTGACCCCCTGGTCCAACCAGCATTTGCAGGTCAAATAAGTAAAATAAAAGAGCGCGGTCTGGATCTTCAGGCAGTATTCGCTCCACCAGCACAACTTTACTATCTGCCTTCATCGTCTGACGGCAGTTCTTCAAAATAGCAACAGCCTGCTCGTCACTCCAATTATCGAGTACTCGGGAAATTAGATAAAGATCGGCCTGGAAGGGCCAGGGTTGAAACATATCGCCACTCACAATTTGACAGCGATCGGCTACCCCTTCTATTTGCAAATGTTGCTGTGCTGCCTGAGTTATGTGCGGTAAATCAAATAGAATTCCTCTGAGGTGTGGATTGGCTTTCAAAATGGCGGCAAGCATATTTCCCTGCGCTCCGCCAACATCCGCTACAACCCTCACTTTCTCAAAGTTATAGTTGGCGCTTAGGGAAGGGGTTATTTGGTTACTCGACTCAGTCATAAAATTGTAAAAGATGGGCGCTTCCTCTGGATGTTGGGCATAGTATTCCCAGGTTGGAACCCCAAATGTATGTTGGTTGGCGTTCTCACCAGTTTCGACACTATACAAAAGATTTTCCCAGATTTTTCAGGCTCGCGGACTGCCGAAGAAAAGGGCCGTGCTATAGACTGAGCCGGGAACGCCCTTTTGAAGCAACTGGCCCATTTGGGTCAGACCAAAACGATGGGAGGTGCTCACCTCAAGGATTCCAACCGAAACCAGCACGCGAAGTAGGCGGTATAAGGCGGCGGGCTTAGTATGGGTTGCCTCGGCTAATTCCTCGTCCGTCATGGCCTGAGCTTTGAGCAAATCAGCCAGATCCAGTTTAAGGGCCACCTGGATAACCTCGCTTACCAAATTGCCCAGTACCAGCCTCATCAAAACGGTGTTTAAATTGGGGTTATTTTCATTGCTTGCAGAACCTATTTCGGTAGCGAGCTTAGGACGCGGTTGAGCCTTACTCATTCTTGGCTCCTTTCTCTGTCGCCAGGGCTCAGCTTCGTAAATCCTTCAGGCTCACCTTCAATCAAGCTAAAGGGTGGATTGAGAGGAATAGCCCTGGTAAAGTTAAGGCCTGCCGCTTTGAAAAGGTTTTGATATTCTTGCAGGCTACGCTCCTGACCACCCGGCCCGACCAGCATATGCAAATCGGATAAGTAATATAAAAGGGCCGCATCTTTGTTTGTGGGTAATATGCGCTCTACCACAGCTAGCTTGCTGTTTGCTTCCATCGCCTGGCGGCAGTTTCTTAAAATAGCCGTGGTATGCTCATCATCCCAGTCGTGGAGTACTCTGGCTATAAGGTAAAGGTCGGCTTTGAAAGGCCAGGGCTCGAACATATCGCCACCGATAACCTGATAGCGTTCGCCTACTCCCGTAGTTACCAGATGCTGGCGTGCTCCCGCGGTAACGTGGGGCAAATCGAAGAGAATGCCCTTCAGCTGCGGGTTGGCCTTCAAAATGGCCGCAATAATATTTCCCTGTGCGCCCCCTACATCCGCCACTATTCCCAGGCCTTCAAAATTATAATTTGCCGCCACAGCAGGGCCTAACTGATTGCTGGATTCGGTCATAAAATTGTAAAAGGCGGGCGCTTCCTGCGGGTGTTGAGAATAATATTCCCAGGTTGGAACGCCGAATACGTGATTGGTGGCATTTTCCCCGGTCTGGATGCAGTACGAAAAGTCTTCCCAGGATTGCCAGACGCGCGGGCTGCCAAAGAAAAGGATCATATTATATAACGAGCCGGGCACACCTTTTCGCAGCAGTTGACCGGATGGAGTCAGAGCAAAGCGGTGAGGGGCGGTCTCCTCGAAAACCTCAACCATAGTCAGCATCCTTAGCATTCGGTAGAGCGCAGCAGGATTAGAGTTAGTTTCCTGGGCTAGCTGCTCGACCGTTTTGGCCTCATCTTTCAAAAGGTCGGCCAGATTTAATTGCGCCACTACATAAATCGCTCGGCTGACCTGATAACCCAGAACCTTTTGCATCAAGCCCGCCCTCAAATTAGGGCCTTTTTCAGTTTTCCCAACAAAGGTTTCTGGGGTTGACCCAGCTTCCGGTTGTTTCTCAGTCATCAATGGCTCCTTTCTTTTACTTCAAGGAATCAAGCAAAGGTAGTGTACCTTTGTATTTTCGGTATTGTCAACTTAATTCAAAACGGGCCAAATTTTAAGGTGAAAGTGGGGAACCCTTATGGATTTGCAAAGCATTTTGAGGTTTGAAGTGCTCCTAGTGCGGTCAAAATGTCCCCTGAGTGGGGAAATATTTAGCCTCTAAAGTTAAGTTGACGATACCCTTTTACCTTGTTACTAATTTCTCGGCCCTAGCCTTACTAGCTAATTTAGCCGTTTCGCGGCAGGCGATAAAATAAGTGACGGTTCCTTGCAGTGCTCCTAATGCTTCCACCATCGGGAGTTGGCGGATTTTGCCTCTTCGCCTTAGACTCTGCCACAACATCCGCCGCAAAAAACATAGGACATACACCTGGGCGACCTTGAAACGCATCGGCGGGTCGTGTAGAAAGGTTTTTGTCCAGAAGGCATAGTTGCCTTGCCCCCAGCTTTTTATCTGACGACGTAGAGCGGGCATATCCCTCCGGTGATAATGCCAGATTAGGGCTTGAGGTTCGTAAACCAGGGTAAAACCATGCCGGATAACCCGGTAAAACATCTCAAGATCGCAGGAACCTTTGGTGTGAGTGCCTGCCCCCAATGACTCATCAAACAACCCGGTTTTATCAAAAATGCTTTTACGCAGCGCCATATTTGCGCCGGTACCAAAATATCCCGCCATCAGCGGGAAATAACGCCAAGCTCTGGGTAATTTAGAGTAATCCCAGCGGCGGGCCAATTCAAGGCTGTATTCGTGGGGCTCAAAGCCTTTGCCAAAACCACCATATTCCTCGAACATTTGTTGGGCAGCGGTCTCAAGCTCGGCGGGGGCCACCAGACCAGTCACACAACCAACCTGGGGGTCACTGAAATGGTAAGCGATGCCTTTAGCCCAGAGGGGGTCAACTCGCACATCATCATCAACATAAGCCACAATTTCGCCTTTGGCTATTTTTAGGGCATAGTTACGCGCCAAATTCAGACCGGGGCGAGGTTCAACCACTCGATGGTAGCCAAGGAATTGGGCGACAATTTTTGTCACGCTATCATCGTTAGGCGCATTATCCACCACCAACAGCTCTAATTTGTTCGCCGGATAAATCAGTTTAGTGAGTGACTCAAGGGCATTTCTCAAGTGTTGGTGTCGCCCCCGCGTGCAAATCACTACCGTCAGAGTAGGCCAATTGTATTCTAGGGAAGCAAGATCTAAAGTTTTAGCTGATTGGCAGGGTAGTTGGCACTCGATTTCGGATCGGAGATATTTTTCTTCCAGTTGATATTTGCTGGCCTCGCATACCAACTCTATAAAAGCGTAGCCGATGGGGTGGTTATTTTTACGAACGAGGATTTGAACTTTAGCGTAATGTTTGGCATCAATATATTGCAAAGAAGGGAAAGGATGGGTTAGTTCCAGTTCAATCACTTTAATTGCCAAGATATTATACTCCTTAGTTAGTTTAAGAGTAATTTCTCAATTCAGTTCACTAGCCGCGATGAATTTCAAATTTTCTAGCTTTTGGGTTGTTAGGATAGGTTCGGTATTAGCTTTAACCATAACTTTAGACAACTGGGCGGAAATGGTGGGTTGCACCAGTGGCTGCCCCATATTAACCAGACGAATAGCCTGATATAACTCCTCTCTTGGCAAACCTTTCAGGAAGTAACCTCTGGCTCCAGCTCTTAGCCATTCCACAATGTGCTCAGCGGTATCATAAATGGTCAAAATTATGATTTTGACCTTAGCATTTTCCTTATGTAGTTGTCTGATGGCTTCTACTCCATTTAGGTTAGGCATTTGTAAATCCATCAAGATGACATCGGGCTGGAGTTCTTAACCAACTCTAGCTATCGCTGGCCCAACCTATCCCCTCAAAATCAGGTTCAGTGTTCAGTAAATAACTCAGCCCTCCCTTACAATTTGATGGTCGTCGACAATTACAATTTTAATCGAGGTTCCAGTTTGAGAGTAGGCTTTGATTGTTTCTGAATTGGTTATGATAGTGCCTCAGAAATGTGGTAGCTCGGCTCAAGCTACTAACTGTTTCGGTTAGCTTGAATCTTAGATTATATTCTGGTCGATCCCTTGACCAGCTAAAGAAGTAAGAGCTCTTGTTTAACTATAGCGATATTAATAGCTAAATCAAAGCTATGAGGGTAGGAACTCTTCCAGACTAATGGCTGAAATTGCCGCATACTTTAGTACCCCATTAGCTGCTCACAGATAGCGGTTGGCTCCAGGACAAGAGCTATTAAAGCCCATTGTTTTTCTTTGATACTCTCCTAAACCCTTTACCCACTTTAGTAGGTAATATGGTTAGCCTTTCGGAGCTTGTTAACCACTGATAATTCTCACTACAATAATAACCTTGATTGCTAGTTGACACCCATAAGAAATCCTTACAAAATTGAGTTGACCAAAACCAAAAGAAGTAAGGAGGAACTTATGAGTGCCAACTGGATTATAACGATTTTTGTAGTGATTGACGACTTGATGCAACAATATGGGCATCAAACTGATAGTCGCAGTCGGGTAAGTGACAGTGAAATCTTGACGGTGGCCTTGTGTGCCGCTAAGTTTTGCCAAAACCATCACGAGCGAACGGTGATTATAATGCAGCAATTGGGCTACCTGTCAGGTAAAATCAGTGTTTCGCGTTTTAACCGCCGTTTGCATAAGTTAGCCGATTGGCTAGAGTTCATCCACTCCGTCTTGAGCGAACTAGAGCGCAAGGGTGAGACCTTTATCATTGATAGTATGCCTTTGCCAGTTTGTCGGCGGGTGCGGGCTAGTCGTTGCAAGAAAGTCCGTGGGAAAGATTATTGTGGTTATTGTGCCGCCAAAAAGGAAAAGTTCTTTGGTTGGCGGTTACACTTGATAATCAATCCCAAAGGGATACCAGTAGCTTTTAGCCTTTTACCAGCCAGCTATCACGACTTGACCCCTATCCACGAACTGACCTGGTTATTGCCGCCCTGGTGTGAGCTTCTGGGTGACAAAGGTTATAACTCGGAGGAGGACGAAGCCAGTATTTGGGAAGCGACCAGGGTGCGCTTTGTGCCTATTCGCAAGGCCAATATGGAACCCAACCCCTACCGTGAAAAAGTGGCATTACGCACTCAGCGCAAAGCGGTCGAGAGCGTTAATAGCCAATTGGAACGGATGGGGGTGGAACGTCTCTATGCCCGCACTAATCCAGGTTTCGAGTTAAAAGTTCTTGCTAGTCTTTTAGCCGTTTTCTTTTCTAACAATGACTAGCAATCAAGGTAATAATATTGTTATCAGGTTTTAGCCTTTACTATTTTCAGATCATTAACCAAGAATTGAGGCTGCAAAAAATTAAAATGAGTATTAACAACCCTAACCACCCTGCTGCCTTAAAATCTTTGGAACTCGAAGCCGAAAAACTGGTTTTGTAAAAATTCGTGCCACGAGAGCTTTTTAGAACAAATTTGCTTTTGAATCCCTCCACTATATTTGCATTACGGTTGCACTATTTTTGTTGGTAAGCGTGAATTTCTTGAAAATATTTCGCAGCTCGTAAAACTGTCGCCGAAAATGCCATTTCCCAGGTGTTGAAGCTGATGAACAGTACACTTCCTGTCCATTTTTGTTGTGATGATGGTTTCAGCTTCATTTCTCGATACTAAGCGAAAAGTTTCGACTCAAAAACCGAGGGCTCGTTATTATGAATCTCCCCCGGTTTTAACTGGTCTCCCTTTTAGGGCTAAATTTGGGTAACACAACCCTTTTCAAGGGTGGCGGGAAAAATGGTAATAGCGTTTTGCAGGCGGCACTTCGGGCGGTTGGTATATGCGACCATCTGGCAAAAACTCGGCACCCGCAAGGAGGGTCATGACATAATCGCCTTCCTGGATTTGGGGGTCAAACTGCTTGGCAGGGATTTTTACCTTTTCGGTTTTATTAAAGGTAGTGAAGTTAAAATAGACCTTTCCCCAGCGTTTATGTATGTTCGTCGCTCGCCCTTCCATTGGGATCATAATCTATTTTCCTTAAACCAGCAGTGATACCGTTGGCGAACTAGGCCAGCAATTAACAAAGCCCAGAAGCGATTGGTTTGAGAGTTCTAAAACGACTAACTCTGCTTTTAGCTCTGGGTAATTCTTCCCACCAGTAGTATAAGCGCACCAGATTAATGGCTACCGCCGTAATCAGGTGCTGTAAATGGGTTTTGGCTAAACCCAAGTAACGGCATCGCCTTAACTCAAAAACTCTAACCCCCTGTGACAAAGTGCCTTCTATCCCTGCCCTCAAATTCAATAAACTCCTGGACGAATTTTGGCGGGTTTGTTCTAGCACCTGGTGTTCGACTTTAGTTCGCAGCCGAATTATTCGCCCGATTTTCACCTGCCTGGTACACGCCTCCCGCACCGCACAGTGCTGGCAATCCTGTTTGGCAAAAGCAATGTAAACATACTCTTGCCCCTTGTTGTCAGTTTTAACCTGCCATTTCTGACTGACTTTTCCTTGTGGACATACAGCCTTTTGCGCTTCCCAATCCAATTTGAAACAGTTTACGGCATAACCCTTTGAGGTTTGGCCTTGCCAACTGGCATCTACCCGTAGCGGCCCACATAACTCAATACCCTGCTCAAGTTGGCTTTTTATTACCTGGTCGGCACTGATATAACCCCCATCAACAATATGCTGGTTGGGGGCTAACTCCCGTGCCACCAGGTTCTGTTGAATTGGGGTGGTGGCTTTGACATCCGGCACTGTCGCTGCGGTAGTATGAACCTGAGTGATTAGGTTTGGACTATCCCCATCACAGCTTTCGGTCAAATGGACTTTGTAACCTAACCAGTGAAGGTCACGTTTGGTGGCGTACCGAGCTTCCACATCATAGGGCGAATGGATCCGCATGCCTGGTGGCGGCTCATTATCTTCAGAGCGTAAGCGCACTTGATCGTCTTCTAACCAGAATTGTTGCAGCCAAACCTGCCGGAGGGTCTCCAGGGCCGGTAGTCGGCGCAACCAGTTTAATTCTTCATTCTGTCCCAACACTTGCCATAAACTATAACCCGCTACTCCACAATCCAGTGCCCATTCGGTTCGTTCACTTTCTTTCTCTGGCAACCGATATTCTACGATCCGCCGTCCATAAAGGTCAAACCATTCTGCTGGAATTTGTTCAACCAACCACTCTGGGGCGGCTACTGCCAAGCTGTTGAGGGCCGCTCTCAAGGTCTCTCCTAACATCTCCAGCCGATTTAACAATCTTACCGCCGCTAAAACATGAGTTGAATCGGTGCGTTGCAAACCTTTGGCTTTGATTAGTTTTCGCTCACGGACTTGGGTTAGTAGCTGGTCAAGTAAAAGGTACTCAGCCTGTCCTTCTAACAGCCGACCCCGAAACTCACTTAGCACCGAATAATGAAAACCACTGTCTGTGAGTTCCAGGCTCAATAAATATTTCCAATCTATCCGGCTACGTCCCATCTCCGCCGCTTGTCGGTCAGACAAACCTTCCACGAACTGCAATACCGTGATTAGGGCTAGTCGCCAGGGTGCTAAAGCTGGTTGTCCTTCACTCGAAAATAACTTAACAAACTGCTCATCCTGATACAAAGTGCCTGGTTCATCCCGCAATTTCAGACAGAAATTCCCCTTTGGAAAGGCGGCTGTGGCTACTCTTACGGTTTCGGCTGGAATTGTTTCTACTTTTTGGGGCGGGAGGGAAATCTTTTTGCTCCTTTTTACTACTTTGTTCTTTTTCCTCCTGCTATTTTAACAAAGCTTTCTTCTTTTAGTTCGCCAACGGTATCATCCCTGCCTCAACCAAAAACCTGATTTTGCGGAAACTGCTCTGGTCAAATGGTCCAGGGCGATAGGCACCCAGATTGCTTACCCCAAAATGAAGGACAAATCGTTTAGATTGGTCTGTTTTGCAATTTTCGAGAAGGGCAGAGTATAACTAACTGCCGAGAGAACCGCTACCCTTAGTGTATTTTCTAGATATAACAGGGCATAACGCTGGGCGAGTCTCGCTCCCCGCGAGAAACCGTAGCAGCAATATTCGATGGCTAAGTAGGTTCGACCCAATTTTCCCTGCTAAATTCTTTGTTAGTGAATTAAGCTTGGTTGAGAATCGGCGGTCTTCCTCTGCTACTACGGGGGACTCTGCCAGTTTGGATCAAATCTGTAAGTAGAGGCAAGAAGTAACAGCTTGTTTTGCTGAGCAAATTCCAACAACTTATGCCCAAACAGTTCGTCCGATCCCCCCATTCCATGCAAAGCCACAAGCACCCGAATTGGTTGTGAGGTTTCCGGCAGATAGAAAAATATCGGTTTGCCAGTAATTATACTCCATTGCAAGCCTGGATTAAGACCAGAATTAGTTGGCGAAACGATTGGATTAGGGTTGGTTACAATCAACGCCTTTGAAGAAGGAGTTTTACCCACCAGCCCTACCCCAATTAGGAAAACTAGGGCGGCAAAAGAATTAAACCAGAATAGGTTCTGGTAATTTGCCTTGAATTTGACCTACTATCCACAATGTTCCTTTAACAAAGTTACACCTATCTCTACAAAGCCACAAGAATAGACCCTCTATTTGCCTTAAATGAAAACTTTAGGAAAATTCTGATTATCTGAAATTGCTGGTCGTTAACCTGGATTACAATCCTTATTCCTTGATCGAGGGCGGTATAGATAACTTAAGAGAAGGGCCAGAATAATCCTGGGTAAGCCAAAGCCCGCCGGGTAATACAAATAAAGTGGTCTCCATTCCGGTTGAAACTTTCGTTTGAAGTTGTACAAATTACTAAATCCATAGAAATGATCCAGGGGGAATTTTAATTTACCAAGTAGCTGCTCTTTAAGGGATAAGATACGCTGGTTCTGAACCGGGGCGAGAGGGGCCGCTCCTAGAGCCAGATTAGTAAAACCCTCGGCCTGAAAACATAAAGCCGAACTGGCAATTAAAAATTCCATTATGCCCGGCATTGCTCCCTGGCGACGGCGCATCAAATCCAAGGCCCAGCCTTGGCTGTAGTAACACGGCAACCAGCTTACAAAACCCTGAACTCGACCCTGCCTATCTGTTGCATAATAGGTTCGTACTGCCGGGTCGTTGATGGTAGCAGTAGTACCTAACATAAAACCCAGTTCGGGTAACTTTTTGGCTTTTAACCACTTGTCAGAAATTTCTACAAACTGCTGGAAACCTTCGTAAGAAGAAAGACCAAAACCAGCCTCAAAGCGGTGAAATTCAAGTTGTTCCCGTTTGGCGCGGTTACAGGCAGTCCTTACATCCTGCCAGTGCTTACCACTGAAACGCAGCCCAACCAGGTTTAGATAGGCATCCTCCGCTACCTGAAACTTACTTAATTTTAATTCCTGATAGATTGGTAGGTTATTTTCTATGGCGAAAAATACTGGTATCCAACCTTTTTGGACACAAAAGTTTCTAAACTGGCGGATACACTCTTCGATGGCCTCCGGCTCACCAATTGGATCGCCTACCGTAATAGCTACTCCCAGGTGACGACGATAAGCCAGGTAAGCCCGACCTGATTGTTCTATAAATAACTGATTACCTAACTGTAAGGTCATATAAGAAGTGGAAGTTTTACCCCATAGTTGGAGTAATTTTCTGGCTCTCAAATAATCTCCAGTTACTTTTGTCCCTTGAGAAGTTAAGGTTAAATTATTATCGGTTAGTTGTTGGATAGTCGGTTGTAAAATATCGGGTAAAAAGCTTTGGTTGGTCAGGCTTTCGTTTTGGGTTTGCATTTTTCCATCCTGGTTAGAGTAGTTCAACATAATTTAATTGAAATACAAGTTCTGTATCAAGACCAAGTTTACTATAGCAGAGCAAGGTGACTCCTCGATGAACTGATTTAAAGTGGGTAGGGTTTTAAGAAGTATCTTGAAAACGGGCGGAAGGCGGTTTCTAAAGGTACAATAGATAGGCAATCCTGGAAGAGAATAAAACCAATATTAAGATTGATTACTATCGTTCTTCGCCTGGTCTAGCAATTGGGCCTTCAGTTTATAACTCAAACTAATTCTAAATTTAACGGGCAACCCAAAATGAATTAACCTTTGATAACGTTTTACTACCTCAAGGAGCTGATTTAGTTGGGCGGACTCAGCATTGCTTATTTCGTCCGGCCCACCCATTTGCGGGTGAGCCAAATTTTGTTCAAACAACTTAGCCAGTCTGATTTCATTATCCATAACCCTCCACCTAGCCCATTCAGGCTTCCCGTAATACTTCGGCAGGCCATAAACGCCGTAATCGTAAGGTGGTCAGGAAGGCCGCTGCTAAAACCCCAGCTAACCCCAAAGCTAACAAGAAACTCAATTCGAGTAATGGTATAGTCAGGGTTGGCAGCGCAACCGCGAATATGCCAGTTAGAAAACCGTTGTATTGCCAGGCAAGCAGCAGCCCCATGATAAGACCACCGAAAATACCACTGGCTACCAGGGCAGACCCTTCTAGTAGTAACAAGCTGGTAACCTGACGACGAGTAGCCCCTAACGCCTGAAGTGTTCCAAGTTCCCGCTGTCGCTCCAGAATACTGCCCAGAAGAAACACCCCCAACCCCAGTGCCATAATCAGGGCTGAATAAAAGCGGTCTATTGCCATCAGCCCATTCAGATTTAATCCGGCCAGACTGGATTGATCCTGACTGATTGCGCGGGTAGCCGTTTCAATCCGTACCGCTAATTGCTGACTTTTAAACTGCTGGCTTAGTTGGGTTGTTAGCCTGTCACTGGTGGTGGATGAACCGTCGGTTTTCAAAAGAAAGAAACCAGCATTGGGGTTTTTGGTAGCATCCATCAGGTAGCTGCTATTAACAACCAGATCAGAGTTCTGCGAACTGGTGGGGAACATGCTAAAAATCCCCACCACTTGAAGTTTGGCCTCAAAATAAGCTCCACTCGAATTGGGAATACGCATATTGACCGGATCACCTAACAGGATATTATAAGCGTTAGCCAGCTCGTTACTTACCAGTAGGCCGTTAGGAGTAGTGGCGAGGCGGTCTAGCACCGCATTTGTACTATCACCCACGAAAAAACTATCCGGTATAGTCGTAGCCGCCCTAAAAGAAGGCAAGTCTACCCCATAAACGGTTTGGTTCTGGGAACCGACCAGGGTATTGTTAGCTACCCAGACTGGGGCTACTGCCTGCACCCCCTCCAGCTTTAACTGTTCGGCAAATTTGGCTGTTTGGGGATTGGTCAGGGCTGGGGTTAGTCGCAGATCATCGCCAATTATATAACGAGCATCGGCCTGACGACTAGCCTCATAACTGGCCCCAAAGGTCGCGGTAGCCACCCCAAAACTCAGAGCCAGGGCCACCAACAAAGCGGCCCCGGTACTTTGCTGGTAACGCCGCCTTAAAGAACGCCCCACCAACCCGTTAAAACCGCCCCGCCAGCCTGGCTTTGGCACTCTTGTCAGTAACCAGGAAAGGTTGCGCCAGAAGAGCAAGGCCGCCCCCAGCCAGAAAAGTAGTGGGCCAATAAAGGAGTAAATACCCAGTGAAACTGCCGCCGTTTCAGTAGTGCCAGCGGTGGCGGTTTTGCTGTTGTAACTGCCACTAAACCACAGGGCCAGTCCCGCCGCCGTTAGCAAGAATAAATCCAGGGGTAAGCGTAACCAGATCGGGGGTTTAGTGGTGGTCAGTATCCGCCGCTCTTCGTTAACCTCGCCTTCGAGCATCCGGCGGGCGGGCAGAAATACCCCAATTCCGCCCAGAATTAAACCCAGCAACAGGGAATACAAAGCCGATAATATTAACCCGCCAGTGTTGTTGAAAATGGCGGTGCCAAAGATAGCGGCAGTGCTTAATGCCCCAATTACCAAACCAATAGCTGTCCCGACTACCGCAACCAAAAAGGCCGTCCAGCCCATAATTTTTAACAACTGACGAGGAGCGATGCCGCGCGAACGCAATAAGGCTACCTCACGTCGTTGGGCTTCGGTAACAAGCTGGGTAGCGTTCCGGGAAAGATACGCTGCCAGGAGTACGCCTGGTACCCCCAGGAAAATAAACAAGAGCCGGGCCGCCACCACGTCACCGATAGCTCCTTTCAGGGCATCCGCCAGATTATTACTAATTCTATTCTGGCCGGGAGCTTGCCGTTCCAGATTGCGACTAAGAGTAGCCACCGCTAACTGAGCCTCAGCCAGGGCGATTGCAAGAAAATTAAGAAATAAGGAACTTGAGAGCAAGAGCAGGGTTGAAAGCAAATTCACGCCTAGCCGAGAGTGTATAATAAATGGTGTAAGCGGGAGAGGATGTCAGTATGCTTAAAGCTAAATAATAGAACCAGCGATGGTGAGAAAGGCATACTGTAACCATGACAACCACCACCAACCAGAAAGGTCGAACCCTGGCACAGCTACCGGCGGTTAGTGCCGAGAGTGAAACTCAAAGCCTGGCTCAAATGCCTTCAGTCGAGCTGATCCAGCGGGAACTGGCGAGTGCAAAAAGTGTCAATGATTTTTCGGCAAAGAGGGCATTTTTGCCCGGCTCTTCGCCCATACGGTCGAGCAATTACTAGAAGCGGAGATGACCGAGCATCTGGGCTATTCGCCTTATGCGGTGGAAGCCCGTAACAGTGGCAATTCCCGCAATGGCAAACGACCTCGTCAGCTCCGCACCAGTGGCAGTGACCTGACTATTGCCGTGCCGCGTGACCGTAAAAGTGAATTCGAGCCGAAGATATTGGCAGCACACCAGACCAGCACCAACGAACTCGAAACCAAAATTATTTATCTTTACGGCAAAGGGGTTTCAACTAGGGATATTCAGCAAACGCTGGCTGAAATATATGGGGTCGAGGTTTCCCCTGGGACGATCAGTGCCATTACGGATAAAATCAAAGGGCTGGCCGATGCCTGGCAGAACCGGAAACTGGCGGCGATTTATCCGATAATTTACCTGGATGCGATTCATGTTAAGCTGCGGCACGAAGGCCGGGTCGAATCGATTGCGGTTTACAATGTATTGGGTGTAGACCTGGAAGGACGTAAGGATGTGCTGGGCCATTGGATTGGCAATGGCGGCGAAGGTAGTAATTTCTGGTTAAGTGTAGTCAAGGATTTACAGGCGCGAGGGGTCAAAGATATTTTCATTGCCTGTATTGATGGCTTGCAAGGCTTCCGCGAAGCGATTACGGCTATCTTTCCACGAGTGTTAATTCAGCGTTGCATCATTCATCAAATCCGCAACTCCTTGAAATATGTGAGTTGGCGCGACCGCAAAGAGTTCGCGGCTGACCTCAAAACGGTCTACACGGCGGTCAATCGCGAGGCCGGTGAACTGGCCTTGTTGGGAGTGGCAGAGAAGTGCACCCAGGAACAGGATGCCTGTAAAAATGGTTCTGACCAACATTTGCTGATTCTGAAACCCAGTTTCGTATATACCATAGAGAAAAACACTTTTAATACTTTTCTTGAAGGATAGAAGAATATTCAAATTTCACTTGTCCAATTTCTATTATCAGCACAACCTGGGGTAGAGCTGCAAAACTTTGAAATGCACAACTCCGGGTTGACCATCTACCTTAAAGCTACCCAGACCACTGCCCTTTGTCCAGGCTGTAATCAGCTTGCTACTAAAATCCAAAGTCGCTATCAGCGTCGGTTGGCCGACCTAAACTGGGCCAATTGCCGGGTTCAGTTAAACTTACGGTCGCGTCGTTTCTTTTGCCCCACCACCGATTGCCCAAGACGGGTTTTTTGTGAACGCCTACCTGAACTTACCCAGGTCTACGCCCGCCGCACTAATCGTTTGACTAACTGGTTAACCGATTTAGCCAAGGCTTTAGGCAGTAGACCGGCGGCCCGCTTAGCCTTAAAGCAAAATTTATTAACTAGTCGTTCCAGCTTACTACGGTTATTGGCTAAATTAGAGTTAAAACCTTACCCTACTCCACGGGTGGTAGGAGTAGATGAATTTGCTCTGAAAAAAGGGCAGACCTACGCCACCATTCTGGTGGATCTGGAAAAACATCAACCCATTGAAGTTTTAGCCGATGATAGTAGCGAAACTTTTGGAAAATGGTTAGCGGAACACCCTGGTATCGAAGTAATCAGTCGGGACCGGGATGGTAGCTATGCCAAAGCGGCCCGAAAAATGGCTCCCCAAGCCCTTCAGGTAGCCGATCGTTTCCATATCCTGGCGAGTTTACGACAATATGTAGCGGATTATTTCAAACGCACCAAAATCTGGCAAGCCGCCCCAAAACCAGCCGAAAAGGTAGAAGTTAACAACATTGGGGCTGAAAAGCCCCCACTTAAATCAGTGGATTTACCACCTTTAGCCGAATCATCAATTGAACTAGCCACCAATCTTAAAATGGAACATTCTCTTACTAAAGAAGCCCAACTTAAAGCCGAACGTTATCAAAACAGGTTAAGCCGCTACCAAAAAGTACGGGAACTAGCTGAAGAGGGACTGAGTAGTCGAGAGATCGCCCGTGAACTAAGGCTGGATAAAATCACCATTAACCGCTATTTGAAAGCTGAGGATGCTCAGGAGGCCATCGGCAGTAAACCCAAAGAACCCCGACCGAGCCTGCTCGATCCTTACAAGGTTTACCTGTATCAACGCTGGTGCGAAGACCAACCCACAATCAAGGAGTTGCAACAGGAATTAAGAAGTCAAGGCTATGGTGGTTCTAGTGGGCCGATCCGGGCTTTTCTAGCCCACTTGAGACCCCAACCCTATTGGAGTTCTACTCGCACAAAAGTCCGAGCGTACCTTTCAAATACTCAAATCCCGGCTTTAAGCACTCCCAAACCAATAACCAGTCGCAAAGCTAGTTGGCTAATTTTTTTGCGGGACAAGGAGGATGAAACTCTGAGTGAGGAACAACGGCAATTACTTTTTAAAACCCGCGAAAAAAATCCTCAGAATGAATTGGTTTATCAATTGGTACAAGCTTTTAGAAAAATAATCAGGGAGAAGGGGAAAGAAGGGTTAGGGGATTGGCTAGAACGAGCCAAAGACAGCAAAATAAAGGAGTTGGTCAGTTTTTGTAATGGGCTTGAGCGGGACCGGGCGGCCGTGGAGGCAGGGCTTAGTACTCAATATTCAAATGGGCAGACCGAAGGGCAGGTCAATCGGGTTAAGAATATAAAGCGGCAAATGTATGGTCGGGCTTCATTTAAGCTACTTAGAACCCGCATATTAGCGGCTTAGGCTGAAAAAACCGAACTATTTAATCTCAGCTACCATTAGCAACTTCTTTCAGCAAATGTTGGTCAGAACCGTAAAAATCTATCACAAGCCTTTTTAGCTTATTGTGAAAGGATAATTATAAAACACTAAATGCTGGGTAAACCAGGGATTTTGAGCTTTTTGAAGCAAAAAGGGCCAAAAAGAGTGTCATAATCCCTGAAAAAGCTTCTTAATTGGCCCAACATTAATCCTGTGATAAATTATTTCAGTTATCCTGTTCCTGGGTGAGCTTCATTTCTGGATACTAAGCGAAAAGTTTCGACTCAAAACCCGAGAGCTTGCTATTATGAATCTCCCCCGGTTTTGAGTGGTCTCCCTGTTAGAGGCTATTAAAGACCAGGTATCTTTAACCAGGGTTTTAAGGTTTTTTAGTAATTGTGGGCACGGGCGCGACACCACCAGCAGCTATAATCGCAATCGCGGCTTTTACTACATCTGTTCCTGTAACCATTTGTACTAAAGTCTTTTTGCCTGTAGCTGCCGTTTTAAGCTTAGCAATGTCATCAGCAGGCAAACCTTCTACAGCAGAGCTAAGAGCAGCATCAGTAGTGGGGCTGATTTGATAAATTATATCAAGATTAGCAGAAGTACAACCAAGTACACTAGGCCCGCCAGTGCTACTGCCATCAGCAAGCGACGTACAAGTATAACCAGTGATTGCAGTTTTAGCAAAGGTAATAACCGTAGCCACATCATCATTGGAAACAGCAACAGAGCCAGTCAGATTAGCTACGCCAGGAAATCGTTTCTTCACCAGAGTTTGCAAAGCATCGCTCAACTGTACCTGAGTCCAGACGGCAGCACCACCAGCGGAAGCCGCCGCCGTAGTGGTTGTGGCAACAGGTGTAGCAGTATCGCCACAAGCTGCTAAAAGCGCGGTGAGGGTCAATAATACTAGCACCACACCCAAACTCTGGATGGCCTTGTTGATAGTGATGGATTTGAACATTTAACTCTCCTTCTTGAGTTTTGAGTTTCTTAACTTAATATCGAACACTTGCCACAAACTATAACCTGCTACTCCACAGTCTAAAGCCCATTCGGTTCGTTCACTTTCTTTGTCTGGCAACCGATATTTTTCGATTCGCCGTCCATAAAGGTCAAACCATTCTGCTGGAATTTGTTCAACCAACCACTCAGGGGCGGCTACTGCCAGGCTGTTGAGGGCCGCTCTCAAGGTTTCCCCTAACATTTCCAGTCTCACCCACAAGTGGGTACCCGATAATCTTACCGCCGCTAAAACATGGGTTGAATCGGTGCGTTGCAAACCATTGGCTTTGATTAGTTTCCGCTCACGAATTTGGACAAGTAGCTGGTCAAGTAAAAGGTACTCAGCCTGACCTTCTAACAGCCGACCCCGAAACTCACTTAACACCGAATAGTGAAAGCCACTGTCAGTGAGTTCCAAGCACCAATAAATATTTCCAATCTATCCGGCTACGTCCTATCTCCGCCGCTTGTCGGTCAGATACACCTTCCACGAACTGCAATACCGTGATTAGGGCTAGTCGCCAGGGAGCTAAAGCCAGTTGCCCTTCGCTCGAAAATAACTTAACAAACTGCTCATCCTGATAGAGAGTGCCTAATTCTTCCCGCAATTTCAGACAGAAATTCCCCTTTGGAAAGGCCGCTTTGGCTACTCTCACGGTCTCAGCAGGAATTGTTTCTACTTTTTGGGGCTGGAGGGACATCTTTTTGCTCCTTTTCCTTACGGCTTTTCTCTTTTTCCTCCTGCCATTTTAACAAAGCTTCCCTTTTTTAGTTCGCCAACGGTATCACAGCTGCTCTCAATCAGCCCACCCTATCATAAATCGGTTAATATGTTGAGCGATAATAAGAATGGCTCTTCCGCAACTTTGCTGCACCTAGCACGTAAATACAGAATAATAATTCTGCGTTAGGTGGTGAAATATAAATGTTTTTCTTGCCCGACTTAATTGATTTTGAAATTGAAAATATACAAGTAAGCGAACGGTTGGTGCAGGGTACCTTTCGCTCGAAAGCAAACACCGTGGCGTGTCCTCTCTGTTTAGTCCCCGCCAGACGTGTGCAAAGTCGCTATCAGCGCACTCTGGCAGATTTGCCCCTCAGTGGTCTGCGGTTTCAGTTGAAACTCCTGGTCAGGCGGTTTTATTGTGATAAATTAACCTGTGTACGGCGGATTTTTTCCGAGCGTTTCCCAAACTTAACCAAGCCTTACGCCCAGCGTACCAGCCGTCTTAGCCAAACTCTCTGGCAAATCGCTATGGTTTTAGGAGGTGAGGCTGGGGCGGCTTTGGCTAAGAAACTGAGTATGCCCACTAGCCCCGATACCCTGCTACGCTTGCTTACCCCTAAAAACCCCACTGCCACTCCGCCAGTTGTGCCGCCATCTCGCCTCAAAAAGGTCGGGATTGATGATTGGAGCTGGAAAAAAGGGGTTAATTATGGCACCATCATTGTTGATCTGGATACCCATAAGGTGGTGGATCTCTTAGCTGATCGTTCAACTAAAACAGTTAAAGCGTGGTTGGCTGACCACCCTCAAATTGAAGTGATTAGTCGTGATCGTTCCGCCGAATATGCTTTGGCCGCTACCGAGGGCGCACCCCAGGCTATCCAGGTTGCCGATAGATTTCACATTGTGCGCAATCTGTCCGAACAGGTCGAATTGTTATTGGCCCGCCTGGCTAAACACTGGAAACCAGATTTAGGTATAGCTGAACAATTGGCTTCGATCCCGCCAGTACTAGCCAAAGAGCTACCCCACCCAGCCAGCTGGAAAGTAGAACCTTCCCAACAAACTGAACGTAAACGCCTGGCCAAAAGGGCGGAACGAGTGGTACGCTATCAACAGGTAGTGCAATTGCGCAAGGCTGGGCTCACCCAACTCGAAATTGTTAGGCGCACTGGCCTATCAGAGCGGACGGTGCGAAAATTCTTAAAAGCCCCGACTTTTCCTGAAACTCAAGTATCACCAAAAAGGGGTAGTATTTTTGACCGGTATGCAGCTTACATTCTGGAACAGTGGCAGGCGGTGTTGAAAGTCAATAAGAAAGGTAGGGTCACGACAATTAGAATTGCCCCTAAAAAGGAAGCTTTAAGTATTAATGAAACTTATACCAAACCGAGTACGGTTTGGTACAGGGAAATAAGTTCCAACAAGTTGAAACAAATTTCCCTGTAAATATTTTTTAGATTTAATAGTACTTGGCCTCTGGGAGGGTTCAACTGAACCCAACCTTAGCCAAACGACAATTAGAATTGCCGGTGACAACTAGAATTGCCGCTTTTAGAGCGACAGTTACCCACGACAATTAGAATTGCCGGATTAAACCACCGACAGCGCCGCCCCACCTTCCTGGTCATCAACTGGTCGTTGGTTCTGAGCCTGTTTGGCGCGGTAGCTCTCCACCCCCAACATATCCAGTATCACGCTATGATGCACCACCCGGTCAATGGCCGCCAAAGTGGTTAAAGGATCCTTAAAAATTCGCTGCCACTCGCTGAAAACCAGATTGGTGGTAATTATCAGACTACGGCGCTCGTAGCGTTCAGATAAAAGGGTAAAAAAGACCTCCATTTCGTCGCGGTTGTGTTGCACATAACCAATGTCATCCAGGATTAAGCATTGGATGCGGTCTAACCGGGCCAGTTCCTGGGGTAATTTCAAATCCCGTTTGGCCGCCAGTAACTTTTGCATCAGGGTGGCGGTGGTGGTCCATAACACACTTTTGCCTTGCAGGATTAGTTCGTGACCAACCGCGCAACTGAGATGGCTCTTACCTACCCCCGGCGGCCCCACCGCAATCACATTAACCGCCTGCTCCACAAATTCGCCGCTGCGTAAGCGTTCAATTTGGAGGCGAAGTGGCGGCGGCAGTTGGGTTAATTCCAGGGTCGCAAAGGTTTTCTCCAAAGGCAACCGAGACTTATGCAAGCGCCGCTGGGTACTGCGCTGCTGGCGTTGTTCACATTCCAAGCGGGCCAACTCATACAGAAAGGCTTCATGCGAAAGGTTCTCGCGGGTACAACGCACCGCCAGTTCACTAAAACACGTTGTGATGGCACTCAACTTTAACTGCCCAAGCATAGCCACTAGCTCACTATGGCGATTAGGATTACTCATTGGCACACTTCAGTTCTGGGGCCATTGACGCACTCAATGGCCTTGAGTTAGCAGCGTCAATTGGCGACGACAATAAGCGGTCATAAAGGGCTAATTGCAAATGGGGAGCCAGCGGGTTTAGCTTGAGGGCTTCCCTTAACTGAGGTTGTTGCTCCGGCTGCACCAACTCCCTTACCAACTCAAAAGTAGGTACACGCCCCGCTTCTAAAAGTAAGCCCACCGCCACCCCGACCTCACTCTCGCCCAAAGTAGCCGCCAGATGTAATATTCGTAAATACTCCCGGTCAGCTCGTCCAGTTTGGCTGCCTTGCAAACGGTCATAGAGTTGGCGAAAAACCAGACCGGGGAACAGTTCCTCCCGGTAGCGGTAAGCAGCGAAAGCTCCCGGTTTTCTGACCAGGTTCCAGATCAGATGCCGGTAGTTAATCAGTTTGAGCTGCTGTCCCAAAAGCCTGGGCAGACTGAGCGCGTGGGCACTACCCACATACAACTCCAACGTCAAGGAATGAACTCGGACTGTCAGCGTGGTGCCGATCAGCCGCGAAGGTACCGAGTAAGTGTTGGCTAAAACCTGGATGGTGCTGAAACGGCTGACCATGACCCTCAGTTCCCGGCAGGGTTTCAGGGGTTTGGTGGGCAGGGGGCTTAACAGTTTTCGTTCCACCTCAAAGCGGACTGAGCGGGTCAGGTTACGTTTACGCACTAATTCTGCCAGGAAACGTTGGTAGCTGGTCTGGTCGGGGAAATCCCGACTACCTCTGACCCTAAGGGCCTGATCCAAAGCTTGCTTAAAACGAAAGTGGGACTGTTCCACATCCCCATTTTCGTGAGCGACCCCCACATTATTCCAACTCGGTTGCATACCATAATGGTTCATCAGAGCCTGGTAATTATCGGTAAAAGCTTCCCGTCCGAGCTTATCCAAGCGCTTGATGGCGGCACTCAGATGGTCAGTGCGATGCTCTTTGGGTACTCCGCCGATTTGCCACAAAGCCGCTTCTAACCCTTCGGCCAACGCCTCGAAAGTTTCGCTCTGGCAGATACTAACCGCTTCCACATTGGAGTAAGTGAGTATCAGATGATACAACAAATGCTCGAAAGGCTGGCCCCCAACCGTGATCAGTAAATCGGCCAGATGGGTGAAGTCAGATTGGGCCTGTTGACCCGGTTCGTGTACCTGGGGAAACATTACTTCTTTCTCAGGACCACATAAAGCTCGCCAGTTGGCAATATGTCTTTGAAGAGTGCGGACCTGGGTAGCCTGATACCGACCAGGGTGTTTTTCTGTCAACAAGGCAAACAGGGTAGTGCCTTGCAGGGCTGGGTCACGCTCCAGTTGCTCCACCACCCAGCTCCAATCTTCCCCGAAGGGATTAGCGCGGGTGCGATGAGTGTGGGGGTGTTTTAACTGGCTGGGTAGGGCTTGTTTCTTCTCATATTTACGGGCGGTGCGTTCACTCATCCCGGCTTTGGCGGCGGCTAATTCCTGGGTATGACCTTTTCGTCTTTCGCGCATATAAAGCTGGACCTCACTATCTTTCTTCACGGTGTTCTCCTTAAAAGTTTTTTGCTTGTCGGGGAACACTTATGATATACCTTCTCTCAGCCTTGCTCTATGCGGCAATTCTTTTTGTCGTACCCGGTTATTCTTATTATCGCTCAACAAAAGGTCATTTTCGGGGGGTTTTTGCGTATTATTGGTAGTTTAGGAGGGTAATAAGTGCTTATAATAGTAATTAATAGTAATTCAATTTGAGGTTTATGACGGTTAAGACGGTTATGGGGAATATT
>Ga0209511_1000847_pt1 | contig 28517 bp, 26 predicted proteins | sample SSSSmetaG_FD_184141 | JGI IMG/M metagenome (GOLD analysis project Ga0209511, IMG submission 184141) | Glacier valley bacterial and archeal communities from Borup Fiord, Nunavut, Canada, to study Microbial Dark Matter (Phase II) - ​SSSS... | ecosystem: Environmental > Aquatic > Freshwater > Ice >... | reverse complement strand
CGCTGCGCCTGTAGCACTCTCTGCTCCTTCCATCAACGGTTAATTCCTGTTCGATGGCATTGCAGAAGGATGAAATAGTCTGAATCCAAAAAGCCCTCCACGTCTGTGGAGGGCTTTTTGTAGGTGTATCTGCGGTTGTGAGACAGTCGAGCAATAAAGGTTCTAAGAGAAACTTAGACTTTTTGCGGAACACGATCGTAGACTGCAAGAAAGCCTCTATCTCATATCTACAGTCATGACGCTAACGCAGGTTTGGGGGTCTCTCATAATTTTTATAGTCTGCCCGATCGTGGGAGGACTCCCTCTGATCGATTGGATGACTTATGGAATGACTAGGAAGCGGTTAAAGAATCTTGGCACTGGAAATGTGAGTGTCTCAGCTGCTTTCTATCACGGTGGGCGATTGGTCGGAATTCTAGCTGTTCTCTCGGAGGCGCTGAAGGGAATTGCAGTTGTTTTGCTGGCGCGTGCCTTTTTTCCTGACAATGCTGAATGGGAGATCATTGCGCTGATTGCGCTCGTGTTTGGTCGTTATTGGATAAGTAAAGGGGCGGGAACAACGAATGTTGTTTGGGGCTATGCAGTGCATGATCCGCTCTCTGCTCTGCTGGTTTTTTTGATTGGTGGCATTGGCTTTACGATTCTTCGAGAACGTACTCAAGGTCGAGTTGGCATTCTGATTTTGTTCCCTTTGGTGACAGCGCTGCGTCATTCTCAAGATTCGGCACTGATTGTCATGACGATCGCGCTAGGGTGCCTCTTAGGATGGGTTTACAAAAAGCTTCCAGATGACTTAGAGATGAGAGCTGAAACTGCACAAAAAAATTCACAATCTATGTTTAGGTTTTTTCGGGGCGATCGAGCGCTCATCTCTCTTGACCAACCACTGTCACCTCAGAAGGCAGGAGAAAAAGCGGCAACCCTGTCTGATTTGAAGCGATTGGGCTATCCTGTCCCGGAGGGTTGGGTTTTATTTCCGGGTGATGATCCTGCGCCGTTGATCGAATTCCTTCAGCCGTCTGAAGCAGAGCCTTTAGCTGTGAGATCGTCGGCGATCGGCGAAGATTCTGAGTCAGCTTCGGCAGCCGGACAATATCAAACCATTTTGGGGATCACGCGGCGGGAAGAATTGTTGCCTGCGATTTCGAGATGTTTAGAGTCTTATCATCAAGCGTCGGCAGTTCAGTATCGGCGCGATCGCGAGTTGCCAGATACTTCAATGGTGGTGCTTATTCAAAAGCAGATTCGAGGGGCATTTTCGGGAGTTGCGTTTAGTCGCGATCCGATTTCTCGCCAAGGCAGTGCGGTTTTGATTGAAGCGCTTCCGGGTGATGCGGCATCGGTTGTATCAGGGCAAGTGACACCAGAAGGCTATGAGGTTCAAGTCCCTGATTCTTCAACTTCTGACTGGGTTTTATCAGACGATCGGATTTTAGAGGTGAATGGGTCGGGTGATACTCCACTTCGATTGGTTCAGCAGGTTGCTTTTCTAGCGCGTCGTCTTGAAGAGGAATATCACGGCGTTCCTCAAGATGTGGAGTGGACTTATGATGGTCACACTTTATGGGTGTTGCAGTCTCGACCGATTACAACGTTAGCGCCAATTTGGACGCGCAAGATCGCGGCTGAAGTGATTCCTGGATTGATTCGTCCGCTTACGTGGTCAATCAACCGCCCGTTGACGTGTGGCGTTTGGGGCAAGATTTTCACGATCGTGCTGGGCGATCGCGCTCAAGGACTCGATTTCAACCAAACCGCCACGCTGCATTATTCTCGCGCCTATTTTAATGCCTCACTGTTGGGTCAGCTTTTTCGACGGATGGGGTTGCCTGCTGAAAGTTTAGAGTTTCTCACAAGAGGGGCAGCGTTTAGTAAGCCTCCAATCGGGTCAACGCTTCGCAACCTGCCAGGATTACTGCGATTAGTGGGTCAAGAATTGCAGCTTGAGAAAAATTTTCGTCGAGACGATCGACGCAAGTTTGCTCCATTTCTAAAGCAAGCCTCGGTGCAGCCTGCTGTTGAGCTATCTGCTTCTCACCTCCTAGAACGAATTAATTTAATCCTCGAACTACTAGAAGTGGCGACCTTTTATAGTATTTTTGCTCCGTTGAGTGCGGCATTGCGAAAGGCAATTTTAAAAGTCGATGATGGACAAATCGATAACGGAGATACGCCAGAGGTAGCAGCATTGCGATCGCTGCAAGCATTAGCAGTTTTAGCCCGTGAGAATTTACTGAGTAATAAATGGATCAATCCAGCAGAGACAGAATCTCTGAGCAGCTTGAACCTATTTAAAATGCTAGATAGAACGGTGGAGAGTCGAGATATTCTCGATCGGTTTAACCAAATCTTAAATCGTTACGGCTATCTAAGTGAAGTGGGGACGGACATTGCAGTGCCCACTTGGAGAGAAGACCCGCACCCGGTTCAAGAGTTGTTTGCCCAATTTTGTTTGAATCCGCCTCCCAAACCAAGCTCAGTTCGATCGAAGGCTGGATTAGTGCAGCGTCGGTTTAGCCTGAAAGGACGAGTGACAGAAGTTTATAGTCGGTTGTTGGCAGAGTTGCGATGGAGCTTTGTCGCATTAGAAGCTGACTGGCTCAAGTCGGCAATATTGACTGAACCGGGCGATATCTTCTTTCTAGAGTTAGCAGAAGTCCGGCAAGCCGTGAATCTTGATCAAACCATCCTTGATCAGATTCCTCAAATTATTGCTCAACGTCGATCGAGCTTGCAAAAAGATGGTCAGCTTGAGTCGGTTTCCACGATCGTTTATGGCGATGATCCCCCTATTCCCGTTTTAGAAAACTGGCAGTCTTCGCAGCAACTGCAAGGAATTGGAGCCAGCATTGGACAGGTTGAAGGACGCATTAAAGTGCTGCGATCGCTTTCTAATGTGGGAGAGATCGATCGAGAAACCATTCTCGTTGTGCCTTATACAGATTCTGGATGGGCACCGTTGTTAGCCAGAGCAGGTGGATTGATCGCAGAAGTCGGAGGTCGGTTGTCGCATGGTGCGATCGTGGCTCGTGAATATCGCATTCCTGCGGTGATGGATGTCCAGAATGCGACCAATATTCTGCGAGATGGTCAGCTTGTCCGTATCGATGGTCAGAGGGGAACAGTGGAAATTTTAGGTCAGGAATAAAGGCAAAATTAATCGGTTGTATCCGTGACACTCTCGCGATCGAGTTTGCGGACGATCATCAAAAAATCACGCATCACAGTGTCTAAATTTCGCTCACTGAGCACCGGGACGTGAACAAACAGACAAACACGGGACTGCGTTTTTTGAAGGTGCGACAAGACGGAGTAGTAAAGGTGATTGCACACAAAATTTCCGGCATCGTGGCTGATCTGAGTCGCGATCGTGCCTTCAATCAGAGCAGCCAAATCGATCGAAGTGTGCAACACACTGCGCTGAAATTTGCCGTTTGACTCCACGGTTAAGACTTGCCGACTCTCAGCCATTCCGCAGCAGATAGTCACATCTGGTTGAAGACGGTCGATCGTAGAAATCACTTCTTTGGGAGCCGTTTGAAAATCGACCCGGATTTTTCTTAAGAAATGACACGGTTGAGCGATTAGATCCCTTTGAGAAATCTCGGTTAATAAATCGTCTGAGGAATTAGAGCGTTGGTGAGGCTGCCAGGGGTCAAACGAAGTCAATAACAGCATTCTGCTATGGTCAAACAATTTATTAAAACTTCACAAGAGACATTCGCGATCGTACCGGAGCTTTATCTGAATTGAGTGATGTTTGAAACATAGCATTTCCGAATTTACTCATGTTCAAGATACTCATTGGCTCTGCTCTCTTCGATCGCATCTATTTCTCTGCTCACGTTGCCTGCTGCTGCTGCCACTAACCCAGATTATGGGTGCTATATACAGACTGGCTCAAGACAAATTGTTGATCTCACTCGATCGGTCTGTGGGTTTAACGCTGTCCAAGCTGCAAAAGACGCTAAAAAAGATGCCGCCTATCTCTCGGCAGTTAGAACGCTCTTGAGGCAGGATTATGGCGGAAACACCTCACTCACAAATTTAGTCAAGACGAACCCAGAGTTACTAACAGCCGCCGCCAGAGACTATTGTCAAGCCCGACAAAATGGAAAGTCTGACGAAGAAATCATGGAGACCACTTATCGAGAGACGATGGAATCTCCAAGAATGGCTGACTCAAACCCTACAACCCGGCAGGAAGCTGAACAACTTCAGAGACAAATGGAAGCTAAACTCGTTCCCACCCAACTTGCCTTGTCACTAGCTTCAAAACATTACTGCCCCAATTTGAATAACCAAGCGAGTCAATAATCGGCTGAATTTCCAGCCCTTTCCTCAACAAAGTGTTTTATGCCGAGTCCCGTTTCACCTTGCACTGTGTAGTAGGCTTAGAAACGGGAACTTCGGTATTGTATGACTCCTTCGCCAGCGTTTAGTAAAGCGTCTCGTCGCAAAAATCTTTGGTTTGAGCGGCTGATGGCAACGATCGCCGCCGCCAATCTCGGTCTCGTCGCCTTCGACCTGACCTACGTGCAGTGGCGAGACTTTTGGTTTCGTCGAGCGCCCATTGTCACCCAGTGGGTTGACCCCGTAAAAGGCATCGAACGCCATCGTGACACAGATCAATATTTGCAAACGGTTGATGACTTAAAGCGAGACCTTCAGCAAGGAGGATTGCAGAACCCGCAGGTGGGGCAACGGTTACAGGAGTTGCGCGATCGCAGCACCGACATGATCCAAACCAACCCATTTGCAGGAGCGAACAAGAGCGGCGCACTAGAGAAAATCAAAAATCGAATGCGAGAGCAGATTTTTGGGCAACGTCGCAATGAATCGGCTCGTCAGGCATTCAGTCAGTTTTGGAGTGTTAACGACCTTCAGCAAAAGGGCGTTGATCGCGAACTGCAATTCTTCGATCGCGAGATTCGTCCCTTAATCGCCGTTAATTATTATCGCTCGATCGGAGAGAATGGCGAATTCACCGACTGGTTTTGGCTGGTCGATCTGCCGTTTGTTGCCCTCTTTGGGCTGGAGTTTTTAGCCCGAACCTTCTATCTCAGCCGCAAATATAAAAGTTTGAGCTGGTTCGATGCGATGCTCTGGCGCTGGTATGACGTATTTTTGCTACTACCCTTTTGGCGGTTGCTGCGAGTCATTTCCGTTGCGCTGCGGTTAGAACAAGCGAGATTTGTCAGTTGGGAACGGATTCGTGCCCAGGCGAGTCAAGGATTGATTTCCAACATTTCAGAAGAACTTGCAGAAGTTGTCGTCGTGCAGGTCATCGATCGAGTGCAGGCATCGATCGATCGAGGAGAACTCTCGCGATGGTTGACTCAAACCGCGTCTCGTCCTTATGTTGACCTCAATCAGCGTGACGAAATTCAAGAACTCACGAGCCACCTGATGAAGTTAACCGTTTATAAAGTGCTTCCTAAAATCAAGCCTGATCTAGAAGCGCTGTTGCGGCACAATGTTGAGGCAATTCTCAATCAATCTCCCGCTTACCAGGGGCTAAAAGCGATGCCTCTGATCGGTGATTTGCCTCGACAAATCAATGAGCGACTGGTAAGCGATGTGACCGAAGGAGCCTATAGCGCGATCGTGGCAGCATTAGAAGATAAAGCAGGGGCAGAATTGATCAACAAATTGGTCAAAAATTTCGGGCAGGCATTAACGAGTGAGATGGGAGATCAGCGATCGCTTCAGGAAGTGCAATCACTGATCACTGATTTGTTAGAAGAAGTGAAGGTGAACTATGTGCGTCGCTGGTCAAGCGAAGACATTGAAGGAGTTTTAGAAGAAGCGCGGCAGATTCGACGAATTGATAAGCGGTAAATCGGTTTTAGAGGACACTTTACTCAAATTCTAAAGAAACTAATACTAGGGAAAATTCAAGGGTATTGTAAATGCACTGACTGATTACACTATCTGGACAAAGGCATGAGTGACGCTGAATCTGGCATTCGTCTGTTTGGGAAAACGGTTCCGCTTTATGTGCAAATTTTAGTTGCGCTGATTTTAGCGATCGTCGTCGGCGTTCTCTTCGGGGCTGGAAACCCTGACCCAAATAACAAAGCAATCATCAATAATCTGGCGGTTCCCTGTGACTTGATTCTCAAAGCGCTCCGTGCCTTGGCGACTCCGCTGATTTTGATGGCAGTGCTGCACACGTTTATGACAGCAAATATCCCTGGTCGATCGGGGCGCAAATTAACGGTTTTATTGTTGACGAATACAACGGTGGCGATCGTCATTGGCTTGCTCGTTGCTAACGTCATCCGACCCGGAACCTGGGGACAAATTAACAAACCTGCCGGAGAAATCGCGGGCGGTGTGACGGTTGATCCCTGGTCACTCGTGCAGACTAGCGTTCCAGATGCGGTGCTGAAGCCATTAGTTGATAACAATGTAATTCAGCTCATTGTGATTGCGCTGACCTTTGGCATTGCCCTTCGCGCCCTTAAATCAGAACAGACCAAACAAGGTAAATCTGACTACAAGCCGTTAGAGCAAGTGATCACGTTTTTATATGAGGCGATTATTCATGTGCTCACTTGGGTGATTGTTTTGATTCCGTTAGCGGTGTTTGGCATCGTGGCAAGAACGATCGCGCTCGAAGGGTTTGCACCATTTAAGTCTCTTGGAGCGTTTATTTTAGCAGTGTTGCTGGCTCTGTTTTTGCAAGCCTGCTATTATCTAACTCGCGTCAAACTTGGCTCGTGGGTCAGCCCTGCGAGATTTTTATCGGGCGGCTCTGATGCGTTCTTCACGGCTTTTTCGACTTCTTCCTCAACCGTGACAATGCCCATCACCTTCGAGGCGCTGCAAACCAAAGTAGGATTGCGAGAGTCGTCTGCATCGCTAGGCGCATTAGTGGGCAGTAACTTTAACAATGATGGCACCGCCCTTTATGAGGCGATGGCAGCTTTGTTTATTGCTCAGGTGATCGGACAAAATCTGCCCTTTCCTCAGCAAATTATCGTCATTTTGACCTCGATTTTTGCGTCCGTTGGCGCAGCCGGAATTCCCAATGCGGGACTGGTTACGATGACGCTGGTGTTTTCGTCAGTAGGCTTGCCCACTCAGTATATTGCGATTTTGGTAACGGTCGATTGGTTTCTCGATCGCTGTCGCACCGCCATTAACGTGATGGGCGACATGACCGTAAGCTGTCTGCTCGATGGCAAACAACCCAAATCAGCGATCGAACCTGCTCTCGAAGAAGCTTTGGCGATCGAAGGGGACTGAATAGCCTCTAAATTCACACTGGAGTAGCAAACCGGATTTTGAGATAGTCATCCTCCATCTTTGCCCCGGCTGGATTTAAAGCCGCCAACGCTTGAGGCAACACCAAATTACGACGGTGATTTCCAATTCTGACGTTTAACTCGTCGCCCGTTTTGCTGAGTTCAACCTGACTTTTCTCAATGCCAGGTAGATAGATTTCGAGGCTGTATTGCCCCTGATCTTGCACGACTCGCAGCGTTGTTTCTTTGTAGTAAACCTGCGCCGGATCTTCATTGTTGGGGTAAAGCGTTTCTTTTAAGCGATCGAGCGCCTCTAGACCACACATTTCTTCCGAATAAAGCGGCACTTCCTTGACAGGTAAAGGCGCAAAGTTGTCGTGGATCTCTTGACGATATTGCGCCTGATTTTCTTTCCAGCGTTTGAAGAATGGATCGGTCACTGATTCAGGAATGATGCGATTTGCGATAATTAAATCTGTCGAGACGTTATACAAACTCAAGTAAGCGTGAGCACGCAGCGATTCTTTAATCACCATCTTTTCAGGATTGGTGACGAGTCGCACCGAGGTTTGCGTATTGTCAATCAAGACTTTTTGCAGCGCTTCAATTTGCTCATAAAACTCAAACGGCGCATCCATCACCTCTCTGTTGGGCAGAGAGAAGCCTGCGATCGGTCTAAAGATCGGCTCCACTAAGGGACGCAACGCCACCGAAATGTTTTGAAATGGCTTGTAAAATTTCCGCATATACCAGCCGCCCACTTCGGGCAAACTCAGAAGCCTTAATGCCGTTCCAGTCGGGGCAGAATCGATAATCAATACGTCAAACGTGCCTTCGTCATAATGGCGCTTCATTCGCACCAATCCAAAAATCTCGTCCATGCCAGGGAGAATCGCCAACTCCTCTGCCTGAATGCCGTCTAGCCCTCGCGCTTGCAGCACTTGGGTAATGTAGCGCTTCACCGCACCCCAATTACCCTCTAGCTCCATCAGGGCATCAAGCTCGGCACCCCACAGATTGGGGCGGACTAATTTCGGCTCGTGACCTAACTCTAGATCAAAGCTATCAGCTAACGAGTGGGCGGGATCAGTGCTCAAGACAAGGGTTCGATAACCAAGCTCTGCACAGCGAAGCCCAGTCGCAGCGGCTACAGAAGTTTTGCCAACGCCGCCTTTCCCTGTCATCAAAATTACACGCATGGTCGATCGGAGTCCTTGCCTGAGAATTGTTTACATTCTTTTACCTGACTTCATTCTCCCATATGAATCGGGCTTTAGGGGTGGAGCGATCTCTACCGAAAGTGTTGTTTCAACACATCTAATCGTGAACAGTTCCAGTAATCGATGTGGGACACGATTAAATCTTCTGCACTGATAGTCAGCTCACTCCAACCGCTAATCGAGATGCGAGGCTTCCAGGGTAACGGCGTGTTCCAACTCAATGTCCAATCTGTCCGGATTAGATCACCGTTGCGTTGAATGTCATGTAAATCCATCTTGACGTTGAGAAACCAAGTTTTGATGAAGCCGATCGTGGATTTGTAGCGATCGCGTCCTCGAAACTCATTCATCGGATCTTTGAAATAAACGTCTTCAGCGTAAAGGGTGTAGGTTTGGTTTTCTGGGAAGCATTCATAGTCTTTTTGAAGCGTTTGTAAAAGATTTAGAGAATTCATCTTTAATAAATCCAAGTAAATGAAAGTTCGTAATAATAGTTAATATTATAAAATTTGTACCGAACGACGCTATGCCCACTCGGTATTTCTATTTCGACTTACCCGTTTTGACTGATTTTGTCCAAATCACTGACCAGCATAATTTTGTCTCGGTTCCTGATGACTGGCTGATTGTGATTACTGATATTGTCGGCTCGACTCACGCGATCGAGCAAGGTCGCTATAAAGATGTCAATTTGCTGGGTGCCTGCTCGATCGTATCCGTTCTCAATGTTGCAGGTGCGATTGATGTTCCGTTTGTGTTTGGGGGCGATGGGGCTGCGCTGCTGATTCCGCCCACGCTGCTAGAGGAGACTACCCGATCGCTGCGCTCCATTCAAACTCTTGCAAAAGACGAATTTGCTCTCAGCCTGCGAGTGGGCATCGTTCCGGTGGGGGTAGCAACTCAGGCGGGGCATCCTGTTGATATTGCCAAACTAAAGATTTCAGAAAACTATAGTCAGGCAGTCTTTATGGGAGGCGGATTGACCTACGCCACTAATTTAGTCAAAGATCCGGCGACAGCACCTCTCTATAGGCTGAATTTGACGGAAGCCAGTTCTCCAGCAAACTTTTTGGGCTTAGAGTGTCGCTGGCAAGATATTCCCAGTCGCTATGGAGAAACAGTCAGTTTGTTAGTGTTGGCAACCCAAAACGACCAGTATCGAGACGTAATCGAACAGATTCAACTGATTTATGGAGCGGGCGATCGCCACAATCCCATCACGCGCGATCGGCTCTCTTTGTCCTTCAACCCCAACAAGCTGATCAAAGAAACCAAACTCCGTGCCCCAACCAGTCATTGGTTCAGCAAACTCACCTATCTGGTCAAAATCCAGCTTGAGAATCTACTCGGCTGGATGTTGATGACCTTTAAACTCAACCTCGGTGGCACCGATTGGGGTCAATATCAAGATGTGGTGGTCGCAGCGACCGACTATCGAAAATTTGATGACATGCTGCGAATGGTGATCGCCGGAGATGCCCTTCAGCGGGAAAAACTCACCGCCTATCTGGAGAAGAAATATCGATCGGGCAACCTCGTTTACGGACTGCACGTCAGCGATCGGGCACTGCTAACGTGTCTAGTGTTCGATCGCAATGGACGACAAGTGCATTTCGTCGATGGTGCCGATGGAGGCTATACGCTGGCAGCCAAAGAAATGAAATCTCGAATGCAGAAGTCTTTAAATTCAAAGAATAGATTCTAGAATCGTGTTCACACCTTCCGCTAAAACTCGCCCTCGCAGAAACGTGCCTTAAGCTAGAAGTAGTCACTATTCGGATTTATACCGCGATCAGTCGAACGCTTGACAGCAGGCGGTCTGCTGTAGCCAAAACCGTTTTTAGACAGACAACTTACAACTCAAAATGACATCCATTGCCCCGACGATTGCTCCTCTAAGCTGGTCAGAACTCGAAGCCCTCACAGATTTTCAAGTCGAACCTGTCAATGGACTCACCAATGCTCAAGCCCGCTTGCGTCTATTCGGTCAAACTGAAGCCGATGTGCGGGTGACGCTCTATCGTGACAACCACGCCTGGTGTCCCTACTGTCAAAAAATCTGGCTGTGGCTAGAGGAAAAGCAAATTCCTTACCGCATCGAGAAAGTGACCATGTTCTGCTACGGGGAGAAAGAAAGCTGGTACAAGCGTAAAGTGCCATCTGGGATGCTTCCGGCGATCGAGTTAGACGGTCATATCATCACCGAAAGCGATGATATTTTGCTCGCCCTGGAACGCGCTTTTGGTGTCTTGGGTGCAGGCATGGACGATCGCACGGTGCTTCCCCTGCGACGACTAGAGCGGCTGCTCTTTCGATCTTGGTGCGCTTGGCTGTGCCGTCAGGCAGGCTCGTCTCGGCAAGAGCAGCGTAACCGCGATCAGTTCACAAGCGTAGTAGCTCAGGTCGAGGAGGCTCTCGATCTCACTCCAGGTCCTTACTTCCTTGAGGAGTTTGGCACCGCTGATGTTATCTTTACGCCCTACGTTGAGCGCATGAATGCCAGCCTTTACTACTACAAGGGCTACTCTTTGCGAGAAGAAAACCCGCGCTTGTCAGACTGGTTTGCGGCGATGGAAAGCCGACCCACTTATCGGGGCACCCAGAGCGATTTCCACACCCACGTGCATGATTTGCCTCCGCAGATGGGAGGCTGCTGGGAAAACGGTGAACCTCAGGCACGACTTAACCAGGCACGAGTGGATCATGGTCCTTGGGATGGGTTGCCCGATGTGACGTACCTAGAACCTGAAACCTCTCGTGCTGAAGCGCTCTCCCGCGTGCTTAAGCACCGAGACAATATCATTCGAGTTAATCCTGCTGAAGACACATTAGTGGATGTGGCTTTACGGTGTGCTTTAACCAACTTGATGACGAGCCAAGTTTGTCCACCCCCGCCGGGGTCTGATGCGGCTCTACGATATTTGCGCGATCGCATCAATGTGCCCCGCGATATGTCTATCTATGCTGCTAAACGGCTTCGAGAAGCTCTAGAGACAACGGCGGCATTGGCAGGCGATCGCCAAGGTCCGCCCATTCCCGTTCAGCATCGACGGGATCAAGACCCGGCTGATTTTGCCAGAATTAGTAGCTTTGGCTCTAAAGGTTAGTCGTAGGATTGTCTGGGCTAGAGGTCGGCAAGTCGGCAATGGGTTCTGAGAGTAGCTCTTTGACGACTAGGGGAGGGTGCATTGTGGCTTCATCAGGCAACAGGGAAGGCAAAATTTGGTTGACACGCAGACCCAAAACTGAGAAAGCTTGAGGAATTTGTTCTACAGCAAACGGCTCAGTCGCTGCAAATGCTTGTTCACTTGTCAGCAGCACTCGAATCACGCTGAGCGGCACTTGCAGAAATAAATTGCTGGCGAGAAACGCGATCGCTGCCACTACTAACCCTAATCCTCGCAGCCCCAGAGCGAACGGAGTCACTTCAGCCGCGATCGGAGCCACGTAATAGATCTGACGCAACATTACTAGCAGCAGCAAGGTACCTAGCCCAATCCAGATCGGACTGCGACGAGTCTTGAAGAGCGTCAAGATTCGCCGTTGGTCATCGGTTAATTGGGCAGGTTTGAGAGCAATGGCAACCAAGCTGAAGATATAGAAAGGCTTTTGCCACTGCATCCAGACGATCGGAGCGATGCCAACTGCTGCAATCAGCCCCAACTCTAACCAGACAGGCAATAAAGGATCGCCGACTGCCAACCCCAATAGGCAAACTAGCAAACACAGAGGAAGGGCTGCCAAACCCGCTGCATGAACCCAAAGGTAAGGATCAGACCAGAAAGCACGCATAACTTACACTCACGTTAAACCAATGACTCATTTTAAGGGGTGCACGGTAGGGTGTGAGCTATGGAGAAGAGAGGTTGTCAGACTATTTGCTGACTTCCTGGCGCTGTTGCTTAAGAGCTTGTAGCTGATGCAGCAAAGATGCTGTTTCGGCGTGGAGATTGAGAAACTTTGTTTGCTGATCAGCTTGATAGAGTGCTTTCATCTTTTTGAGCGATCGCGCCCACTCACGATCGGAGACGCTGGAATGATCTTGGAGAGGCACATACACAGCGGTGTTACTAAACTGACTGCTTGAATTCGTCGTGGTCATAATGTGTTAGGAATTTGTACTTACTCACACCGAGGGTCATCTTAACCTAAACTTTACACAAGTTTTTGCGAAGTGCTTCATTTTGATCGACTGGCAGAAAGTTTTCTAAGTTCCTTTGAGCAGGACACTCTGACCCTCTGTAGTAGACTAAGATTTGAACCTGTCGCATTCAAAGATTCAACCCTGTGACCTTAAGTCTGCCCATTCAAGATGATCTCCTCTCTGAGACAATGCCCAAAGTTCAGAACTGGCGTGGCTTGATTGAGGGCTATCGGCGCTATCTGCCCGTGACCGATAAAACTCCTGTGATCACGCTGCATGAAGGCAACACGCCCTTAATTCCGGCACCTGCGATCGCGGCTCAAATGGGTCGGCAGGTGAAAGTGTTTGTGAAATATGACGGTCTCAACCCGACAGGCAGCTTTAAAGATCGCGGCATGACGATGGCGATTTCTAAAGCCAAAGAAGCGGGGGCAGAAGCGGTGATTTGCGCCAGCACGGGCAACACCTCGGCGGCGGCGGCTGCCTATGCTCGTCGTGGAGGAATGCGGGCGTTTGTGCTGATCCCCGATGGCTATGTGGCACTGGGCAAGCTGGCTCAGGCGCTGCTTTATGGGGCAGAAGTGTTGGCGATTCAAGGCAACTTCGACCAAGCTTTAGAAATTGTGCGCGAGATGTCGCAAAACTATCCTGTGACGTTAGTTAATTCGCTCAACCCCTATCGCCTTGAGGGTCAAAAAACGGCTGCGTTTGAAGTGGTTGATGTGTTGGGCGACGCACCCGATTGGCTGTGCATCCCGGTTGGCAACGCGGGGAACATCAGCGCCTATTGGATGGGATTCTGCCAATATCATCAAGAAGGACGCTCTACCAAACTCCCGAAGATGATGGGCTTTCAGGCAGCAGGGGCGGCTCCTCTAGTGAGTGGGCATATCTTCAGCCATCCTGAAACTCTGGCAACCGCTATTCGGATCGGCAACCCTGCCAACTGGCAAAAAGCGATCGCGGTTCAAGATTCGAGCAAGGGTGAATTTAATGCGGTCACCGACGAAGAGATTCTGGATGCATATCGTCTCTTAGCGTCTGGAGAAGGAATCTTTTGCGAACCTGCCAGCGCTGCCTCTGTCGCCGGACTGCTCAAGGTGAAGGATCAAGTACCGTTTGGGGCAACGGTGGTTTGCGTCCTGACAGGAAACGGGCTGAAAGACCCTGACACCGCCATCAAGCATAGCCAAAATCAATTTCAACAGGGCATTGCACCAAAGTTAGATGCAGTCGCGACAGCGATGGGATTTTAGTCGCCCTTTTGTTCTCGTACTTTTGTCAGCAAATCTACCGTATCGCCTAATGCGGTGGTCAGGTTTTTGCGGGTTTGGGCGTGGTCGGCTTGTTCATCTTTGAGATTTTGAGCCAGTCGATCGTGCTCGGTCCACAGGTCAAGCAATCTGGCTTTGAGTTCATCAACGGTGGTCAGGGTCTCGATCGAGCGATCGAGGGTGAATTGAGCGACCAATCCGTCTGATGAGCCTTTAGGAAGGCTTTGAAGTTGGGCAATTTCAGCTTTGAGAGCGTCGATCGTTTGTCGGGTCAACACGGCTTCGGTACGTCGCTGCTGCGCCTCTGTCTCATAGAGTTTCCGCCAATTGTCAGCGCTGGCGTTTGCGGCTTCCTGTGCCTCTTGGGCGACCTGTAGTTTTTGTTTGAGGTCTTTAATCTCGTTTAGCCACTGCACAACCTGGTCAGCCATTTTTCTCGCCTCTGTTGAATTTAAATGCGGTTCAAAGATAGTCCTTTCAGACTTTATTTCCAGCCTTTTTTTGCCTGCTCTAGCACGTAAGCGGATACATCTTGAATTTGAGCTTGGCTGAGACGATCTTTGTAGGCAGACATATTATTTTTGCCATTGGTGACGAGTTGCGCGATCGCAGCCTCAGTTGCATAACCATTTTTCTGGAGTGCCTTTAGGGTCAGCGTTTTGTTGCGTCGGACAATATTGCCGCCCTGAGCGTGACACCCCGCACACTGAACCGTGAATACACTAACACCGTTGCCCAAGTCGGCGGCAAAGACAGGCTGGATCAGGGAGCTTGTCCAGAACACGATCGCGCTCAGTCCAATCATCAATAATCTTTGGATCATACTATTTGACTTAAAAGTAGTGGTGTTCTCGATCGTGACACATCTTTCAGCCCCTACCAATTCTCTTGTTGAAAGACGGTGGCACAATATTGAGAGTGATTAACCGTTGAAGGAGCAATTGCGGTGCTAGTAAAAGTGGGTGTGGGGGTCGTTTGTTTTACGATCGCGTTCGTTTTGGCAAGCTTGGTCGAATATTGGCTGCATCGTTTGATGCATGTCTCGCCAAAAGTGGGGAAGCAACATCGTGATCACCATCGCCGCAATGAGGCGCAGGGCGTGCTGTGGGAGTTTCGTGACTATGTGAGAGGGACGCTCATCGTCTTATGTCTAATGTTTTTCCACTCATTCCCGGCGGGCATCGGCTGGTTTTTAGGCGGGTTTGTCTATGCGGCGTTTTCTTCTTATGCTCATCAGCTACAGCACGAAAACCCGACTAAGTGCTTTTGGATGAAGATGCCCGTTCACTATGTGCATCACAAATATGGGATGTGGAATCATAACTTTGGACTCGCCGTAGACTGGTGGGATCATGTGTTTGGCACCTATAAACTCGTGGATTGGTTAACCGATGAAGAACTCGGTCAACCTGAAAAAAACTATTGGCAACTGCGCTGGTTTTGAGCTGAGGATCGTGGATTAAATAACCTGTAAGACTTGTGAGCGTCTTCTGCCCTCCTCACAAAGTGGGGCAAGCCCTCGCCAACCCTTCTCCCCAAGGAGAAGAGAGTCAGAGTCTTGTTCCCTCTCCCCAAGGAGAGGGCTAGGGTGAGGGTGAGAAGTTGCACCTTGATAAGTCCACGTTCATCAGCATCCTATGAGCGCAAATTTGCTGCCAATTCCAAAAACTTTCGATCGCTCCCTTCACTCCTAAATTTCTCTGTGCTATCGTTCCAAAATCCCATTAGAGAAGGACAGGGAGAAGCGATATGAGCTACTTCCAGGAAGCAAAGGCGCACTTTGTCGCCTCGCATCAAAACCCGATCAATCAAGCGTTACATCACTTAACAAACGCGTTGGCGATCGCAGCGATCGTCTATTTGTTTTACGACTGGCGAATAACGCTCGTTTGTCTAGTGCTCACCCAGATATTTGCTTTGGGTGGACACGCCTTTTTCGAGAAAAACGAACCTGCGTTTGTCAAATACCCCGGCATCACGATTCTGGCTTCTCTCTCTTGGTCATTTGAGCATTGGTTTGGGTTACGTCAGCTTTGGCACTATTTTAGGCACAAGGCAAGCGCATAGTTAAGGTTCAACTCTCAGCCCGAACTCATAATCCTTTTATACTACGGAGAACTTCATGTATCAAGACTTGCTAGTCATTGACGCCGACGCTCACAAAATTGAGAATCCACTCGTGATTCGTGACTATATCGAGCCACAATATCGCGATCGCGTCGGTCTCATGGTCGATAACTTGGGCGATCAACGGATGCGAGTCATCGACTTTAACCCCGCAACGGGCAAAAACGACTTAGAACGGCTCTATCCTCAACCGCAAGGCTTAGGAAAAGGGGGCTTTCGGAATCTTCACCCGGAAACCACACTAGGAGCTATGTTTAACCAGGTTCGGTTAGAACACATGGATCGAGAAGGCGTTGATATTCAAGTGGTCTATGGCACCTGGAATTTGAGCTACTCCTCGATTCTGGACAAAGATATGGCGATCGCCCTCTGTCGTGCTTACAACAACTATATGGCGGAAGACTGTCGCGGCTATGGCAATCGCATTAAGCCGATCGGAGTTTTGCCGATGCAAGATGTCAACGAAGCCGTCAAGGAGATGCACCGTTGCGTCAACGAACTTGGCATGATTGGCGTGGCGATCGCACCCAATATCGCGATTCCGCACCCGAAAGCGCCCGATGCGTTTCCAGAAATTCGCACCTGCAAAACCCTCAGCCATCCTGATTTTGAGCCAATTTTGCAAGCAGCAGTCGATTTGAATGTCTCGATCGGCATTCACGGTGGACCGGGTTCTTATATGGTCGGCGGCATCGCGGATCACATGGAAACATTTGTGCTCAGTCACATTTTTGTGCAGCGCAATCAACAGCAAATGGCACTGGCTCGCATGGTCTTTGATGGCGTATTTGAGCGGTTCCCCACTCTGCGAGTCGGCTTCCTTGAAGGAGGCTGTGGCTGGCTGCCTGACCTTGCCCACGCCTTCCATGAGCACTGGGAGAAGCGCATTCGTGACTTTGATCCCAAAACTCCCTATCGCCCCGCGTTGATGGAATTTACCAAGCTGATGATTCAGGAACGGGGCGTTCACAACAACAGCAACATCATCAGTCAGGCAAAAAATCTGTTTGATTTGATGTGGAATAAGCAGCACGACCCAGCGCAAATCGATGACTCTAGCCTATACGAGCACTACGATCTGCGTCACCGCGACCCGATGGAATATTTTGGACGCGGACAGATCTTCACCTCCTTTGAATCGGATGATCCCGCCCCGGCTTATCTGCCCCTGGCGATGGGCGAAATGGGCAAACATCTCACCTGTTTCTCTGGCGATTATGGTCACTGGGACGGCGTTCTCAAAGATTGCGTCAAGTCTGCCGCCGACGTAGCAGACTACGATCGCGATCATCTCAGCCTGCTCCTCAATGGAAATGCGCTGGCGTTATATGGCGATCGTTTACGTCAATCAATGCCAGAACATCTATCAACCGCAGCGCTGGTCGGTACTAGAGGCTAGACGCATTGATTTGCATCGCCTTTATTGAGGGCACAGCAGTGCCCTCAACCCACTACGCCGACGAGGGCTAAACGGAGCCGAAGCCCAATCCAACGCACAGACACTCCATAAACTGTCCTTAGTCAGGAACGGGTGGCACGCAAGGGCGGTCATGTTACATAGACTAGAGAAATGTAACCTGTAGATGTGTCCAGAATTACCCTTCCGTCTCCCCTCTTGCCAATGGCATCGATCGCCCGCAAAAATCTCTTTGAAGACATTCCTCGGTTTATCGTCGCTCAGGCAGGCATCGTGTTTGCTGTGAGTTTGGTGACGATTCAAGTCGGCATTCTGAAAGGATTCACTCGATCAACGGCGCTTTTAATTGATCAATCCAGTGCCGATCTGTGGGTTGCCTCCAAAGAAATGGTGCATCTGGAGTTGACCTCTCCGATCGCGGCTGAGAAAGTCGTTCAGGCTCAAAAAGTTCCTGGGGTTGAACGAGCCGAAGCATTGATGATCCGATCGAGCGTTTGGCGCAGCGATTCGGGACTCATTACTCCAGTCAGAATTTTTGGCTTTGATCCCGACAGTCGCCTGTTTGCTGGGTGGGCTGTCTCCCAGGGCAAACTGAGTGCAGCAAAACAGCCATTTAGCGTTTTGGTCGATCGCTCCAGTCTAAAAAACTTGGGGCAAACGCAACTAGGCGAACAAGGTAAAATCGGGACGCTTCCCGCTCGGATTGTGGGGCTATCTCAAGATACACAGTCGATCGTGTCTAGCATCTTTATCTTCACCTCGCTAGAAAATGCCAATGCCTACGCCACCGCAGGCTTAAACACGTCAGTGAGCTGCACTCGGCAAACCAAAGGCGATCTCACCTGCACTAATAATTTCGAGAATGCTCCTCTAGATGGGGTGGCTGCACCCCTTACAACTCCTCGCAGTCTCAGCATTTCTGATCCCATCTCCTATGTGTTGGTTCGCGCTAAAGCGGGGCAAGATTTGCAGCAGCTAAAACAACGCTTAGAAGCTGCCCTCCCCAACACGCGGGTCTACACTCAAGCAGAAATCGCCGACCAAACCCGCGTCTATTGGTCAGACCGAACGGGAGTCGGATTTATTCTCAGCTTGGGGGCAACCGTAGGATTTGTAGTAGGCATGGTGATTGTCGGTCAAATTCTCTACTCATCCGTGACTGACCACGTACGCGAGTTTGGAACTCTTAAAGCGATGGGCGCGTCAAATTGGGTTATATACAGCGTGATTTTAGAGCAAGCAATGTGGATGGCACTTTTAGGATACATCCCTAGTATGGCGTTCTGTCTGGGGCTTGGAGCTTGGACCCAAACCGCTAAGGGCATCATGATCCTAATTACTCCCGCTACAGCAGGGGGGGTTTTTATATTGACGGTCGTTATGTGCGTAGGATCTGCTCTTTTTGCGGTGCAGAAAGTTACACGCGTCGATCCGGCTATCGTTTTCAAAGCTTAATGAACGCTGTAATATTTCTTAACAACTACGAGATGAGCCGTCTACGATCGTTAAAGTTCCATTCTTTCCCTAACAGAAACTCAAGCAGTCTAGGTAGACTAGATATATAAGCGAGAATTCTGTAATCCTTCTGGAATAAGTCTATTCAACGCCGTATTGACCTCTCAGAATGCAAGCTTGTGAACGGCTCCCCACACATTGCGATCTAAAAATACTTTAATTCAACAAATCAACGAATGACTGCTACCCAAATCGATTTACTGCAAAGTGCCGGGAGTGCTTCTCAAGCCAATCTTTCTATTAGTGCTGAGAAAATAGAAGTCAACGCGATCGTGGCTCGTGGCGTAGACATGATCTACCGATCTGGAGCCGAGCGGTTTCAGGCACTAAAAAACATCAACTTAGATGTCAAGCGGGGAGACATTCAGCTTTTAATGGGTCCGTCTGGCTCTGGCAAAACGACGTTACTCTCCATTTTGGCAGGCATTCTCACCCCCACCGCTGGAAGTGTAAGTCTTCTAGGAGAAGAAATCTCTAAGCTGTCTGGCTCAAAATTGGCGCATTTTCGGCTCCAAAATATTGGCTTTATCTTTCAGGGATTTAATCTATTTCCGGCGTTGACCGCCATAGAGAATGTTGAAGTCGCCCTAAATCTCAAAGGCATTCGCAAAGGGGCAGCTCGCCAACAGGCGCTAGGCTTGTTAGACCAAGTAGGTCTGTCACAGCAAGCAAAACGGCACCCTCAAGATCTTTCAGGAGGGCAAAAGCAGCGAGTTGCGATCGCTCGTGCCCTAGCTGGAAATCCGCGTTTAATTATGGCAGACGAACCCACTGCCGCCCTTGACTCTCATAATGGTCACGCGGTCATTGAGCTACTGCGAAATTTAGCTAAAGAAAAAGGGCGCACAGTTTTAATCGTTACGCATGATCCTCGAATTATTGATGTGGCTGATAGTGTGGCTTATCTAGAAGATGGAGTCTTGAAGGCGGACACGCACCGATAGCGAAGAGATCTATGATAAAGCTTTCTTTTAGGAGCAAAAGCCGATCGACACAGAATATCTATTGACTGGAATAAATCGGAATTTCAATCCAAAATTCTGTGCCGTGCCCGGGCTGAGAGTGGCACTTGAAAACGCCTCTGTGTTTCTCAACGACGATCTCGTAGCTGATTGAAAGTCCTATTCCGGTGCCTTTGCCGATCGGCTTGGTCGTAAAAAACGTCTCAAATATTTTGTCCTTTACGTCTTCAGGTATTCCCCGTCCGTTATCGCTGATGCGGATTACGACTCGATCGCTTCCTAATCGCTCAGTGCGAATCGAAATCATGGGCACGCTCACGGGGTCCAAGTGTTCTTCGAGAGCGTCGATCGCGTTGTTGATCACATTCATAAACACTTGATTAAGCTGTCCGGCATAGCACTCTACGACTGGGAGATCGCCATAGTCTTTGACTAGCTTAATGTCTACAAAGTCTGACTTTGCTTTGAGGCGATGCTGCAAAATCAGCAGTGTGCTGTCGAGTCCTTCATGAATGTTGACGGGTATCATATCTGATTGATCGAGTCGAGAGAAATTTCTGAGAGATAAGACAATTTGGCGGATGCGATCGGCTCCCACTTTCATCGAGGTCAGCGTCTTGGGAAGGTCTTCGGTGAGAAAATCTAGGTCTATTGCATCGATCTGTTGCGCCACTTTCTCAGTTGGGTTGGGATAACAAGCTTGGTAAGTATCCACCAAGGTGAGCAGGTCACGGGCATAGTCATTGACGGGGTTAAGATTGCCATAGATAAAGTTAACCGGATTGTTGATTTCGTGAGCCACGCCTGCCACCAACTCACCCAAGTTCGACATTTTCTCGGTTTGAATTAGCTGACTCTGAGTTTTACGCAGATTGTCAAATGCCTGCGAGAGTTGTTCAGCTTGCTGTTGAGTGTGCGCTAGCAGGTCGGCTTGCTCTAGTCCAACCCCTAATTGAGCCGCTACTTGAGTCACAAACTGAATCTCTGAGGGCTGCCACTCACGAGCTTGGCTACACTGATGAACGCAGAGCAACCCCCAAAGTTCATCTCCTTTAATCAGAGGTGCTGTGAGAAGCGCTTTGATCTGAAATTGGTCAAGCGTTTCTAGAAAGCAGTCTTGTATTCCAGCCTTGTGAATATCGGTGACGGTGTGAACGCGCCCCTGCCGATATCTTGTTGCATAAGTATCGCCAAAGCAGTGGTCATAAATTTTGACCGTGAGGGCAGATAGAAATCCTGGCAAAACCTCTTCTGCAACAAATTCGCCTGTGTTGAAATTTGAGTTGGGGTCTAAGCGATAAACGCCGACGCGATCGGCACTCAGCAATCGCCTCAGTTCGCTTGTGACGGTTCTAAAAATTGTGCTGAAATCTAACGACTGCCGCATTTTGGTGACGACTTCAAACAAAATGCGCTGCTGTTCGGTTGCTTGTTGCAGTTGAGTAGTGCGTTCAATCACTTGGGCTTCTAAACTGGCATTGAGAACGTGTAGCTGGTGGTGCATCTCATGCTGCTGAAAGGCAGTCGCAAACTGGTTTCCCAGCGCCTGAGCTAGCTCAATATCTTCGGGCATCCACTGATGCACCTGTTTAGAGACGACTTGAGTACGAAAAATGCTCAAATATCCCAGCAGGCGGTGGCGATACCAGAGTGGCATCATCAGCACGCCTCGCACTGATGTTGCACTAAAAGCAGATTTCACCTCCTTAAAGTCTGGCTCGTAGTGGAGGTCATCGATCGCCCAAACTTGAGCCTCTCTCAGCTTGAAATGGGTTTGCCAAACGCTGCACTGCTCAATCAAATGATAGGGCGGCTCGTCAGGAAAATTGGGTTGAACGCCATAGGTGTAGAGTCGAATATTGTTACTAGGCGCGATCGAGCTTTTGGGCGATGGCGGCTTGTGCACGTCTAAAGGTTCGGCTTGAATCCAAAGTCTGCCGCCTGACCCTTGAAGCGTGGCAACCGTTTCTTCTAGAGCGGCTTGTAGCTCGATCGTCGATAGCGAATGCAGCAAACTAGAGATGCGCTGAACAGCGGCTTCTCGATCGGTCATCTCGCAGACATGACGCATCAAACTAGACTGCGCGATCGCCATTGACAACTGATCGACTACCCACTGCACGGTTTGAACGTCACTCTCTAAAACGTCGTGAGACTCAAGGTAATGGGAGACGACTAAGCCCCAAAGCCCGTTTTGTGAAACGATCGGCACAACCAGCGAAGACTGTACGCCCATCTCATTCAGGGGATTGAGATGATCGAGTTCTGCGGGGCGATATTGAATCGGTTCAAACCCGGTTTCGTCATTTTGCCAGCGACTTTGCCCGATTTGCCCAGAGGTGACATTGACGATCGATCGAACCTGCGACTCGATCAGCAATTCTTGCGCGTCGGCAGAGATATCTTCGGCTGGAAGCCTTAGACCTAGCAGCGATGGCAAGCGATCACCTCGAATCGATTCGGCAATCACCTGACCGCTTTCATCTGCGTGGAATTGGTAAACGGCAACCCGATCGCTGTCTAAAAACGCCCGAACGTCTGTCACGGTTGCAGTGAGAAGGTCTTTTAAAGGGAGCGATCGCTGAATGCGATGGGTGAGGCGGCGCAATAACTTTTCTTGCTCAAGGCTCATTGCAGGTCTTTACCCAAATTTGAGAAGGGTGTCAATACGAGTCAGACAGAGAGATGATTGTTCCATCTGCCATCTCTGGTAAAGAGTATGGGCAGTGCCGCTTCTAAAATTCACATTCCCTTAAGTGACAAAAGCCTGCCATTTTTTGAACTAATTGAGATCTTGCACCTGATTAAAACCCCTCGTTCGTGGCATTCAACAGCCCTGAACTGAAGTTCGAGCTAATGGTGGAAAGTCCGTCAAAACGGACTGAAGGTCAATTCTAGTCTGCTCTTGAGTCCGTTTCAACGGACTTTTATACTTTCTGACGGGTAAGATTTATGAGGAAAGCGTGACTTATGGGTTCGATCGTCTATCTCAGTTTCTAGGAGGATGATCCCCTCGTCCCTAATCGCGATAGGATTGTGAAACTGTCACGTCTCCTCACCCATTGCTTATGAAGCGCTTTTTGTCTCGCATATTGGCTCTGGTGTTGGTCGTAGCGATCGGGCTAACGGGTTGCTCTTCTGACTCCACGACCGGACTCACTGGAAACTACCGTGAAGACACGTTAGGAGTGATTAGCAGCTTGAGGTCTGCTTTGACACTGCCAGCAGATTCTCCTGATAAGGTTACGGTTCGCACAGAAGCTCGCAAAAGCATTAATGACTTTGCCTCTCGCTACCAGCGTGATCCGGCAATTCTAAAACTAAGCTCATTTACGACCATGCGGACGGCGCTTAACTCGCTGGCAGGTCACTATAGCTCTTATCCTAATCGTCCGGTTCCTGACAAACTGAAGACTCGCCTAGAACAAGAGTTTCAGCAAGTTGAAGTGGCTCTCAAACGGGGAATTTAAAAATCGAATTTTGAGGATTGAGTTCTGAATTTATTCACAAATCAGAACTCATTAAGCTTCTTGCAAAAGTCCGAAGATGCCCTCATCCCCCAACCCCTTCTCCCAAGCTTGGGAGAAGGGGAGCCAGATTTCAAAGTCCCTCTCTTAAGCTTGGGAGAGGGATTTAGGGTGAGGGCAGGGACTTTTGCAAGAGACCTATTCTTTTGACTAAACTGCGCCCACTTCTGTCTTCATCAAGGTTGTCAGCATCGATGCAGGACGCTGAGCATAGTTCCAGGCAAAGGCATGTCGGAATGCGGCATCTTGACAGGCTTGTAGCTGCTCAAACCCGATGATGTCGTGAGTGAGTAGACTTTCATACTCAAACGGCAACCGGACATCGTGCAGTCCAGCGTTGTCGGTGCAGATAGCAATATCGACCCCGGCATCAAAGCAGCGATCGAACACCAATTTCAGTTGGCGAATGTCGTCCAGCGTCCCGGTTTTTAAATACGTGGTCGGACACACTTCTAAACACTGTCCCCGGCGAGCCACCTCTTTCAGCAAGTGGGGCTGAAGGAGCGGAATCTGAATGCCGTGCCCGATTCTCATCAGGTAGGGCAGCAGTTCTGGATAGCAGCCTTCGCTAGTTTCATAGACGTGCCCGGTTGTTTTAATGTCGAGCGATCGAGCATAGGCATACAATTCGACAAACTCATCGAGCCGTTCGGCATAGTGAGCATCACCGCCTGCCACATCGATCGCGCACACATAGTCAGGAGACTGAGCGGCTAAATCGACGATCGCTCGGTTCACCTCATAGGGCAATCGCGAGTGCATACAGAGAATTTGACTGCTGACGATCGGGTACTCTTTAACCTGACTCGCTTGACCGACGATTTGGACAATTTCCGCCATTTGGTCAATGCGCTGAGACTGGCTTAATTGAGAGTCCGTTCTCAAAAATGGCGTGTAGCGCAACTCTAGATATGCGAGATTCTCAAAAATGTATGCCCCCCGCATTAGACGATAGATGAAATAGGGCAACGCCTCAGCCGTCTGAACCCCCTCAACCAGAGTGTGGAGTTCTAAATACTCGTCTAACGTGCTGCGAGGTCGAGTATAAAAGTCTTCAAACTCAGAGTAGTCAGGAAAGCGCGCGGCTAACGCAGACTCACTCCGATGCAAATAACGCCAAAGCACCCTGGGAACCACCGATCCCCCCAGATGGCGATGTAACTCAGCATATAAAGCCACGAGCACCTCTTCTGATCTGATGATGTAGTTCCTCCTATTCTGACGTTTGTAACAAAAGTTGTCTGGCTCCTATTGAACCTAAACGAGAAGAAACCCTAAAGAAGTGGGAATTTTTGCGGGTCAGACAGGGCTTCGTTTGTCCACTTCCTGGTCACTCCATCACCCCTTACAATGGATCTTGCAGATGTCATGCTGCAAAGACTAGAGATGTAGCTCAGACAAGGGGAGAAACACCGCATGGATTTGGTCGCGCTTCAAGGCATATTAGACAATCTCTCGTTTGCTGTCCTGTTCGTCACGATGCTGGTTTATTGGACGGGTGCGGCATTTCCTCAGATTCCCTATCTACCTGCGCTAGGGACGGCAGGAATGGCGATCGCAAATCTCTGCATCGCAACTCTCCTAGGCGCGCGTTGGCTAGAGGCAGGTTATTTCCCGTTGAGTAATCTCTATGAGTCGCTGTTTTTCCTCGTCTGGGGGATCACGACCATCCATTTGTTTGCTGAAAATATGAGCGGCAGTCGCTTAGTCGGGGTTGTAACCACACCTGTTGCGATGGCAATCACCGCCTTTGCAGCGTTGACCCTACCTGACGGAATGCAAGCGTCTGCGCCATTAGTGCCTGCGCTCAAATCTAATTGGTTAATGATGCACGTCAGCGTCATGATGTTGAGCTATGCCACGCTGATGGTCGGGGCGCTGTTGGCAATCGCTTTCCTAGTCGTGACTCGCGGTCAGAATGTTGAACTGCGCGGTAGCTCAGTCGGGACAGGTGCCTACCGCGATAAAGCATATCGATTAACTCGATCGAGTGAATCAGAAGTGCCTTTGACGACCGTTGCCATGCAAAGCGGCGGGACTGCCGTGCTTTCTGCCCCGACCCAGGCAATCCCGCTGTCTCCTCAACGCCTAAATTTGGCTGACACACTTGATAACATCAGCTATCGGGTGATTGGGTTAGGGTTTCCGCTCTTAACGATCGGAATTATCGCTGGGGCAGTTTGGGCAAATGAAGCCTGGGGTTCTTATTGGAGTTGGGACCCGAAGGAAACGTGGGCAATGATTACCTGGCTTGTGTTTGCGGCTTATCTCCACTCTCGGATCACCAAAGGGTGGCAGGGTCGTCGTCCTGCAATTCTCGCGGCGACGGGCTTTGTCGTCGTTTGGGTCTGCTATCTTGGCGTTAACCTCTTGGGCAAAGGGCTTCACAGCTACGGCTGGTTCCTTTAGTCACTCTCAAACCTTTACGATAAAACCAATATGGATAACGGCTATAGCCCTTTAAGAGATGACGAAGTGCTGTTCGTCGATCGCGGTCGAGTTCTGATGTCAAATCCGACGTTTAAGGTCAGCGAGTTTCTGGAGGCTCTAGCTGAAACGATCAACGAGCAAGAAGATAACTGGTCAGAAGAAAATGAAGACTGGTTTGGCGATGGTTTAGCGTGTGAGGCGCTGCGATTTGGCACAGGCGGCTGGCAGCGCGGCAAAGTCAGAATTCGCCTAGAATTTGTGCCGGACAAAGAGCTTGGACGGTTGCCAGAGCGATCGACCGCACCGGGGCGACTTCGCACCAAGCCCATCGAAAACATCTACGAAGATTTAGACGAAGGCACCTATTAAAGCCATCCATGAGCCGTAATGCTTGGACACCGCTCCACGATCGACTGCATCGCACACTCAAAGAGCGCAGCTTATTAGCGCAGGGCGATCGTGTTCTGGTGGCGGTGTCTGGAGGGCAAGATTCTCTCTGTTTGATTAGACTCATACTCGATTTGCAACCCAAGTGGAATTGGCAGTTAGCGATCGTGCATTGTGACCATCGCTGGCGATCGGACTCTTCCCAAAATGCGGATTTTGTATCGGCGCTAGCTAAGTCTTGGCAAGTCCCGTTTTATTTAGAGACCGCAAGTCAAATCCCTATAAGCGAAGCTGAGGCGAGACAGTGGCGCTATGAGTGTTTTACAAAGATTGCTCAGACGGATAGATTCACCGCGATCGCAGCGGGTCACACGGCTAGCGATCGGGCTGAAACTCTTCTCTACAATCTGATGCGAGGCAGTGGAGCCGACGGACTTCAGGCACTTTCCTGGAATCGATTGCTCACTCCAACCCTCAGTCTTGTCCGACCCCTTCTAGACGTAACTCGCGCTGAAACCGCTCAATTCTGTCAAGACTCAGATCTTCAGATCTGGGAAGATACCACCAATCAAGATTTAACTTACGCTCGAAATCGTATCCGTCGAGAACTCATTCCTTATTTGCAAGCTCACTTCAATCCGCAAGTTGAACAGAACCTTGCTCAAACTGCCGAACTCCTCGTCGCAGAAGTTGAATATCTCGAAGCGATCGCCTCTGAACTGAGAGAAAAAGCAATGAGTGTTAATCGCTTAGCATTAAACCGATCGCTGCTCCGCTCCGCTCCTCTAGCACTTCGGCGGCGCGTCGTTCGCCAATTCCTGCAAAAAGCTCTGACGTTCAGCCCCAACTTTGACCATATTGAGAAGATGACCGCTTTGATTACCGCCCCCAATCGATCGCGCACTGATCCATTTCCGGGCGGGGCGATCGCTGAAGTTCGAGGCGACTGGATTGTAATCAAAACTCAGTTAATGGCTTCTGTATAATTTTAAGGATATGCCGACAGTTTTAAGAATTGGTGCCTATCGTTTATATTTCTACAGTCACGAGCCGAATGAGCCACCGCATATTCATGTCGATCGCGATGACTCATCCGCTAAATTTTGGTTAGAATCCGTCAGCTTAACGAACAATATTGGTTTTAGCGCCAAAGAACTTCGGAAACTGCAAACGATCGTAGAAGAAAATCAGCAAACACTACTGGAGGCTTGGAATGGGTATTTTGGCGATTCGAGCAGATGAAAGAGTTAAAAACGTTCAATTTACAGAAGAAACTATCGGTGTTGACTTGATGGACGGTCGAACAATTACCGTGCCGCTCGTGTGGTATCCCAGACTGCTAAAGGCAACTCCTAGCCAACGGGCAAACTGGAGAGTTGCAGGTGGTGGTTATGGTATCTACTGGGAAGAAATCGACGAAGACCTCAGCACAGCAGGAATGCTTCGTGGCGCACCTGCTCCTAACTTCAACGTCTCATGACCTTAACTCGTCTTCAGTTCTTCCACTTTCTGCCGAATCAATTTTGCAACTTCTTCGATTTCAGCTTGTGATTTAGGCATGGCGTAGGTTTCAGGAGATGCGTCTGCGGTGAAACGATCAACAAAGGCATAAAATGCTTCTTGATCACTAGGATGAGCAACCAGATAAGCTCGAAGATCAGCCTTAGTCATTGCAGCAAAGTTAGGCTTCATCCCAAGAACCTCCAACGACCATTGCGATAGATCTCCAGTTGTATATTATCGCCCGCTAAAACGAAGATATTGCTTGTTCGCCCATCAAGTCGAAGAATGAAGACGGGTGTGAACATATTGGTAACAGATTGGCATAACGTGACGCACATGATGCTTTGAGCGGCAGTCGGTAAAATTGTCTTAATCTCTCTTTAGAAATCGATACTAAATCTTAGTAAACCAATCTTCATCAACTTCAACAGACTCAATCATTGTGATCTTTACGCCAAGACTCAACTCTTTCAAACGCTGTACTAGCTGCTCACCATCTATCAAATCAATGGGAGGTGCGCCATCTCGCGTTGCTTCTTTAATGGCATCTCTAGTGAATGTACCAGTTGTAACAAACAAACCTTTATCAGTGCGTCCTTGCATCGCTCCCCGAAAGTCTCTAATCTGAGCGGATGTAACAGAACCCTGGTAACGCTTGCACTGAAACAAGACGTGAAAGCTCAGGAACCCACTCACACGAGCGATGCCTACACCGTCAATGCCACCGTCCCCAGACTTGCCTGTAACCTGCACTTGTG
>Ga0209511_1000846_pt1 | contig 28549 bp, 24 predicted proteins | sample SSSSmetaG_FD_184141 | JGI IMG/M metagenome (GOLD analysis project Ga0209511, IMG submission 184141) | Glacier valley bacterial and archeal communities from Borup Fiord, Nunavut, Canada, to study Microbial Dark Matter (Phase II) - ​SSSS... | ecosystem: Environmental > Aquatic > Freshwater > Ice >... | reverse complement strand
CATTAATAGATTCTTACAAATGAGAAGATTACCTGTTTATATACTGATTCAGACTTCCGGCGCCATGCACGGCGAACCAATCGAGTCCATTAAAGTCGGACTCGAATCGATGGTTGCAAGCTTACGGCAGGATCCGTTTGCATTGGAATCAGTTCACATCAGCCTGATCACTTTTAACCGCGTTGCCGAGCAGATATTACCGCTTACTGAATTGGAAAGCCTTCAATTACCCGAAATTATTCTTCCTGAATCGGGAGGAACACATTTGGGAGAAGCGCTTAGATTCCTTTGCGAAAGGGTTGATCAGGAAATACAATTAACTACTTCAGAAATAAAAGGAGACTGGATGCCGTTGCTATTTATCATGACCAACGGAAAGCCTTCAGACAATCAGCTGTATATGCAGATGATTCCGGAAGTAAAACGTCGTCACTTTGGAAGTATAATAGCATGTGCTGCTGGTTCTAAAGCTGATACGGCTAAACTAAAAGAACTTACAGACAACGTTGTAAGTCTTGACACAACAGATAGCGCCACTTTCCGTCAGTTTTTCAAATGGGTTTCTGCATCAGTAAGCATGGGAAACCGGTCTATCGGTGCAACTGCTGAAATGCAGTTACCGCCGCCACCACCCGAAGTGCATACAGTAATTTAGGATTTGGGATTTAGGATTTGAGATTTAGGATTTAGAGATTTAGGATTTAGAGATGAAGGAAATCAGTAGGATAAAACTAAAAATTGACTTGGAATGAATTGTAAATTTATAGGATATGACCTAAAATGCCTTGAGGTTGTTCTCAACCCCGGGGAAGAGTTTTTTGCTGAAAGAGGTTCGCTAATCTACCTTGAAAAAGGGATCGAACGAGAGATGAGAGTGCTTCAAAATGGCGTTTGGGGAATGCTTAAAAGGGGCTTTTCAGGCGAAAGTATTATCCTTGTGGTCTATAAAAATACAAGTCGCGATCCTAAAAAAATGGTTGTTGCGGGTAAAGGAGGAATGCTCTCTGTCAATCTGACAGAAATGGAGGGCGGAATACTTTGCAGAAAAGGATATTACGTTGCTTCCAGTCAGCAAGTGAATGTGGACTTTAAAATGTCGTTAGGAAGTCTTTTCAGCGGATTGGGATTAGTTTTGCAAAAAATCACCGGAAACGGTACTGTTTTTCTCGATTCAATTGGTTCTCCTACAAGAATTGATTTGCAACCTGGACAGATAATTCAGGTTGATGATGGAAGTTTAATTTGCACCAGCCTTAGCCTCGAAGGAAAAATTCAATCCTCCATGTCGGCTTCAAACCTGTTCTCCGGCGAAGGATTTTCGCTTGTCGAGATTACAGGTCCCGGAATCGTTTATATCAATTCCGTCAATTTGCGCACACCCTGAAATGATCAGTGATCACCAGGTATAAAATTTGTATTTCAATTAAAGCTTTATTATTCAATAATTTAACTTACACAAAATGAGATTATTACTTTATATCTTCGTGAATGTTCTGATCGTAGGACTATTCCTGTACTCCAAACTTACGCCGTATAAGGACCGGCTCACCGGCAATTACCTGAAGACATTTAATTTTTTCGACAAGATATTTAATCCGATCCTTGCTATCTTCCGGCCTATGGCGCGACCCGCGCAGGTTGGAAATGGTATTGCTGTTGATATGTCGCAGATTATTCTGCTGGTCATACTACTGGTTTTAATTAAATTCTTATAATGAGACGGTTACCTGTCTATTTTCTGATCGATGTTTCAGAATCGATGGTTGGTGAACCCATCCAAATGGTGCAGGATGGAATCTCATCAATCATTAAAGATCTCCGGACGGATCCGTATGCGTTGGAAACTGTTTGGGTATCGATCATCGCTTTTGCGGGGAAATCACAAAAGATCACACCGTTAATCGAATTGTACAGTTTCTATCCACCCCAGTTGCCGATTGGCGGTGGAACCTCTATGGGAAATGCACTGGATTTTTTGATGAACGATATGGACAACTCCCTCCAAAAAACAACATTAGAGCAAAAGGGTGACTGGAAACCCATTATATTCCTGTTCACTGATGGAAATCCGACGGATAATGTTGATTTAGCTTTTAACCGATGGAATCAGAAATATAGGGCTAAAACAAACCTTGTGGCAATTTCATTGGGCGAAAATGCAGATGCAAATAGCCTGGTTCGAATTACTGAAAATGTTCTTCAGTTGAAAAACACAGATTCAGAATCATTTAAGAAATTCTTTAAATGGGTGACAGCTTCCATAAAAGCATCAAGTACCAGTATATCAAACACAAAGAGGGACGGATTATTATTAGCACCCATCAGTAATGGCTATTTGGCCCGGATTGATCTGACTAAAAAAATCGCTCCTAAAACAGATGATAATTTTGCTGTTTTGTTGGCAAAATGTCAAAAGACCCAACGACATTACCTGATCAAATATCAGAAAAGATTGTCTCCTTCAGAATTCAAAGATTTGGATATAAACACGCTGGATTACAAATTAGTGGGCGCTTATCCGATTGACAGCAGTTATTTTGACCTGACTGAAGGTGAACCAGCGCATGTAATGATCAATACCGCAGATTTAACAGGTTTCCCTATTTGCCCCTGCTGTGGAAATCAATTTGGTTTCAGTTATTGTTCCTGCGGAAAAATCATGTGCACAGGTGATGAAGAAGTTGCAAAATGCCCCTGGTGCGGCGGAGAAGCACGCTTTCAAACAGGAGATGGTAATTTTAATGTAACAAGAACACAGGGATAGTAAGAATTTTACTAATTTATTCTAAGAATGGATATTACAAAGTATTTATCAAATATAGATCTACCGGCAACAGACGAAGTTCAGATAAAAGCATTTCTTACATCAAAGGAGAATGAAATGAATGAAAACATTCTAAAACTTTGGGATGAATTCATTTTAACTGAAAATGCGAATGACGGTAATGCGAATGCCGGGAATACGAATACGGGGAATACGAATACGGGGAATACGAATGCGGGTGTAGAGACGCACGGCCGTGCGTCTCTACAAAAACCTGCGTCTCTACAGAACCCTGCATCTCTACCCGAATCACAACCAGAACCTGCTGACATCGCCCAAAATACAGTACCTGCAATACAAGAGGCACCATTATTGTCTGACGATGAGAATGACGCAACAACGGAAATAAAACCATCTGAAACACAAAATATGACAGTCGACACAAACTTGCCACCCGATAATTCGCCGAAAGAGGATTTAAAGGAAAAAGCTCAAAATGAAGAACTGGCATTGCTGATCAAGAATAAGTTCATCACGTTGCCAAACGGAAAAGTAGGACAACCCTACAATTTTGTGTTTAGTACCGAAAAGATTGGGCTTACTGAAATCGAGGATTTTTGGTTTGCCAATCTTGAACTAATTGGACTTTCGTTCGATCCTGAGACAGACACTATTACAGGAACACCGAAAGTGGCCGGAGAACAATCGATCCAGCTGTATCTAAAACGGAAGGGGTGGACTGAAGGGAAACCAGTTTTCGAGCGGAAACTCACCCTAACAGTAAATCCTGATCCTCGCTCTCTTTGGCAGGACAAACCTTCAGACAAAAACGATCCATACTGGAAACCTGAATTTGCTTCCCAGTTTCTTAAAGTAGAATCCACTGCAATGCTGCTAAAGACTGAAAGGAAAGATGTCGTAGCTGCCAGTCAGAGGGGACGTTCGCACGCTCATGAAGGAATTTTCAGGGACGATGATTTCGGAATGGATTACGATAAAAAAACAAACTGGTACATTATCACAGTTGCCGATGGTGCAGGTTCCTGCAAAGCATCAAGAAAAGGTTCGCAGATTGCCTGCCAGACAGTTGTGAATGTTTGTAAATCGCAACTCGAAATACAGCACAAAGATTTTGAATATCTTATAAGGGAATTAAGTAAGGACAGATCGGATGCCAATCGTAAAAAAATGGGTGATGCGCTTTACGGAATAGTAGGAACAGCGGTCTTTAAAGCTTATAAAAATATCGAAGAAGAGGCCACTAAATCCGGAAGGCCTGTAAAAGATTTTTCGACAACATTGATTGTCTCCATTTGTAAAAAATTTAAATTTGGCTGGTTCGTAGGTGCCTTTTGGGTAGGCGATGGTGGAATAGGTATCTATAATAAAGAAACAAAGTTCTTAAAAGTGCTCGGAGAATCGGATGGCGGTGAGTTTGCCGGGCAAACCCGTTTTCTTACAATGCCCGAAATCACGCAACCTGCAGAGCTTTATCGCCGGTTGAGATTCGATATTGTGGATGAATTCACCGCTTTAATCTTAATGACGGATGGCATTACCGATCCAAAATTCGAAACCGATGCCAATCTGCTAAAATTTGAAAAGTGGGATGAATTATGGGGAGACCTTTCGAAAGAAGTTGAATTCAAAGATAATAACGAGAAATCAGCCGAACAACTGCTGAAATGGTTAGACTTCTGGTCGCCAGGAAATCACGACGACCGAACGATTGCAATTCTATTCTGATTATGGCCAAAACAATTAAAATCAACGCAACCGATGGTGCTCCCATCGAATTTGTGGACGAAATGATCGGCTCCGGCGGAATGAAGGATGTCTATTTCAGTCCTGACAAGAGTTATGTCGTAGCTTTTTTCCGCGACAAACAGGATTTTAATGCCAAAGACCGTCTCCAGAATATTACGGGAGTTTACCGCGATCGTATTTTCAATCAGCAAGGTGGCGACTACTGGCAGGATCTCTATTGCTGGCCAACGAAAATTGTCGAGTACAATGGTAAGCTGGGAATCGTCTGCCCCACTTACCAAAAGCATTTCTTTTTTTCGAAAGGATCAGTCAACAACGATTTTTTAGGGATCAAAGGAAAAGAGAAGGAGGGAAAATGGTTTGCTTCGGCTAAGAACCAAAACAAATTTCTGGCTACTGAAGAGAAAGGTGACTGGTTTAAATATTTTCAGATCTGTATCCGCATCAGCCGGGCAGTGAAGCGGTTGCATGCAGCTGGACTTGCCCATTCCGATCTTTCGTATAAAAATGTATTGGTCGATCCGGCAACAGGCAGGGCTGCAATTATTGATATTGATGGCCTTGTTGTTCCCGGAAAATATCCACCCGATGTGTTGGGAACTCCCGACTTTATAGCCCCAGAAGTAATCGAAACACAGCACCTTAAGATTACCGATCCAGCCCGAAAGGTTCCAAGTATTGCAACCGACCGTCACGCACTTGCCGTGATGATTTATATGTACCTCCTTTACCGTCATCCGCTAAGGGGTGGAAAGGTAAACGACCTCGACTGTGCCAAGGATGAAGAGTATTCAATGGGCTCCAAAGCACTGTTCATTGAGCATCCGACCGATAAAAGCAATCAGGTAAAGGTCAACCAACTGAATCCAAGTCAGCTGCCACAAGGTGATCCAAATAAAACTCCATATACAGTTTGCGGACCCTACCTCAAAACACTGTTTGACAAAGCCTTTATCGAAGGACTTCACAATCCGGCGGCCAGGCCAACCGCCAATGAATGGGAAGATGCGCTTTTGAAAACGGTAGATTTGATGCAACCGTGTCAAAATCAAGGATGCTGGCATAAATGGTTTATCTTCGATAATACGAAACAACCCAAATGTCCGTTCTGCGGAACGGTTTACAAAGGTCAGTTGCCGGTGCTCAACCTTTATTCATCCCGTCGTGCCGGAACTTTTACACCCGATAACTACCGGCTTATGGTGTACAACAACCAATATCTCTATCAATGGCATGTGAACAGGAATATCTCTCCCAACGAACGCCTTACAGAAGATCAAAAAAAACCGGTTGGCTATTTTGTTTTCCACAACAACAAATGGCTGTTGATCAATCAACGGCTCAACGATTTGGAAGATAAAAGTGAGGGTAAGGCAATTCCAATCAATCAGGCCGTTGAACTTACAGATGGCAAACAGATTTTACTGTCGAAGGAAGAAGGTGGTAGGTTAATTATCGTTCAGCTGGTTACAGGATAAACAATATCATTAAAACAAACAACTTGATAAAACATATCTCATTCGATCTTTGGCTTACATTGATAAAATCGCATCCCGAATTCAAAGAGCGGCGTGCAAAATTTCTGCGAAAAGAGTTCAATCCATTCGGCTATTCTGCAAAAAAAATCATGGAAATCGTACAATCTGTCGACAAAGTAAGCGACCGGTTGAATGAAATTAACGGCAAAAAAGTTCCAACAGAATGCATGTACCATCGGATCTTGCAAAAACTCGGATATGATCCCGATTCAGTTCCTGATAATGTGTACGCCGAAATCAAAAGAAAAGTCAACGATTTGTTTATAAAATATCCACCTGATTTTCTGAATGTAACAATACAGCAAATGTTGCATTCTCTAAGAAACGAAGGGTATAGCTTGAACATTAGCAGCAACACGGGCTACATCGAAGGAACAACTATTGTTGCTACTCTAAAAAATTTAAACATCTTTGAATATTTTGATTTCTGTATTTTCTCTGACGAAATCGGACTATCGAAACCATCACCAGGTTTTTTCGAAAAAGTTTTTGAGCAAACAAGTTTGGAAAAGTGGGAAGTACTCCATGTTGGTGATAATATTAAAGCCGATTATGAAGGATCGCTGAATTACGGATTTAAAGCATTACATATTAACAATCAACAATATACAATTAATGATATTAAAAGACACTTACAAGCGAACGATTGAGAAGTTTAGTGCCTTCCAGGTATCTGATCCTAAAATTTTTGATTTTCCGGCTGAAAAATATTCGAAATTCAAATTCGGCTCGACCAATATTGCCCGCGAATTTGGCTATACGCTTGCCGATCGTTTTATCAATCAATTGTTCAAATTCAGTTACAGCGGAAAACCCATAGTTGTATTGCCAAGTGCTTATTCTCATATTCCGACGGCCTCCTACTTTATGACAATTTATTTCATCGATAAATTGAATCAGTTTCTTTATGAAAATGGTTTCTCACCCGTCGAAACAGGAAAAATCAGCAGAAGCATTACCTATCGCGAAGATTACGGCGAGATGACCGCTGAAGAACGTTACAACCTTATCAAAGGAGATAAATTCCACGTTGATGAAGCGCTCCTCAAAAACAAAATTCTGATCTTTCTGGATGATATTAAGATTACCGGGACACACGAGCGGATCATTGTCAAGATGTTAGATGATTTTGGAATCCAGAATCATTGCTATATGCTATATTTCGCCGAATTGACAGATCCGGCAATATGCCCAAAAACGGAGAACTATCTGAACCACTTCTTTGTTAAGCATATTTCGGATCTTAATTCCATTATTAATAATGATGATTTTAAATTCAATACCCGGATAGTTAAATACATTCTCAACAGCAATCATGAAGCATGTTGTTTGTTTCTTCAAAAACAAAGCAATGCATTCATCAATGAATTATTTTATAAGGCATTAGGAAACGAGTACTATAAATTTCCAGAATACGCGGCCAATCTGCAGGCAATTGAGGCGTTGGTAACAGAATAAATATGACTTATCAAATTATTTTATGTCTCATTTATTAAGAATAATTTAATATGCACATTATCAAAGTTATAAAAAATATTACTACTCTTGTTTCAAATGAAAAGAGAAGGTAAAGTATTACTCAAAATTATTTTTTTGCTGGCAGTTCTCTTCTGTCCTGTAATAAATGTGTATTCCAATAATAATATACAGGCAACCATCATAAAGCAACCTGTTGCGTATAACTGTGGGGAGACCAATTCATTTACGGATGTTGATTTTTTTGATGACGAACAAATCAATCCATCATTAGACTTTTTTCCTGAATCTGATTATATTTATCAAATTCGTATTCTGCAGAACTGCATTTTAATTTCAAGGCACCCCACCCCGATTTGGCAACCGCCTAAAATTTTCTGAATTAACGTTTAATTAGTTCGTAATTCATGCATGAGCCTAATATTCAGAATTGAGTATCTTTAGACTCGTTTTTTAGCATTTTAAATCACAAGTATAAAATAGATGGAACACAAAAAACATTACACGGGACTCAGTAACGAGCAAGTAATTGAAAGCCGGAAAAAATATGGGAATAACCTGCTTACTCCGCCTAAACGTGAGTCTTTATGGAAACTTTTCCTCGAAAAATTTGAAGATCCGATTATCCGGATCCTTTTAATCGCAGCTTTCCTCTCGTTGGGTATTGCGTTTGTCCACAACGAATTTGCCGAAACGATAGGTATTTTTTGCGCGATCTTCCTGGCAACCGGTGTCGCTTTCTGGTTTGAGATGGATGCCAATAAAAAGTTTGACATTCTCAATCAGGTCAATGACGACACGCTGATTAAAGTCGTTCGGAACGGAAATGTAAGCGAAATACCGAAGAAAGATATTGTTGTTGGAGATATCGTTTTATTGGGAACCGGTGAAGAAGTTCCTGCAGATGGTGAACTATTGGAAGCAATATCATTACAAATTGACGAATCGTGCCTTACAGGAGAACCTATCATCGATAAAACGACCAATCCTGCGGAATTCGACAAAGAGTCGACCTACGCTTCGAATTGGGCCATGCGTGGCACGAAAGTAATGGATGGCCATGCTGTAATGGAGATTAAATTTGTAGGAGATGCCACTGAATATGGCAAAGTAGCTGAGAAATCCACCGAAATGTCTGGTGAAGAAACGCCACTGAATAAGCAACTCGATGGGTTGGCAAAATTCATCGGGGTTGTAGGTTTCGGATTAGCCGTACTGACTTTCAGCGCGTTGTTTATAAAAGATCTTTTCCTCGGAACCACTCCTTTTACACTGACTCAATTAGGCTCTGTCGGCATCGTAATTATTGCCGCTATGGTTGCACTCGCAAAAGTTTGGATGCCTATCATTTACGACGGATACGAATTAGTAGGTATTAAAAAAGAACTTCCCAAAAGTGTCGATGAAGGTGGATGGTTTAAATGGTTCGGTTTTGGTTTCGTTACTTTTATCATCCTTATGTTGTTAGGTTACGCATTTGGCATTGATCCATTGAATAATACATCGTGGGTAAGTATCGAGGTTGCAGGGAGAATTCTGCAGTACTTTATGGTAGCAGTAACCTTGATTGTTGTTGCGGTTCCGGAAGGATTACCAATGAGCGTCACGCTAAGTCTGGCATTAAGTATGCGTAAAATGTTGCAGGCGAATAACCTGGTAAGGAAAATGCATGCCTGTGAAACAATTGGTGCGACAACCGTAATTTGTACCGATAAAACAGGAACCTTAACTCAAAACCGGATGCAGGTAGCAAATACCAATTTTTTCGGTTTGAAAGATCAGTTGATGGACGAAAATGAATTGAGTAATCTAATCAAGGAAGGTATTGCTGTTAATTCAACTGCCTATCTTGATTTCTCGGATAATATCACCATTAAAACCTTGGGGAATCCAACTGAAGCTGCTTTGCTATTGTGGCTAAACGCAAGCAAAATCAATTATTTGGAATTACGCGAAGATGCAGTAATAAGTGAGCAACTTACCTTTTCGACCGAACGGAAATTCATGGCCACGATCGTTAATTCGCCATTGCTCAACAAAAAAGTACTTTACGTAAAAGGTGCGCCGGAAATCGTTCTTTCAAAGTGCAGTGATGTTCTTTATGAAGGAGAGCATAAACCTGTTGTTGCTGTCAAAGCATCCATTGAAGAACTACTGCTTCAATACCAGAATCAGGCGATGCGTACGTTAGGTTTTGCATACGAAATCATTGATGATGAAAAGGCACGGTTCGTGGACGGACATCTTGCAAATTCCAATTTAACTTATCTTGGTGTTGTAGCCATTTCGGATCCGGTTCGTGAAGATGTGCCTGAAGCCGTTCAAAAATGTCTGAATGCCGGCATCGATGTGAAAATTGTAACAGGTGACACCCCCGGAACGGCAAGAGAGATTGGTCGTCAAATCGGAATCTGGAACGACAGTGATCAATTGCACAACATCATTACAGGAACTGAATTTGAAGCTTTGAGTGATGAAGTTGCTTTAAACCGGGTTCAACACCTGAAAATTATGTGCCGTGCAAGACCTACTGATAAACAACGACTGGTCCAATTGCTCCAGAAGGCCGGTTCCGTAGTTGCTGTTACAGGCGACGGAACCAATGATGCACCTGCATTGAACTTTGCTCATGTCGGTTTATCGATGGGATCAGGAACTTCAGTTGCTAAAGAGGCCAGCGACATCACATTACTCGACGACTCCTTTAACAGTATTGCAACTGCTGTTATGTGGGGACGATCATTGTATCTGAATATTCAGCGGTTTATACTCTTCCAGCTGACCATTAATGTCGCGGCGTTGGTTATTGTTTTACTCGGTTCCATATTTGGTCATGAACTTCCATTGACTGTCACACAGATGCTTTGGGTGAATCTGATCATGGATACATTTGCTGCAGGAGCGCTCGCCTCTCTTCCTCCGAACGAAAAGGTGATGAAAAATAAACCTCGCAAGTCGACCGATTTTATTATCACGCCAGCAATGAGATCCACTATTTTATTCGTTGGATTTTCATTTGTTGCATTGTTGATGGGCCTTTTATACTATTTTACGGATGAAACAGGGGAAATAAGCAGATATGATTTATCTCGTTTCTTTACATTTTTTGTTTTACTGCAATTTTGGAATCTGTTTAATGCCAAGGCTTTTGCTACCGGAAAATCTGCTTTTAGCAATATGGGACATAGCATCGGATTTGAAATCGTTGCAGCTATAATTCTTGTAGGACAAATATTGATTACTGAATTTGGCGGTGAAGTTTTCCGCACAGTTCCACTCTCTTTAAAAGATTGGGGTATTATTATTGGTGCTACTTCATTGGTACTTTGGATTGGCGAAGCAAGAAGACTAATTCATCGGATTTAAATTTTCTTCAAAATATCATAGCAAAAGCAGGGGAATATTTCCCCTGTTCTTGTTATATCATGTGTGTGTTTAACAAGTACATATATTCCAGTATTTCCATAACTTTGAAAATTGCCAATCGCATTTGAAGTTGAACATGAGACGTAAAAAGTTATTAGTTCCTGCTATCATAACATTCGTTGTTATCTTCACTGCCTTGATGGTTTATTATATTGCCATTAATCGCGCTGAATCGCTATTGCAGCAACTTGTAAAAGCACAATCGAAAGGTGAGTTAATTTTTAACGTTGATAAGGTTGAGCTCGATATCATTCATTTGAGATTTAATTTTAAGCATCCCGAACTTCGGACCAGAGACACCATCACTACCGTAACGGGTTACCATATAAAGGCTAATAGTGTATCTTTCAAGGCAAAATCGTTCATCCCATTCCTTATGGGCAAGCATATCGTTGTCGATTCAGTCATTGTCCTAAATCCGGAAATCGATGTGTTTAAATACATGGCGGAGATCAGGAAAAAAGTTTCGCTTCCGGAAGAGATGAGCAAAGTTTACCAGTCGCTCGAAATCGTTTTAGACGTACTAAAACTGAACTATTTACATATTAATTCAGCAAGGTTTAAAATATTCGATTACATAAATCCTGCCAATAAACCGGTTGAGGTCTCACGTCTTAACTTGACGGTTAATAAAGTAACCTCCGAAAATGGACCGGGAGATAACCGGTTTTTGTTCGCAGACCGTATTTTACTCGAAGTATTCAATCAGGATATCGTGTTCTCTGATGGATTTCACGGTATAAGGTTTAAACGGCTAAGTCTTAATACACTAAGCCAGACCATTAAATTGGATAGCTGTTTCATTTACGGGAACCAATCGAATTCATCAGCTGGCGAGTATCGCAGCTTCGTTGATACGGTGCGGATTTCGAAACTGGATCTTAATCAATTGGCTAAAAACGATATCCTTAAAATGGATTCAGCATTGTGTATTAATCCCGAAGTCACTTTTCTTATACCATTAAAAGAGAAAAGAAAAAGGAAGAACGCATTTAGTGAGGATCTTATTAATAAAGACTCCCTCGATTTTTTAGTAAAAAAAATGTTGGGGAATCTTGATATTGGTTACTTGACAATCAAAAATGCCAGGGTGAAAATTGTCACAAAAAGAGGGACTGAATCGAAAGTCTACAATACCTCTAACAGCAATTTCAGCATTGAAAAGGTTTTTGTTAACAGTGATCCTAAAGTGCCGATTCAGGTTGGTCGTTTTAATCTTGATGTGCGCAACTATGAAGGCTATAGTCCTGACAGCTTATATGTTGTCAGGTTTGACAATATTCAGATTCTGAATAAAAAGATTTCACTTTTAAATTTTAGGATCGGACCAACTGCGTCTAATCACGAACTTCTCAGCAAGGAGGTTCGGATGGAAGCATTTGAATTCGACAACATAAACTGGGCGATTCTTCTGTATGAAAGTAGAATAGTAGCTGGCAATGTGATATTGGTAAGACCGCAATTGTATTTTAAAATTCCCGGAACGAAAAAAAACACGACAGTAGATGTAGATGAAAAGAACCCCTTCAGGACGCTTGAAGAAATCAGAAAAAAGGTTCAAATTGATGACATATTAATTAAAGATGGATTAATAAGCATTGAAGATTTAAAAGGAATGAATTTTTCCATCAATCAATTAAATGCCCGATTAAATGTAAACCAATTACTTAAGTCGACAAATGCATTCGCATTGATAGATGCACTCGATACCCTGACTTTTCGAAATGGAGAATACAAAAATCGGTCAGTGCAACTTTCAATAAACGAAGGAAGTTTTTCGAAGGCGAGCAATTCACTGAGATTAAATCAGATCATCGGGAAAAATATTGATCAAAGTGTACTGGCAAAAATGAATAATGTAAATCTGAAAGGAATTAGAATGAATTCTGCTGAGAATTTTTCGGTTGATAGATTTACATGGGCAAAGGCAGACTTAACAATGAATATTGAAAAGAATAAAAATGAGAACGCTTTTATAAATAAACCTAAATCTGATTTTAAAATTACAATCGGACATCTTTCAGGTGGTCCAACTTTGTTGAGTTTTCGAGGATCGAACATCGAAGCATCAACAATGGTTAATCATATTTCAACGGGTGAAATAGTATTTGAGGATGATAACAAACCTAAAATTGAAGGTCTGACGATCGATGGACAGTCATTTACGTTAAACAAGAATCAACTAAAGGGAAGTATTTCAGACTTCAATATTTACAATCACAAAATATCGACACTAAGTAACGTGATAATCAGATTACCCGTAAATAAAGAATTAGTAAACATAGTTGTTCCAAACCTGGTTTTTTCGGCCGATCTTTTTGAAAGCATCAATGGAAAAATCACCGCATATTTTATCGAACTTCAAAAACCAGTATTCTCTTTTGAACCTTTGCCAACCGCAATAAAAAATGCGACAAAAGAAAAGAAAGATGCATTTCCATTTATGAATATCGGCAGATTAACGATTGACCAACCTGAACTGTCGAATTTGCCCCCCAATTTGCCCACAGGGATGAAAATAAATCCGGGAAAGTCGAATTGGAACCTCCTGGGATTGCATTCTGATAGTGTAATGATGAATGCTGATAGTATCCGCATTTCTTTCATTCAGCCCCACTTCCAGAACGATAAAATAAGCATGGTTTCCACAGGTAAAGAAGCCATCTCACTTACCGGGTCCAATTTCACCTTTAATCATGGTGATCAGGCCAGTAAAAGTAATTGGTCAGTTAAAATAAATAAGTTGAAGTCATCCGGACTACTTTTCAATACATTTCAAAATGAAGCTGTTAATCAAACATTTTCGATTAAAAATTTAAATTTCGAAAATTTTTTCTTAAATAATAGATATATTTCTGATCTCAATGAGCTGATCAAAAACAATGACCATTTCCAGGTATCAAACGGTAATATTGCCATTGAAAATAGCAAAACCAGATTAGAAACTTTTAATTTAACGCTCGACAAATCGACCAACAGCATGGTAATAGATAGTGTATCTTTTCGTCCTTTGGTTGACAAAGATGCATTTATGAATGCCAGACAGAATCGAATTGATTATATGCAACTAAAAACTGGTTTGATTAAAGTAAAAGACTTTGATTTTAATTTATTCTTTAGCGATTCAATTTTTCATTCCAAAAAATTGACAATCAATGATCTGTATTTCTATGATTTTAAAGATAAGCGATTGCCATTTCTTCACGGAATCGAAAAGCCACTGCTTTCTGATTTGATTAAAAAGATCAGCCCTAAAGTTTTATTGGATTCTTTGCTTCTGAAAAATGCCAACATTGAATATGAAGAATTTAATGATAAAACGAACCAGTCTGGCAAAGTGAAATTAAGTAAAATACGTGGAATGATTGCTGGTATCAAAACCTATAATTTTTTACCTGCTGACAGTATAAAATTTAATTTATACGCGAGGTTTATGGAAGCCACTGATTTAAAGGCAAGTTATGCACAATCATATACCGATAGCCTTTCTGGTTTTCAGCTTAAAGTGATTGCAAGCCCATTTTATCTCAGGTCTCTTAACCCAATGTTAAAACCTTTTGCTTCAGCCCTGGTGAGGAGTGGACACATGGATACTTTAAGAATGAGTGTTGTAGGTCAAAAACATATGGCTTATGGAATTATGAAAGTATATTACAGCAATTTTAAAATTAAATTTCTTAACAAAGGTGTCGAAGAACATCCGACCTTGAAATCTTGGTTTATTTCGTTCTTTGCAAACGGGATAGTGAACAATAAAAACGTCGAAGGATCAGGAGAAGTGTATGCTGAAAGGGATCCGGAAAAGGGTTTTGTCAACTACTGGGTAAAAATATTTATTGGTGGTCTTTTTACAAATTCAGGTGTAAGAACAGATAGTAAACAGGAAAAGAAGTACTATCAATCCATCAAAAAATATAATATTCCACCTATTCAGGATATTCCAGTTGACTATTGAAAATGACAAAATCAAATTGAAGTTAAAGTATGTTAATCAAGTGAAACTATTAGGGGCATTTTAACGTCTAATCAATACTTTTGCATGAAACTGGTACATAAATTGTAGAGTTTAAAGGGTATAATTTTAAAAAAATGAGTTATGGACAACGTTAAAAAAATTGCATCATCACTGGCAATTGCTTTTGCAGGAGCCATCGTAGCTATATTTTTATATTCGAAAATTATTAACCAATCAGGTGAGGGATCGGTGCAGGGAACTTCACCAATGCAATTAACAAGTTATGTAGCGCCCGCAAGTCCTCAGGCACAATTACCTGACCTTACGCTGGCAGCCGAAAAGAGTGTTCATGCAGTAGTTCACATCACGACCAAAGTGAAAGCTCAATCTTATGGTGGAAGCGACAATCCGCTATATGATTTTTTCTTCGGGCCAAGAGGTAACATTCCACAGCCAAGAGGTTACAATCAGGAACCCGAGTACAACATGGGTGCTGGTTCCGGAGTCATCATCGGTTCCGAAGGTTATATTGTTACTAACAACCATGTAATCGAAGATACTGATAATATTGAGGTAGTTCTGAACGACAGCCGAAAATTTACGGCGAAGGTCATTGGACGTGATCCAAACACTGACATCGCGTTGGTTAAGATTGAAGCGAAGGATCTTCCATATCTTACTTGGGGTAATTCGGAATCACTCAAATTGGGTGAATGGGTATTGGCCGTCGGAAATCCTTTCAATCTTACATCCACAGTTACTGCCGGTATTGTAAGTGCCAAATCACGCAGCATCGGGATTATGAGCGGCCAAATGCCTCTCGAATCCTTTATTCAGACCGATGCAGCGGTAAATCCCGGAAACAGTGGTGGTGCACTCGTAAATGCAAGTGGTGAACTTGTAGGTATCAATGCAGCTATCGCCTCAAGAACAGGATCGTACTCAGGGTATTCATTTGCAGTACCGTCATCTATTGCGCATAAAGTGGTCGATGACCTGAAGCAATTTGGTGGTGTTCAACGTGCACTGTTAGGTGTTGAAATGAAACCTGTCGATGACGACCTCGCCAAAGAGAAAAATCTTGGCAAAATAGAAGGTGTTTATGTTGTCAGAATAACCGATGAGGGTGCTGCACGTCAGGCCGGTATAAAAGCAGGTGATGTGATTACAGCCGTCAATGGAAATCAGGTTAATGCGCCTCAGCAATTACAGGAGCAAATTGGTAAATACCGGCCTGGAGATAAAGTTGCCATTACGGTTAAAAGAAATGGCGATTTAAAACAGTACGATGTTGTATTGCGAAATACAAAAGGTGATACTTCTATCGTCAAGGAATCGTTTTCAGTTCTGGGAGCAGAATTTGCACCAATAACAGAAAAGGACAAGGAACGACTTAAAATTGATAAAGGAATTCAAGTGAAAAATCTCAGCAATGGCAAATTAAAAGAAGCCGGCGTAAAATTAGGATTTATCATCACTGATATAAACAAAAGCTCAGTTTCAAGTGTTGAAGATGTAAAGAGAGTACTTTCACAATCCAGCAATAAAAAGCCAATATTGGTAGAAGGGGTTTATCCCGGGGGTGAATGGACATATTATGTTTTCAAACTGGATGAGTAACATTTGGTGAAATAAAAGGTGAATAAAAACGGAAATACCGCCGTTTCGGTATTGTACGAGACCACAAATGTTTGTAACTTTGCAGACTTTTAATCGGAGAGCATGAGACAATTAAAGATTACAAAATCTATTACGAACCGCGAGAGTGCATCGCTTGACAAATATCTTCAGGAAATTGGTAAAGAAGAACTGATTACTGTTGAGGAAGAAGTTGAATTGGCACAACGCATCAAAAAAGGTGATCAGGCAGCGCTTGAAAAACTTACAAGGGCGAACTTACGGTTTGTGGTTTCTGTTGCAAAACAGTATCAAAATCAAGGTCTTAGCTTACCTGACTTAATCAACGAAGGCAACCTTGGGCTTATAAAAGCTGCCGAAAAATTTGATGAAACACGTGGATTTAAATTCATTTCATATGCTGTATGGTGGATTCGTCAATCTATTCTTCAGGCTTTAGCCGAGCAATCCAGAATTGTACGACTGCCGCTGAATCAGGTTGGTTCTTTAAATAAAATCAACAAAGCGTTTTCAAAATTCGAGCAGGAACACGAAAGAAGGCCTTCACCCGAAGAACTCGCAGAACAGCTTGAACTGCCGGCAGATAAAGTAGCAGATACGCTGCGTGTCTCAGGAAGACATGTTTCGGTTGATGCACCGTTTGTTGATGGCGAGGACAATAGTTTGCTTGACGTTTTGATCAATAACGATTCACCAAGTGCTGACAGGGTCCTAATCGACGAGTCACTCTCACGTGAAATCGATCGCTCTTTAACGACATTAACAGAGCGTGAAGCAGATATTATCAGGATGTTTTTCGGAATAGCTTGTCAGGAAATGACCCTTGAAGAGATTGGCGAACGTTTTGGTTTAACCCGTGAACGTGTACGGCAGATTAAAGAAAAAGCAATCAGACGTTTACGTCACACATCAAGGAGCAAACTCCTTAAAACTTATTTGGGATAGTCAGATAATGACATCTTTAATAAATAGGCCCTTTTCTTTTCGGAGAGAAGGGCTTATTTTTTGAAATGAAAATACTCTAAAAATCAATGCTTGGAAACAGCAACTTCAAATACATGAATCCACTTTCAGACTTGAAGATGTTCTTCGCAAAATGAGTGATCTGGTGGTCAGTCATGTGATCCTCTGATGAATTCACGAGAAAATCAGCTTCGACAAGCAATTGAAAATCAATTCCATCAACAGCCGTAAAAGTATGATGTTTACTTATAATGAAGCAAACACGATCGATGGTTTCCGGATTGAAATCCAAAGATGTCAGTATTTCGTGTGCAACCGGCGGACCTTCCGTTTCCTGGTAGTGACTTGTTGATTTGCCATATTTCTTTTCTGCAACGTGAATACCTATGTCATGAAGCAAAGCCGTTAGCTCAAGGTTTTCAAGTGACATTTCATTGAGTGATTCAGCAACTCCAAGTAGTTTGGCATATCCGTAGACTTTGAGCGAGTGCTCAATTCTTTTGGTATCGCCACAATTTCTCTGCATCATGGCCAATGCAACTTTTGCGATCTTATTATCCATTTTGACGTTGTGCCAATAGTTCTTTTAAGCGGTACATTTCATCACGCAAGCGGGCGGCTTCAATAAAATCAAGCTCTTTTGCAGCCTTTTCCATCTCCTTTTTCGTTTTAAGGATCGTTTTTTCCAAAGCCTCCGTGCTCATATATTGTACAACAGGATCGGCGGCGACATCGGTGCGTTCAGGTGGAACATAGGCCCGACCCATGGCCGATTTGTCCTGACGATATTCCAATCCGATGATCTCGCGTGTCGGTTTAATAATTTGGGCTGGCGTTATTCCATTCGCAATGTTGTAATCATTTTGTTTGATCCGACGGTAATTGGCAGCATCGATTGTGCGCTGCATCGAATCGGTAATTTTGTCAGCATACATGATGACAAGACCGTTCAGATTTCTGGCAGCACGACCCGCTGTTTGCGTCAGCGACCGTTCAGAACGAAGGAAACCTTCCTTGTCGGCATCAAGTATCGCAACGAGCGAAACCTCTGGTAAATCAAGCCCTTCGCGCAAAAGGTTAATCCCAACCAGAACATCAAAAACACCTTTTCGCAGATTCTCCATGATCTCAACACGCTCCATCGTATCGACATCGGAATGGATATAACGGCATTTAATGTTCATCCGGTCAAAATATTTCGACAGTTCCTCTGCCATCCTTTTGGTCAGCGTCGTTACGAGCACCCGTTCGTCCTTACTAACCCGTATGTGAATCTCCTCCATCAGATCATCAATCTGATTAATCCGGGACCTGACTTCAATCATAGGATCTAATAAACCGGTCGGCCTGATAATCTGCTCAACAACGACCCCTTCACTTTTTTGCAATTCATAATCAGCGGGAGTTGCACTTACAAAAACAATTTGTTTGGCAACATCTTCAAACTCTTCGAATTTCAACGGCCGGTTGTCGATGGCGGCAGGAAGCCGGAAACCATAATCGACAAGTGTAACTTTTCGTGAGCGGTCGCCACCATACATGGCATGAATCTGCGGCATCGTCACATGACTTTCATCGATCACCATCAGGTAATCTTCCGGAAAATAATCGAGCAAACAGAATGGTCTTGATCCGGGTTCACGTCTATCGAAATACCGCGAATAGTTTTCAATGCCGGGACAATATCCAAGCTCCCGAATCATTTCGAGGTCGTAAGTCACCCGATCTTCGATCCTTTTCGCTTCAACGTATTTCCCTATTTTCTTGAAAAAATCGACATGCTGTACCAGGTCATCCTGTATTTTCCGGATGGCCAGTTGAATGCTTTCCTTTGTTGTCACAAAAATGGTGGCCGGGTAGATGGTACAATTATCTACAGATTCGATCGCGTATCCGCTGTCCGGGCTGAAGATGCAGATCTCTTCCACATCATCTCCATAAAACACAATCCTAATCCCTTCATCGGCATAGGCCGGGAATATATCTACGGTATCTCCCTTCACCCTGAAATTCCCGCGCTGAAACAAAACTTCACTGCGCGAATACATCGAATCGACCAATTTGCGAAGAAACACATTACGGCTGACGACCTCACCCACTTTGACCGAGATCACATTCGCATGAAAATCCTGCGGATTGCCAATTCCATATAAACATGAAACAGAAGAGACGACAACCACATCTCTCCTTCCGGAAAGCAATGCAGAGGTGGTGCTCAACCGAAGCTTTTCGATCTCTTTGTTGATCGATAAATCTTTCTCAATAAAAGTATCGGAAGATGGAATATAGGCCTCAGGCTGGTAATAATCGTAATAAGAGACGAAATACTGAACGGCATTTTCGGGGAAGAATTGCTTCATTTCGCCATACAACTGCGCAGCCAAAGTCTTGTTATGACTTAAAATCAAGGTTGGCCGCTGAACTTTCTCAATGACATTCGCCATTGTGAAAGTCTTCCCCGAACCTGTCACACCAAGTAAGGTTTGGTAAGGAATGCCCGTAACAAGACCATTCACAAGCTGATCAATTGCCTCGGGCTGATCACCCGTTGGCTGATAATCTGATACTATTTTGAAATCCATATTCGCAAAAACTTAACCGAATGACGAAATTAGTAATAATTGTAAAAAGAAGAACGACGTAAGTCAACAATCACCTTTTCTCTTTGTCGCTCCATCTCCCCGTCTCCTCATAATAGCCGCTTGAAGGGTTTACAACCGCTTCAAGGGCTGGATCTCTCCATCTCTCCCTCTCCCAATCACCCTTTCTCCCCCTCGCTCAGTCTCTCCCTCCCAATTCCTGCCCGATCGTGACTTCGTAATAGGGCTTAACATCCACACACATCATCCCTGCGGTTATAGCAGCTTGTAATCCGAGTTCACCATCTTCAAAAACTTCACAATCCGAAGGCTCAACGCCAATCAGTTCTGCGGCTTTTAAAAAGGTATCCGGAAAAGGTTTGTGATTGATTACATCTTCAGCGGCAACCACATGTTCGAAACAATCCCTGACTCCCGCAATCTCAAGCGTTTTCCAGGCAAGGTATTGCGACCCACCTGTTCCGCATGCCATTGGAAGCTTCCCTTTGTTTTCCTTGATAATTTTGATGACAGGCTCAATTGGTTTGGCCTTGTGCATATTTTGTTCGAAACGTTCCTCTTTTAAACGCGTAAATTCGACCTCGTCGAAATCGCCTTTAAATTTATCTCTCAGGTATTCACTGGTTTGTAAAGCGGGTATTCCTGTCACTTCCAGGAAAAGTTCAGTGGTAAATTCGATGCCTTGTTCGGCAGCAGTCTCACGCCAGGCAATGAAATGAACCGGCATCGTATCGCAAATCGTTCCGTCGATATCGAAGATCAATCCCTTCGCTCGCGGATCTTTTGTTAATTCTCTCATCATGAAATTGTACAATATTTAATCCTCAAAAATAAGGATATAAAAGCGGACAACAGTTTTATCAAATTGTTAAGAGGAAATTCGTTATTTTGCATCAGAAAATTAATATCTGAAAAATGACCAGCACTCAGTTGTACCTGGCGACACTCCTGCCTCAGTGGGGAATATTTGCAGGAGTAGTTTTAATTATTGTAGGTTACGTCGATAAAAAAAGTCTTTGGACGCGCCTTGGATGGATTGTACTGATTGCTACCAGTCTTACAGCACTTTATTTTAACCTTTTCGGCGGATTAAGGGCTTTGGCAGAAGCGAATGGATCACCGTCGCAGGCATCGCTCCTTCTCTCAACAGGGTGGCAGACCGCAGCCGGTGGAGTTCTGGCAATTGTGTCGCTTCTGATGTTTCAATTCAAAATAAAGCGGTATGCATTGCTTGCGGTATTGACACTCCTCTATTTTACCCTGACATTCTTTATCTATTTGCAGGTATCGGAAAATAAGGATATAAATATCAAAACCAACACTCCAACGGAGCAGAAAAATTAAATTAATTAATTGCAGATAAGCATTATGGGAAGTGATATAAACGTTTTATGGGACATTCTGAAAATAGTTCTCCCCGCACTCATCGTCTTTCTTACCGCCTATTTCCTTTTCAGGGATATGCTCGAAAACGCGCAGAAAGAACGTGAGTTTGAGTTCAGGATAAAAAGCAGCGGACAGGTAACCCCCGTCCGGTTACAGGCTTACGAACGTCTTGCGCTGGTACTCGAACGCATTTCGCCGCAATCGTTGTTGATGCGCGTATCGCCGCACGAACTCAATACTTCCGAGTATCACCAGCAATTGCTTTCACAGATCCGGCAGGAATTCGAGCATAACTTATCCCAGCAAATTTATGTTTCTGCCATTCTTTGGGAAACCATCCGTGCGGCACGTGAGAATCTGATCGGAATCATTAACCAATCGGCAGAGGAAGTTGGCGGTGACGCTCCTGCCCTTTCGCTCAGCAAAAAGATCATCGAGAACTATATCGAAGAAGAAAACGAGTCAATTGTAATTGCAATGAATGAATTGAAGAAGGAGATTGGGAAGCTGTTTTAGGGGAAATTAAAGATAATACCTTGATGCACAATGAATATGAAAAACGCATTAAAGCTGTTTGAAGATAATAAGGTTCGAACTGTATGGGACGACGAACAGGAAAAATGGTATGTATCAATAGTGGATGTAGTAGGGATTCTTACCGAAAGCCCTAACCCGAATAACTATTGGAAAGTTCTAAAGAACAGACTAAAAAAAGAGGGCAACCAGTCGGTTACAAATTGTAACCAACTGAAAATGCAATCTGCTGATGGAAAGTTTTACAAATCTGAAAGATGTTTTCTGAGGAATAAAAGGCTCACTTATTTCTTTCCCTTATTTTATCCGGATCCTGTCTGGTGTCAAATACATCCGTAATATAAATCGTATTAGTTTGGATCTTATAGATTATTTTGTAGTTGTCTTTTACAATGTACCGATGACCGCCTTCCATTTCTTTTAATATTTCTTCAATCTGTCCTATATGGGAGTGATTCTCTAATTGACTGGCAGCCGCAAGAATATTATCACGTACTTTATAAGCAATTGAAATACTCACATTCTCATTATAATACTTGTAAATATCATGAAGTGAAGCCAATGCAGATTTAGTCCAAAGCACCTTCATCTTTACCAACTTTGAGACAATTTTTCAGCATCCTCCTGCGAATAAACATCGTCATTCTCAATATCTTTATCAGATAACTCTGCCCTGGTAACTAATTCCTGTTTTGTCAGTTTCCTCAAAGCAGGCTTATGCAATGATGTAATAATAAGATCTTCAACTTGTTTTAAAATCTCATCATCATTGAGCGTAATTACCTGTTCAATTATACTCAGTTTTCTATTTTGAATATTTAGCTGGCTCATGACCGATTTTTTTTCAAAGTTATGATTTTTATGAATAATTCAAAATTGCGGGAAAATTACACGAATCGAAGATCAGCGAAGCTAATTGGAACGAATTTACACGAATTAAGCAAAAGCAGACATCATTAAAACCGTTAAGATTTGTAACGGTTTGAAATAAATTGTGCGTAGCCGCTCGCAGTAGTTCGATTGTTGACAATACCCGCAAAGCGATTAAAGCAAATATCGGTAAAAGCATTGTTTCACAAATGAATGCAAAGAGTAAAGAGTTGCCCGAAAACGTTGAAAAGAAATTGCAGTGCCCTCATTAGCTATTGGCAATTCAAAGCGGGTGTAGGATACAAAGTGTGCGAAGTAAAATAACTATAACTGATCAAATGACTTCAATGTCATCCAATCAGTTATAGTATTAAGATTGAGTAATTTATATGTGTAATGCATCCTCCAGCGATTTTCTAAAATCATTCTCAACCGCATTGTTATAAAAAGGAACACCTGTAATCAGATAATTGTCAGTATAAATTTCTATTGTCCTTTCTTCTTGTCGGATTTCTTTTAGGAAGTCTTCTTTCCATCTGTCAAATGATGCTAAATGTCCGCCTTTCGGTTCTATAAAAACTTGATAAACAAATTCCTCATCTTCCTTTTGTTTGCAGAATAAAATAAAATCCGGCTCAAAAGCTCGCCCAAACTTATCGAAAATTTTAAGCTCCCTTTCGTTTCGGATCAAATAAATGTCTTTGTATTTCTGGTTTAGACTTTCAAATCGTCTTGCAAACATTTTTACAAAGTTCTTTTCTTCACTTGTACCATAATTGGCATTAAAAACATACCATGGCTCATTAAGTACAAGTAATTCTTGGCCTTTCGACCTCTCGCTGTCTTTGTAAACTTTAATCTCTTTGTCCTTGAAAACTCGATTGATATATTCATTAACGTACTCTGACCCTTCGTACTCTGTAGAGTTTGATTTAATATCTGATTCTATTTCTTGCAACAATTTTTGAAGTGCAAATAGATAGTCTGAATTTGTAATATTTTCTAATCTGGACTTTGAACCATAAAATATGATTTCCAGGCGGTTTAAATATGCATCACTTTCAATGAAATTTGATATGGAACCAACATTAGGGAAGGGCTTTTCTAAGCTATCAAAATAGAAAAATGGATTTTGAGATAATGCAAATCGAATAATGTGTTTGGACATTTCTTTGAGCTTTATATCTTTTCCTTCAATATTTTCATTTACAAGTTCTTCATCCCCTGAATTGAACACACCAGTCATTTTACCAATTCCGGAGGAAAGTGTATACGAAAAGTTTCTTTTCGTAACGTTAAGATCAGAAAATGATTTAATGTTTTCATAGCTTTTTTCAACCCGCTTATTAAAAACAACTTTGGCATTTTGATAAAAATCTGATTGTATAAAATCGAATTTTAAGGAGAGTTGCTTTATTTCCAGTTTATCTTCATCTTCATAAACGCCAGTTTCAACAAGTGCTTTCTTCAATTCGGAAATGTACCTGCTATCTTCTTTGGTATGATAATATAACTCTTCTAAAATTTTTAAATCATTGGCAAGATCGTCATCGTATTTTCTGGTGAACTTATCCTGACCCCTATCAATTGCAAATGGAAAGTATCTGGCTCCACGTCCGATAAGTTGTGCTTCCGACAGTGTTGTGGATCCGACTTTTCCATCTTTTGAATCCCTCGTCTCATATAACCGTACGATATCGAAAAGATTCAGCACATCCCAACCTTCATTCAGTTTTTGAACTGCAAAGACCGCCCGTATTGGGTTATTCTCGTCCTCTAAAGTATTTAACCGGATTTGATTTAATTCTGCCTCCTCATCATTGTTGGCGCTGATGCAATTCTCCGGTTTAAAGTTTGATTTTATTCTTTCGGCAATTGAAGAATGTGATATGTTTTTGGCATCGAAGAATTTAAATGCTTTCTGAACAACAGCTACAGTAGAAGTACTTCTTATATTCTCAATCATCGTTGCCGATAAATCGTCAATTAAAAGGTGAAAATTGATTTTGTTTTGCTCTGACTCCTTGATGGTCTTCTTTGCTTTGAAAAGAATGACCGGCTTTAAGTTGATAAGATATTCTGATGCTAATTCCTGTCGATATAGATTCAAAGTCAAAGCCTGAATAATTCTTTCCTTTTCGTCGTATAACGACCTTATCAGGTTGATTTCTTTGGAATATTTATCCATTCGGAACTGAGCAAGGTCGTATTTGAAAATAACTTTGTCTTGATAATGATTTAGTAATGCTGCTGTTTCGGTGTCAATAGTAGCAGTAAATTCAAGTAAGATGTTATCAAAATTAGATTCGTGAATTTTCTTTACCGTATCTTCCCAACTACCAAAAAGATTTCCTGACTTGGTTCCTGCAACTAAGTGATGCGCTTCATCTGCTATTAGAACGATCTTTTTGTTTTCAAAATCTTCATAGGTAACGCTGTTCTCTTTGGTGTTATTGAGATCAATATGGAGTTGCTGAATTGTGGTGAACTTGATATTAATATTCTTGTCATCGGCACTTTCAAACGTATCGGTTTCTTTGATATACACCTCTGCCCCATTGATCACAATCTTGTCACTGAACAAGTGTTTTGATGCCTTCGGGTTCAGAAAATTATCCTTTGTTTTATTGATGATGTTATTTGAATTTACGAAGAATAGAAAGTTTCGGTATCCCTTTTCGTAAAGGTAAAGCATAAGCCCGGCCATAACTAGGGTCTTGCCACTTCCAGTTGCCATATTATAAAGCAGGTGAAAAGGTTTGAGAGGCTTCCCTTCAAAATCTGTGTTGAGGAAATAGTCAAATCTTGAAAATGCTTTTAATTGGTATGCACGTATGGGAAACTTATCAGATAAATTATCATCAATCAATGCGAACCTCTTATTTGCGATAATACCAAACTTTGTAAGTGTATCAAAATTGTCATATAAAAAAGCCATAAATTCTTACTTTTTAAGTTTGTAAAAATCCATGGTCACTCTTTTTTCTTCATCGCTCAAAGCAAAATCCATATCGTTTATCGATGAAAGGTTTACAAATAACTGGTTTTTATCCAATAGCTCCACCAAATGGTGTTTCTGCTCTGCCAAAGTCAACGATTTAAACTCCCCAATTTGTGCCTCTTGTTTTTTTAAATCCACATTGTAATTAAGGAAAGATTTGGTTTTCATAATTTCCCAGATTTCCATTAGTGTAACCGTGTCCTTCGCGTTTTCTATTTGTGCTATAAAAGTTTGGTTGTATTTCTTGAGTTCGAGGTAAACAAATGAACCGCCACCTTTCCATTCTGTAAGTTCGCTAATTCCGCCATTCTCACCTGCAATTACTTTTTTTAATCTTTTAACCAGAATAGTATTAATGTAGTCTAATTGTTCAACACCGATGTATTGTCTTTTCAATTTATGAGCAACTGCCTGAGTCGTTCCGCTTCCTGAAAAAAAATCTAATACTAAATCTTCCTCATTGGTGCAACAGGAAATTAGGTTATGAAGTAGCAGTTCTGGTTTAGGTGTATCAAAAGGCTTTGAATCATCTGTTATGTTAAATAATTTTCGTAATTCATCTGTTGCATCTTGATTTTGGCCCCAGTCTAACAATAAGTCTGTAATTGTTTTTCCTTTTTCTTTCTCTTCTTCCGTTTTAAATCTACGAAGTGAATTGCGTTCTGTAATATAAATTAAATCAGTTTCACAAAATTTGGTTATTTGTATTTGTGATGTTCTAAATTTGGCTTTGACTTTTATATCATTTGTGGTTCTTCCATCTTTAACAATAACATCAGCAAGAAATTCAGTGGACATTGTTTTATTCTTATAAACTCCTTTTGGGATTATTGCATCACTCTCCCCCATATATCTTATTCCACTATTTAATAGCATTTCAGAAACATTATTATCAGCATTATCAACCCTAGTTGTAGTATCGGATGTATTTCCTAACTGAAGTTTTTCTACTTTACTTTCATTATTTGAATATATTATTATTGATTCCATAACACCGGCAATTTTGGATAAAAAAGAAGGTTGTTTTTTCTTTTTCCAATGCAAATGACCGATGTAGTTCTTCCTTTCAAATATATCATCCATTATTATGTGTAGATATGGTAACTCAGGTGCACCAACTCTTCCATTTTTATTATTACGAGAAGCGTCAATTTGAACAATAATTAAACCTCCGTCTACCAATAATTCTTTTGCAACCTCTAATCTGTTTTTCATAAAAGTCAACCAAGAAGAATGAGTAAAACTATCATTATAGTTAAAGCCATCTCCACCAGTATTATAAGGAGGGTCAATGTAGATTAGTTTTACTTTTCCTGCAAATTCTTCCTTTAATGTATGCAGAGCTAAAAGATTATTTCCTTTCAAAATAACATTGTCCGTTATTACTCCTAATTCATCACGATTAAACGTATCAAAAGGTTTTTCACCTTTAGCTGTAAATCTTTTGGCGTTGGTAAAAACTTTTGGTTCTAAAAGTTGCGTGATTTCATCCTGCGCCAAGGTTTCATTGAAGAATATTTCTTCCCTTTTATCTTCTGCCCTGCTTTGCCCACCTTCCAAGACACAATCTTTAAACGGCCAGACAAGAGCCACTTCATTGCGCTGTTTTAGATATCTGCCGTCAATGGTTAATCCGACTTTGTTTTTGTAGGCAGTGTAGCTGTCATTCAAGTAGTTCTTTTGTTCCATAAACTGAACAAACAATGCCTGGTTGAACACCAGAACATCTTTTACTTTAATAAAGAATTTTTCTTTTAGCTCATCATCATCAAGTAACAAGGAAATTAGTTCAATATCATGGTTTTGTGCTTTGGAAATAATCACCCATTTTTTAATCTCTCCGTTGTCGGTAACAAAGTTCGGATCCTTTTTTAATGTCTTTTCAAGTGTTTCGTATTGCTTCATGCTTTTTTGGTGTTGTTAAGGCATTATGCTTTTTTGCCCTAAACTTTAGCCCACAAAAAAAGCGTGAACCCCGTCTTACCCACGCTCTGGGACCTGAGAAGCCCACGCCAAAAGATAAGTCGAAAGCCCACGCCGTTGGCGTGAGCATTTCGCTGACTTATTCTTTTTGGCGTTCGCTAATTGAAATTTCTCAGGTTTCGAGCGTGCGAACAATAGCTAAATGCTATGTTAATATGTTGATAATCTAATTAATGTTTGTTTTTATCGATTTATTTCAATTTGATTTTAGTTTACAGGCTTTTCTCCTCCTGTTGTTCTGTAAAAGTATGAAAAAGGTTTGTTTATACAAGGACGATTTTAAAATTGAAAATAATGATAAGCAAAAAATCGAAGTGACCAGGTGAATGTTCAAATCAAGAACACTCACCCGGTCACTGGAATTTTTAGTAAACTGCTTAAAACGGCGTTTATCAGTGTGCCACTACTTCCGGAAACTTCGCTAAATTGATGAATCTTCTTTATATTTGTAAAAAACAAGAGCGATGACAAGATTACAAATGTCGGAATTGCACAAATTATCGGTTAAAGATAAAATCAAGGTTGTACAATCTTTATGGGACGATATTGCCAAAGAGCAAGCTATTGAAGGATTACCCGAAACGCATAAAAAAATTCTTGATGAAAGGCTCCGGAAGATTGATGCTGGGAATGCCCTTTTAAAACCGT
>Ga0209511_1000845_pt1 | contig 28558 bp, 27 predicted proteins | sample SSSSmetaG_FD_184141 | JGI IMG/M metagenome (GOLD analysis project Ga0209511, IMG submission 184141) | Glacier valley bacterial and archeal communities from Borup Fiord, Nunavut, Canada, to study Microbial Dark Matter (Phase II) - ​SSSS... | ecosystem: Environmental > Aquatic > Freshwater > Ice >... | reverse complement strand
ATTGCCCAATTATACAGCTATCGGAATTAAAAGGTCGTTGAGCAGGTTATCGGCGAAAGGACAAATTATCTCCTTTTATAAAGGGTACTATCTGATTATTCCGCCACAATACGCATCGAAAAGAATATTACCTCCGGCAATATTCCTGGATGCTTTTATGAATTTTTTGGAACGTCCGTATTATCTGGCACTACTTAATGCTGCTGCATTTTATGGGGCTTCGCACCAGCAGCCTCAAGAATTTTTTGTGATGACAAATTTACCTGTATTACGTCATACCCTTAAAAAAGGTCTCAAGGTGAACTATATCAGCAAAAAAGAGATTCCCGAAAAACTGTTGGAAATCAAAAAAACTGAATCAGGATATCTTAAAATATCGAACCCTGTTCTCACTGCAACCGATTTAATTCAATTCGAAAAGCGGGTAGGTGGAATGAGCAGAGTTGCAACAGTTCTGAATGAATTGGCAGAAGTTATTAAACCGGATGATTTTAACGTTTTTTTCATTGAAAATACACCGGTTACCGCACTTCAACGACTTGGCTATATTTTAGATATAATTATTGAAAATAAGCCACTTGCTGATGCCCTGTATGAAATTTTGCTTCAAAATAAAGCAAAGATGTTTCGGATACCGTTAAAAGCATCTGCACCCATTAAAGGTTTTTCATCGGACGAACGTTGGAAAGTTATTGTAAATACCGAAATAGAGATTGACGAATGATTCCACAAGCCCATATAACAGAATGGTCGAACAAGGTACCATGGAAAACAAATGAACAGGTCGAACAGGATCTTGTGATTTGCCGTGCTTTGGTAGAAATATTCTCCGACGAATTTTTGGCTTCGAGCCTGGCTTTTAGAGGTGGGACTGCTTTACATAAACTATATTTACACCCGCAACCTCGTTATTCCGAAGATATCGACCTGGTTCAAATAAGATCGGAGCCTATTAAAGAAACCATCAAAAGGTTACAGGAACGACTTCGATTTATCGACATTTCTTCTGTTGTAGATCCGAGAAGAAACAACAATACGATTAAATTTCGCTTTAGTTCTGAGTTTCCGCCGATTCAGCCATTGCGCGTAAAAGTTGAAATCAATTGCAGGGAACACTTCTCTGTACTTGATTACCAAAAGTTTCCATTTGAAGTAAAATCTTCGTGGTTCACTGGTCCCTGTAATATAACAACCTACAAACTGGAAGAATTGCTGGGCACAAAGCTTCGGGCATTATACCAGCGCCGGAAAGGGCGTGACCTCTACGACATGTACAAAGCTTTAAAACAAGTTCCCAAACTTGATAAACAAGCCATTCTGCGGTGTTATCGGGATTATATGAGGTTCGTCGTTGACAATCCGCCCACTCAAAAACAGTTTTTGCAAAACATGGAAGCAAAAATGTTGGATAGTGAATTCCTTGGTGATATAGCAGCACTTGTACGACCGGATGAAGATTATAACTCATACGAAGCTTATGAACTGGTTAAAACAGAAATTATTGAAAAAATTTGAATCTAACTATAAATCAGTTTTATACAATTAGTTGAAGCGGCTGATGTATCTAAATTATTTTCGAATTGGCAATCAATACGTTTGCTGAGGTTGCCAGAAAACCCTGAAAAATAGGAGTTCGAATCCTCCTCTTTACCGACTATTCGAAACGAATGTCGGCTAAAAAAGTCAGCGAATTTGTCGACAAATCTGTTTTTGAAAGGTCTCATAAGTAGGTCATAACTAAATCAAAAATTGCAATTTGGATTGGATTATTTTCAATAGATTTGAGGAATTGGAATTTTACATTGAGGTTTTGAGTTCCGTTAATAGAACCGAAACCATTAATCTGGATGCCAGGAATTTCAATATCAGTAAGCTGACTAATGCATTACAATTAAAAATTGAATCAATATGGATGCAATACTAAATAATCCTTTTCGAATACTTGGTCTGGACCCAACTCTTGATGAAGGCATTATTTCGGAACGTGTTTCCGAAATAATGATGAATTTGTCGAATGGGAATAAAGTCACTTATCCCCTTGATGAGTTTTACGACAGAATATTAGTTGATCCTTATAATACGCTATATTATAATAATTTATCTATCAATAAAGGAGAACCCATACCACCCCGGAATATTGAAACGGTAAAAACTGCATACGAAAAATTACAAGACCCGATTAAGAGAAAGTATTATGCTCTATTTGCATTTGAATTCGATAAAACTCTTAACGGTTTGGATGCTGCTGACATAATAGAAAATCTGGAGAGTGAATTACAGTTAGAAGAAAAAAGAATAAATAGATTTTCACACACCTTCTCGGCAGATTTCCTTAATCACTTCTCAGAAATAGAGAATACAAATTACACAATTGAAAAAGATTATAATTCACTAAAAATTAAAAATTTAATCGAAAATGGTACTTTTTTAAAGCCAAATTTGGGTTTTGTAATTTCTCAAGAACGCAATTTCAGTTTAGAATTCGATTGTAAATGGATTGAAGGTATTGATAACAGTTGTTTCTCCATTTATTGGGGGAAAGATCCATCAAAAAACAGTTACTACTCTTTTGGAGTTTCAGGTAACGGTTATTTCTATTTATCAAATAACGAAGATGGTAGACAAATAGATACTGATCAAGAATTTATTGGTTGGAAAAAATCTGATGCTATTAATGAATATGCCGAGAATCATATTGAAGTTCGTAAAAACAATAATAGTATTGAGTTTTACATCAATAGTAATTTGGTGCAAAAGACTAATTCGTACAGGAAATTCTATGGCGATGAAATTGGACTAATAGTCTTTGGCAAGCAAACTGTGGTATTCAATGATTTCAAAATAAACTATTTCATTACGGATATTGATTATGCTACAAACATTTCAATAACAAAAGAGAATTTGGATAAAATACGAAATCTAGCACTGTACTATTTTACCTCAGTTTTTACAAATATACTCAAACGAAAAACGCACATTGAAAGTAATATCGATTTGGTTCCTAATAATGATTCTATCCCTAACCAGCTTTTATCTCTCGATAAAGCCTTAATATTATTTGGTAAATATTTTCAAAAAGAGGCGCTTTTAAACTTGATTTACATTAACATAATCAATAATTATACTACAGAATATAATTCTATATCTCTTTACTTCATTAAGGATCTTGTTGAAGGTCTTAAAATATTTCGTGAAAGCGAAAACTGGGAAAGATATGAAAATTCAATCTACATACTTGAATCATTTTCACCTGAATTTGTTGAGAATCTTTTCCTATTCGTGAAAAATCATTTACTTCTATTGCCTAACATTAAAAATGATGAAAAATATCCGTTTGATATTGAATTGTTTAAAAAAACCAAGACAAATAAAAGCCATTTTTTAGGTACACTTAATAATCCATTTAGAGTATTAGCTCTAAATCATACTGCATCTGAAAAAGAAATTGCCAAGAGGATATCTGATTTACTGATTTTTGCAGGAATGGGAAAGTCACCAAAATACGCTACCGATTTGTTTTTTGGTGAAGTTGATAGAACACAAGAAAATATAAAGGATGCATCTAAATGCCTAGATAATCAGGATAAAAAAATATATTATTCTTTACTTTGGTTTATCGAAGAAAATGAAGCGGATAATGAATTTTTAAAGGATATTCGAGAGATGAATAATCCCGAAAGAAGCAGTGTTTACCTTGAATACCTTTTAGCACATTCAATTAGTTTTATATTCAGGAAAGAAAAATATGACAAAACATTAAACTATATTAATGTGATAAACAAGATTTCTGGAAGAATAATGGAGAATGCTAGTTCCGTTCTTCGTAATTATATTGACCATAAATATATACATGAAGGCATTAGGTTTTGTTTATATGATGATATTACTTCATTATTACCTGCATCAAATTATTCCTGGTATTCAAATAAGCAATTAATTTTACATTCGACAGAAGGGAAAGGGGTTTGGCTTCTTAAAAACCTTTATTTCGATAAAAAAGTTAATTACGAAATCGAGATTGACTGTGAGTGGCTTGAGGGAGAAGATGATAATAAAATCTACACAATAGTATTTTGTAAAGATTTAGCTAATAGCTTCTACAGTTTTGGTCTCTCTGCAGATGGAAGTGTATATTTTGATGCAATGGTTGAAGGAAAAACACAAAACTTGTATGGCTGGCATAGTAGTGATAAAATCAATATTAGAGCAAAAAATAATTTAAAAGTATCTTATTCATATGAAAATAATAATTTTGATATCGAAATTAATGGATCTTGCCCAGATCGAACACTTAATTTTGGCATAAATGGTTTAGAAAAAATCTTATTAGGCAATTATATAGGTGTGTCTGTAGTTGGAAGGCAAAAAATTGCCTTTTCAAATTTTAAAATCACTTATACGAATCATATATCTAGGAAAACAACTGCATCAAAAATTAAATCATCAAACTTTACATCAGCTATAAATCTTGTTACTTTAAATTTATGCCATTGCAGTTTTGTTGAAAAACAATTTTACTATCATACTACTGAAACAATTTCACTTTTTGGACAAATAGTGAATAGTTCTTTCTTGTTAGAGTTTGCTTCTAAAGTAGTTGGTAACCATAGTAATATTGACACATCAGTTATTGAACGATATTTTGTCGATGATATTTATAACTTTATTAAACCTCAATTAGATAAAGATGAAAGAGTTGAAGCAAATGAATTTATTGAAGCATTTCATTCATTTTCAGATACAAGTCAAAATTATGTAGTACACAAATTTATTGGCAGGCCTATTCTTGCTATTGAAGATTCAATAATAAAGACTAAGGATTTTCTGAAAAATACACCGCTGCAAGGTGTAATATTGGGTTATAATTTATTCAATACTACAAATGAAAACTTGATTTCTGTCCGAAAGATTTTGTCCTATACAAATTATCAATACCGGTTATTGGCTAACAATCTTGCAGATACCCTTTTAGATTGCGGCATTATTTATTTTAATGCCTTACAAAAGAATAGAATTGTACTTTTATCCGAAGGTAATCAAATCCTGGAACTCATAAATCATGCAAATACGATTGCTATTGGTGGAGAAGTCAGAAAACGAGTAAATGAAAACATTGACTTTTTTGAAAAATGGGTATCTGATGCCCAAAGAAAGGAACAGGAAAAGTTTAAGCAAGAGCAGGAAAAGCAAAATCAGGAGAATGAAAGACTAAGAATAGAACATGAAGCATTTAGACAGGGGCAAAATTGGCAAAATCAAGAAAGAGAAAAACAAACAAAAGAGCAAGAAGCAAAGAACCTGAAAAATAATGCAAATCAAAATCAACCGAAAAATAAATTAAAAGTCAAATCCGGTTTAGGCAAAAAAGTCTTTTTAACACTATTCCAATTTGTGTATAAATATTTCATTCTTATTGTGATCGCAGGCTTTATATTATATTCTATTATTCACACTTCGAGTATTGAGCCTTCTAAATGGAAAGGAAATACATTAGTAAACGGTGCGTCACCTTACGATAGTTATTTTGGTGAAGGCATATATGATTATAATTCAAAATGTTGGATTACTTTTAAAAATGGAAATTCAACAGATGCCATTGCTTGTTTAGTGAATTATTACACTGGAACAACCATTCGAAATGAGTATATCAGAGCTGGCACAGATTATACGATGTTAAATTTGCCGGCGGGAATTTATAAGGTAAAAGTATTCTATGGAAAAGACTGGAATCCGGAAAAAACTTTAAATCAAGGGTTAATCAAGGGTGCTTTTGATACTGGTTTTAGTTTTAGTATCTCTGACAATTCGAAGGATTTGATAAATGTTAACACAACAGAAACAAATGAAGGGGTACGTTATACAACCGGAAAAATAACCCTTTACACTGTAAGCAATGGCAATATGAACCGACGAAATATTAATAGTGATGAATTCTTCAAATGAAGCGATACAAGAAATTTCAACATCTTAAATTGAGCAAAATGAATTGGACTGAAATTATAACGATTCTTTTAGGTACTGGATTTATAACTACTCTTTCGCAAGTATTTCTGACCAACAATCTCAACAAGCGATTTTTTAGATTTTCAAACTTGTATAAAGATAAGTTAGATATTATCAGAGAGCTTTATAAGTTGCTCATTAAAGCTGAAGGTGGCTTACAAATACTCATGAAAAGTTCTCCAACTGAATTAAAATTTGACAAAGATGGTAATGAAAACGAAGAACATAAATTGGAGATGGTCGAATTCAGAAAAAAAACAACCGATGTCATAAACATCTTTTTTAAGTATTTTGAAGAAAATGAGATTGTTTTTGAAAATGAGATTGTTAAATGCATACAAGAGTTAGAAGAGAAATTTCAAACAGCACTAAAATCTAATAGTCTCGCTTCTACAATGGAACCAAATAGACCATCAAAAGCTTGGGAAAATGCAGCACAAGCAAAACAAGATGCTTATGAAAACATTGTAGGAAAAGATATTCCTGAATTAAAAAATAAATTGAAAACAATATTTCAAGAACGTTACAAACTACTAGAAACAAACTAATCATGTATACAGAATACCCAATAAATCCCGAAATATTAAATCCGTTGGCTTTCAAGCTAGCTGATGAGATCACTCGAATGCGACAGCGCATAACCTCCATGCCATCCGATATTAATGGTATTGCACAGCTTTCGAAATCTCTTGACCGTTTGGAAGATGAACTTAATATTTTAGGCTTTGAATTGCCTGTTATATTAAATAAACCCTACGATGATGGAATGACTGTAAAAGCGCGGTTTATTCCTTCGGAAGGCATAAACCCCGGTGAAAAAATAATTACAAAAATAATTAAACCACAAATTAACTATAAAGGTCAGCTTGTTCAGATTGCAGAAGTTGAAGTAAGTACAGGCGAATAAAAAATAGATATATGGCACGTCAGAAAATTGATTACGGCATTGATTTGGGAACAACAAATTCGGCTATAGCCCGGTTGGAGAATGGAGAAATCAGGATCATTAAAAGCAACGATGGTCAAATGGATACAACTCCTTCGGTTGTCTATATCAATAAAGCAAAAACCATTTTTGTTGGGCTAAAGGCATTTAACCAAATTGATGCTGATGCAAAGAAATCATTCAGGGAATTTCAAAACAAAGGTTTAAACGTTGGATCAAATACTTTTTTCGAGTTTAAACGGACAATGGGAACTGATAAAAAATACCCGAGTACAAATAGAGGAAAGGAGTTTCTATCGGAGGAACTTTCGGCAGAAGTATTGAAAAAAATGAAGAGTTATGTGATTGATGATGAAATTCATTCGGCAGTAATAACGGTTCCGGCCAAATTCCGGCAAAATCAATTAAATGCCACACAAAAGGCGGCTGAAATAGCTGGATTTGCTTATTGCGAATTATTGCAGGAACCAATTGCTGCATCTATTGCATATGGTCTGGATGCGCAAAACATGAAAGGTTATTGGTTGGTATTCGATTTTGGCGGAGGTACTTTTGATGCTGCGTTAATGAAAGTTGACGACGGGATAATGAAGGTTGTTGATACCGAAGGTGACAATAATTTGGGAGGTAAGAATATCGATTATGCAATTGTTGACAATTTACTTATTCCGGCTTTAAAACAAAAATTTCGATTGGAATCAGTATTAAAAAACGAATTAGGTAAAAATCTTCTTCGAGACGCACTAAAAAAGTATGCAGAAGAAACCAAAATAGAATTTTCCTTAAATGACGATACCTCGCCTTATGCCGATGATTTGGGTTTAGATGAGGACGGTAACGAATTAATCCTTGATTTGAAAATAGGCCTTGAACAATATGAAGAAATTATTTCTCCAATATTTCAAAGGGCGATTGATATTTCGTTGAAGTTACTGGAGCGAAATAATATTGAAGGATCACTTTTGGAAACAATTCTTTTGGTTGGTGGTCCAACTTTTTCTCAAACACTTCGCCGGATGTTAAAAGAACAAATATGTTCCAACATCGAAACATCTATTGACCCAATGACCGCAGTTGCAAAGGGGGCTGCTCTTTTTGCAGCGACAAAAGATATTCCTGTAAATCAACAAAAACGAGACCTAAAGAAAGTCCAGCTTACGCTTAAGTATCCCGAAACAACCGTTGAAACTGAAGAAAATTTAGGTTTACTGGTTAACAGAGAACTTTCATCTATCGCTTTATCCGGTAAGTTGTACGCAGAAATATCACGGAACGACTATGCCTGGTCATCTGGTAAAATTGAAATTGTTGATGATGCCGAAATATTCACCTTACTTCTTAATTCCTGTAAATCAAATTGCTTTACAATTGCGCTATTTGACGATAAAGGAAATATTTTACCTTGTGAACCATCCGAATTTACAATTATTCAGGGTTTAAAAGTGGCAAATGCAACATTACCTTATAATATTGGAATTGATCTGTTTGACCCGTCGATGGGCAAGATTGGAGTATATACGTTGAAGGGTTTGGAGAAAAATACTTCATTACCGGCAAAGGGAAAAGGTGTTTTTAAAACACAAAAAGACATCCGTCCGGGAAACCTGAACGATCAGCTTAAAATTGAAATTTTTGAATGTGGTTATAAAGAAGATGGGTCAAAGAAAATCCTGAATGAACTTATAAATTTGGTAATTATTTCCGGCGAAGATTTGCCACAATTTTTGCCAGCAAATAGCGATGTTGAAGTAGTTTTAGAGATCGATGCTTCGCGACGGATAAAGTTTTCAGCCTATTTCCCGTATCTTGATGAAACAATTGAATTGGTTGTAGCAGAACAACGACAAGCTGAATTTAATGCCGACAAATTAAATTTAGAGATAATTCGGGCCAAAGAAACACTCTTAGAAATAGAAACTGATGCTATTAATGTTGATTACAGTGAATTAACAAAAATGGAATCGGAGTTGGATGAAATTGAGATTTTACTTGAAAATGGTAAAGGGGATTATAATACCAAAACACAGGTAATGGAGCGATTAAGGGAAGTGCTTAAAGAGATTGACCAAATTAAGGAAGAGAATGAATGGCCAACGATTGAAGATGAATTGAATTGGCTTCTCGAAAGGATGAAAAACAATAGTCAGCGTTACGGTAACGATAAAACTAAAAAACAAGCCGAACAATTTGAATTACAGTCCAAATCGGTTATTAAACAAATGAATATAAAAATCGCGAAGGAACTGATGGAGGAAATTCGTTCCTTTAACTTTGCATTAGTTCGTGATGATATTGGATTCTGGATAAACCATGTTAAAAATTTCGAAAACAATTTTTCAACGCATGAATGGATAAATACTACTCGTGCCCGAACTCTGCTGGATGAAGCAAAACAAATTATAGCTATGAGTCCTTCAAAAGTAAAAATCGAAGAAATTGTCAGGGAATTATTCAGCTTATTACCTGAAAAAGAAATTGCTGTGATAACAGAAAATGATGATTCAACTTTAATGAGATGAGAAACCTGGCAAACGGCATACTGTCCAAAGGAGAGGTAATTAATAGTACTTATGAGGTTCAGTTTTTTATTGGAGAAGGCGGGTTTGGCGAAGTATACAGGGTAAAGCATAAATACTTAGGTCTGCAAGTTCTGAAAGTTTTTAAAGAAGAGTATTCCAGGAAAACCGATATAGTGACTTTGGTTCAGGAGGCCAGGATTTTATCTAATCTTACTCACAATAACATCGTGAGAGTTTTTGAAGCCAATGAATTTACGAAAAACAGTAAAGTTTATTATTTTATTACAATGGCTTTTGTATCCGGTGAAACGCTCACTCAACGGCTCTCCCGTCTGTTAAAATTACCGATCGGTGAGGCTTTAACAATTCAATCCGATTTACTAAATGGTTTGAGTTTTCTGCACGGACAAACCCCTTCAATTATTCATAGGGATATCAATACGGATAATTTGCTGCTTTCGTATGACGATAATCAGATTGTCGGAAAATTGGCGGACTTTGGTCTGGCACAAGCTATAAATCCGATATCAATCATTACAGATGCAGCAGGTCGTTACCAATATTTTGCACCGGAATGTTTTTGGAATACTTATTTTCCATCGAGCGATGTTTTTTCAGCTGGTTTGGTTTTTTACAAAATGATTACAGGCGTTCATCCGTGGGATTACAATTTTGATTCTATCGAACAAGATAATTCAGTACAAATATCAACTGTAATTATTTCTGCCCGGAAAGAGCAACCCCGCAAACCATCCTATTATAATGCCGATTGTAGCGAACATTTTGATAATATCATTCTGAAAGCGATTTCATTAAATCTTGAAAACAGGTATTTAAATGCCATCGAATTTTATTCTGCCTTAACTTCACAGCCTATTGATTCAAAAACCCATACATCAAATAAAATCGATTCAAATCCAATAAAATCTTTTGATAAACCCAAGGAAAAAGGGAAAGGCTTTGACGCAATAGCTGGAATGACTGAACTAAAAGAAATTTTGTACAATGACGTAATAATGCCTCTAAAAGAGAAGGAATTATATGAGAAGTATAAAGTATCTGTGCCCAATGGAATGTTGTTATATGGCCCTCCCGGATGCGGTAAAACTTTTGTTGCGAGGCAATTTTCAGAAGAAATCAATTTCAATTTTATTGAGCTAAAGCCCTCAGATTTAGCGAGTATTTATGTTCATGGGACACAGGAAAAGATTGGTCAGGTATTTAAAGAAGCCAGAGAAAAAGCACCTACTGTTATTTTCATTGATGAATTAGATGCCATTTTACCGAATAGAGAGGGTGATTTGGCTCATCACTATTCAAGTGAAGTGAATGAATTCCTTGCCCAGATGACAGAATGCAATAAAGACGGTATTTTTATTATCGCTGCAACAAACCGACCCGAAAAAATTGATCCTGCCATACTTCGTACCGGAAGAATGGATAAGGTTATTTATCTTGCTCCTCCTGATTTTGAAGCCAGACTTGCTATGTTTAAATTATTCTTGACCGACCGACCTGTTGATAAGGATATTGATCTAAACAGACTTGCTGAATTGACAGTGCATTATGTTTCAAGTGATATTAGTTTTTTGGTCAATGAAGCTTCACGAAATGCTTTAAAAGAGCGGGCAAATATCTCTCAAAAACATTTTGAAGAAGCAATCGATAAATTTCCGCCTTCCATCTCCGAAAGGCAACTTAAAAAATATGAGACATTTAGTAATAACCGGAATTTTGTTTGATTGATAATGCATTATAGCGATAGTGCAAAAAGCTCAAACCAACAGAAATACAATTAATGAGTAAATGAAAAAATTTCAAATAACATCAAGATCCAGGCATTTACGTTATGTTTTTTTTATTGATGGACAATATTCTTATGAGAAACTGTTTAAATTGATATGTTCAAATCAGAAAATTTGGGGAGGTCGACATAATCCTATTATCCCAGTAAATGAAAATGTCATTTCGGAGAAGTATATTGCCATATTAAAGTATTATGACCCTGACTATATTTTTTATACAAAAGGGATTGACCCTGAAATTATAAAAAGATTAAGAATTTTCAATCCTTGTGGTTATTACAATTTAGATGATGATCGGAGAAGAGAAGATATTACAGGAGTTGATGCATTTTATCTTTTGTCACAGTTTGACACAAATTCTAAAATCATTTTATCCAAAGGGTTATGGGAGACAAAAAGCATTTTACTCGATTTTTACAAATTATGCTTTGGAATAGAAGCAGATTCATGGGGAAGTGAAATTGAAATTGGGAAAAATTATCGTCAAATAATTTTAGATATAAATAACTTTGGTTCAGTCAATCAAATCTTACATCAGGAAAAGCCTTTTATTATTAATGCTGGATTATCAAGACGTAATTTAAATACAAAAATTTTAAGAAATCGTGAATATGCTCATTGTGATGATCTTGAAATTGTAGTTGCCAAAGATAAAACTTCAATTGCTGATCTTTTTTACTATTGGAACAGGCTGTTATATGAAGGAAGTATTATCATTTATGTGACAGTCGAAGAACTTAATTTACTTTCATTAGATAACTTTTTTGGTAATATATTGTATGATTTGAGTAATAAGGGTACTATTCGAATGGTTTCTATGACATTAGGTAAGGAAGAAATTGATGAATTAATAACATTAAAACTTAATCCCATTGCTTTCTATAGTGTATTTCAGTATAAAGATATTCAAGGTTTCCCCTTCGAAATTTTGGATGATTCCGGCCTATTTGAAGTAAATTATGGGGAATCGCGGACTTCTCAAACCTTGATTTCTGAAAAAGATTTGTTTCATATTCCTAAACTTAGTTTCACTAATAAAATTGAATTTCATGCGCAGAAATATGCAATAGACCTTGAAATTACAAAGGGCGGAGATACTTTTCATAATCAAATAAAATTTCCTTTAACAACACAGGCTTCATATATAGTTAAAAACGTTAATTGCAGAATAAATTTAAGAAGACATTTAACGGTTATCATTCATAACCAGCAGAACACATCAGATACACTTGAAATACAAATTCCTGAATTTAAATACCTCTTACCTCAATTAATATGCAATCCGGTAATTCAAGGAGAAGCTCAAAGAACGAAATTTGTCGATATTGGGCTTCATGATGCAAGTAATAAACTTTCGGCTTTTATAAAATCCTTCAAATACAAATTCTCTACAATCGACGATTTCTTCACCGATAAATTTTGGGTTGAAATTTTCAAAGATCTTATTACGAATGAAAGAGTTGCGGGTGACTCAATATTTTTTGACGAAATCATATCCAAGTCTAAAGAGGCAATGAAAAACATAGGTATCGAGTTAGGCAAAAAGGGAGATACACAGTATAATTTTGAAAATTTAGAACTAGGACTTAAAGAAACAATCAAGGAGCTTTGCAGCTATCGGGTATTTTTGAAAGGATTCAAACTTAAATGCAGTAAATGTTCTTCAGAGTTTTGGTATTACCTTAATGATGTAAATGAAACTGTTAGATGTAATGGATGCTTGGAATATTTTGAGTTGCCAATTGAACCGAAATTTGCATACAAAATAAATGACATGATTAAAAATAATATTTTTCAATCAAAAACACAACCGGACGGAAATTTAACTGTGATACGGACTCTGGTACATATATATAATAATAGCCGCCAATCATTTTCTTATATGCCACAGATAAATCTTTATGATAGTTCAGAATCAAAAAAACCATGTACTGATATTGATATTATTTGTCTTTCGGACGGACAGTTGATAATTGGCGAAGCTAAACATAGAAGTACTGCATTTTCCAATGACAGTAATAAATGTTTAAATTCTTTAGTAGAGATTGCAAAATCGATTCATCCGGATAAAATCATTTTATCCTGTTATGAAGATCCGAATGGAAAACTCGAGAAGGCAAAAAAGGGATTATTGCACAGTTTTAATAATTGGGAATATCAACCTGAAATCGAAACTTTACTGTTAGAGCAACCAAATGACTTTAATTTAGGTGGAAGTAGATATTTTTATTATTAATCAAGGAGGACCCTGTAAATCAAATTTTATTTCATTTCAAAAGGCTTAATTGAATCAATTTTTTCATTAGATTTGTGGAAGAAATATTGAAAATCAGAGAGATTCTATTTCGAGACCTATTGGTTTATTTGTTTTGTATTTAATTGATATTTAAGTGTTTAAATTTATAATTGGAATCCCAGCTGGGTCACCAAAAAACGAGGAGAAGTCATATGGCTTCTCCTTTTTGATTCCTGTAAATGAAAAGAATAAGTTGTCTCAGGATTATAACATCTTTATCAACCCGTGCATTTTAAGGAATTCAATCCCTCCATCGAAAATCATTTGGATTCCAATGGTTGCTATGATCAAACCAATTATTCGGATAAAGGGAGACATTATATTAAGTTTAATCATCACCTTGCCAATGTTCTTTGCATAGAGCACGATTATCAGGTTAACTACAAGTGCTGCAAATACAGCTAATCAGTTACCAAAGCACCATATTGGGCCGGAAATGTGACAGTTGCAGTAATGGTCCCGGGACCTGCTATCATTGGAATTGCAATTGGAACCGAAGAAATATCCTGAATGCGTACATCTTTTCCGATGTTGATCAGTACTCCCTGTTGAAGTGCAACCCATCCGCTATATAAAAGGACCATTCCGCAGGTTACGCGGAAAGAGTAAAGTTGAATCCTGAATATATAGGTGAAAATCACATTCCCAAGAAAAAGGAATAGCACTAAAATAACAAATGCTGTGATGGATGATTTGATCGAAATATAACGTAATTCTTTATCCGACAGTCGCTCTTGCAATGAGTTAATTAAGAATATTTTCTGAACAGGATTAATCAAGGCAAGCAACGTAATAAACGAACTGATAAAATAAGCTGTTTCGAAAGTAAAGAACGTATCTGTTAAAAGCATAATTTAAAAGTTAGTGATTTACAATTCACACCCAAAATAGTCATTTACAGTTTGGAACAATGCGGTCGGAGCGAAAAGTTGGATTGGGACGACCCGGACTGAGGCATCTCAATGCAATAATTTTTGCGGTAAGATTACTCTTTGTATTTTCATCCAGAATTTTGCGAAAAATCTGTTCAAGTTCCTCGGGATTCATTAAACAGAAAAGAATTGCTTTTAACCCTTTTGCAAGCGTTATCATTAAAAACTGCTTCAAAGATATTAAAAATGAAAGGATACAACTTTCTGTTTGCATCCTTTTCATTTTGATCTACGATCCTTTCTTGCTGGTATTAATACCAAAGGGTAAATACAGCGGACAAAAGCTGATTAAACTTACAATCACAAATATACCTGCCAATACCAGCAATACGATTCCCAATATGCCGGTTATGATATTTGTGAAAAATAAAACAGCAATTACAACTGCAACCAGTATCCTGATCACCTTGTCAACAGTACCCATGTTTTTTTTTATCATTCTTTGTTTTTAATTACAATTTCCAACCAATTATTCTATTCCGTCAATTATTTACGTAAGAACTTTGCAATACTCTTTTCAAGGTCCATTCCATGTAAGTTCTTTGCTAAGATGATTCCATTACCATCCATTAAAATATTGAATGGTAATGCTTGTATGTTATATGTTTTAGCTACCGGAGACCGCCAAAATTTCAGATCGCTTACCTGGATCCAGTTTATTTTATTGGTGGTTATGAAATTTTCCCAGTTGAATTTTTTAGCGTCCAATGAAACTCCATAGATTTCAAAACCTTTCCCGTTGGTAAAAGTTGACCGTTTGTATTTATTGTACAACTTAGCTAATTCAGCTTGTTCTGCTACGCAGGGAGCACACCAGGTACCCCAAAAATCAATCAAAACTAACTTGCCTTTTAAAGAAGACAATGCCACGGTATCTCCTTTTGTGGTAGGAAGCTTTATCTCCGGAGCCTTATTCCCCGGTTCAAGCCCTATTGATTGGGCAGATATAGTGCCGACAATTAACAATAGCACAACAGACAATATCAGGATTCTCATAATAAATTATTATTCATTCATTGGATAATCTTTGTCAATCCAGTCAACTTTAACGTTATCAGGCAGGTTCAATAATTTAAAGTTTGTGAATTGCATCTCTTTTAAAAGCTTCATAGCTGGCCTTACATTTGGGCATCTTGAAAAGGGACAACATCCGCAATAAACCACTATCTGTGTATTCTTTGGTAATTTGTTGAGCTTTCCCTTTAGCGTATTCAGGTTTTCTGCATTCATGGCTGGACCAATATCTATTGATCCTTCGATAATTGCCTGCATGCCAATACTAAAGACAAGTGGCTGTGGCGCTTTGGGATCATTCAGAACTTTGGCAAGATCAGCCGGCGCTAACAATTGTTGCGGTGTCCAGGGATCGTTCTGTCCCTGAGAAGAATACTGACAAGATGCAAACACAGAAGTTGCAATCGATAGAAATAAGAAAATCAAGAGTTTTGTTTTCATAATATCACTTTTAAAAGAATAAGAATTGGATAACTAATGTTGACCGAAAATTTATCCCAGTTTATTGTTCAGACTTTGCCAACTGCCACCATTATGTACATTGATGAAACCATTTGACTTCAGGATTCCCTTTGCAGAATAACTTCTCATGCCTGACTCACAGCAGGTAATTACGGGACGTTTTTTGTCTTTTAACTTGTTCAGATTCTTGATAAGTTGCTCCACCGGAATATTGACGGATCCCCTGATATGTCCCGATCCATATTCACCTTTGGTGCGAACATCTAAAATAATTGCACCTTCTTTTACAAATTGAGAAAGATCAACTTTAGGACCAATTCCCAGGATTTTTTTTATTAATGATAACATAATTCCGATTTAAATTTTTGATAAATTGTTATATTTTGACATTGTATTTATTACTGCTGTCTCATCATCTGCATGATACCTCCACCGTTCTTTGTGTTTGTATAACCCAGTTGTTGCAGCACTCTTTGTCCATAAGCAGAACGAGCTCCTGAGGCGCAGTAAAGGGTTATTTCGCGTGATTTACCACCCAGTTCGTTGATCCTTATTTGCAGGTCATCCAGTGGAATATTGATGGCGCCGGGAAATGCGCCACCTGAAAATTCCTGTGATGTTCGAACATCAACGATGATAGGCTCAGCCGATAAATTTGCAACAGCAGGTTTTGTGTTCCGACTTGCCATCATCGCAGCAATTCCACCCCCGTTTTTCACGTTGGTATATCCAATCTGCATCAACACGCGTTGCGCATAAGCCGATCGGGCGCCTGAAGCACAATAAAGCGTGATTTCCCGTGATTTACTGCCTAACAGTTTAATGCGTAATTGTATTTCATCCAACGGAATATTGATTGCATCGGGATAAGCACCGTCCTGAAATTCTTCGGGAGTACGCACATCAACGACTATTGGTGAATTTACATCCGTTGCTTTTGTTACTGTTTTTTCTTCTGTCTTGGAAGTTTCTTCTCCGACCATTTTCAGCTCAACAGGCAAAATATCTATTTTGAGGAATTTAAAGCCAGAGGTTCGCGCTTGTCGCTGCAGCGAAGTATGTCCGCCCGAAATATTGGTTACATCTTTAAAACCCGCACCCATCAAGGTCCGAAGTGCCTGATGTCCTTTTTTACCTGTTTCATCATAAACTATCACCGGACGATTGGCAGGAATGGCTTTCATTTGTTGCGGTAATAATTCCAACGGCAGATGAACAGCCCCTTTCACATGACTCTTTTCGAATGCAAAAACATCGCGAACATCTACAAAAACAGGATTCTTTCCTTCGATAAATGCATCGAGTTCTGTAACTGTGACCGATGGACTGAATCCTGAAATTCTGTTTTCTGCTGTATATGCCGCCATATTAATCGCATCGTTGGCTGTTCCAATGGGTGGCGAATAGGCAAAGTCAATATCTGCAATATCACTGACCGTGAGTTTTGCAGCCGTCGCAGTTGCAATCACATCCAACCGTTTATCTGCCCCTTTGTATCCTGCAGCTTGTCCACCCAGAATGATTCCCGTTTTACGGTCATAAATCAACATCGTGGTTACTGTTTCGGCACCTGGATAATAGGAAGTATGATGTTCTTTGTGGACAACCACTGCATCGGCATCAATTCCGGCGGCACGTGCCTGTTTCAGCGAGAAACCTGTTATTCCTGCAACAGCTTCGAAAACGCGAACCACAGATGTTCCGATCGAACCTTTGTAACTATGATTCCCACCCAATGCATTTTCAGCGGCAATTCTACCCTGACGATTTGCGGGTCCAGCCAAAGGAATTCGAACCTTTTTACCATTTACGCGATGTTCAATCTCAACCATATCACCTGCGGCATAAATATCGGGATCGGAAGTCTGTAGTTGTGAATTAACCAGTAATCCACCTGCTTCTCCAATTTCGAGACCAGCCTCTTTAGCCAATTGCAGTGTGGGACGAACACCAATCGAAAGCAAAACCATATCGGCATCAAGAACTATCCCATTGTCAAGTTTAACCGAGCGTGGCATAATTTCGGTAACTCCAGCACCCGTATGAATGCCAACTCCATATGAAAGTAATTCATTCTCAATAAATCCGGCCGTTTCGGCTTCCATAATGGCCATTACGTGTGGCATCATTTCCACAACATTCACATTCAGTCCCCTTTTTACAAGGGCTTCCACCATTTCGAGACCAATAAATCCTCCGCCTACAACAACCGCATTTTTGGGTTTCTTCTCAGCCAGGTGATGCGAAATCTTATCCATGTCTTCAAGGGTCCACAACGTGAACACATGACCATAATCAGCTCCGGGGAGTGTCGGAGTGATGGGACGACCGCCTTGTGCCAGGATTAATTTTGTGTATTCAAACGTTTTTTGTTGGCCGTTTTGGCTATTTGTTGTTATCACTTTGTGTGCCAATTTGTCGATTGAAGAAACACTGGTATTGACATGTACGTCAACATCATATTGCTCTTTAAAACTCTCGGGACTTTGAAGGATCAGTTTCGACCTCCTTTTTATATCACCTCCAATAAAGTACGGTAATCCGCAATTGGCAAATGAGATGTCTGGTCCTGCTTCAAGCATTACGATTTCAGCAGTTGGGGAGATCCGGCGAACTTTGGCTGCAGCTGTTGCGCCTGCCGCAACTCCTCCTATAATCAATATCTTTTCCATGTACTTTTTGTTTCTATTTGAAATTTCTGATATCATTTGCTACGTGTCATTTAATGACTTCTTATGACAATTAATGACCTTTTAATGACTTTATAATGACTTCTTAGTGACAATTATATCGACATGCTAACTCACTTTCGCCATCTCTTTAAGTAAAAAATCTTTTGATTTGATTCCAACAAAACGGTTTATTTCTGTTCCGTTTTTAAACAGGATCAAGGTTGGAATGCTTCTGACCTTGAATTTTTGTGCAAGGGCTTGATGTTGTTCTATATTTATCTTCCCCACTAGTGAGTTTCCTGTCAATTCAGAAGCCACATCGTTCAATACGGGGGCCATCATACGGCAGGGAGCGCACCATGTTGCCCAAAAGTCGACCAGCACTACTTTGTTTTTTGTTTGCTGCTGAAAATTCTTATCCGTAAGTGTGAGTACTTTTGCATGGTCAGCAACCATCGGCGTGTTTTTCATTTTTGCCATCATGACAAAACGTAAAATAATGAATGTGAAGATTATAACTCCAATTACTATAAATGTTGTTTGCATATTCCGTTGTTATTAAGTTTTTTTTTGTCTTTGTTATTGGATTAAGCGTTGACGGTTGCAGCAAATTCTTTATCTAAAATAGCCTTTACTTGCGCTTTGGATTGAATGCCCGTTGTCGCCTTCACCACTTTCCCGTTTTTATAATAAATTGTAAAAGGGATTCCGGTAAAACCATCAACTTCGGACAAAGTGCGAATAACGTGTGATTCCGGATTATCAAATTCCATGTCGAAGAATTTTACATATTTGTATTCATTTTCCAATTCTTCAGCAATTCTGTAAACTGGGACACACATTGGCCCCATACGTCCACAGATAACCATCACATCATCGTTTTCGTTAATTATTTCAACATACTTTGCGGCACTTTCGATGTGTTTTAAATTGGTATATAACATGACTATTCGTTTTTAAATTTTATGATACAAAGATACCGGTCTGATTCCTGTGAATAAAGGTTTTCCCTTTAAAGCACAACAGCTCCCGGATTGAATTAGGACAACTTTTTTATTGATGTAAAACTGCATCATGTATTTTGAATAATTAATCAGCTTTACATATGATTATCATATAGGTATATAGCGTGCTTACATATTACTAAAGTTTAGCGGTTTATATTAGTAATATACACTACTAAACTTTAGTAATGCACACTGTTGTATTTTTAAAATATAAATTAGTACATTTGTAATTCAAATTGAAGTAATGGTACTTTTTTCTGAAATAGAATCGGCCTATAATTCTCAACAAGAATCCCTTATGGCAAGTAATAAGGGGATAGATCGGTTTTTGCAAAATAAACCCGGTCAAACTGGACATATTGATATTATTACGGGTATAAGGCGCTGCGGCAAGAGCACTTACATGAACCAACTTTCAACTTCAATAAAAGGTGATCTTTCTTTTTTTACATTTGAAGATTCACGTGTATTTGGTTTTGAAGTAGGTGACTTTCCAAAATTGCTTCAGATAATGGGAACCAATAAAAGTGCTTATTTTTTTGATGAGATACAAAATATCGAAGGTTGGGAGGTCTTTATACGAAATCTGCACGATCAAGGGAAAAAGGTTTTTATAACCGGTTCGAATGCATCGCTTCTTAGCTTCGAGTTAGGTACCAGGCTTACCGGCAGGCTCCTCTGTTTTGAGCTTTTCCCATTCTCTTACAAGGAGTTCCTTAATTTTTTCAATATAGCACCTTCCGTTACAACATTTCAGCAATTTTTGGAAAAAGGAGGGTTTCCTGAATATTTGAAATTCGGATCGATTGAAACGTTACAGCAATTATTCAGGGACATTCTTTATCGGGATATCGCCGTTCGATATGGGGTTAGGAATGTTAAGACGTTAATAGATATCGCGTTATTTTTAATATCCAATGTTGGAAAAGAATACTCATTTAACAGGCTAAAAAATACCTTCAACCTGGGATCGGCCAATTCAGTAAGCGAGTATGTCGGCTGGTTCGAAGATAGTTATCTTATTTTCTCGGTACCTCAATTTAGTTGGTCGCCAAAAAGTATGTCCGTAAATCCAAAAAAAGTTTATACGATAGATACTGGTTTTGCTATGGCCAATTCTTTGAGTTATACGAACGATCGTGGACGATTGCTTGAAAATGCTGTGTTTTTGGAATTTAAACGCAAAGGTTTTAACATTAATTACTTCAGGAAGAAACATGAGTGTGATTTTGTTGTTTTCAAATCGAAACAAATAGAAGGTGTCTATCAGGTTTGTGCTGAATTGAACTTAGATAACAAAAGCCGTGAGACAGACGGATTAATTGAAGCATTGGAATTTTTCGACCTCCAATCCGGAACAATTCTTACCATGAATCAGGAAGATTATTTCAATATTTCAGGAAGAGAAATTAAAGTCGTTCCAGTTTGGAAATGGTTGTTACCCTAATTTAGTAAAATGATGAAGACAATTCTGGAAACAGACAATGAGTTTATTTGCGACATTCAGGCACCATGCTTTCAAATGCTCATGCCTGAAGAAGTTGTGCTTGTGCGGGGAAGTAAAACACAGGTACTGTTCCGCAAAGGTGATAACCTAACCAAACAAGGGGCTTTTTCATCATATGTATTATTTATAATCAGCGGTTTAGCCAAACAATACATTGAGGGGGACAATTTCAGGAATTATAACCTGAGGATTATTAAACCTGGCGAGTTCGTGGGACTTTCTGCAGTTTTCACAAAAAACACGTTCAACTATTCCTCCGTTGCACTGACCGATTGCCAGGTTTTTCTGGTTGAAAAGGATGCCATCGCGAAGGTCATAAAACAAAACGGTTTGTTTGGTTTTACAATGATAACAAGGTACTTTGAACAGAATGCAAACCTTTTCGATACGCTGCGAACAGTTATCTTTAAACAAATGAACGGGCGCATTGCAGAAACTTTGCTCTATATTGATGGATTTAAGAATGAGAATCCATCTGTTTTTCAATTACTCTCACGTAAAGACATTGCCGACTTTGCAGGGATTTCTACAGAGAGTGCTGTGAAATTATTGAAGAGTTTTGAGAAGGACGGATTGATTGAATTGAATGAAAAAGATATTCAGGTTATTAATCACAATGGATTGCTTGAAATAAGTAAGAAAGGATAAATTCAGTTAACTTATTGAAATTGGACAATTGACCGATAGCGAAATTATTCAGCAAATAGTCCAGGGTGACCGGAACATGTACCGGAAACTTGTAGAACGATACCAGCCAATGGTATTTCGCACCTGTATGGGCTTTTTGCATCATAAAGATGATGCAGAAGATCTTACGCAGGATGTTTTTATTCAAACCTATCAAACGCTGTCTGCTTTTAAGGGCGATGCCACCTTTTCAACATGGATTTACCGGATTGCCGTAAATGCATCACTTAATAAAATAAGGAAGTCCTCTAAAAACCAGTTTCTTCAGCGACTTGAAACAGTGTTTGGAGGCGAAAAAAGTAAAGAATATTCCATCCCAATTTCTGATAATGAGAATCCCGAGAATATTTTAATCATGAATGAACACAAGGAATGGGTGCAGAAAGCGCTAAACAGTCTGCCCGAAAACCAGCGCACAGCAATCGTGCTTAGTAAATACGATGATTTACCCCAGAAAGAAATTGCAGAAATCATGAATACAACTGAAGGTGCCGTTGAAGCGCTGATTCAAAGGGCAAAAGCAAATCTTCGTGAGAAATTATCATCGCTGAAGAAAAAAAGTAAAAAATAACCGTAGGAAAAATAGAAGTTTTGTTTCTAATCATTAAAGTCAATTAAAATGAACTGTCAATTATGCCAAAAAGAGTTAGATGCGTACCAGGAGGGCAAATTGCCCGAAGGTATCCGGATTCAGGTCGAAACCCACCTGGGAGAATGTAAGGCGTGCGCGGAAAGTTTTCAACTGGTAAGTCTTGCGAACAAGGTAATGGAAGAAGAAAGGGAAATGAAATCGAACCCATTTCTTGTGACGCGGATTATGGCAGGTATCGAAGAAATGGAGCAGAATCGCGAAAGTTACCAACGAATCCCTGGATATCAGAGCATATTAAAACCAGCGTTGATAAGTTTTTCGATTGCAGCGGCTATATTTATTGGTGTTTTGGTTGGCAATATTTATTTACCAACACAGTCAATCAATAGACTACCTGTTGAAATGACCTACATGAACGATGCGGCTCTTGAATCAGTAGACCTGTTTTCTCAATTATAATTTTTTAAGATGAAAACAGAAAACAAATATTCGCTGCTGATTTGGGCAATTGTGATACTTGCAGTTATGAACATCTCGACGCTCATGACCATTCTGTATCACAAGTATCAATCGGATAAGACAGAACTCGTTTCCACATCAGATCCGAAACAATTAGAGACTGATTCAGAGAAATTCAGTGGGCGCTATTTTCGCGACCAGTTGGACCTGAGCAATGAACAATTAGAAAAATTCAAGAAAATGAACCCTGTTTTCAGGCCAAAAGCAAGGGGTATTACAATTGAATTAGCCGAAAAACGGAAACAAATGCTGGTTGAAATGTCTGCAGCAAACAGTGATACAACTAGGCTAAATGCTTTATCCGATTCAATCGGTCAGCTGCATAGCGACTTAAAGAAGATCACTTACAGATATTATATGGAAATCAAAGGCATTTGCGACCAGGAACAACAAAGAAAACTCGAACAATTGTTCGGTGAAATGTTTACAAACGATTCACAGCTTGGAAACCCCGGCAATGGTGGACCAAGAGGCGGAGGACAAGGCAGACGACAAGGCAGACGGTTTAATAATTGATTGACTATTAATTATTTTAAATTTTAGAGACATGAGAACAAAACTTTTTTTAACAGGATTGGCCTTAATGGCAGTAACTGTGTTTGCAAATGGACAAGATCCGGTTGCAAAGCAAGGACAGGGAAATGGTCAGTGTTTTGGCAGGTGTAACGGAACAGGAAGAGGCGCTGCCTTTGTGGATAAAAACAATGACGGTGTTTGTGATAACTACGAAAATGGCACTGCAAATGCAGCTGTCAAAAGCGGTAAAGGTAATGGGATTTGCGATGGTACTGGCAAAGGACAAGATCAGGGCAGAGGAAAAGGCAGGAATTTTGTTGATGCCAATAAAAACGGGATCTGCGACACTTACGAAGCCCGTATAAAGAAATAGTCCTACATTTCTTTTAATGTACATTTCAAGTACCGATTCATAGATTAAATAATATTTTATTGCATTAAAAAACAGTGTTTTAGGCAATTTCTAAATCGCTGAATGTAATACCTATGTTCAATTTCACAATAATTTAAAAAAAAGCATGAAAACAATCGTTAAAACAGTCGTTTTAAGCAGTTTTATAGCTGCTTCGTTAGTATTTATTTCTTGTCAGAAAGACATGAATAGCGCTAACAATTTAAAGTATGCAAGTCTTCTAAATGTTTCGGGTAATGGTACGACCTCTGTGATCGCGGCCAATGTGCAATCCGCATTTGTTGAAACATCTGCGTTATCAGATAGTGAATTAGCTTCCTTATTAATAATGAAAGAAGAGGAAAAACTGGCACGCGATGTTTATTCGGTTCTTTATCAGAAATGGGGAAGTCAGATTTTTTCAAACATATCAGCAGCAGAGAGTAATCACCTGAATGCGATCGTCCTGCTTCTTACAAACTATGGTGCAACCGACACTTCATTAGGTGAAGCAGGTGTATTTACCGACAGCGAGGTTCAGAATTTGTATAATGAATTGATTGCCAATGCAACATTGTCAATTGAAGCGGCTTACAAAACGGGGGCATTAATTGAAGAGATGGATATTAAAGACCTTAATGAAGCGCTCATCGGTATCACAAATGAAAATATCATCATGGTATTCGACAACCTGCTCAAAGGATCGCGAAATCATCTCAGGGCATTTAATCTGCAGCTAACAACACTCGGAGTTGTATATTCACCAGTCTTTATCAGCCAGACAGATTATGATCTGATCGTAAACACTGCGATGGAGAAGGGCAAACAATACCGAATGAATGGCAAGAATTGGAATGGCCAGGGAAATGGGAATAGCAATGGTCAAAAAGGACAAGGAAATCGGGGCAGCGGAAGTTGCAGTAATTAAATGATTCTGGTTACATTTAAACAACACCCTTCGAGGGTCTTCGACCACTCGAAGGGTGTTGTTTTAAAATGTAACCATTTTATCAGCCCAAACAACAACATTTACGCAATCAACCATCGTTGAAATAGGGCAGGCTTCGGTGCTATCCAACTCTCTTGATTTCAAGCAAGTGCCACAGGCAAGTATTTCACCGCCAGCATTCACGAAATTTTTAAGTTGCACATCAACATTGAATTTTTCATGAGTTAAGCCCTCGCATTCAACAGCTTCTCCCATTAAAAACACTTTTACCTCGTGACCCTGCTTTATCGCAGTCACCGAGAAGCGAAAGGCATTCCATGCTTTTTCGTACTCTTTAGTTTCGAGAATAATTCCGATTCTCATAAGGTTGTTTGTTAAAAAGTTAATACGACTTTGTTTTTACGGATCAGTTCGTACAGATCGACGAGGGAAGAGAACTTGCAAACTTGTGGTTCATTATTATTCCGGCTTCGCAAACAGGTTCCGCAACCCAAAATTGTACCACCATTCTCCAAAAATTTATCAGCTTGCTCTTTAACATCCTTATCCGTTTTTACCATGTTATCAAGTTCAACACCTTTGCCAAGCAGAAAAATGCTCACGGTGTCGCCCTGATTTTTGGAATAATTTGCCAGACGTAAGGCATTCCAAACAGTTTCGGTGTCGTTTGAATAAATTACCATCCCGATGGATGTAGTGGAACCCGTCTTCTGTGCGGGAGATTCGGCATAAGTTCCGTAAGAAATGCATGCCATGAATACCAATAGAATAAAACTTTTTTTCATTGATTTTTGATTTAACCTGATTTATAGTAAGCGTTTATTTATAGCATTAATAAGCACTTCGATGGCAAAATCTATTTCTTCTTCCGTAGAATTTTTCCCGGTTGAAATCCGTACCGTTGCGGCTGCTGTCCTGAAATCGAGGTTCATTGCCTGAAGCACTGAAGAAATGGTTGTTTCGCCCGAATGACAGGCTGACCCGGTAGAAATCAAAATATCGCTGCTGATGACTGAAGCCAACGTGTGCGCACTGACGCTTTCGAAAGCTACACTCAGCGTATTCGGCAGACAATTTCCCAGGTTACTGTTGATGTGAACTTTATTGCCAAGCCGGGAAACCAGTCCGTTGAGCAGCCTGTCGCGTGAAACCATCATATTCTGCTGATTCTGTTTGAAATCCCTTAGCGCCACTTCGCAGGCTTTTCCGAGTCCGACTGTATGAATGACATTTTCGGTACCCGGACGGATCCCTTTTTCCTGCCCGGCGCCATGCATCAGGTTTTCGATCACCGTTCCCTTCCGGATGTACAATGCACCGATCCCTTTGGGAGCATAAAGCTTATGTCCGGCAATCGTCAGCAGGTCAACCCCCAGTTGATTGACATCTGTTTCAATTTTACCTGCCGACTGAGAAGCATCGGTATGAAAAACAATCTTCTTTTCCCGGGCGATCACACCTATTTCATCTATGGGCTGAATTGTTCCAACTTCATTGTTGGCATGCATAATGGTAATCAGGATTGTATCTGGCCGGATGGCATCTTTTACATGTTCCGGATCAACGCGTCCAAATTGATCAACTAGTAGATATGTGATTTCGAAGCCCTGTGAACCCAGGTATTTGCAAACCTCGATAACTGCGGGATGTTCGACGGCAGAAGTGATAATATGGCGCCCTTTATTGATGTTTGCCCAGGCAATTCCTTGAATGGCAAGGTTGTTCGATTCGGTGGCACAACTGGTAAAGAAGATTTCTTCCGGCTTGCAATTAATCAGTTTTGCAACCTGCCCCCTCGCTTTTTCAATGGCCTCTTTATTGCTTTTGCCAATTGAATAAGAGCTGGAAGGATTTCCGTAATACGATTCAATATATGGAATCATTTCTTTTACAACCTCCGGATCAACCGGGGTTGTGGCGTTATAGTCGAGGTAAACCGGATGCTTCATTTTGCCCTTTAATTGATTTTTATTTTGTTTCGCAATGATCGCAACTACATTCTTTTCCTTCCGCTTTTTCAAAAGCCTCTTTCCCTTCGGTAATTGAAAAATAAATCAAACCGGCAGTTCCAATAACATCAGCATAGGCAAATCCTGTGTATTCGTAGATCAGGCTTGAAGCCAATAAAACGATCGACATATAAACACAAACTTTAGTACAATTACTATCGGATATGATCGGCTCGGAGTTGAGTTGTTTCCCAACTTTCTTCTTTGCATTCATCAGCCAAACCATAACGGCAATTGAAATCAACGATATGACAATCCCCCAAAAAGTTGTTTCTGGCTTGTGATGGTTGATCAGGTTGAAAATAATGCCGATCAACAAACCAACTGATAACAGATAGAATGCCGAACCCGTAATTTTTAATGCTTTTATTTCAAAGGTGCTTTTGGGACTATCCGGATTTTGTCCGATACGGACGATCATGACTGCAATACCAATGCCTGACATTACTTCAATAAAGCTGTCGACTCCAAAGCCGAACAAGGTAAGCGTTTCGTCCTGAAACCCAAACCACATTGAAACAAGACCTTCTATAATGTTATAAAAGATCGTAAAAAAAGCCAGCCATAATGCTATTTTATATTGTCTGTTTTCCATTTTGTTTTTTATTCGTAAACTATTCATGTTCATGACGGTGGTGCAGGTCCGGATCGTGCGGATGAACGTGTGTTACCGGATCATGCCTGTGCAGATGTGAATGCCATTTGCCTTCCGGGATTGTTTCACCATCATGTAAATGTGTATGATGGCCATCTTCATGTTGGTGGTAATGGATATGTTCCATCACGACATGCGTATGCATGTGTTTATGCGAAAGCAAATTTGTAACAACAACAGCAAGCGCCAGAAGAACTATTGATATAACATGAACCCATTGAAAAGGTTCGTGAACAAACAGGTAAGATAAAACCACTCCCCATATTGGCGCTGTGGAAAACAATATCTGACTTCGGGTTGCTCCGATATTCTGTGCAGAGGTCACATAAAGCACAATGCTAAAACCATAAGCGAAAATCCCAACAACAATTGCAGGAATCACATTGCCAGTTGCAAGGAAGTTACCGGCAATCAGAGATCCGATCAATAAATTAACCGATCCGGCCACGATCCCTTTTACAAAGGTTACCGTCTGTGGCGATGCCCCATCGGTTAACGCAGTCAGGTGATTATCGATTCCCCAGCAAATGCAGGCTGCCGTGATTAGTAAACCGGAAGTCAGGCCGCTCGAACCTTCTCCCATGGAAGTAATGATGCCGGCTGCAATGGTTAAACCAACGCCAATCCATGTATTCCGGTCGAGTGCATCTTTAAAAATTACAACCCCTAAAATGGCAGTTGCCACGAGTTCCATGTTTAACCAGATAGAAACCGATGCCGCATTAGCCGTTTTAAGTCCTGCCAGTAAAAGCAGGGGTCCCGCGAAACCTCCGAAGAAAATAATTCCAATGGTTTTTGCCCTGTTGCCGTTCTGAAAAAGCAATTTAAGATTACTACTTTTCCGGAACAGGTAGGGCGACATTGCCAAAGCAGCCCCCAAATAAAGCAAACCGGCCAACTGAAAAGAATTTAATCCATTCAATAGCAATTTGCTAAATGGTGTCGCAATTCCAAAAAGAAACCCGGAAAGGATACCTGTTATAATTGCAAAGCGTTTCATAATTGTGTTTTATTCAAAATTGCTCAATTATTGAACTTTTAAAAATTGGACTTGCCGAAGATATATTCTTCCGACAA
>Ga0209511_1000844_pt1 | contig 28588 bp, 28 predicted proteins | sample SSSSmetaG_FD_184141 | JGI IMG/M metagenome (GOLD analysis project Ga0209511, IMG submission 184141) | Glacier valley bacterial and archeal communities from Borup Fiord, Nunavut, Canada, to study Microbial Dark Matter (Phase II) - ​SSSS... | ecosystem: Environmental > Aquatic > Freshwater > Ice >... | reverse complement strand
TCGTAGCGTCAGTTAAGCTCTCTCATCGATATCTCAACGATAGGTATCTTCCTGACAAAGCAATTGACTTGATGGATGAGGCGGCTTCCAAGGTTCGTTTAAGCACTTATATATCATCTCCCGAGATTAAAAATCTCGAGAAAGAGATTAAAAACTTAGATGAAGAAAAAGAAATAGCAATTAAGCAGGAAGCTTATGAAAAAGCCGGTGAGATTAAAAAACGTCAGGAAACAGCACTAGAAGAACTCGAAAAGCAAAGAGTCCTATACGAAAAACAAAAGCAGGATAAGGAACTCATTGTAGGCGAAGCAGAAATTGCTGAAATTATATCTGGCTGGACGAAGATACCAATTAAGAAGCTAGAAGAAGAAGAGACAGAACGTCTACAACATCTTGAGAGTATTTTACATGAAAGAGTCATTGGTCAAGAAGAGGCTGTGACAGCGGTAGCCAAAGCAATCAGACGTGGCCGTGTAGGACTGAAAGATCCTAATCGACCAATTGGTTCCTTCTTATTTTTGGGACCAACTGGTGTTGGCAAGACAGAACTTTCAAAAGCACTATCAGAATCAATGTTTGGCAGGGAAGACTCAATGATTCGAGTTGATATGTCTGAATATATGGAGAAGCATAGTGTGAGTAAACTCATTGGTTCACCTCCGGGTTATGTAGGTTACGATGAGGGAGGACAACTAAGTGAGAAAGTAAGACAACACCCTTATGCAGTCATTTTATTTGATGAGATTGAAAAAGCACATCCAGATGTTTTTAATATTCTGCTTCAGGTACTAGATGATGGACATATTACAGATGCACAGGGAAGAAAAGTCAGCTTTAAGAATACGATTATTATTTTAACCTCCAATGCAGGAGCACAAAATATCATTGCCCCAAAACGTCTTGGATTTGCATCGGTAATCGACGAAAAAGAAGATTACAAGCGAATGAAGGATGGGGTTATGGAGGAAGTAAAGAAAATCTTTAAACCTGAGTTTATCAATCGTATTGATGAAATCATTGTATTCCATTCATTAACAAAGGAAAATATCAAGAGTATTGTAACCATCATGGTAGCAACAATCGCAAAGAGATGCAAGACACAAATGAACATCACATTAGAGTTAAGCAATGAAGCTATTGAGCACTTAGCTGTGACTGGGTTCGATCCCAAATATGGTGCAAGACCACTGAGAAGAGCAATTCAAACGAATATCGAAGATAAATTAGCGGAAGCAATTTTGTCGGCTGGTATTAAAGATGGAGATACCGTTCTAATTCAATACCTAGATAATGAAATAATTGTGACAGCAAAATGATATAATATATAATATTTAGTAGAAATAACTTGTTAAATCGTATATAATGTTAATTAGAAATGTTCCATTTTCGTATCATTGGTTTCTATCAAGATAAGTTCTATAAATACAATTAGGAGGGTCATAATAATGGCTGTTATTGAAGAGTTAATGCGCAAAGAAAGTGATGGAACTATTAGCTTTGGTAATTACAATTTAGATGTAAAATCAAAGGTTTCCGACTTCGAGCACGAGGGAGATTTATATAAGGTTAAGACATTTAAAGAGATTACAAAGTTAGAAAAAAATGGTATGTTTGTTTATGAATCCGTACCGGGCACTGCAGTATATCATTTTGAACTAAATGAGTATGAAGTAAGCTTTCAAGTAGAAGGCACCGATACCGCTCAGATTACATTAGAACTGGAAGCTGAAAAGGAATATGAGATCTTAAAGGATGCAACAAACCTTGGTAAGATGAAGACGAATTTAGGTGGAAAACTTGTGCTTAGCGTAGAACTTAGCGAAGATAAGTACACTTTAATAAAGGTGGTTAAACTCTAAAATGGCAAAGAACAAAACTGTGTTTTTCTGTAAAGAATGTGGCTGCGAATCTACGAAATGGGTGGGTCAATGCCCGGGATGTAGACAATGGGACACTTTTGTGGAGGAACCAGTTGTGAAAAGGAGCGTATCTTCCGGTAGTATTAAAAATGCCAAAGAACCGGAGCTCTTATCCAATATTAAAATAGAAGAAGAATCAAGAATGAGTTCTGGAATAGGAGAGCTTGATCGAGTGTTAGGAGGCGGTATTGTACCGGGCAGCCTAGTACTCGTTGGCGGTGATCCTGGCATTGGTAAATCTACACTGCTATTACAAATGTGCCGTGAGATTATCAATAAAAACAGAAAAGTTCTCTATATTTCTGGAGAAGAATCTTTAGTACAAATAAAAATGAGAGCAGAAAGGCTTGGCGTGTTTAACGGCGAGCTTCTGCTCCTTTGTGAAACAAATTTGGATTTGATCGAAGCTTCGATACATAAATATCAACCAGACATTGTTGTCATTGATTCAATCCAAACCATGTATAAAGAGGAGGTTACGTCAGCGCCTGGAAGTGTAACCCAGGTTAGAGAGGCAACGGGTGCCTTAATGCGACTAGCGAAGGGAATCGGTGTCTCCATCTTTATTATTGGTCATGTAACAAAAGAAGGGGTCGTAGCCGGTCCAAGAGTACTTGAACACATGGTAGATACGGTATTGTATTTTGAAGGAGATAATTCTGCTTCTTATCGTATTCTAAGAGCAGTGAAGAATCGATTTGGTTCTACCAATGAAATAGGTGTCTTTGAGATGCGCAATACAGGTCTCGTAGAAGTTACAAATCCTTCAGAATTCATGCTAAAGGGAAAACCAGATGGAGAACCAGGATCTGTAGTAGCAGCTTCAATAGAAGGAACAAGACCTATTTTAGTGGAAGTACAAGCGTTGGTGTGCCGAACGAACTTTAATATGCCAAGAAGAACTGCTGCCGGAACTGACTACAACAGGGTTAATTTATTAATGGCTGTACTGGAGAAGCGTTTGGGAATTCAGCTTTCAGATTGTGATGCTTATGTCAATGTCGCAGGAGGTATGCGTGTTACAGAACCTGCACTAGATTTAGCAGTAATCTCGGCAATCCTATCTAGCTACAAAAACATTGCACTTGATAGTAAGACAATCCTCTTTGGTGAGGTAGGGCTTACTGGTGAAGTAAGGGCAGTGAATATGGCTGAACAAAGAGTAATTGAGGCTTCCAAGATGGGGTATGAAGTGTGTATATTACCACAGGGGAATAAGGATAATATAAAACTTCAGGGGATTAAGCTTATCGGAGTAAAAAACATTCAGGAAGTTATGGGTGTACTTGCGAGATAGATTTAATTTTATATGGGGAGGATTTACGATGAGAGAAATGGTTAATGATAGACTTAAGCAGCTATTTACAGCGCAGGAGTGCATGAAAAATGTTGATGACATTATCAATAATTTAGATCGTTCACAGTTAACAGTTGAGAAGAATGCTTTTGATGTAATTAATTGTTCGGACACTTCTTTAAATCTGGCGAAAGAGGGAAATCAACTTGCCACGAAGTTACATGTAATCTACCAATCCTACAATGAAACGACGGGTGTTTCAGAAGATATCGCGAATCTGGTAAATGATTTAGGTAGTGTATTTCAGAAAATTTTAGAAGCTGCTAATTTATCCAATGAGGTATCACACAATATGGAGCATGAGGTAGCATTTCAAAGAGATATTACAGATTATGTAAAGAATGCAATTTACTCAGTTACTGAATCTGTAAATCAAGCGATATCATGTGCAGAAACATTATTACAATTAACTGTAGAAATAAATACTTAACAGAATTGACAAAATTATGTTGACAATTCAGACAATTAATAGTACTATAATTTAGCGACATAATTTAGCAGAGGGGAATCATCCAGCGGCAGGATGACAGTCTCCAAAACTGTTCACGGGGGTTCGAATCCCTCTTCCCCTGCTCTTTAATGAAGGCCTTATAACTCAATGGTTATAGGGCTTTTTTAATGTTTAAATATTAAATGATATTATACCAAAAGCAAAAAGGCAATATGTTAAGCGATGAGTAACGTAACCCAGCCACCACAGCCGGAACATCTTAATGGAATATAATAAAAAAAATACTCTGGCGCAAGATAAAAGGAGAAGAATACTATGGATAATGATTTTATGCAGTATGTATATGCAAGAATTGAAAAAGCTTTAACAGAGAATGTTGAGTATGTGGAATTACAAAGTAAGTGTGCCGAAGCAGGAAGTGATATAATGCTTCAAAACAAAGAATATGAAGATATAACTTGCCAGATGGAAGCCAGAGCGGAAGAATTATGTTATATGCAAGGCTACAACGATGCAATACGAATGATACTAAATTCAAAAGGAAGTGAAGGGCTGCTCCAATGAATAATCATATATTAAGTTGGTGACATACGAAGAACAGATCCAAGATTGTAAGGAACAGATAAAAGCAATAGTTGACAATATGGATAACCTAGATGATCTTAGAACAATATATGCAATTGCTTTAAACTCGGTTTTTGTATAATTCAAATGGAAGTAATCAGCATAACGACTAAAATGTAATACATAAGGATCAGTTCCTGGGCAGTGGAATAATCTACTGCCCTTCTTTAAGCAAAGGGGTTGATTCAAAGCACTTTTTTAATAAGCTTTTAATAATGTTAATTTTTTGTTGATTTATACCGATAAATAAGATATAATTAAATTCAACGCTACCAATTTATGACAAAATTTTACAGTGAAAATGTGTATAATATTAACAGATTGTTCACACATAATGTGTCGTAAGGTGGTATAATATGGGTACAAAGAAAAAACATACTACAAAAGAAGGGGTTGATACCATGAATGCAACCGTACAGAGACCTTGCTCAGTAAGAGAATCGATTGTGCAGTCATGCAAAGAAGTTAAATTGATGCGTGAAGGTATGCTTCCTAAAAAAACATGGAAAGAATTACGCGAGGAACTAAAGAAAATCAAAAGCGAGGATACCAAATAAATGTGCTATTCCATTATTCCGACTCCGAGATTTGAAAAGGATATCGATTATTATATGCGCAAAAAGAAATTCACCAAGATTGATGATGATATTGATGTTGTTGTATCTGAATTAGAAAAAGGTAATTTGCTCGGAGATATAATACCAAATTTAAAAATAAATTCTGATGAGCATACATATAAAGTTAGAGTAACAAATTCAAATACAGGAGTTGGTAAATCGAATGGCTACATTAATTTATTATGTAGTGAAAGATGATAAAGAAATTTTTTTACTGACGATATATTATAAAAAAGATGATAAAGAAATACCTTCAAATTTTGACATTGCATCAATTATAGATACATATTGTCTCAAAGGCTAGGATGAATATAATATCCTAGCCTTTTCGATTCAAATGTATCTGCAATTATGAGCTTATATACATTACTAATTGATTAAAAAACGGACAAAAGACGGACACAAATCGAATAGGAATCTAAAGATTTTTTTTTATCAATAAAATAATTAACAAAAGCTCGTTGAGAAGACAGCCCCTATAAATAGGGGCTGTAGTTAATTTAACCAATTACTGATGCTATTTATTTTTTGTGCGCCTGCACACATACAAACACAGGACATTGTGGTAATAACACCGAGGACTACACCAATAATACCAAGAACAAGGCCGGCAGTAGCAGCTTTGGAACGTCCTGATTTCAGAGCTATAACCGCAAGAATGATAGCTACGGTGCCTATTATTATTCCAAGAAATCCAAAGATAGCACTGGCAGAATATACGCCTGAAAGATTATCATAATTTGCCATCATAATTTACGTCAACCTCCTCTTCAACAGATGCCGAGTATACATCTTTATGATTTTTGTTAGTACTTGAATAGTAAGAACCTGTAGTTCCCACACAAGAAATAAGCCATGCAATGATAGCAAATAATAAGGTGGTTATTCCAAGTATTAGAGAAACAGTTGCGACATTCTTCTTTGAAGTTAGAGGTTGCACTTGTTGTTGGTATACAGGCTGTTGCTGGTTTACAGGCTGTTGCTGATATACAGGCTGTTGCTGGTTTACAGGCTGTTGCTGGTATACAGGCTGTTGCTGGTATACAGGCTGTTGCTGGTTTACAGGTTGTTGTTGGTATACAGGCTGTTGTTGGTATACAGGCTGTTGCTGATATACAGGCTGTTGTTGGTATACAGGTTGTTGGTATACAGGTTGTTGTTGGTATACAGGTTGTTGTTGGTATACAGGTTGTTGTTGGTATACAGGCTGTTGTTGGTACATAGGCTGCTGAATGTCTTGATTTTGGAGAGAACCTTCTTTTAAATGTAAGTCATTTTCATTATCCATTTCTTATCCTCCTTGATTTTGAATACATAAAATTAAAAAAATACTTATATAAATCATATAGTAAGTGGCAGATAATGTCAAACCAAAGTATATGTGATTAATGAAACAGGTGATGCTAGGAAATAAGCCCTAATGATGTACAGTTGGAGGTGCTAAGTGCCATCAATACAGGGTTTAGGGTACAACAAGATGAATAATTTGGAGCGGCATTACTTGAATATAATACATTCTTATGTTAGTATAGTTGAATGATAAAAATTGTTTTATGTGGCAACAACTAATATATATAACAGTAAATATTGAATGTGAGGATTAAATATGAGGTTAGTTCCGATATCAAGAATTACACCCAATATGGTGTTGGCAAAGTCGATTTTTTATAGAGATTGCTTAATACTTAAGGAAGGGCAAACTGATATTGATAGATTTGTTAATAGACTCCAGAATATGGGGATTGAATATGTGTATATAGAAGATTCGAAAAGTATTGGAATTGAGATACCAGATGCTATATCCGAGGAAACCAGATTATTATGCAAACGAGTTTTACGACAGACGATTGAAGAATTTCAAAATAATTCAACGTTTAATTTTTCAAATATGACTGACGTAATTTCTACTATTCTGGATGATATTTTTAAGAATGAAGATGTGCAGATGAGTCTTAATGATATAAGCGCTGCCGATGATTATACATTTACCCACTCAGTAAGTACAACAGTATATACACTTTTAATTGCAAATCAATTAAAGTATACTAGATCAATGCTAGAGAAATTAGCAATTGGAACATTGCTTCATGATATGGGAAAAGTTCTATTGGACAAGGAAATAATATTTAAACAAGATACATTGACTCCAGAAGAGTTTGAATATATTAAGCAACACACAACGCTCGGCTATGAGTGGCTTAAAAAATGTGTTAATATTACGGAATTATCAAGAATTATATCTTTATATCATCATGAACGGATGGACTCATCGGGCTATCCTATGGGGATACCAGCAGGAACAATTCATGAATTTTCAAGAATTGTAGCCATTGCTGATGTGTTTGATGCACTAACAACCGACCGTTGTTATAGGAAAAAGTGGAGCACGGTGAAAGCGGTAAATTATTTGATTAAGGAATCCAATACAAAATTTGATACCCAGCTGGTTGCTGTTTTTATTAAACAAATAGCGATATATCCAAATGGAACGCTGGTTCGCCTTTCTAATCAAACGGTTGGTGTTGTAAAAGAGCAGAACCGAAGTATGCCACTTCGGCCCATTATTCGTGTAATTGAGAATGAAATAGGGGAAGAAATAGATATGTATGAAATGGATTTGATGAAGGAATTATCGATTACGATCTTAGAACCAGAGGAAGACATAGAGGATGCAAAATAGAGAGTGTATAAATCATTTCAAAATATTTTTGACTGATTGTACCTCTTCTTTACTACATTCGACATTACTATATCTGGCTTTTTCATAGTATTTTGTTAGTTGCTTGCTCTTTTCTAGACCAGACAAGCTGTTCAAGTCACTACCCTCATTTAAAGCATGCTTTGCTAATTGAGAGGGAGTCAAGTCCTTTGTAAGCGGATACGTGGAGTTTGTATGAGAAATTACAGCTTTATAAAAATGTTTACGAATCTTTTCATTGCTGGACTGTCCAAAAATATTATGAAATCTTTTGATAGGAGTTATTTTAGAATCTTTTTTGAAGTTTTCCATCTTATCAAAAGGAGAAATAAACTCAGTTTTATCTTTAAAATAATTCAACTTATTTTTATAAAAAAAATGATATACTTTATATATAACATATACAAACAAAGCAATAATTCCTACGATAAGAGCCAGCTTAACTAAGTTTTCGATACAATTCACAAGGAACTGCGTAATAGGAGAGGGATCCTCAGATTCTGGATAGAACTCAAATTCATTTGCGGAACTATCCTCAAATGTGAGGGGTTGTGCTATGCTTTCACCCCGGAGTAGGGAGAATAAGAATTTCGTAATACGAAGTAACAAGCTACCGATATACGATAGAATCTCATAAAATGGCAGTCTTGTAAAAATCAACATAACAAAGAGACATAAACTACCAAAGAATATGATTAAGGTGTTATTCGTATTCTTGATTTGCCCCATTGGTACATTACGCATATTATCATGGTTACGAAAAAAAGTATTGAAATTAATTAAATACATATTAATAAAATATAGAAGCATATATACGATTGCTAATACAAAGATGAGCTGTTTCAATTCAGGATGTTTTATATAAACACTGAGATGATACATCCCAAAAAAAACAATTAGAAATAGTAGTGAGGTATTGCTTTCTGCTGGTTTCACAATCTTTAGCTTTTGATAAAACTCCATTGCTGTAATAATCATTAGGTACAAACCATAGAGGACACTGATCATGATAGTACTGGAGGTAAGAATGTAAAAAGCTATCATAATGAAATGCAGTATCAGGAAAGACCATATATGCTTCGTGTACTTGCCAATAAGGTAGGAAATAAAGGGAACAGGGAGAAGGCATAAGGTCCTTGTAACAGAAGAAGAATCTTTTATCATGAGCAATAATGTAATGATCGAGTAGGCAATCATAAATTTTTGTAGGATATTAATAAAATCGATTATATTGTGATAGCGTTTGTTATCCATAGAGACTCCCATCTGCTTGTGACTTGGTCACAAGCCTTTTTTTAAGTGTGTTGTATATGCTATGAAATGTGAAGAAAAAGCATCTTCCCGGTTGTTTGAGATGCCGCGAAGCGGCATCATATCTGTAAGTGTAAAAAAAGTTTACAATTCCCAAGGTACAACGTATGGCATTAATTCTTCATTCGCAGTAAGGTTGATTTCCTTATTCAAAGGTATTATCCATGAAAATTCTGTTTTGCTATGTACAAGAGAGGATAATAGTAACTGTAAATCGTTTTTCTGGTAAGAGGATATCACAATCATATAATCATTATTTGATGCATTTAGAAGCTCTTCTTTAAGGGTTGGAACGAAGCCAGGCATCGCTTGAGTCGTATCAATCCTTGATAAAGTCTCATAGAGCGTTTTCACATGATGGCTACCAGAACCAGCAGGGATGTGCAATACTTCTTTGGTTATGATATCACGCGCATTGGTGTATATTGAGGTAGGAATGCCTTGCTCAATAAATGCGGATGCAAAGGTAGCAGCAATTCTTATACTTTCTTCCAGAACATCTTCCTGTTTTAAATTAGTTTCAGATTCCAGATTAAGAAGTATTTTTATTTGTTGAGAGTCGGTATAATCATTTACAGTTACCTTAAGGGAGCCGGTTTTCGCGGAGGCTTTCCAGTTGACAGCTTTGAGATTATCATAAGATTGATATTCTCTAATGCTACGAAATTCGAAGGGATCTTCATTCATGTAACGTTTGGTTAATACACAACCAAGCATTTTCTGAAAGGGAGCTTGGAATTTATCGTATTCAACAGGCTTTGGATATACATATAAATTAATATTCATATCATAGCTAGCTACAATCTCAAAGGTTAAGAACATATCACAGAATACAACATCTATTTTGCTTATTGTAAAGTAACCTCGATGCGTACAAACAAAGGACAAGGATCTTGTTATCTTCTGATACATCAGGACGGAAAGCATGTCGTTTCTATAATATTTGTCTGTAATCTCAGAATTGTCTGTATCTAAGAAGGATAAATACTTTGAAGTCATAAACTTAACTTTTAAGATAGGAAGCGGAAGTAATTTCTTATTAATTACTGTTTCCGACAATATTAATTCTTCTCCCTCTACAGCCTGTTCATCAGAGAGACTTATAGTAACAGACAGATTTTTATTCCAAAAGCGTTGGTACAGATACTTCTGCAATTGAAATAACAGTAAGGCACCAATCAAAGCGGATATTATTTTCATAAGATACTTTTACCTCCTGGTAAAATCTTCAGTAGGAACCGGGGTATCCGATAAAATACTGTTTGTTAGCTCCAAAGATGTGGCAGTTTTATTAAAATTAGATCTTAATATCAAACGGTGAATTATAACATAAGGAGCAATGTGTTTAATCATTTCTGGAGTAACATATTGAAGTCCTTGGATTGCTGCATATGCCTGGACTGCTCTTAAGAAAGCCAAACTACCTCTTGGGCTGACACCGAGAACAATACTTTTATGTTCTCTGGTTTTATTGATAATAGTGACCATATATTCCATTAAGGATGGATGAATATACACAGATTTAATTGCCTTTTGCATGGCAAGTAAATCTGCCTTTGCGCATACAGGCTGAAGGTCTTCTAGTGGACTTGCATCCATGAAACGGTTTAGGATAGTAATCTCCTCACGAAAAGTCGGAAAGCCCATGCTAATCTGCATCAGAAAACGATCCAATTGAGCTTCTGGCAAAGGAAAGGTTCCAGCGGTTTCAATTGGATTTTGCGTAGCAATAACAAGAAAAGGCCTTTCTAAAAGACGGGTTTCGCCGTCAATGGTAATTTGCATTTCCTCCATGCATTCTAGTAAGCTAGATTGCGTTCTAGGAGTGGCGCGATTGATTTCGTCAGCAAGTAGTATATTTGTGAAGGCGGGGCCACGGTGGAAGGTAAACTCACCTTGTTTTTGATTGTAATAATTTAGACCTGTAACATCAGAAGGAAGAAGATCCGGTGTGAATTGAATCCGCTTAAAGTCTGCATCAATGGATTTCGCTAAGGATTTGGCAAGAACTGTTTTGCCAGTACCGGGAACGTCCTCAAGGAGAATGTGGCCATTGGCAAGCAGAGAAGTTAAAATCAAATCAATGATATCAGATTTACCTACGATTACCTTTTCAACATTTTCTTTAATAGCATTTGATAATTCTCGTATTTTGTTAAATTCCATAAAATCACCTGTCCATTCAATATTTTTATAATTTGTAAAGCCTATTATTAATTGTGATTATTTCCTGTTAGAAAGGACGCACTTACTGTATCCATTATAATACAATTTTAGTAAATTGATATGGTTAAAAAGCATATAACTGTAATTGAAATATTGTGAATAATGGATATTTTCTCATCCAGAAAGTTTAATCTAGATGATAGAAGGGAAGACCAACATGGCTTAGGACCAACATGGCTTAGGAACAACATAGCTAAGGAACAACATGGATTAGGAACAACATGGCTATTTTTTAATATAATAATTAGAAGCACCATGCTTTATAAAACTTAAAAAAGGATAGTGATTTTAATGAGAATAGCAATAGATTGCGGCCATGGTAGTAATACGGCCGGCAAGAGAACTCCTGCAATGCCAAAAGCGATTGACATTGATGGAGATGGGAAAGTTGATATTAAGAAGGGTGAACAATATAGAGAGCATTATGCCAATGTGGGAGTAGGAAAGCTTCTTGTTACAGAATTAGAACGTTGCGGTTTCGAGGTATTTAAAAGTGCATTTGGTGATGACGACATACCACTGACGGATAGACAAAAAGCGATTACAAAGGCCAAATGTGACTACTCTATTTCAATCCACTTTAATGCATACGGTGATGGTACTAGTTTTAACACTGCAGAAGGAGTAGCAATCTGTATCCATGATAAATATGCTGGAAAATCCAAGAAGTTGGCGGAGACAGTTCTGAAATACCTGATGGGTGGTACGAAACAGAAAAACAGAGGGGTATCACCGCGGGCCCTTGCTATGTGTAATTGCAATGGCTTAGGCACGAAGGCAGCAATCCTCTGTGAACTTGCATTTATGACGAATGAGCGTGAAGCGGTAGAACTCATGGCTGCGTCAAGGTTTTGGAAGGAAAGCGCCATCGAAATTGCGAAAGGACTATGCGAATATACCGGCGTGAAGTATGTGCCTGAAATAATTGATACCAATCCGACAAAAACGATTACTTCATTATCACCAAAAGAAGATATCAAATGGTTACAGATAAATTTAAATCAGTGTTTAGGCAAAGCAGAGAGCTTTATTCCACTTTTAGTAGATGGCAGTTACGGATCGAAGACTAGAATAGCCATACTGATTTATTGGGAACGCCTCGGGTGGAACAAGAAGATGGAAGACGATGGAACAAAAGCTGGTAAAGAGACGATGCAAGCGCTTCTTGCTGGAAGAAAAGAATAATGAAAATAAATCAGCCCAGGAAGGAGTGTAAAGTTACTCTTTCCTGGGCTGATTTATTATACTCATTATTTTACGCGTACCTTAGCATTGGCAGGTATGGTAATGATACTTTGTAAGGGCTTCCATACGAATACTGCGATTGAGAAATCAATCATACTGTGGATCATTGTTCCAAGGCCTACAAGTCCGATTACCGCTAATAAATAACCCTTGTCATAATATGTACTCGACATATTATTGCCCCAATAGAATATGGAAACTACCATAACTTCACATAAAGCATGAACAAAAGAGATGAACAGGGAGAAAATTGTTATGCTTTTTTTAGAAAGAAGCATATTTCCATTCTTCTTCAATATAAATGCACCAAGTGTCGCGAATACCAAATGGGTTAATGCTCTCAGAACTATGATGAGAGGAAAACCTGCAATGAAGAATCCCACGCTGGTAATTAGTGCAACCGAGATAGCAATTGGAGGAGAGATAAACATTGCTATAAATATAGATACGTGACTAGCCAAGGTAAAGGAAGCGGGCTCCATAACAATTTTTGGGGCAAACATAGGAATAATAATTCCCACTGCACAAAGCAAACCAGCGATGGTCATAGATTTTAATTTAATAGCTTGATTCATAATAATACCTTACCTTTCATGGAGTAATATAAGTTAGTATATGCACAAGACATGATAGGTGTCTTGTCAGGTATTATAATAAAAAAAATTTAATCTGTCAACTATTAATTATAAGAAATATTAGTTCATAAATTATAATAAATAATAGCTTGTAATTTATGAAAAATATTAGTTTGAATTTAATTAATAGCTGTTGCAAATGAAAGTATTACTACTTTTATCATTTGCAACAGCTATTAATTTTATTTTGTAATTTTTCCATCTCTATGATTGGAAGCGATTTTTTCACTTTCAATAAAAACCTTGATATAGAGAACTGTGATAAGAATTACAATGAATGCAAACAAATTTAGTACCTGTTGCGCATATATTCTTACGTTCCAAAGAGAGAGGGATGCTTTTTGTAAGTAGTTTAATACATTACCGCTGATAACGGAAATAACAAATCCAAAAACGCCTGCGATTGAGGACGTTAATGTCAACCATACCATTCTTTTCTCGTGTTTAAAGAAGTCTAATTGCACTCCAAAGATACCAATACCTACAAAAGCCCACCCTGTTGAAGCAAATATCGATGAAATAATTTGCATTGGATAAGCATTACCTGGCATTGTAAATGCCATTGATAGGTAGTATAATCCAAGTGCAAACAAGGTATATCTTAAGAGCTTAGCCATTCCGTGTTTATCAGCCAAACGGCCTAATTTTGGTGTTATGAAAATACGATATAAATTAAATATAAAGCTTGTAAACATTATAAATGTAAAAGGTAAGGACAATTCCACTATTTGATAACTGGCATTAAAAGGAACTGATATGTAGAAAGAAAGTGTAAACAGACATTGTAAGATAAAAACCTTTCGAAATCTCGGGTCAAGGAAGGCCTCTTTTATCTCTAACAATATTCCGGTATCTTTTACCTTCCCTATTTTTTCAATTTCTCTAGCTCTTTTTGCCAATCGCCCATGCATTTCTTTTCCGTCCAGATTCATATACGAGGTCTTGGGCTCTTTCATCATAGAAAGAGATATTACGTTAATCAGTACTAAGATAAAAATCAGAATCCCTATAATAACAAATCCGGTTATGATATTTCTTTCTTTAAAATAATCCAAGATAATTCCGGCTAAGAGCATAGTACTTGAAACAACGAACACTGCGATGGAATCTTTAATAGAAAAGTATTTACCTCTTAATCTACTAGGCACAAGACTCGCAATCCAATCTTGTGACGCAGGGTTTCCTATTTGTACAAAGATTTGACCAAGAAAATATAAAATAACGATAAGAATTGCTTTTTGCGTATTGCTTATTGATAAAAGCGGTATAAAATATATAAGGGCAAAAAGTATTCGATGGAGTGCGGTAAAACATACTAGAAGCTTATATTTTTTGATGCGTTTTAGATATTTTAGAAGAAATATCTGGGATAGGGCAGCAAAGCTAACCAAGGAGGTAATAATTCCAATATTAGCAGCTGAAATTCCACAAAAAGCCATTATCGTTGCTAAGAAGGTACCACCAGAAAGCTGAACAATTGTTTGTACTGCAGAATCACTTATTGTATATTGTATTCTACTTTTCTTAAAATCTTTTTTGCTCTCAGGTAGTGCCATAAAGAAAATTCTTCGCATTTGAGCCAAGAAATATCTATTTTTAAACATTATGTTTTTTAGCATTCAGTATGTAATCCTCCATATTTATGTATCCCGCATTTTTAGTGATGTTACGAAACCCCTTAAGTTAAAACATTTCAATCATATTATTATTTTGTAAAAAATGAACATATAATTGCCGTAATCAATATATTATACTATATAATCAACTTATAGTAACCAAGTATTTATTATTTTAAAAAATCTATTTATTATTAAAAAATAATCTATTTATTATTAAAAGCAGCCTATTTATTATTAAAAAAGCAGTCTGTTTATTATTAAAAAAGCAGCCTATTTATTATTAAAAAACAATCTATTTATTATATAAAAAACAATCGTTTGGCCTAATGATTCAATCCTATTAGGACAGTGATTTGATCACTTATTATGTTGTTAATATTTACATTATTTCACGGAAGTGGTACAGTAATTTTATTGCAATCATATTATTTTGCAGTCACTTATACAATAAATTGCAGGAAAGGAATAGGATAATTATGAACGAAAGATTTACGAATGCAATGGAAGAAAGTCCAGTGATCGCAGCCATTAAAGATATGGAGGGACTCAAAAGATGTTTGGAGTCTGAAAGTAAAATAATATTTATTCTGTTTGGTGATATCTGCAACATTACGGATATTATAAAGACGATAAAGATGAGTGGGCGAATCGCAATTGTACACTTGGATTTAATAAGTGGACTTAGTACCAAGGAAATATCGGTAGATTTTATAAAAAGTAATACAGAGGCAGATGGCATTATATCAACGAAACAAGCATTAATAAAGCGTGCAAAAGAGCTTGGTTTATATACAGTATTTCGCTTTTTTGTGATTGATTCCATGGCTTTTGAAAATATAAAAAAACAGAGCGAAGCGGCAAAACCAGATTACATTGAGATATTACCAGGAGTCATGCCAAAGATCATCAAAAGGATATGTAACATAGCATCAGTGCCAGTGATTGCAGGAGGACTTATTTCGGATAAGGAAGATGTTATGGCGGCTTTATCTGCTGGAGCGGTATCTATTTCGACTACAAATCCGGAAGTATGGTTTATGTAAAAGATACTTGTATCTTGTTAATAACTGTGATAAGATTTATTTAATTAAATATTAAGTTGCATGAGAATTGGAGTCAAGCAAACAGAATATCACGTTGGTGATATTGTTTGCTTGTTTTTTTTATGCCTGCAAGAGGAGAGGCTTAAAGGAGGAAGAATGCATAGGTATGATGTTATTATTATTGGTGCAGGTGTGATAGGATGCGCTGTTGCAAGAGAATTGTCTAGGTATCAGATGAAGATTGCAGTGCTGGATAAATGCAACGATATCTGTGAGGGAACATCTAAGGCAAACAGTGGAATCGTTCACTCTGGATTTGATGCAAAAGCAGGAAGTTTAAAGGCTAAGTTGAATGTAGAAGGGAACCAGATGATGGAACAGCTTTCAAAGGAGCTAGATTTTCCATTCCGAAGAAATGGATCCTTAGCCATATGTTTTCATGAGGACGAACGATCGCAACTGCTAGAGTTACTCCAAAATGGTGAGATGAACGGAGTACAAGGTCTCAGAATGATTGAGAGGGAAGAGATAAAAAAGATGGAACCTCATATATCGGAGGAGGTGGTAGCGGCTCTTTATGCACCGACGGGTGGAATAGTTTGCCCATTTAATCTAACAATTGCACTTGCTGAAAATGCATGCAGCAATGGAGTGGAATTTAAGTTGGAAACGGAAGTTCTTACGATTGTAAAGACAACAAATGAGTTAGAGAAAGACAGCTATCATATCGAAACAAACAAGGGATGCTTTGCTTCACAAATCGTAATCAATGCAGCCGGTGTATATGCAGATGCAATTCATAATATGGTAAGTCAGAATAAAATTAACATTACAGCAAGGAAGGGAGAATATTGTCTGCTTGATAAAATGGTTGGTAATTATGTTGACAAGACTATTTTCCAATTACCAAGTAAACTTGGAAAGGGAGTTTTAGTGACTCCAACCGTGCATGGTAATTTGTTGATCGGACCAACCGCGGCTGATGTTGAAGATAAAGAGCAGAATAACACAACGGGTTCGGCTTTGGCAGAAGTCATAGAGAAAGCAGAGCGGAGTGTGATGAAGTTACCAATTCGTCAGATAATAACTTCCTTTAGCGGATTACGAGCACATTTAGACAGAAACGATTTTATAATTGAAGAGGTAGAAGATGCGAGGGGGTTTATTGACTTAGTTGGAATAGAGTCACCTGGTTTATCATGTGCACCAGCAATCGGTAAGCTTGCGGCCAAGATAGTAATTGGCATCTTTCCGGCAGCAGCAAAGAGGGACTTCATCAGCAAAAGAAAAGGAATACCGAGCATGGCAACGCTTTCGAAGGAAGAACAAGCAGAAATGATTAAACTTAATCCCGCTTATGCAAATGTCATTTGCCGTTGTGAGACAGTAACAGAGGGTGAGATTATGGAAGCCATTCATCGACCACTTGGAGCTACAACGCTTGACGGAGTAAAGAGAAGAACAAGAGCAGGTATGGGAAGATGTCAGGCCGGTTTCTGCTCACCGAAGACAATGGAGATCTTAGCAAGGGAACTTCATGTAAAGCTTATAGATATCACGAAATGTGGAGGCAAATCTAAACTGATCCTAGGTAAGAATAAAGAGGTGTAAGTGAAGGATGGGCAGAATGGAGGAAACTATGGATTCCTATGACATTGTAATCATTGGCGGTGGACCTGCAGGACTTGCTGCAGCTGTGTCTGCAAAAGAAAAGGGCTGTAATAGTATCATGATTTTAGAACGTGACAGGGAGTTAGGGGGCATATTAAACCAATGCATTCATAACGGATTTGGGTTACATACCTTTAAAGAAGAGTTAACTGGGCCGGAATATGCAGCAAAGTTTATAAATAAAATAAAAGAGTTAAATATTGAGTATAAGCTGAACACAATGGTAATAGATTTAAATAAGAACAAGCAGATAACGGCCATGAATAAGACCGAGGGACTATTTACACTACAAGCAAAGACAATCATCTTGGCGATGGGGTGTCGTGAACGATCTAGAGGTGCACTGAATCTACCGGGATATCGCCCAGCGGGTATTTACTCTGCTGGAACAGCACAGCATTTTGTAAATATAGAAGGGCTTATGCCTGGTAAAGAAATTGTTATCCTAGGATCAGGAGATATCGGTTTGATTATGGCAAGAAGAATGACCTTAGAAGGAGCAGTAGTAAAAGTTGTTGCTGAAATAATGCCATATTCCGGTGGTTTAAAAAGAAACATTGTGCAATGCTTAGATGACTATGGAATTCCTTTGAAGTTAAGCCATACGATCATTGATATTGATGGACGAGACCGAATCAAAGGGGTAACCTTGGCAAAGGTGGATGAACATTTAAAACCAGTTCCGGGTACGCAGGAGTATATTTCGTGTGACACACTACTATTATCCGTCGGATTAATTCCGGAAAATGAGCTCTCCAACAATATGGGTATTCAAATAGAACCTATTACCTCAGGGCCGGTTGTAAATGAACGGCTAGAAACAAATTTAGCGGGTGTATTTGCCTGTGGGAACGTATTACATGTTCATGATCTTGTGGATTATGTATCGGAGGAAGCTAGCTTAGCAGGAAGAAATGCAGCAAAGTATATCGAAGAATTAAGCGAAATGCATGTAAATAAAGTAGAAGCAAACCCTATTGAACTTATCGCAACGAGTGGAGTTCGCTATACTGTACCAAAATATATTGACCCCTCACGTATGGATGAAATTCAGACAGTTCGCTTTCGCGTAGGGGCTGTTTACAAGGATTGTTATATTGGTGTTTATTATGATGATAAGAATGTCATGAAACGCAAAAGGAAAGTAATGGCACCGGGTGAAATGGAAGAAATAAAAATTAAAAAGCAGGATTTACTAAATTATCCTGCGTTAAAGAATATTACGATTAGAATCGAAAGATAAAAGAAAAACCGCTATCACATCACTTGATTTGTACGCTCGCTACAGCGGGCAGATGGGAGCCAAATATGGAAACGAGGGATTTAATCTGCATCGGATGTCCATTAGGATGTATGCTTCATGTTGAGATAGAAAAGGGTGAAGTGACAAAAACCACAGGGAATACATGCATAAGAGGGGAACAATATGCTAAATTAGAAGTCACCAATCCAACACGAATTATAACCACGACGGTCCTAGTATTAAATGGAGATATTCCAGTAGTATCAGTTAAGACAAGCGAAGATGTTCCTAAGGATAAAATAAAAGAATGTATGAAAGCATTAAAAGGAATTGCAGTAACAGCACCAGTTCATATCGGAGATATTATTCTGGAAAATATAGCTGGGACAAACGTCAATGTGATTGCAACAAAGGCGGTTAATAGCACGCTTATCCATTGCGACAATGGGTAAATATGGTATGCAATAAGCAATTGAATAATATATCCTTTGGAGACGAGAGTATAAAGGTTATAACGCATTGCCTATTTGCAATGTTTTATAACCTTTTTTATTAGGAAGGAATTAAATATTAAAATATAGGAGGGTAGGGGTAAATTATCTTAGCAAAAAAATTATATTGGGAGGGTTTAAAATGAGTAAAATTGCATTGAAATCTAAAAAATCTATTTGGTTAATTGTTCTAGCAATCGTATTGATTCTTGTAGGTAGTGTTTTTGCTCAAATGTTCAACAGTTCTTTTTATTCAACAAAAGTAACTAGAATAAGCTTTGACACAGACACAGGTACGCTGTCAGGATTACTCTATAAGCCAGAAGGTGTAAGTGCCACAGATCCAAGACCTACAATCATAACAACGCATGGGTACTTGAATTCAGCAGAAATGCAGGATGCTGGTGCAATTGAATTATCCAGAAGAGGGTATGTTGTACTGGCACTTGATATGTATGATCATGGACACTCGGTAACGAAGACTGATTTTGAAGCTGCAGGTGCATTCTTCACCTTCTGGCCAACAAGTCTATTTGATGCAGTTCAATACATGTACGATCAGGAATATGTATTGAAAGATGAAGCAGGGAATGGAATTATAGCAGTAGCAGGACATTCTATGGGGGGATTTTCTGCAACTATGGCGATGACAATGGATGAACAGGGATTTGCAACAACTGGAATAAGAAAAATTTATGCAGGTCTTACAATGGGCTCTGATTATCTTTATACAGGCTATTTGGGAGTTACAGCTGATGTAGCAGATGCTGCTTTTGGACCAAGAGTCGTTGGTAAAATAGCTGCTCATTATGATGAATTTTTCTTTGACGCGGCTGCCGAAGGAACTGGAGAGACTGTCATCTATAAAGATTACATCAATACACCTGAAGGACAAAATTTTCTAGGAGGTCAGCTTAGTGCAACAGAAGGTACCTTCTATCAGTTAGAAAATGGCGGGAAAAGAGTTATCTATATGCCAAATCAGACGCATCCATGGAATCATTTTTCAGTTAAAACAACAGGCAATCAAATTGAATTTTATACAGCAGCATTTGAAGATTATACCTCTGTAAATCAGACAGAGGTGGATTTGGCATCAAATAGTCAGATATGGTTACTGAAAGAAATTTTTGAGTTTATTGCCTTGATTGGATTCTTCCTGCTATTTGTGCCAGCAATTTCGCTTCTTTTGACAGTACCGTTCTTCTCAAAGGCCAAAACTGAGCCGAATCCTGTTATCGAAGGACCTAAGAACGTCGGAAGTAAAATAATGTTCTGGCTTGTTATTGCTTTTAGCACTTTGTTCCCGGCATTATTATTCCCGACATTGATGGATAAGGCCGGAACAGGAATGACAATTCTGAAAGTGGGCTCGTTGATTGTGATTGCGCTTGCTATCATGATAGGTGCGATTGTATTTGTTAAAACCGGTAAAAAGAATATAAAGGCAATTATAATTGGAACGGTTTTAACAGCGCTGGCAGCACTCATACTATTCTTATTAATAATTAAGGCTAGTAATATTTTTAAAACAAGTAATTATTTCAATGAACCAACAACCAATCAGATTCTATATTGGGCTATCGTTGTGACAGCGGTAACCAGTATTGTGGCATTAATCATCTATTACTTACAGAAAAAACCGTCCAACATCTTACTGAAGCAGTATGGATTTGTTACAAATTGGAAAGCCATTGTATCAGCACTAGTAACGGTAATTGTTGTTATCGTATTTGGCTATGCCATCCTCTTTGCCATTGACGCAATATTCAAAACTGATTTTAGAATTTGGGTATGGGCAGTTAAGACATTTAGTGTACAACATGTTCTTGCTTGTCTGAAATACATACCATTCTTCTTGTTATATTATTTTGTTACAGGTATTACAGTCAATGCGAATACCGAGCATATAAAGGGATGGAAGGGATATCTGGTAGGATGCATAGTGAATGTTGGCGGACTTATACTGTTCTTACTCCTACAATATGGTACGCTCTTCGCTACAGATACAGCGTTCTGGCCAAAACAATCGCTCACTAGTATCTTATTATTTGCACTAATTCCTACTTTGATTGTAGCAACCATATACACCAAAGTATTATATAAGAAAACAGGAAATGTATATACGGGTGTATTTTTAAATACCCTCCTAATGACAATGATTACGATTGCAAATACCACAATGTATACCGGAATATTATAATCCATAATAGTCAACAGATATCTATTAATGTAGGTACTCATACCAAAAAAAGGAGTGAAAAAACCACTCCTTTTTTGGTAGAAAGAACATATGAGTATTTGTAATTATTGGAAACATATGGTGCAATATTTTATATGAAAAACGGGTATCGGTATTAATATCCCTCTTTACGACGTTGATGACGTAGGTCATGACGCCTCTCGCCAGCCTCCCATTCAGCACGCTCACTTTCACTTTCTAAAAGCAATCCAGGTACCTCGGTTGGGTTTCCTCGTTCATCTAATGCTACGATCACCAAATAAGCGCGATTGACTACTTTGCGAATGCCGGATAATTCCTCTACATAGGTATCGATACGTACCTCCATAGAAGTTTTACCAACATAAGTGATACGCCCGATGAGCACTAAAGTATTGTTGATATAGGCGCCTGCTTTGAACTGCAGGTTGTCGATTGCAGCAGTGATAACGTTCCGCCCGGAATGGCGACGTGCCACAACAGCTGCTACTACATCAATCCATTGAACCAGCTGTCCACCAAATAACCGATCTGCACCATTGATATTCGTCGGCATCACAATTTGTATCTGTTCTGTTATAGAATCGGTTACACGTTTTGGGTCCATAGTAAGTATCCTTTCGTTGATGCAATCTACTAATTTTATTTCTATTGTATACCTTGAAGGTATTATTATCAAGGCTATCCTTACATGCCATGAATTATCTGATTCTTTCATTCATCTTATCCATATCTTCAGGTTTTTAACAAAAAAATGAGCTTTGCAAGAATAGCTTAACTAACTATTTTGCAAAGCCCATTGTAGATTAGTTGTATTAACTAATCATCTTGTCTATTTCTACCATATGGCCGAAATGGCGGCCATATAGGACGTGGATTTGGCGTAAACCAAGGGAACCAAAATGGAGGAGCCGGATGACAACCCGGACCGCCAGGACCACAAGGCGGACGACCCGGACCCGGACCAGGACCCCAACCAGGACCGTGACCAGGGCCAGGATTCCAACTAGGATTCCAACCAGGACCAGGGCCGTGACCAGGATCTGAACCCGAATCAGGACCACAAGGCGAACGATCTGGGCGAGGACCACAAGGTGGACCACAAGGTGAACGATCTGGGCGAGGACCACAAGGCGAACGATCTGGGCGAGGACCACAAGGTGAACGATCTGGGCGAGGACCACAAGGCGAACGATCTGGGCAAGGACCACAAGGTGAACGATCTGGGCCAGGACCACAAGGTGAACGATCTGGGCGAGGACCACAAGGTGAATGATCTGGGCCAGGGCCACAAGGCGAACGATCTGGGCGAGGACCACAAGGTGAACGATCTGGGCGAGGACCACAAGGTGAACGATCTGGGCGAGGACCACAAGGTGAACGATCTGGGTGAGGACCACAAGGCGAACGATCTGGGCGAGGGCCACAAGGTGGACCACAAGGCGAACGATCTGGGCGAGGGCCACAAGGTGGACCACAAGGTGAACGATCTGGGCCAGGGCCACAAGGTGGACAATCTGGGCGAGGACCGCAAGGTGGATGATTTGGTGGACGACATCTATCAAAATTATTGAACATAATAATCGCTCCTTAAATAGTATATAACATTATATGATAGAGGAATATAATAGTGATTATTGTTGAATAAAAGAAGAACAAAACCCTTTCTAATAGAAATGGGCTATCACAAAAATACCCCTTTCATTGAACAGTAGCATATCGCATGTTCAACAAAAGGGGTTCGTTTCACTATAAAGGGAGCATATCAGTAAGAAGTAGTTCGTTTTTATTTTATCTGATGAACCTTGCGAATGATTTCTATAAATGCATCGCTATTTAGCGGACGACTATAGATATAACCTTGTATCACATCGCACTTTTGTAGTCTGAGTAAATCCAACTGATCGTTATGCTCAACACCTTCAGCAACAACTGTAATATTTAGACTGTGTGCTAGCTGGATAATTGATTTGGCAATAAAGGAATCCCTATCATTATGACAAATATTATCAATAAAAGATTTATCTATTTTTAAAGTATTGATTGACATCCTAGTCAGATAGTTCAGGGAGGAAAATCCTGTTCCAAAGTCATCCAATGATATTCTGACACCCAAGGATTGCAAATTTGCAATTAACGTTGTTGCATCTACAAGAGAGGAAACCAGGGTGCTTTCTGTTAACTCAAGCTCGAGGTACTGAGGTGGCAATCCGGTTTCATTTAAAACAGAAGAAATTAAAGCAACAAAGCCAGTTCTATTAATCTGCACCCATGAAATATTAACAGAGACAGGGACAGTAGCAATTCCTTGATCAATAAGTTCTTTGTTAAAGGAACAAGCGTCCAAGAGTGCCCAAGTGCTTAACTCAATAATCAAACCACTTTCCTCTGCAATCGGGATAAATTCTGATGGAGATAAAGGACCAAGCTTCACGCTATTAATTCGCATGAGCGCTTCAAAACCGATGATGTTCTCATGAGTTAAATCAAATAGAGGCTGATATTGTAGATAAATCTCATGATTCGTAATCGCATTTCGTAATACTTCTATTATTAATGTATTACGGCTTAATTCTTCTTCCATTTTTTTGTTAAATAGCGTGAATTTATTTTTACCGGTATCCTTTGAACGATACATGGCGATATCCGCATTTTTAATCAAAGAATTTGGTGTAATACCATTTTGAGGATAGATAGCAATACCAACGCTCATAGAGACATATACAATTTCCTTATCGAGTTCTAATGGGTGATGAAAGCACTCTATCATATGAGATGCAAAATTAACAGCTTCTTCTTTTGATTTGATATTATCTTTAAAAATTAAAAACTCATCACCACCGGCTCTTGCCAGCATATCACCATCTTCTATGATTGACGATAAGATTTGAGCAGTTTTAGCGAGTAAGGCATCCCCGTATTCGTGTCCAAGGGTATCATTAATTGTTTTGAAATTGTCTAAATCAACAAAATATACAGCATGCATTGTGCTGTTACCTAACGGTGACACTAAAGAAGCATTGACACGGTCTAAAAATGAAAGTTTATTTGGAAGACTGGTAAGTGCATCGTGATAAGCTAAGAATTCTATGTGATCATAATTAGAACGAAGCTGTTCTTCATTGGATATGAGTTCTTCGTGCATCGAAGTCAAATCATCATAATTTGTCTTTATAATATGTAGCATCTTATTAAAACTCTTAGATAGCTCCCCGAGTTCATTATTACCTTTGATATTTATATTGGATTGCACATTCAGATTGCCATCAGAAGCAGTACGCATTACATCTCTTAAAGCAATGATGGGATCCGTAATTTTCTTTGTAATAGTGCGGATGGATAATAAAATAAGTAAAATTAAAGAGGCACAACTAAAAACAAGAATAGATAACATAATATAAATAACAGAATTTATCTCCGCAGTGTCTTGTCTAATAAGAAGAACCCAGTCAAGTGAGGGTATAATGTAATAACCAAAGGCTTGCTTGGTATCTTCATATACAGAGGTAAAGGTTCCGCTTTCCGGTATCAGTCTATTGTTATAATCGCTTACTAGGTTAGATAATTGGTCAGATTCCACATTACTTCCAGTCAAAGTATGGTCAGTATGATAAATAATGTGTCCATCTATATCAAGTAACATGCCAGAACCGGTTTCACCAATGGTTATTGAGCCTAAAAAATCTTCAAAATAGGAGATACTTATTGTACTAACAATATAGCCAATAAGCTCGTTTTTTGAAGAATAAAGATTATATTCAAAGATAGGACTACCAATTTCTATACAATAAACGGTGCCACTTTCTCGTGATATTGTCTGAAGACCACTGATACCACAAGCGGTTTTACGCGTTATATTCATATATGCAAGAGTGAGACTCTGCTTGTTATCTGACCCCACCATAGAACTATCCGAGCTTGCAATACACACTTTATCATAGTTGTAGACTGAAATCATCTCGCAAGAGGTATAGGAATTCTTTCTATCCGTTAAAAGTCTCTTCACCGGAAAGGAGTCATCGATCTCTGATAGGTTACTTAAATGGGCTAATTCTTGAAATTCCTCTTGAATTGCTAGAAGAGATATTTCAGTTGATTGTGTTTCTATCATTGCTTCAAGACCGCTTTTATTTGCTTCCGTCATTTGCTGTAAATTCTGCGTCTGAACAGTATTAAGCTTTTGAGAGATTAATCCGTATGCAACCAAGGTAAGTAAAACGACTGGCAGAATGGAGAAAATGGTTAATATAATAAATAATGATTTTTTGAATGACATATCTGCGGACCTCCATTTTGACTATAGTTCACAAAGAATCTGGGGAAGCTATATTCACTTATCTTGTGTTTTTTTTAGGCTTATACATATATTGCTATTTTATCAATTAAGTGAGGATAATGCAACAAAATTCCTTAATATATTACGGAATATGTAAAAATAAGGACGCGCAAAAAAGAGGGATAGCGTTTGCATGAAATTATGGTTGATATTGTAGGAATTTAAAGGTATACTTGTAATACTATTAGGAATAAACTAAAAGAATAAAAAAATAGAAACGAATTTCCGGTAGCAAGTTGCTTTCCCGGAAAGGTTTGGTGTAAATTATGTATCGATTAATAGAACAGGATGGTCGTGCGAAAAGCGGTGAATTTGTTACTACGCATGGTACGATTCAAACTCCGGTATTTATGAATGTAGGAACGGTAGCAGCGATTAAGGGCGCAGTTTCCACCGTAGATTTGAATGACATTGGAACACAGGTTGAACTATCCAATACCTATCATTTGCATGTAAGAACCGGTGATAAGGTGATTAAGCAATTAGGTGGACTTCATAAATTTATGGTATGGGATAAGCCTATTTTGACAGACTCAGGTGGATTTCAAGTATTTTCGCTAGCAAAACTGCGTAAAATTAAAGAAGAAGGCGTGTATTTCAATTCCCATATAGACGGTAGAAAGATATTTATGGGACCGGAAGAAAGCATGCAGATACAATCAAATCTAGCATCAACCATTGCGATGGCATTTGATGAATGTCCTCCGCATCCAGCGACAAGAGAATATATGCAGAATTCAGTTGATCGTACCACTCGTTGGTTAGAGCGTTGCATCGTTGAAATGAATCGACTAAATAATTTAGAAGATACTATTAATAAGAAGCAGATGTTATTTGGAATTAATCAAGGTGGTACTTTTAAAGATATTCGTATCGAACATGCGAAGAGAATATCTGAGATGGATCTGGATGGATATGCAATTGGCGGACTTGCAGTAGGAGAAAGCCATGATGAGATGTATCGTATCATTGAAGAAACCGTACCGTACCTGCCACTTCACAAACCAGTTTATCTCATGGGTGTTGGTACACCAGCAAATATCCTAGAAGCAGTAGACCGTGGCGTTGATTTCTTCGACTGTGTTTATCCATCGAGAAATGGTAGACATGGACATGCATATACAAATGCAGGAAGATTAAATCTTGTAAATGCGCAATTTGAATTAGATGCTAGACCTATCGAAGAAGGTTGTCCGTGTCCGGCATGCCGTACCTATAGCCGCGCTTATATCAGACATTTATTAAAGGCGAAGGAAATGCTTGGAATGCGACTTGTTGTACTTCATAATCTCTATTTTTATAATCACATGATGGAAGAGATTAGGGAAGCAATTCGTGGGAAACGCTATCAAGAGTATAAGAAAAATAAGTTAGAAGGATTTGTTAGGAGCGATTCTTAAAGAGCGAATAACATTGAATTATAGAAATTATTATTAGGAGGAAACGAATATGAAATATTTTGGATTATTAGCAAGTACAGCAGCAGCAGGTGATACAGGTTCAAGCTATTCATGGGTTATGTTAGTTGGACAAATTGCAATTTTAGGACTTTTGCTTTATTTTCTACTCATTCGTCCACAGAAGAAACAACAAAAGGCTATGAGTGCAATGATTTCAACTCTTGCAACTGGCGACAGTGTTTTAACAACAAGCGGTTTTTATGGTGTTATCATTGACGTTATGGATGAAGTTGTTATTGTGGAATTTGGAAACAACAAAAACTGCAGAATTCCAATGAAGAAGAACGCAGTTGTTGAGATTGAAAAGCCTAGCATAGAATAATACACAAAACCATAGGTGTTATAGGGCGCCACAAGACGGGAGCCGTTGCACATGGGACTAGCATTTTTTTCGGTTGTCTCTACACCGGGGCGCAATCGTTTGTATCAGATAAGACATCAAAGCATATGTCTTTCTGATTCAAACGATTACGTCCCGGTGTAACGACAAACGAAAAACATGTTCTAGCCCCACATGCAACGGCTCCCGTCTTGCGACGTCCCGTTCTATGTTTTCTCGGAAACTAGTATTGAAATTGAGATTTGACAATTTAATTTCAGGCTCTGCTAGACAATAGTATTGATTTACGATAATAGGAATATTGTTAAGTTGTTTTTGTGGAATTGTGAAGTGGAAAGTTTTTTATTAGTGGAGGAAATAGTAATGAAGAACCTAAAAAAAGAGTTATTTGAATTGAAAGTTGAACTTGATGTTATTCAGCAAGTCGAGTGTTCTAAAGATGAGGAAAAGCAAATAAAAGAACTTTTAAAGCATAAACAACTCTTATCAGATGATATACATACTGCAAGTAATGATACCCATTTTAGATTTGTTCATACCGATTTATCTAAAGAAGAGTTGGATGAATTACTTTTGTATAGGCAAATACAATACTTGAAAACCATCAAGGATTGTATGATATTTTTTGTTGTACTTACAGTAATTGCAATTATTTGCATTTTAATTGTATTAAATCGTTCGTGATAATGACCGCTGCTACAATTTATACTTGAATACTGGTAGGAACTCAATTAGTCGCTTCTTACTATATTAAATTTCTCAATACGTACATTTGTTACATATTCTAGCTTTATTTTCTGAAGCTCTTTATAATGAGTAGTTAATATATGCGTTGCTTGTTCCTCTAAAGTATTCCATATTTCAATCAACAAAATATCGTTCTTTTCATTCATTGGCAAATAATAATTATACTTCAAATTTCCCGCTTCCTGTCTAGAACTGTCTACGATTCCTTTTGCACAAATCTTATTGTAAAATTCGTCTCTTTTTCCTTCCTTAACCGAATATACCACATTAAATAAAATCATATTCGACCTCCATCCTTCCGTAATTTAACCGTTGAGTTTATAGTACCCTAGTG
>Ga0209511_1000843_pt1 | contig 28593 bp, 23 predicted proteins | sample SSSSmetaG_FD_184141 | JGI IMG/M metagenome (GOLD analysis project Ga0209511, IMG submission 184141) | Glacier valley bacterial and archeal communities from Borup Fiord, Nunavut, Canada, to study Microbial Dark Matter (Phase II) - ​SSSS... | ecosystem: Environmental > Aquatic > Freshwater > Ice >... | reverse complement strand
AAAGGTGAACGATCCGCTGCAAATGTATCTGGAGGACGTGTTCACGCTGCCCACCAGTTTAGCGGGCGTGTGCGGCTTGAGCGTGCCGTGCGGCTTCGATGGCGACGGACTGCCGATCGGCTTACAGATTTTGGGGCCAGCGTTTGGCGAAGAAGCGATCTTACGTGCGGCTTACGCTTATGAACAAGCAGCGGGCTTGACCGATCGCAAACCGGACTTACAATTTGCCCGCTAATGATTCGCTAAAACTTCATCCACTAAAAGGAGCTTTGCCATGAAAATCGTGATCCCGCTCGCCGGATACGGCACTCGTTTACGCCCCCATACCTACACTAAGCCCAAGCCGTTGATCAACGTGGCGGGAAAGCCGGTGCTCGGCCATTTGCTCGATAAAATAGCGGGCTTGCCGATCGATGAGTACATTTTCATCGTGGGCTATTTGGGTGATCAGGTCGAGGAATACGTCAAACGCGAGTATCACATTCCGGCGCGCTTTGTCGAACAATCCGAGATGCTCGGCCAATCGCACGCGATCTGGTTGGCGCGCAACTTTATCGATGATCAGCCGACCTTTGTAATTTTCGTCGATACGCTGTTCGAGGCCGATCTGAGCACACTCGATGCACCCGGCGCAGATGCAGTGATCTTCGTCAAGGAAGTGCCCGATCCGCGTTCGTTCGGCGTGGTCACACTGGACAAAGATCACTACATTACGGGCTTTGTCGAGAAACCGCCGACGATGGAAAATAAGCTGGCGGTTGTCGGCTTGTACTATTTCAAACAGGGCAAAAAGCTGATTGACGCCATTCAGCAGACGATGGACAGTAAAACGGTGACCAAAGGCGAATACTATCTGGCGGACGCGATGGACATTATGGTGCGCAGCGGCATGAAGTTTCGCACGGAGCCGGTTTCGGTTTGGTTGGATTGCGGCAAGCCGGATACCGTGTTAGAGACGAATCGTTATCTGCTGGAGCACGGCAGAGACAATACCGCCGACTTCAAAGGCACTGACTCGATCATTGTGCCACCCGTCCATATCGATCCGACGGCAATTATTTCGCGCTCGGTGATCGGACCTCATGTGACCGTCGCGGCAGGCTGTGAAGTCACAAGCAGCATCATTCGCGATAGCATTTTGGACGAAGGCGCGACCGTCAAGTCGGCGCTGTTGGAACAAAGTCTGGTAGGGCGTAATGCGCGCGTGGAAGACCGGGCGCACAGCATCAACGTGGGCGACTCATCGGCGGTCGGCTTCAGTTAGGTTTGTAGAACGATAATCAGGGAACCATTTATGACTCGTAATTTCATCTCCGAACGGGTGCAAAGCGTGCCACCGTCAGGCATCCGGCGCTTTTTCGATATTGCGGCGACCATGCCGGACGTGATCTCGTTGGGTATTGGCGAACCGGATTTTGCCACGCCCGGCGATATTCTGCGGGTGGGGATGCATTCGCTGGAAAATGGCGAAACGCACTATACCAGCAACAGCGGAACGATCGAACTGCGCCGCGCGCTGTCGGATTATATCAAACGCTTATACGGTGTCGAGTACGATCCCGACAGCGAACTGTTGATCACGGTGGGCGTCAGCGAAGCGTTGTATCTGGCGCTGACGGCGATCCTCAACCCCGGCGACGAAGTGATCGTGCCGGAGCCGTGCTTTGTGGCCTATGCGCCCGAAGTGACATTCGCGGGTGGCGTGCCGGTCACGGTGCCGACCTTTGCCGATAACGGTTTTCAAGTGACGGCGCAGGCGATCGAAGCCGCTATCACGCCGCGCACCAAAGCACTGCTGATCGGCTATCCCAATAACCCGACGGGCGCGGTGCTCAGTCGCGAAATTCTGGTGGAGATTGCGGCACTGGCACAGCGTCACGATTTGCTGGTGATCTCCGACGAAATCTATGATCGGCTGGTATACGGAGTGCCGCATACGCAGTTTGCCAGCATAGACGGTGCGCGCGAACGGGCGATCGTGCTGAGCGGTTTCAGCAAAAGTCACGCAATGACCGGCTGGCGCATTGGCTACGCTGCCGCGCCCGCCGAACTGTTGGCTGCCATGCGCAAGATTCATCAATATACGATCATGTCCGCGCCCACCACTGCACAAGTCGCTGCCGTTGCCGCGATCGTAGTGGGTGAGCCGCACGTCGAGGAAATGCGTCAGGAATATGATCGCCGTCGCCGTTTGATCGTGGGCGGTTTCAATCAACTTGGCCTGACTTGTTTCGAACCGCGCGGTGCTTTTTATGCGTTCCCGAATATCAGTGCATCGGGCATGGACGATACCGTGTTTGCCGAAACGCTGTTGGCCGAAGAACAAGTCGCGATGGTGCCCGGATCAGCGTTTGGCAAGAGCGGCGCAGGTTTTGCGCGCGCCAGCTATGCGACAAAATATGAAAAGATCGAGCAAGCCTTAGAGCGCTTGCATAACTTCATGCAGCGCCACGGCTAAATGAGTACCCGCTAAAACCAATGATTTACTCAAAATGACCTATTCAATTCTTGTCGCCACAACGCTCAACGAGGATGCGCTGGCGCTCTTGCACGGTGCGCTGGATGTCGCGCTCACCGTGGTAAATGCTGATACCAGCGCTACCACCAGCGCGATCGAAACAGCGGACGCGCTGATTATCCGCGATGATTTTCCGGTGGACGCGGCGCTTTTGACCGCTGGCAAACGCCTCAAAGTGATCGGGCGGGCGGGTGTTGGTTTGGCCGGGATCGAAGTCGAGGCGGCCACTGTACGCGGCGTGATCGTCATGAATACGCCCGGCGCAAATGCGATCGCGGCGGCGGAATACACGTTTGCACTGCTGCTGGCGCTCAGTCGAGGCGTCATTCCAGCACATAATGCGCTCACTGCTGGCGAATGGCAGCGCGCCGACCACACGGGCTTGCAACTGTATGGCAAGACGCTCGGCATTATTGGCCTGGGGCGCGTTGGGCGGCGGGTGGCGGAACGGGCGCTCGCCTTCGGCATGGACGTAATCGCTTACGATCCGTATGTAGCAGAAGCGCAGGTCAGCGATTTGCGGGTGAAGCTGGTCGGGCTGGACGACATCCTGATCCGATCGGAGTTCATCAGCTTGCATTGTGCGGTCACGCCTGAGACGCATCACATCCTGAATGTGGGTGCGCTCACGATGGTCAAGCCCGGCGTGCGAATCCTGAACGTAGCGCACGGCAGCATGATCGACGAGTCGGCTTTGGCTGATGCGATCCGCGCGGGCAAAGTGGCGGGTGCTGCGCTGGATGTGTTCGCTACTGAACCGCCCAAAAATTCGCCACTGATCGGTTTGCCCGGCGTGATTCATACGCCACACTTGGGCGATGCCACGGTCGAAGCGCAGCGCGATCTCAGCGTGCAAATCGTTCAGCAGGTGCTTGACGCGCTGCGCGGCACGGATTATCGAAATGCGGTCAATATGCCGTTCATGCCCGGTCGCGATTTCGAGGCAATGACGCCATATTTGCGGCTGGCTGAGCGAATTGGCGCGCTTCAGCATCATCTGGCAAATGGGCGCATTCGGCGGGTGGCCGTTGAATATAAGGGTGACGAGATCGCCGGATTGGTCAAGCCGCTGACGGTAGCGCTGCTCAAAGGAATCTTATCGCCCGTGCTAGGCGATTCGGTGAACTATATCAATGCGCCGCTGGTTGCGATGGAACGCGGCATTCATGTGACTCAAACCAAAGGGCTGGACGTTGCCGATTATACAAATCTGGTGAGCTGTCAGGTACATTGGGAAGGCGGCGGCCAGTTGATCATCAGCGGCGCGTTGTTCAACCATACCGAACTGCGCATTGTGCAAATGGATTTGTACCGCACCGATTTTGTACCGGAAGGCGTATTGCTGGTGTTCGGTAGTTACGATGTGCCCGGCGTAATCGGAAAAGTCGGTACCCTGCTTGCCAGTCAAGCGATCAACATCGGCGCGTGGCGTACCGGGCGCACTGAAAAAGGCGGCCAAACAATGACGGTGCTTACCCTGGATCAACCCTTGAGCGATTCGCTGCTAGCCGAATTCCGTGGACAGGATTTTGTCCGGCACGCCACGCAAATGATTCTGGGTGGCTAAGGCTGAAAAGTGTTTGATTGCGCCACTCCTGGGCATTGAAGTGACATTACTCCTGATAACGGTTATTATCGGAAGTAAAGTTGACCAGAAGCGTTTTACCCTGATCGCGCGGTTTTTCCAACAACATTTCTAAAGGAATATAAGGCATGATCACAGCACTCGTTTTAATCAACGTCACGCGCGGTAAAGTCAACGAAGTGGCGCAGCGCTTATTGCAATTAGATGGTGTCAGTGAAGTATTTTCGGTCGCTGGCCCCTACGACGCGGTAGCGCTGTTACGCACGTCCACCAATGAGCAAATCGCGGACATTGTCACTGCCAAATTGCTGGACATACCGCACATCACACAAACTCAAACTCTCATGGCTTTTCGCGCTTTCTCACGTGACGACATGGGCGCTATGTTCTCGATCGGTAACGAGCAAGTCTGAGTCGCTGCTTTCTAATTATTCGCACATGTTATTTACGTATGGCACACACTATGCGCTGTAGGCTGTGTTATAATTTTCACGTTTTGCAACCCGCATCCGAGCGACTTACGCTCGGCAGGAGACCTTATGACGGATTTAGGAAGTAACTCGAACGAAAGTTTAATCGCCCAATACGAAGCGGGCGTCGCTAACCCTGGCAGTGACCTCACGCCGTGGCTCGAAGCGCGCAGCCATATTGAGGCCAATAGCGATTTGCTGACTGATCAGCAAGCGCAGCGTGTTGGTAGGGCCGATCGCGCGCTTGTCCAGCAAGCCGATGAGCTGGCGAGCCACGTAGCCGAACTACCCTCTCGCACCAGCCACCCGAATAGCGAGTGGTGGTGGCACCTGGACGCCGTGGCACCCGTATCCAGTTACTATGCGACAGCCAATCCACCAAGCCCACGCGCACAAACCGTTTCGCGCATCATCGACGCTGCGATCGTCATTTTGATCATCGGCGTACTGGGGTATCTGCTGAACCAGCGCTTCGGTTTCTTGCAACCCGCTGCTGCGCCGTCTTCCACGCCGCTGCCAACGCCAACCTCGACGGTCGCGCCGACGGTCAACCCTGCCGCGTTTGATATGACCAGTGCAAAGTTGTTCAAAGCACCGGGCGATGTGATCGAAATAATGGTGCCTGATGGTTGGCAAACGCCGCCTTCCCAACGTCCCAACACATTTGATTTTCAGTATGGCGACCCACAAGCGCCGACGGCCTTTTTAGAAGTGCGCATCAACCCCGCCACTGACTTCTACAAAGGTATTGACAGTACCGGTAAAGCCAATTCGCCCGAAACTGCATTGGCCGCGCTGATTCGCGATAACTCGACTGCGCAGCAAGGCGCCGCAGGTCCCAAGTTTAGTGCGGTGACAGATGCCACCCTTGGTAAATTGGCTGGCAAGGGTATCACTGCCAGCGTCCCTGCCGGAGCGCAGAACGCGGCAGGCGAGTTCGACATTCGTCTGGCAGCTGCGCCAAGTGGTGACAAGGTCATATATGTTCAAGCGTATGGCGACTCGGCGTTATGGCCGAAGGCACAACCAGTGCTCGCTAAAATGATTGACAGCTTGATCGTCAATGCGCAGAACATTCCAACTTCGACGCCTACCCCAACCTTGCATCCGCTGCTGCTCACGGCAACCGCGCTGCAAAATCAGATCATTGCCTTGACACCCACCAATACCCCGACACCTGCCAGCACTGCACTCGCTACGCAAGCGGTCGCGCCGAATGGAACGGCTAATCCGGCGGCCACACTGTCGGGTACCCTATCCGGTACTACGTCCGCTACATTGTCCGCAACGGGTGGCGCAACGCAAGCGGTCGCGGCTGGCGGCGTTGGCAGCACGGTTACCACCGCTGACGGCCTTCAGTACGTGGATACTGTGATCGGCACGGGCGCTGTGGCAACTTCAGGTAAAAATGTGCAAGTCAACTACACCGGCAAGCTGACCAACGGCACTGTGTTCGATAGCTCTATCGGTCGTGCGCCCTTTACCTTCCTGCTTGGCACTGGTCAGGTCATCAAGGGTTGGGATGAAGGCGTTGCTGGCATGAAAGTCGGCGGCAAACGCACTTTGACAATCCCGCCCGCGCTCGCCTATGGCGCACAAGGGCAAGGTGGCGTCATTCCGCCGAACGCTACGCTGGTATTCGATGTGGAATTGCTCGACGTAAAATAATTCCGTAAACACCTATAATGCTCATGCCCTTGCCTTGACAGGTGAGGGCATCTTCTTTCTGATGCTTTTTGATAGACACCGCCAAAAATGTTTTTGTAAGTTATTGGAGGGTTGCAATAATCAATACACAAGCTATGCCGGTTCCAAATGAGGCCTGGCCTGCTTTGCCGCTGGCAGCGTGGGAAGCGACTAAAGATACGCTGCACATGTGGATGCAGATCGTCGGAAAAATACGGTTGGCGCAAATGCCGCTGATCAATCATTGGTGGCAAGTGCCGCTGTACGTCACGGCGCGCGGCATGACCACTTCACCGATGCCTTATGAAGCGCGCATCTTTCAGATCGACTTCGACTTTATCGATCACCAACTGCGCATTGATGTCAGCGATGGGCAGCGCGCCAGTTTTCCGTTGAAAGCGCAGTCGGTCGCGGATTTCTATCAGCAAACGATGGACGCACTGAAATCACTCGGCCTGACCATCAAAATCTGGCCGATGCCCGTGGAGATCATGGATCCAATCCCGTTTGCCGAAGATCACACGCACACTGCCTACGATCCAGACTATGCGCAGCGTTTTTGGCGGCTGCTCTTGCAAGCCGATCGGGTCATGACGAAGTTTCGCTCACGTTTTATCGGCAAGGTGAGTCCGGTGCATTATTTCTGGGGCAGCGGCGATCTGGCATTGACGCGCTTTTCGGGTCGCACTGCGCCGAAACATCCGGGCGTATCGATCATGCCCGACCGGATCACCTATGAGTCCTATTCGCACGAGGTGAGCAGCTGCGGATTTTGGGCGGGTGGCGGGCCCATGCCTGAGCCGATCTTTTATAGCTACGCGTATCCGACGCCTGAGGGTTTTGGCGATTATCCGATCAAGCCGGAGTCCGCTTACTACCTCAAAGAGTTGGGCGAATTCGTGCTGCCCTATGAAGCGGTACGCACAGCCAGCAGCCCGGACGAGATGCTGCTCGCTTTTTTTCAGAGTACCTATGAGGCCGAAGCAACCCTTGCCAAATGGGATCGCGCTGCGTTGGAGCGTGCCGACCTGTAAAGCTGGTTCGGTTTTTTGGATTAATTTCCCAGCAGCGAAAAGTTCGTGTCCAGATTGATGCCAACTTTATCGCCTTCGTTGAGGCCGCCCAAAACTTCACTGTACACTTCGGTGCGTAAACCAAGCTGTACCGGAATCTCAGTGAGCGTGCTGTCGGCGTTGACGATGTTCACGAACGACTGATTGTTGCGCCGATCGAGTCGGACGTAAGCATTCGGGACGCGCAGCACGCCCGGTAATTGACGCACAATGATCGTGGCGCTGGCGGTCATGCCGACTTTGGCAGCGGCACTACTCGGATCAAGCGTTACCTGTACGGGATAAGTGACCACCGTGCCCACGGCAGCATTAGCAGCCAACGCGATCTGATCGATGTGGCCGCTGAGTACAGCACCGGGCAGCGCGTCCAGCGTGAATGTCACGGGCTGATTTTCGTGAATCTGTCCGATGTCGATCTCGTCCACGTTCAACGTAACATGCAGTTGTGAAGTGTCGGTCAGCACGATTGCAGGGATCGCGCCGCCCGCTTGAGCACCAATCGACAGCGTGCCGACTTTCACCCCGATCAAGCTGATCACGCCCGCGAAAGGTGCGTGAAGCTGTGTGTTTGCCTGCTGCTGTTTGGCTTGATCGAGCGCCGTTTGCGCCTGTTCGACGGCCAACTTCGCGCGATCGATCTCGATCGGTTGAGCGCCTGCCTTGAGTCGATCCAACTGTGCTTGCGCCGCCGTGATCCGCGCTTTGGCAGCAGTCAGCACGCGCCCATCAACGCCATGCTGCAAAAGCTGAACTTGCAAACGCGCCGCCTCGACTGCGAACGACGCCTGACCCTCTTGCGCCAGCGCCAATTGATAAGTGGGTGAGTCCGTTTTGAACTGGCCGCCCACATCGCGCCGATACTGAACCGCATCCTGATAAGCTGTTTGCGCCTGTTGATAACGCAGCTGCGCCGCGCTGATCGTGTTCGGATCGATGGTGCTGAGCAAACCGTTATAGGCACTCTGCGCGGCTTTGACGTTCGCTGCCGCCACTGCCAGATCGCGCTCAGTGGGTGGCGCTTGCAATTGATCGAGTGTGAGCTGTGCCGCATTGAGCGCCGCTTGTGCTTGCACCACGCCGAGCTGATAACCCTGATCATCCTGCCGCACCAGCAAATCGCCCACGTTGACGTGCTGGCCTTCCTGTACATCGATTTCAGTGATCAGGCCGGGGTTGTCGAAGCTGAGCTTTGCGATTTTAGCGGCGGCGATTGTGCCCGTCGCATTGACCGTCAGCGTCAGATCGCCACGATCGACGGCGGCCTCTCGAATGTTCGGCTTTACCTGATTATTTTGCGTGAATGCGCGATACCCGAAATACCCTACCCCGGCCAAAACGCCGAGCACAATTCCAATAATAAGCAGTCTGCGCACCTGACCGTAAACCCTGTTTTTGCCAATGGTGGATAGTTCAATTATAGCGCAGCGACGCGTAATTGCCCGCGACTCTTACGTACAATTTCCCCACCCTAAATCTGCCCCATCCCGACCTTCCCCAACAGTGGGGAAGGAGCATTCCCCCCAAGGAGGGAGGGACTTTAAGATGCAAGAACCCCTTCCCTCATTGCCGATGAAAGGGAGCAAGACGCTGCACCACTTGTCTGTAAATTTTGACTCTGAGCCGATCTGTGCAAGAATGCACACAGCACAATGCACAGAAACGTAGCTGGAGATAATTCACTGATGCAACAACCCACGCTCAAGATCATTCCGCTCGGAGGCTTGGGCGAAATTGGCAAAAACATGATGGCCTTTGAGTATGGCGGTGATGTGATCATCGTTGATGCTGGCATGATGTTCCCGGATGGTGGAATGCACGGCATTGACTACATCATCCCCGATTTTGCTTATTTGCGGACAACGCCTGACCTGACCATTCGCGCGATTATCATCACGCACGGCCATGAAGATCATATTGGTGCTATTGGTCATGTGCTGGCCGCACTGCCTGCGCCCATCTATGCAACGCCGTTCACCTGCGGATTGTTGGAGATCAAGCTGCGCGAGGCACACCTGACCGATCGCGCACCGTTGATCCGTTTTGCGGCAGGCGATACGCTCGACCTGGGAGTCTTTCAAATCGAGACTTTTCACGTTTGCCACAGCATCCCAGATTGCGTCGGGTTGGGCATTCATACGCCCGTCGGCTTGATCGTTCATACGGGCGATTTCAAGTTCGATCATACCCCTGTCGATCACAAGCCAACTGATTACGCGCGGCTCAGCAGCTTTGCGCAGCAAGGGACGCTGCTCTTGCTGTCCGACAGCACCAACGCCGATCGACCCGGTTGGACGCCTTCCGAGCGCGTGATTGACGGGGCTTTTGATCAGGCGTTCCGCGCCGCGCCTGGTCGGATCATCGTCGCCACGTTCGCTTCACTGATCGCGCGAGTGCAGCAGGTGGGCGACGCGGCACAGCGGCATGGTCGCAAGCTGGCGATCACCGGGCATACCATGAGCGACAACATCCGCATGGCGCGCGAACTGGATTATCTGACGCTGCCCGACTCGTTGATTGTCACTATGGATGAAGCGATCAAGCTGCCCGCCCGCGAGATCGTGTTCATCGCGACGGGTACACAGGGCGAACCAACAGCGGCGCTCAATCGGCTGGCGGCGGGTAAACATCGACAATTGGCGATCGTGCAAGGCGACACGATCATTCTATCAGCGCATCCCATCCCTGGCAACGAAAAATCGGTATCGCGCACGATCAACAATCTGATGCGGCGTGGCGCAAACGTGATCTACGACGCACTCGCACCCGTTCACGTTTCGGGGCACGCGAGCCAGGAAGAACAAAAGCTCATGATCGGCTTAGTGCGCCCGCGCTATTTTGTGCCCGTGCATGGCGAACTACGCCAACTGCGCCAGCACGCGCTGCTTGCGGAACAGGTCGGCATTCCGCGTGAGCGTATCGCGGTGATCGAAAACGGCACGATCATCGAGTTCGATCAGGCGCAAAACATGACGATCGGTGAGCGCATTCCTGGCGGCTATGTGTTCGTGGATGGGCCAAGCGTCGGTGAAATCACGTTCGATGTATTGCACGATCGCAAAATACTGGCGCGTCATGGAGTCGTATTGGTCAGCGCGGTAGTCAATCGCGAAACCGGGCAGGTGATCGGTCAACCGCAAATGACAACGCACGGCTTTTTGCTGCATGGCGATCCTGAAACGCTGCTGAATACGCTGTGCGATGCAGTACGGCATACGCTTGATCACGTCCCACTTGATCGGACGTTGATCATGGACGGTACGCGCGCGACGATCGTACAGGAGGCACTCGGCAAGCTGATCCGTAACGAGCTGCGCCGCCGTCCCAAGATTTTCGCGCTAGTCACCGAAATTTGATATGATCTACGCAGCAGTGCAAATCAATTTACCGTCTATCAAAATCAGGGAAAAATGTTGAATGGGCAAAATACAAGACGTTGTCATTAAAAAGCTGATCACGCATCCCGACGATCGTGGCTATTTTCGCGAGATTTTGCGCGACGACGATAATATGTTGAGCCATTTTGGGCAAACCGCCCTCACCAAGAGTCATCCGGGGGTCATCAAAGCCTTTCACTGGCACGAAGATCAGGACGACGTCTGGTACGTAGCAGACGGCATGGCGCGCATCGTGCTGTACGATCGGCGCGAGGACTCGCCCACCAACGGCGAAACGCAAGTGATTTACGCGGGTGATGATAGTGCCGTAACGATCCTGATTCCGGCGGGCGTGGCGCATGGCTATCAGGTGCTCGGCAATAAATCGGTGCTGCTGTTTTATCACGTCACCAAAAGCTACAACCCCGCTGCGCCGGATGAACAGCGCATCCCGTTCGATGATAAGACGATCAATTTTGATTGGTCGATCCAGAATCGCTGATGGCAAAGCAAACTACCGATCCCATCGATCCGGCGGATGTTATTCCGCGCGGCGATCGTCCGTACACGATTGCGATCACGCTGCTGTGTCTGGCAATCGGCGTACCCGTCGGCGCGATTGCAGGGGCGCTGTTATTGAGCCTGAATCAACCTTTATCAACAGCAGCCAATGGTCAGATCACCTGGTCGTTCGGCGTGTTCACGTTTCCATTAGCTTTACTGGTGGCAGGTGGCGTCATGGCCTGGTCGATTTTCATCTTGCCGGTGATGCTGGCACGGCGCGCAGGTCGCATTTTGGATCCGCAGCTTTGGCCGATAATGGGCGTGTTGGTGCTGACAGCGCTTGTCGTCGCGGCCTTTTTCGCTGCCATCGCGCTCAACAAGATTTGAGGTTTCCCGCGAAGTTAAAATCCCTCAAATAAGCGACTAGGCGACTCCATGCAATTATTTGTTTATGGCGATTTGGTGATCGATGTTTGCTTGCGCATCGATCGATGGGCAGGCGCGGGCAGCGATGCCATTGTGAATGCTGCCGCGCTGCTGCCGGGTGGCTCGGCGGCGAATTGTGCGGCGGTGGCAGCACGACTCGGTGCGAGCGTGGCGTTTATCGGGGTGGTCGGGCGTGACGCGCTGGGACAATCAGCGATCGATGATTTGCGTAAGGCGGGTGTTGATACGCGTTGGCTGCATCAGGTCGAGCAGACAACGGGAGTGGTTGTTGCTGTGATCGATGATGCTGGCGAGCATACTTTTTTGTCCTATCGAGGCGCAAACGACTCGCTGCTCACAGATGACAGACTGCCCGCTTCGTTTCACGCTGATGACTATCTGCACTTATCAGGCTACAGCTTTCAAACGGAAGCATCGCGGATGGTCGCATTGCGCCTGCTTGCCAAAGCCAGGGCTGGCGGCGCGCGTATCTCGCTCGATCCTTCGTTTCATTTCGCCGGATCACCAGATGCTCGAAACCTGTTGGCCGATTTGGATTTTTTCTTTCCCAATTGGACGGAAGCGCGGCAGTTGACTCAAGCTGATACGCCCCAAACGGCAGCGGCTTTTTTGCGAGCGCACGGCGTCGATACGGTCGTGATCAAACTGGGCGCTGACGGCTGCTATCTGGATTCGCCAGACGAACAGCGCTTAATCCCGGCTTATCCAGCGGCGCATATTGTCGATACCGTCGGTGCAGGGGATGCTTTCTGCGGTGGTTTTCTGACCGCCGTCGGGTGGGGATTACCGCCTGTGCAAGCTGCCCACCTTGGACATGCCGCTGCTGCACGCGTGATCACACAAGCGGGTGGTCATGTGGGCGCGCCGACTCTCGCTGGAGCGATCGAATGGATGCGCGCCAATGGCGATTCCGATCTGGCATCGCGCCTGACGGCCTATGTGCGTTATGATCAGCCGAAAACTTCGCCCTAATCCCTAATTAATCATGAATCAGGAGCTTGCAGATACAATGCCACAGGATCGCAACCGTTTTGCGCAGCTTTTCCCGGCCAAACCGACCATCGGCACAATCCATCTGAAGGCGCTGCCCGGTTCGCCGGACTATGCAGGGCAAATCAGACCGATCGTGGAAGCTGCTGTGCGTGACGCCGAAGCCTACGACCGTGAAGGGTGTGACGGCTTGATCATCGAGAATTTCTTTGATGCGCCCTTTTTCAAAGATCAAGTCGGCGTGGAAACCGTTGCAGCATTGGCAAAAATGGCAACGATCATCCGTACACAGACGAAACTTCCACTGGGTATCAACGTCCTACGCAACGATGGTCTTAGCGCGATCGCCGTAGCGACTGCCTGCGAGTGCCAGTTCATCCGCGTCAATGTGTTATCGTGGGCGATGCTGACTGATCAAGGCATCATTGAAGGCAAAGCAGCGCAGATATTGCGATTTCGGCGCGCATTGCAATCAGACGTCCTGATTCTGGCTGATTGTCTGGTGAAACATGCCGTTCCGATCGCGCCGCAATCGATGGAACTGGTCGCGCTGGATACCTGGGAGCGCGGTGGGGCGGATGCGATCATTGTCAGCGGCACAGGCACAGGCAAAGCCACTGAGCTAGCAGACGTCGTGGCGGCGCGCCGAGGTGCTCCCGATGCGCCGATCCTGATCGGCAGCGGCATGACCCGTGATAATGTGGGCGATTTTCTGCCGCTGACTGATGGCTTCATTGTTGGCACGTATTTCAAACGTGATGGCATTGTCAGTAACCCGGTCGATCCCGATCGTGTGCGTGCGTTCGTACAGGCCAAAGCGCACGCACTATCTATTCATGCATCAGACGATCAGGTAATTGTTTAGCGGGTACTCTGAAAAACCATGCCTTGCTCTGAAAAGACAAGGCTTAAAACACAAAACATACGACCCTCAGCCGCCTGACATTGCCCCCACAATCCGAAACGGTTGGCTACCTGTCAGGACTGCATCAGGCAGCACATTGTCGAAAGGTGCGTCTGACAAATCCTGTCCACAAGCGAAAAACCGGATAAATGGTCGCCGTTCTTTTGTAGTAAAATCGCGGATAGTTCCGCGCAACATCGGGTAGGCCGTTTCCAGCGAATCTAAAACCGCGCACTGAGTGATCAGGCCGCCCACCTCAAGCGCTACATCGCCATTAACGCGTGCCAGTGTGCGTAGATGTGCCGGAAGGATAACCCGGATCATGGCAGAACCTGAACTTCTAAAGAGAGCACGGGTGGAAGGTCGCGGACGATGGGCATCCAACTATCGCCAGAATCGACTGACCGATACACCTGTCCACCCGTGGTGCCAAAATAAATTCCACACGAATCCAGAGAATCTACCGCCAGCGCATTACGCAGCACATTCACGTAACAATCGCGCTGCGGCAGCCCGTTGGTGAGGGCCTCCCATTCATTTCCACCCGTCCGGCTGCGATATACGCGCAGCTTCCCTTCAGGCGGAAAATGCTCTGAGTCACTCTTGATCGGCACAACGTAAATGGTGTTCGGCTCATGGGCATGAACAGCTATCGGGAAACCAAAGTCACTCGGTAAGCTGCCGCTGACCTCATACCACGACTCGCCCGCATTATCGCTGCGCATCACGTCCCAGTGCTTTTGCATGAACAGGACGTTCGGGCGGGATGGGTGCATGGCAATACTGTGAACACAATGACCGACCTCGGCATCAGCATCAGGCAGCTCACCGTCAGATTTCAATCCTTGATTCACGGGCTGCCACGTTTCGCCGCCGTCGTCCGTGCGGAATGCACCGGCGGCTGAGATAGCGACAAACATGCGGTCGGGGTTGTCTGGACTCAACAGGATGGTGTGCAGACACATTCCACCCGCGCCCGGCTGCCAGAGATTTCCTTTGACATTGCGCAGCCCGGAAAGTTCCTGCCATGTGCTGCCGCCGTCACTTGAGCGAAATAGGGCCGCATCTTCCACACCAGCATACAGCAAATCGGGATCGGTTAGAGAGGGTTCAAGATGCCAGACGCGCTTAAACTCCCAGGGATGCTGTGAACCGTCGTACCACTGGTGGGTTCCGGGCACGCCATCATAGGTGAACTGATTGCCTACAGGATCCCACGTCTTGCCACCGTCGTTAGAACGCTGGATCACCTGTCCAAACCATCCGTTAGACTGTGATGCATACAGCCGGTTCGGATCGGTGGGCGTACCCGTGACGTGGTAAATTTCCCAACCCGCGAAATGGGGACCGTCGATGTCCCAATGCTCACGTTTCTCATCCGAAGTCAGGATGAACGCCCCTTTGCGTGTGCCCACCGCGATACGTATTTTGCTCACATGAATCTCCCTTCGAGTAGCTATCAGGCTCGCTCAATGATAGAACTATTGTTCTTGATAGTCAAGTGCAATAAACGGCCTGTAAAAACAGCTTCACTCAAAGCTGTGTTCGATTTGCGCGAAATCCTCGATATAATTTTCACAAACATAATTCACACAGGAAGGTATCGAGATGAAAAAACTTAAACTTGCGAATTGTGATCTGGATGCGTCAGAAATATCGCTAGGCTGTATGCGGATTTCGCAGATGACGAATCCAGAAATATCACAGCTGATTCACACTGCGCTGGATGAAGGGGTTAACTTTTTTGACCATGCCGATATTTACGGCGATGGAAAATCGGAAGAAAAATTTTCTGAAGCCCTGGATATGACTGCCCGTTTACGGGAAACAATGATCCTTCAAACCAAATGTGGAATCCGCAAAGGCGCTTTCGACTTTTCCAAAGCACATATTTTAGAAGCAGTGGATGGCAGCTTGCAGCGACTGCGAACCGATTACGTGGATGTGCTTTTGCTGCACCGACCAGATGCGTTAGTGGAACCGGAAGAAGTCGCTGAAGCCTTTACGATTCTGCAAGACAGCGGCAAGGTGAAATACTTTGGGGTCAGCAATCAAAATCCAATGCAGATTGAGCTGTTGACCAAGTTCGTAAAGCAAAAAATCGTCTTTAACCAGCTTCAACTCAGCATCACCAATACCGGCATGATCGACGCCGGGATCAACGTTAATATGGAAATTGATCGTTCTATCGACCGGGACGGCAGCATTCTGGATTACTGTCGGCTAAAAGATATTACCATTCAGCCTTGGTCTCCATTTCAATATGGGTTCTTTGAGGGCGTTTTCCTGGACAATGAAAAGTTCCCAGAACTCAACCAGAAGATCAACGAGATGGCGGCGTCTTACCATGTGACCAATACAGCCATTGCGATTGCATGGATCCTTCGTCACCCCGCGCATATGCAGCCTATCGTTGGTACCACCAATCCGGGTCGTTTGAAGGATATTTGCAAGGCTTCCGACGTTTGGCTCACTCGACAGGAGTGGTACGAAATTTATCTGGCAGCCGGTAACAAGCTGCCCTGACAAGCGGATAGCACAAATCCGCTGTGTAAAGTGAGTTGGTGAGTCGCCCGAATGAAACAAGGCGACTCACGCTTTAGTGCTGTGGAATTACGGTGGGATTACTTCGGGCAGTTGCCAGTTTGAATATCGTCGGGATGACGCGGCAAAATCTCTACCGCCGCATTGTACGGATCAACAATGCCCGTGACACATACGTTTTGCTGCGCGGCGATCGTGTTGAAGCCGATGCCCGTGGTATCGTAAATGTACACGTTGACATTACCCTGATTAACATCGGCGCTGTCAGTGAGCACGAAGTAATCGGCAGCCACACTCAGGATCATACCCTGGATGCGCACCAACTGTCCGGCATAGGTCATGCCGTCGGCACTGTGGATCAATACAGGCGTCAACGGTTTGGGCGCGTCCGTGTTGAGCTTTTTGACAGCATCCAATGCAGCGGGCGCAATTTCGCGGTGATTGGCGAAAGTGAGCATCTTACCGCTAACTTGGAGCGTATCGCCTTCAACGAAAGCGGGCAGGCCACCCTTGTTAAAGTAAACATTTACGCCGCCAGTGGCATCCTGAATGTACAGGCTGCGCGCCGTATCATCGAACAAACCCGTTGCCACGGTGACTGTACCTTGCACCAGCACGGACGCACCATCAGCGGCTGCGCGTGCGGATTGAATGGTTTGCAGGATGGGCGCGGCAGCGGCAGTGCCAACACTGGTTGCGGCGCCAGTAGCAGCATTTGTTGCGCTGGTCGTTGCGGCAATCATTGCATCCGATGTGGCGCTCATGGTCGCAGCGGTGGCGGCCATTGTTCCCATTGCGCTGGTCGCGGCTGCTGTTGACGCTGCCGTAGCAACAGCAGTTTGGGCACTGCTTTGTGTGGTGAGCAGCGCGCTCAGCAGCAATGCCAGGCCGCCGAACAGCGCGCGATTACGGAACGTCGTTTTAGTTTGCATCGGTATCTCCGCTGGATTTTGAACCGTTTGCAGGGACGGCAGCTTGCGACGCTTGAGCGTCTTCACTGTCGGTGACGGTGCTGCGCTGCCAATTGAAGGTCGGGTAAGGCTGATTGGGCATGGTCGAGCGCCAGATGATCTGATTAAGCACGTCTTCATTGTTGGCGTCCTGGAATGCGAAGTTCATTTGATCGGAAGCCACAACGTCAGCAAGCGTTGTGCTGCCCGCAATTGGCTGGCCGCCGAGCTGATCGAGCGGTATCTCGTTCGTCAAGGCCGTATAAGGCGTCAAATCGGGCGTGGTGGTGAATACATCGCTCATCAGCGTTGCTGTCAAATCGAACTGATTCATCGGCGGCACGCCCAGGATTTGCTCCATCGTGCGAACCATACTGGTCTGGTTATAAAGCGTGCTGTTGACCTGTCCGTTTTTGTTGTAGGCGCTCATCACCAGGCCCACAGTGCGGTGACCGTCAACGTGATCAGTGCCGTTTTGGGCGTCGTCTTCAGTCACGAACACGACGGTATCTTTCCAGTACGGGCTGTGGCTGAGTGTATCCATGATGCGTCCGAGCGCCAGATCGTTATCGGCTACCTGCGCATTAGGGGTCGGAACGCCGGTGCGTACGCCTGAGGTGTGGTCAGTCGGCAGCCAGAGCACTTCCAACTGTGGCAAGTTGTTGTCTTTGACATAGCCAGCGAATTCGCGCTGCCATTCATCGGCACGCACTTGATCGGTGATGAGCGTGTTGAAGCCGGGGTAAGCGCGATCTTCAGTTTTGAGCAGCGTGGGCAGCAAAGATGTGTTGTCGAAGGTGAACTGATCGCCTTTGTTTTTCCAGTTCTTATAAATGTCGTTCCAGTTGATGCGATCGACCGCTTTGTAGCTGCCATCGGTCTGCTTTTGATTGACAACGACCAGTGTATCAGTCGCGCCTTCGCCGTAGTTACGCAGTGAAACGCCATGTCCGACCGCGTTCGTCCACAGCGAATCGGGTGCCAGATCAAGCGAGTCATTGCCATACGCGGTGGTGTTGAAGGTGCTGTTGTTCGGATAGTTGCCGTACACGCGCTCGGCAAATACGTTAGCAATCGCTTCGTCCGTCCATTGGTGGCCGTCGGCGCTGTTCACGGCGCACGCATAATAATTGTCGAGCAAACCGAAACGATCGGCGAGCGCGTGATGATTGGGGCTGACCTTGCGCGGGAACTGCGCCAATTTGGGATCGCTGTTGCCCTTGCCCATGTCACCGAATACCTGATCATAGGTGCGGTTCTCTTTGATGATGTAGATCACGTGCTTAAAGACCGATGGCTCACCGACGCGCTCCGGGATTGGCAGCGCTGCCATGTTCGGACGTGGCTTTTGCAGTGAACTGGCAAGTGAAGCGGCGTAACGGCTGTTGGCGTCCACCTGAGCGGTGTAGTCCGCAAGCTGTGTGGTGCTCGGTGTACCAATGAGCGAGACGCTACCCGTCAGGTTGAAAACGCTTTTGGCATCAAAGCCAGCGGCGACATTCAGCGAGCCTTCGCCCTTATTGTTCGCCACATACAACTGTTTGCCGTCAGCGCTCACCACAACGCCTACCGGGAACCATTCGGTCGGGATGAAGCCGACAACCATGCTGTTACCAGCCGCGTTTTGAGTGGCGGCTTGCGTTGGCGCTTGCGTAGCGACACTCGCCGGATTGCTGCTTGCCGGACGTGCGCTATCATCCAGGCGAACCACCGCGATCGCGTTATTGCCGCCGTTGGCAACGTACAACGTGCCACCATCCGGGCTGAGCGCCAAACCGTTGGGCATTGAACCGAACGGTAAGCCGTTGCCAGGACGCACAGGGATACGCGCAAGTTCGGGTGCGGCCTTGTGTGCATCCGTCAGATCGATCACGGATACGGTATCTTCGTTGGAGTTGGTCACGTAAAGGCGCGTGCTGCCTTTATCGAACGTGATAGCGGTCGGATGCTGCCCAACAACAATGTCGGCTTCCATCTGAGCGCTAGCAACGTTGTAAACCGACAGGCTGCCTTGCACAGTCGCGCCCGTGAAAGGATCAACCTTGACCGGGAAGATCGGATCGGCTGCGTCGCCGCGCTTAGGCAGTGCGCCGCCCCAATTGCTGATGTACACCCGTTTGCCGTCCGGCGAAACATATGCGCCGAAGGGTGAGCTTCCCGTAGGTACACTTTTTATGGACGGCTTGGCACTTAAATCAATGATGCCCAGGCTGTTCGTGCCGAATAAAGCGACGTACAGCGTTTTACCGTCAGGGCTGATGGATAAGCCGGACGGCCAGGTGTTGTCACCCGTATCGATGCTGTCCTCGACCTTGGCAGTGCCTGTCGAGTCGATCGATACAACGGCGATCGCGTGGCCTTCACCTTTGGAATAATACAGGTGCGAGCCATCTGGACTGTACGCCAGACCCGCCATGCTCCGCGGTGCTTTATCGAAACTCTGCAACACTTTACCCGTTACCGGATCAAGCAGGAAAGTCAAGCTGGTGGTCATGACCGCCAACTGCTTACCATCGGAGCGCAGTGCAATATCGACTGGACGCTGCCCCAATAAAACGGTAGTGCCCGCCGGATGCAAAATCTGGTTAGTGGGTACGACGATAGTGCCATCTGCCTGTTTGCCGACGAGTGTAATCGCAGCGGCTGCGACAACCCCACCGACACTCAACATCAGCAGCACAATCACGAGCGCTTTGACGTTACGCAAAGCAAAAGAACGGATTTTCCCAAACGACATAAAGGACTCCACTTCAATACGCGAACTGGTTACGGCTGCGAGCGGTACTGAACAGCGAACGAACTGTGGCGGGTTACGGTAGTGGGAGTGTGGCGAGCAAATAACAGCACAACGATCACACGATCGTACGGCGGATCAGATGGGCAGGTTGATCATAAAGAGCGCATGTTAATGAAAGGCGATCGGCTATTTAACGCAAGGTTAAGCATCCGTCATGCAGGGCTTTTGGATGGGGCAATCTGGTAAAGGCGATGTTTGTTCTCAGCTCGCGAACAACGCTACCAGCCGATCCATCAGCCGATCGAGGCTGTGTGCCTGGATTGTACGCTCGCGCAGTGCAGCGCCGATCGCCGCCCGCTCTGCTTCCGACATCGCGAGCAAATCCGCCAAACGCGCGCTGATCGCGTCCACAGCATCCGGTGTGTTGACTCGCAAGGCATCGCGATACGCACCAAGTACCGGATCGAAGGCCGGATTTGCCACCAGCACCGGACGCGCTGTCAGCATCGCTTCAAGTGCCGCCTTATCGAACAGCCCCGGCGGACTCAGATTAGTGACCACGCTCGCCCGCCGATACCATACCAGCAGATCATCACCGCGCACCGCATCCAGCAGATGAAAACGATCGGATAAATTGAGCGCTACAATACGCGCCGCGAGCTGTGCGCGATAGGCCGCGCCGTCTGCTGAGGCCACGCCACCCGCGATCGCAAAGTGCGCTGCCACCCCACGATCACGCAAATGCGCCGCCGCATCGATCAAGATGTGATGATGCTTGATCGGCGCTAACCGCCCCACCGCCAAAATCAGCGGCGGATCACGATCAAGTTGCGTTGGCCTGTCAGGATGGTCAGGATTGGCGGGCGTAAAATAGTGCGCGTCGATCCCATGCCCCATCACCTGCACTTTTGGCGTGCTCAGCGGAAAGCTACCGGGCGCGGCGGTCACAATCCAACGGACACAGGGCAGCGCCAATCGCAGATCACGATCAATGTTGCGATGGGTGTACCACAAACACTGCGGAACGCTATGCAGGGCGGCGAACGGTGCGGCTAACCACGTATAGCGCGGCGTCAGATGGCCGAAAATCACGTCACTATGGCGAGCCAAATTGCTCAGGATCGCCTCGAACCTGAGCACCTGTTGAATGCGCGACGTACCGCGTTCTTTGCCCAAACTATGCACGCGCACGTTCGCGGGTAAATCAGCGGCGCGTTGTTCGAGCGTCACCACATCGACCGACTCGACCCGCGCGGCTAATGCGCGTATCCAGCCGATCGTGAAGCCGAGCAGCCAATCTGCCGCGTCCACTTTCTGGACGAGCATCACCACGCGCAATCGATCAGCGTCCCGGCGCGGGTTGAAACTCCACGCCACCACCGCCCGGCAGCCGTGCCAACACTTTCACCACGGTGCGACTTAGTTGCAGCGCCGCGAACGTCCACACTTTGCGCTGGATCGACGGCTTGGCGCGTCCCGATTGAATGCGTGCCGTCTCCCACTCTTTGTTAAACCAGAGCTGTACCCAACGGTAGAAGAACGTATTATAGCGGCCACGCTTGAACAGCAGCCGATTTTCAGCGGTGAACGCCCAATCGTCGCCATCGTGCATGATCCGATCGCGCACCTGATTGTAAAATTCAGTGCCGGGCAGCGGATAGGCGATCGTGGTGCTGAATGTGTCCGGCTGCGCTTGCGTCAGCATCTTGACTGACGCTTGCAAATCTTCCATTTCTTCGCCGGGGTAGCCGACCATCATGAAGAAATACAGCGCGATCCCGACTTCGCGGCACACATCAGCGGCACGGTAAATCTGATCGACCTTGGTACCCTTTTTCATCGCGTTGAGCACTTTTTGCGATCCGCTTTCCGCGCCGAAATAAATCTTTTTGCAGCCGATCTCTTTGAGCGCTTCCAACAGCGGCACATCGACCAGATTGACGCGGCTCAGGCATTCAAAGGGGATTGCAGCATCCTGTTTGGCGACTTCATCGCGCCACGCAAAGACCCACTTGCGATCGACGCCCGTAATGTCGTCCACCACGCGTATTTGATCGGGCTGATACTGCGTTTTGATCAGGCGCATTTCTTCGGCGGCATTGGCGGCGGAGCGCGAACGATACGAGCGCCCGAAGATACCTTTCTGACACCACGTACAGGCGTATGGGCAGCCGCGCGTATTGATCGTGCTGAGACTCCAGTAACCATGCGCGTCCGTCCAGGCGCGGCGGTAGGCGTCTACATCGATCAAATCGCGCGCCGGAAAAGGGATCGAGTCCATATCATCAATCGGCGGGCGATGGGGGGTGCTGTACAATTCGCCCTGTGCATTCAGATAACGCAGTCCGGCAATCGATGCCAGCGAATCGATCGGCCAATCGTGCTCGTCCGACGTGAGCGGCACACTATCTGGAACGCGTCCGGTAAGGTGATTCATCAGCTCGATCAGCGTGTTTTCGCCTTCATCCCACACGACCAGATCAACCACGCGCTGCCCTTGTGGATTCGCATGGCGCAAATAGGCTTCCGGCTTGCCCGTCGGATCAGGGCCGCCGAAGATCACGAATGCGCCGTGCTTTTTGGCGATCTCGGCCAGTTTGAGCGCGTTGGCGCGCGTCGTGATGAGCGCCGTCAAGCCGACAATGCGCGGCTGATACTGCTGCATCGCTTGCTCGAAACTGTCGTAATCCGGCTCAAAAGTGCCATCGAACATCGCCACGCCGTAATTATGTTCGCGCAGGGTGGCCGCCAGATAAAGCAGGCCGAGCGGAAAGTAGGGCGTCATTATACGGCGCTCTACCGGGTCTTTGCTGAGAAACAACGCATTCGCCAGCAATATATCGGGACGCTGCTCAGTGCTCGCTCGGACGCTCATAAAAAGCCTCGCAGAAATTTATCAGATATTATCAGGTAAGTCGTCAATCACCCGTGCTCAGCGGTTGCTTGACCATAACTCTTTTCAGAGGAGATAGCCACTAACAAAAGTAACAACAAAAAGGGGTCGGATTATGTCCGACCCCTCTCTTGATGATCTGATGATCCGCAAAACGGGTGAGCGCAATTAGCCGGTGACAGGCAACGTCTGACCGTACAGCGTAAAGGCCGAGATAGGTGCCCAGCCGTTCATGCCAGGGGTGATTTGCACGAGTACCCATTTTCCGGTGCTGTCGGTACCCAACACAAACCAGGTCTGACCTTGTTGCAACTGGCCGATTACATCGCTGCTGGCGCTGGTTGCGTCATAGAGGTTGGTCGTCGTATTGATGCCCGCCAAAAACGGCACCGTAGCGACGGTCGAGCTTGCGGCGACTGGGGCAGCGGCAACAGGTGCGGCTGCGGTTGCAACGGGCGCAACTACTGCGGGCGCTGCTGTGGCGACGGCGGTTGTGCCGTTCACCGGATCACCTGTGACACCAGCGACGACCGGCAGCGTCAGGCCACCGAAATTGAAGGCTGAAGCAGCCGTCCAATCGTTGGTGCCAGGGGTAATTTCGATCTCGATCCATTTACCGGTGGTATCAACACCGTAAGCGAACCAATTTTGACCCGCGAGCACCTGACCAACGTAATCCGCATTCGTGCTCGGCGCATCATAAACATTGGCGGTGTTGTTGACGGTCAATTGCACAGGCACAGCTGCCGTATCTGCGGATGCAGGATGGGCGCTGCCGATCAAGGCAACTGCCAAACCGACGCTCGCGGTGGCAGCCAGCAAACGGCGCAGTTTACGATCGATCGCGTGGGTGAACTTGGTCTGAAAAGTGGACATTTGAAACGCTCCTTAGAGATGTTAGACGTGCTCGAAACTCATGCCCACAGTATCGGAAAAATTTGTAACGTAATTGCAACCGCACGCTAAGAAGCGCATGAAAGGAGATTAATCGCCGGATTAGTGTTTTAAGAAATCGTTAAATCTTCACGAGAACTTCTTAATATATTCATAATTTGGGTAGCGATTGTAATGGTTGTGGTTGCTGTGATTTTTCTGGCATAACGGTTGCTTTGCAATGCACATCACACAATCTACCACGTAAATCATAAAGGAGTGGCACGCATGAGTCCGGTGCAATTATTCAAAGATACGCTTGCCGAATGGGGGCGCCACAAAGCAACGATGCTTTCCGCCGCGCTGTCCTATTACACGATCTTTTCGCTCGCCCCGTTGTTGATCATCATTATTGCGGTTGTCGGCTTGATCGTCGGCAATTCGTCCGCTCACGATCAGATTATGTCGCAAATCAGCAGCCAGCTAGGCGGCGATGTGGCGCAGCTCTTGCAAACGATGGTGTCCAGCAACACAAAAGGCAATCAGGGCATTATTGCCACGGTCATCGGCTTGATAACGCTGTTGGCGGGCGCAGCGGGCGTGTTCATACAGCTCAAAGGTGCGCTCAATATTATCTGGGATGTACCCGAAAAACCGGCAAGCGGCATTCAAGGCATTCTGAAATCGATCAGAGATGAGTTTCTATCGTTCGCCATGGTTTTAGGCATCGGCCTCTTGTTGTTAGTCTCGATCGTGGTGAGCACCGTGCTATCCGGGGCGGCTCAGGTGCTTGGTAATCAGTTGCAGTTTCCGGCGGGCTTTTGGGAACTGGTCAATACCGTTATTTCGCTGCTCGTGCTCATTCCGCTTTTTGCCGCAATCTACAAAGTGCTGCCCGACGAGAACCCGGATTGGCGCGATACCCTGGTTGGCGCGACGGTCACCGCAACGCTGTTCACCATCGGCAAATTCCTGATCGGCTTATATCTCGGACACGCCAGCCCTGCATCAGCGTATGGCGCTGCCGGTTCACTCGTGGTCGTTCTCTTGTGGATTTACTATTCTGCGCAGATACTCTATTTAGGCGCAGAGTTCACGCACGTCTACGCATTAAAACGAGCAGGAAAGCCGATTCCTAGCGCGGTCAAAGCAGCCGCCGATGCCAAACAAGCCGAAGTGACCGCTGCCGCGAAAAAAGCCGAAGCAGCACCCAAAACGCCCACGCCTGCGCCCCAGAATGCGACTCACCGCCGCCTTGAAACGCTGCATACATCCGGGCGTCTGGTATTGTTAGGCATGGCGTTATTCGAGCAAGTGCAGCGCCTGCGACATCTCAGCAGCGGCCAATCCAGTCAACCACGCAAGTCACGCTCTGGGAACACCGCGCAAGGGCGATAACAATTTAGTTCGTCAGGGCGCAGCCGCCTACGCCCTGAACAGCATCACCAAACGATTGACCGCACAAGCACTGCAATTGCGTTCTTTTTGTCAAATCTTTGCAACAAACCAAAACTAAACCGAATGTTTACAGCAGATAAGCCATGTTATCCATGTTATAATCTTGTCTACGGAGACTCTCATTTATGATCGAGCAAGCTGTCATTTTAGCCGTCGGGCGCGGTTTACGTCTCGGCCCCCTCACTAAAGATCGTCCACGTGCGATGCTGCCTGTGCTCGGCAAGCCGATGGTCGTCCGCATCATGGATCGCATGAAAGACGCCGGGATCAAACGGTTCGTGGTCGTGCTTGGCGAACATGAGGGCGCTGTCGCTTCCTATCTGAATACGTCCTGGGTGCCCGATGCCGAAATTAAATTCGTCTTGCAAACCGAGCCGCGCGGACTGACGCACGCCCTTTCACTGGCGACACCCTTCATTAATGGCCCATTTTTGTTGACTTCCACCGATAACCTGACTTCCGGCGCGCATATTACACAGCTTCTCAAACGTTTCGACGATTACAAAGGCGATATGGTAGTCAGCATTACGAGCGCCACGCCGGACGATGTGGAGCGCGCGGCAGTGATCACGGTCAACGGCACGCGCATTATCGGCATTGCTGAAAAGACGTTGGCACATCGCTCACAAATTGTATTTTTGCTACATGCCTGTTCGCAGCGGCTTCTGAATTATCTGCACACCAAAACTGGCAGTCCGTCCGACGACCGCGAGTTCGTGCGGCCAATTCAAGCGCTGATTGAAGCCGATGGTAAACTGACTTTCCTCAATGCGGAATGGCGTCTATCGCTGGTACGCGAGCTGGATTTGTTGGCGATCAACAAACGCTTTTTACGTGAAGGACGCGATGCGCACATTCTGAGCGAGCTGCCCGGCTCCGTGCATATTATTCCCCCGGTGCGGATCGATCCCAAAGTAAGCGTCGGACTCAACGCTAAAATCGGACCGAATGTGTATCTGGAAAGCGGCGCATCGATCGGTCAGGACGCAGTGGTATGGGACAGCGTGGTCTTGCGTGATGCGTCCGTACAACCTGGCGAAGTCTTGCACGGCTTGATCGTCGCGAAACGGGCGCGCCTATCCGAAGCGCCGCTTGAACAAACGCCTGACGCGCTTTAACTTTGCGTGGCGTCCTGCGCAGTGCTATAATGCGGCCTGCAACGAGCGGGGTTTTGACGCATGAATAAGGCCGGAATCGTGAGCGAAAACAGCGAAAACATAGACGCACTGCAAAAACAGCTTCAACAATACGCTGAAATGCAGAAACTGCTGCTTGAGATCACCCAACGCATCGCATCAAGTGATACGCTCGACGACATGCTGCCAGCAATCCGCGCTGCGGTACAACGCGGTTTACACGCCGATAGTGCGATCATCGTCTTAGGGACAGATCAGGCAGATGTGGGCTACGCTGTCGGTGACGATCGCAGCCCGTCGTTTGGCGCAGCCGGTCCCGCACTGCTCGGCTATGTTGCCCAAAACGGCGCGATCGAAGCGTCCGATGTGAGCGCCGATGCCGCCTTAAGTGCGTTGAACATGCAAATCAAAGGACTGCTCACGACTCCGCTCATGGCGCACAATATTCGACAAGGAATTATCGCGCTAGGCTATGCACAGCCGCACACATTCAGCAGCGACGAGCGCATTTTCCTGGCGTTGGTTGCCGCGCAAACTGCGGTAGCTGTCGAAAACGCACACGCTTACGAAGTGGTGCATCATGGTCAGGAACAGCTTGCGGCGATCCTGGCCAGCACTGCCGATCCGGTGATCGTGGTCGATGCGCAGGAAGCGATCGTACTGCTCAACCCGGCGGCTGAACGTGCGTTGGGCGTTGAGAGTAAGACAGTCAGCGGCAAAAAGTTCGGTGAAGTGATCAACGTCGAGCCGCTGTTAGAGCTGCTGCGCAATCCGGCCAACCGTGAGTCGCTTGAATGGCAGAATGAATCCGGCCAAACCTATGCGCCGCGCGTGTCGGACATTAACACGGGTGAGTCGCGCCGCCGTGGACACGTCTTAGTCTTGCGGGACATCACGCGCTATAAAAACATCCTCGCCAATCAGACCGAATTTGTGGGTACGGTATCGCACGATTTACGCTCGCCGCTGACCTACATGCAGGGCTACGCAACGATGCTGCCGATGGTTGGTGAACTGAATGCGCGCCAAAAAGACTTTACCGATAAGATCGTGGGCGGCATCGCGCAAATGACCGATCTGGTCGATAAAATTCTGGACGCTGGACGCCTCGATCCTGAAACGGGCTATTACGAGCTGATCCGCGAACCGTGCGACGTGGTAAAAATGGCAAATGAAGTGATCACGAACCATTTGCAACCCGCCGAAAAAAAAGGTCTGAAACTGATCGGTGACATCGATCCGAATCTGCCGATCTTCAATTTAGACGAGATGATGCTCAAACGCGCGCTGAATAACTTTGTCGATAATGCGGTGAAATATACGCCAGAGGGCGGCACGGTCACGGTAAGCGCGCATACGGAAGGCGGCTCGCTGCTGCTCAAGGTAGCGGATACCGGACTCGGCATCAGCGAAGACAATATACGCCACTTGTTCGAGCGCTTCCGGCGCGTGCGGCGCAAGGAACATCAAAAGGTCAAAGGCAGCGGATTGGGCTTGTTCATCGTCAAGAGCGTGGCGCAAAAGCATAATGGCGATGCCTGGGTGGAGAGCAAAGAAGGCGTGGGCAGCACGTTCATCATTCGCATCCCCATGGAAGGCGCGAACATGATCGGTGCAGAGTCGAAAGCAGACCCAAAACTCGCCAAAAAAGCCGAGTAACGCTCCATCTCAAGCACACAATACGCGGTATAATAGGCGTACATCTTTGCAGCCTCGACATTGCCCGTCGGGGCTTTTTTTATCGCAAATCGTTCCTTGTAAATGTAGCCTAGTGATGAATGGATGCACAATGCCTATTCAGATTCTATCGGAAATTGTAGCGGCACAGATCGCCGCCGGTGAAGTGGTCGATCGACCTGCGGCGGTAGTCAAGGAGTTGATCGAAAATGCGCTGGATGCAGGCGCTACCCTTGTACAGGTCGAGTCGGAAAGTGGTGGTCGCCGTCTACTGCGGATTACTGACAACGGCAGCGGGATCGCCGCGCATGAAGCGGAACTAGCGTTCACCCGCCACGCTACCAGCAAATTGCAATCGGTGGACGACCTGACGCACATTAATACGCTCGGCTTTCGTGGTGAAGCGTTGGCAAGCGTGGCATCTGTGGCGCAGGTGACTATGCTTACCCGCACCGCCGATGAAGACTCCGGCACATTGATCCGAGTACGCGGCGGCAATCTGGTTGAGCAGCGCGCGGCGGGCGCACCCGTCGGCACGGTGCTCACGGTGGAAAATTTGTTTTTCAATACGCCTGCCCGTCTCAAATTCCTGAAGTCCGAGACGACCGAGCGCCGCCATATCGATGCGCTCGTCACGCGCTACGCGATGGCCTATCCGAACGTGCGCTTTTCGCTGATGCAAGATAATCGACTGGCCTTTCAAACGACGGGAAACGGCAGCCTGGCGGATGTGCTGGTGGAAGCGCTCGGCCTGGAAACGATGCACGAAATGCT
>Ga0209511_1000842_pt1 | contig 28596 bp, 27 predicted proteins | sample SSSSmetaG_FD_184141 | JGI IMG/M metagenome (GOLD analysis project Ga0209511, IMG submission 184141) | Glacier valley bacterial and archeal communities from Borup Fiord, Nunavut, Canada, to study Microbial Dark Matter (Phase II) - ​SSSS... | ecosystem: Environmental > Aquatic > Freshwater > Ice >... | reverse complement strand
TTATTTGTTGGTAATCGTTAGTTTTATAAGACATATCATGCACCTCGCAAAAGAATATGTCTTAATTTTATCATAAAAGTCTTGCAAAGTAACTATTAATGGGTGCCTAGTTTTGACACCTCAATCATTCTTTAAAAAATAATAATCCTAGCTAAATGACGGAGGTATAAATCCACTATTATCGGAGAAGAATATATTTAGAGGTGATGACAGTGAAAAAGCATAGCTTAGCGGAGTTAATTAAAGGCAAAGGTTATTATGTGTTATTATTTGTAGGTGTGTTAGCGATTGGTGCGGTAGCACTTATAGGAACAAAGTTGTCTAGCAATCAAGATGATTCGGGAAAAGACTTTGTTGATTTAAATGAGCAACCCGATAATAACATAGCAGCTGAGGATGGAGATAATCAGTTGGCAGATAACAGCCTAACATCAGAAGGAATTGTTAATAATGAGCAAGGCGACAATTCATCGGATGATGCACTAACAAATGATTATGCAAGTAATGATCCTACCGAAGATAGCTTACTTGAATTTGATGTAATTACAGAAGAAGAGGAAAATGGAATTGACTTAGCGGAGGCAAATACGAATGAGGCCGAAGTTGTAGTCCCAGAAGTAGTAGAAACAACAGGAAAAACTGTACAAGCGGATAAGGATACGACTCCAGTTTTAAAACCGGAGAGCCTTTCTTTCAAAGAAGATAATGGTCTGCTTTGGCCAGTAGATGGTAATGTTTTAATGAATTATAGTATGGATCATACCGTTTACCACGCAACGTTAATGCAGTGGAAATGTAATCCAGCAGTCATAATTGAGGCAAAAGTAGGAACAGAAGTGGTTGCTGCAGCAAGAGGAATCGTAAGTAGTATAGAAGAAAATAATAATGAAACAGGTTTAACAGTAACGACTAATATTGGTGATGGTTATAGTTTAGTATATGGTCAATTAAAAGATGTTTCTTTGAAAGTTGGAGATGAGATAAAAGAAGGAAGCATTTTAGGAACCATTGCAGAACCATCAAAATACTACGTTGTGGAAGGAAGTAATTTATACTTTGAAGTATTAAAGGATGATGCAACTGTAAATCCAATGCAGTTACTTCGTGAATAGATCTAAAGATAGTTATAGATGAAAGGGAGACTCAAAAAGTACCTACGGTGAGATACTCAAAAAGTATATCATCAATAGGTACTTTTTTGTTTCATAAAATTAAAAACTATACATCTAATTTCATATCGCCGAACTTAATCCAATTTTTCTTTCTCATAAATTCGGAGACACTCAAAGCAATTATTGCAGGTAAGATAAAATGTAGAAGCGCAATCTTTAAGAGAACAATTGCTGCACCTTCTGTTTCAAACATGGTTTGGAAGGTTGTAATTTGTCCTACGAGACCAGAAGTTCCCATACCTGAGCCAATTGGAATATTTGTCATCATAAATACTTTGGTGGAGAGAGGACCTAAAATTGCACTCGCGACAATCGCAGGAAGCCAAATAATAGGCTTTTTCACAATGTTCGGAACCTGTAACATACTTGTTCCTATTCCTTGAGCAAAAAGACCGCCAATTTTATTCTCACGGTAACTTGCAACAGCAAAACCAATCATATTGGCACAACATCCAACGGTTGCAGCGCCAGCAGATAAACCACTTAAGCCCAGAGCTAAACCAATTGCTGCAGAACTAATCGGAAGGGTTAATATAATACCCATTAAGACGGATACGATAATGCCCATTAAAAATGGTTGCCGAGTGGTTCCAAATTCAATCAATGCGCCAAGGCTTGTCATAAAGGCAGAAATAGGAGGTCCAATGAGTAGTCCGACAAAAGAACCGGAAAGAATAGAAACCAATGGTGTTACAATGATATCAACCTTCGTTTTTCCGGATACGAAGTGTCCAACTTCAATTCCTACATAGGCTGCAATAAAAGCACCAAGAGGTTCGCCAGGACCAATAAGTTGAAGGGCACCTGTTTCTAATAAAACTGTCCCTGCTAATATTCTTGCTGCAAATGCGCCTACCATTCCGGCTGTGGCAGCAGATAATAAAACCAAAGGACTTTCTTTGAATTTATAAGCTACGCCACATCCGATGCCGGCACCAGTGAGGGAGGCAGCAACTTTCCCAATAAGAAACAACATGTCACCAAAATCTCCACCGATTAATTTGCCAATTTGTTGAATGATTGTGCCAATGATAAGAGTAGAGAACAACCCCAATGCCATTCCACTCAAGCCATCAATAAAGACACGATTAAGATATTTTTTTAATATTTTCATAGATCCTCCTTAATTAGTAAGCGGTATTACTTTGTATACACCGCTCTATGACACTTAACTATATAGGTGTCTTGTCATATTAAAGCATAAAAAATAAAACTAATCATGAATCAAGTAGTTCTTTTCAATTAGTGCATTTTCAATTTGATTCAGTATTTCTTCTGAATCAGCTTCAATGGTATGATGATGAACACCATATGTTAATTCTTTTAAAGGTACAATCTGCTTTTCCCTTACTTTTTTGACAAAATCATATACTTCTTGACGATTTCGAATAACTAGGTTAGTTACAATTTCCCCATAAATTTCGTGAGTAACTACAACATCCAAGATGCTACCACCATTGTCAACAATGGTACATAGTTCATCTTCTATTTGATCTGTCGTATGTTTTACTTGATAGCTGCGCTTTACTTTTAGGCTTTTCACCTGATAAAGCAGATAGCCTGTGGTGGTTGAAAGAATTTTTAGATCGCCTGCTCTTAATAATGCGATATCCTGAACAATGACTTGTCTACTCACACCAAGTCGTTTTGATAACTCGCTGCCGGAGATAGGTTCAGTTTGAATATTTAATATATTTATTAAATTTTCTCTACGTTTATTTCCTTCCATCCAAATCTCCTTTTCAATTCCATCGAAAAATACTTTTCATTTTAGGTGCGTTCATATATAATACATATTATAAATGGTATTAATAAATAAACGATATTAGTAATTATATCACTAATTATTGGTAATTAGCAATAAGCTTTTTATAACTCAATATGCTAAGCGGATGATAAAGAAAGAGGTAAATATGTTTCGAATATGGGCTAAAATTTTTACAGAAAATAGAATGAAGAGAGATCTTGTGGTATGCAATGATAACCCAGAGCAAAAAAGAACAACAAAAATATTTGAAGCGATAGATGAGATTTGTTATACCTTTGATTTACCGAAACCTATCTGGTTAGCTTCAACCATTACAGATTTCAAACGGCATGATAAGACTAGATTTACACAAGATAATTTTATGGAACCAATCGAATTTGATTATTTAGAACTTCATGTGATAGAGGAGGATTAGCCGTGGATAGGAGAAAAATTTCTATTTATTCCGTAGGGATTCTCCTTCTTTGTGTCATGATTATCTTGTTGCAACAATACAGTAATTCGAAGAAAGATTTCATTGAAATTTACACAGAGCCTAAATTTGATCAAAATCAGAATAAGGTTAAAGGGCAACAAGCAACTCAAAAGCGAGAGGCAATTGCAGCAGGCGAAGTTCTTGTTCGCAGCAATATGAAAAGTATAGAAGCTTATGCTGTGGGAACAATCATTGATATAGCTGAGATTGAGGGGGACAAAGTGGAAACTTTATTCTATTTTGAAGAAATATCTGAGGAAGTAAAGGAGAGAATTACAGGTAAATCTTATGGTGAGAGCTGCAATATTCCTTATGAAGATCTTCGGTATATTCATGTCCTTCATATAGGATTTGATCAAAAAACACATATAGGGGAGCTCATCGTGAATGCAAAAGTTGCGGAGGATATTGTAGAGATATTTAAAGAATTGTATGAGAAGGCCTACCCAATTGAGCGTATGGTATTAGTGGATGAGTACGATGCGGATGATATTTCTTCCATGACAGCGAATAACACATCAGCTTTTAATTATCGAGTTGTTGATAGATCTACTAGATTATCTCTTCATAGTTATGGATTAGCAATTGACATCAACCCGCTTTATAATCCATACGTTAGAGTGATTGACGGAGAGACAGTGATACTTCCTGAGAGTGGAAGTGAGTATGCAGATCGCTCAAGTGATTCACCTCATCTGATTGATTCTACCGATGCTTGTTACCTAGCATTTATAAAACGTGGTTTTACCTGGGGCGGTGAATGGGTAAACTCAAAGGATTATCAGCATTTTCAGAAAGAATTTTCTGAGTGAAGTAAGACTTACAAATCATTGATTTTGCGAGTGTGTAATGATATAATGACAAAAACGATACGTTCTTTACTTGGAAAGTATTGTACGGAACAAGGAGTAGTTAAATGAAACATATCTTAGTAGTGGACTTCAAGGCAACAAATCTTGAATCAGCAATGCAAGCTTTAAAAGATAACTTTATGGTAACGGCACTTACTTCAGAAAAGGAATCACTTGATTTCTTAGATGATCATCATATAGATCTTATCTTGTTAGATTTTCACCTGAAGGTATCGAACGGATATGAGATAATTACGAAACTCAAGACGAATTCGGGTACTGCCGGGATTCCAATCCTATTTATAACCGAGCAAAATGATAGAGAGAGTGCTTTAAAAGGGATAGAATTGGGAGCGGATGATTTTATTGCAACCCCCTTTGCACCTGAAATACTCGTTAGCCGCGTGAATACATTTTTGGAACTGTATGAATATCGTAGTAGGTCGGCAATGATTGAGCATTTTCAAGATGCTATTGCAGTTAGTTTCGCAGAGCTTGTAGAGTATCGCGACGAAACGACTGGAGGTCACATTAAGAATACGACTCTTTATTTTAAAATATTATTAGATGAAGTTGTAAAACACAAGGAATATCAAAAAGTACTACCTCCCGAGGATGTAAAAGAGTTGTTACGTTCTGCACCGCTGCATGATATAGGGAAAATAGGTATCACCGATGACATCCTTAGAAAATCTTCTACACTAGATACGCATGAATTTGAGTATATGAAAACGCATACAATACTTGGTGAAGCTACCTTTGATAAAATAATTGCTGAGACGGGTGGTACTAGATTCTTATATTTGGCAAAGGATTTGGCCTTCTGTCATCATGAAAGATGGGATGGAACGGGATACCCCAGGGGATTAAAAGGGGAAGAAATTCCGCTTCATGCGAGAATTTTGACCATTGCTGATGTTTATGATGCACTCACCTCCAAGAGATCTTATAAGGAAGCGTTCTCTCATGAGAAGGCAAAAGAAATTATTATAGAGGGAAAGGGATCTTTCTTTGATCCTAATTTAATTCCTATTTTTATAGAGTCAAGTGATCGCCTGAAAGAGGCACTCTTAATGAAAAATCAGAACAGTTAGAAGTTGATAGAAAGGGAGTTGGCAAATGTCATATACTGCGCTTTATAGAAAGTTTCGTCCGGATAATTTTGATGATGTCAAAGGGCAAGATCATATTGTTACGACATTAAAAAATCAAATTAAAGCGGGAAGAATTGGACATGCCTATCTTTTTTGTGGAACGAGAGGCACCGGAAAAACAACAGTCGCAAAGATCCTTGCTAAGACAGTTAATTGTGAACATTCGGTAGATGGGAATCCATGCAATGAATGCAGTATGTGCAAAGGAATTACAGCACAGACGGCAATGAATGTAATAGAGATTGATGCTGCTTCCAACAATGGTGTAGACAATATTCGCGAGATCGTGGATGAAGTCAGATATTCACCGACGGAAGGACGCTATAAGGTGTATATTATAGATGAGGTTCATATGCTTTCACAGGGTGCATTTAATGCTTTACTCAAAACCCTAGAGGAACCGCCTTCTTATGTAATCTTCATCTTAGCAACAACGGAGGCACATAAGATACCAGTTACTATTCTTTCTCGTTGCCAGACGTATGATTTTAAAAGAATTACGATTGAAACGATTACAAATAGATTGTTGGAATTAATACAAAAAGAGAACGTTGAAGCAGAAGAGAAGGCACTTCGCTATATCGCAAGAATGGCAGATGGTTCCTTACGTGACGCGCTTAGTTTACTAGATCAGTGCATCGCTTTTTATTTGGGAGAGAAATTAACTTATGATAATGTTCTTGAAGTACTAGGAGCAGTTGATACACAGGTGTTTGGTAAGCTTCTCCATTATATTAAGGAACAAAAGGTGGTAGGCTGTATCAAATTATTAGAAGAATTAGTGATTGGCGGCCGTGAACTTGGGCAATTTACCATTGATTTTACTTGGTATTTGAGAAATTTACTACTATTACAAACCTCTGATGATGTGACAGAAATGATTGAAGCTTCCTCAGAAAACTTGATGCAATTACAGCAGGATGCTGACACAATTGATGCGGAGACCTTAATACGGTATATTCGTATTTTCTCCGAGTTATCAAATCAAATAAAATATGCCACCAGAAAAAGAGTGCTGGTTGAGATTGCACTCATTAAACTTTGCAAACCGGAGATGGAACAAAATTATGATTCTGTAATAAGCCGGCTAAAAAGAATTGAGGAACAATTAGAAAAAGGGATTGTAATCAATTCCAGCGAGCAATCTGGTCAAATCACCAAAAGTAAGGAACAACCTACAAAGAAAGCGCCCGTTATATTACCAGAAGCACTTCCAGAGGATTTACGTGAGGTGGCAAGAAGCTGGAAGAATATTGTGTCACAAGTAACCAAAAAATCTCCAGCACTTGGTACGGTATTACAGCAAGCAACACTAAGTATTGGTGAGGATCATCGCCTTTTACTCGTGGTAACAGATTCCCTCGATAAAGGTATGATTGACAAAGAGGAACATACAATTATAATTCAAGAGGTTATCGCACAGCTAATTCATAAGCAGGTTGAGATAAAATCAAAACACCTAGATAAATCAAAAGAGAAACTAGACGAAGTAACAGATCTTACGAAACTGATTAAAATTCCAATTACATATGAGGAGTAGGTGCATCATATTTGATGAGGCCGAACCCCATATTGTTAATTAAATAAAAAATAATAGAAAAGTGAAAGGGGAATAATAGAATGGCAAAACATGGAGGATTTCCAGGCGGCGCAATGCCTGGCAACATGAGCAATTTAATGAAACAAGCACAGAAAATGCAAAAACAAATGGAAGAAAAGACAAAAGAAATTGAAGATAAGGAATGGGAGGCAACAGCAGGCGGCGGAGCAGTAACCGTGAAAGTGTCTGGAAAGAAAGAAATTGTTTCCGTAAAGTTATCCAAAGAGGTTGTTGATCCGGAAGATATTGAGATGCTAGAAGATTTGATTGTGGCAGCAGCGAATGAGGCACTTCGTAAGATGGAGGATGAAACATCTGATGCAATGGGTCAAATTACTGGTGGACTTGGTGGCGGCATGGGCGGCATGGGAGGATTTCCTTTCTAATGGATTATTACAGTAGTCATATTAGTAAACTAATAGAAGAGTTGTCCAGGCTTCCGGGGATCGGTGCCAAATCAGCGCAACGGCTTGCATTTCATATTATCAATATGCCTGTAGAGCAAGTGGCTAATCTTTCGAATATAATTGTAGATGCAAAAAAGAATGTTCGATATTGTAAGGAATGCCTTACATTAACGGATAAAGATATTTGCCCGATTTGTGCTGCTCCAGGAAGAAGCAAACGTCAGATTATGGTTGTAGAGAATCCGAGAGACTTAGCAGCCTATGAAAAGACGGGGAAATATGAGGGCGTCTACCATGTGCTTCATGGTGCAATCTCACCAATGCTTGGAATAGGACCGGCAGATATCAAATTAAAGGAGCTGATGCTCCGACTTCAAGGGGATGTTGACGAAGTAATTATTGCCACAAATTCCAGCCTCGAAGGCGAAGCTACAGCAATGTACTTAAGTAAGCTAATCAAACCAGCAGGGATTAGGGTAACTAGAATAGCCAGTGGTGTACCTGTTGGTGGTGACTTGGAATATATTGATGAAGTGACACTACTGCGTGCATTTGAGGGTAGAGTGGTATTGTGATTTCCATTTTACAATTTTGTAACGAGGTAATAATCCAGACCTAGACAGGGCCTAACCGCCCCGTCTGAGGTCTAATTTTTTGACATTCTAATGCATAATTTTACATGGTACTACATATAATGGAATTTAATTGCAATTTATTTATATATATCATATTATGTTGTAAGAATATAATTTTGAGGAGTGTATACTATGGATAAAAAATTTGGAAAAACAGTAACAAGTATTATTTTAACTATGGCCATCCTATTTTCATTTCTACCCACAACTGCATTAGCAGCGGATAGATTTAGTACAGCAGACACATTGATACTAAATGAATCGCATTCGAGTACACTTGAGACCGAAGATGATGTAAATTATTATAAATTTACTACATCAAATAATGATTCATTCTATAAAGTAGAACTTAGAAATACAGAAGTTACAGACGCAATTAGCTTAACACTTTATGCTGGAGATGATGCAACAACTGATATTTATGATTTAAGAGCATCTGTTGCAGATGCCAATTCTGATACTAGAAAATTAGAACCTAATCATACTTATTATATTTCCGTAAAAAAAGATTATTTTAGATGCACGGGTAACTATAAAGTAAACGTTACAGAAATTAAAGATGATGTTACTGATAGCTATTCCAGCAGCGCTTCAATAACATTAAATAAAAAGAAAGCATACAATCTTGAAGCTGTTGGAGATGCAGATTATTTCAAGTTTACAACTACATCAAATAATTCATATTATAAAATTGAGCTGGCAAACACTGAAGCTACAGACACAATTGGTGCAACCTTATATTATGAAGATGATGTAACAACTGATGAAACGAAAATAACGGCTTACAAAGCCAGTATAGGCTTTGAATGTACTAAATTAGAACCTAATCATACTTATTATATTGTAGTCCAAAAGTCTACAACTTATTATTATCCAATTGGAGCGTATAAATTATGTGTCACTGAAATTAAAGATGATGCATCAGACACATTTGATAACAGTTCTAAAATATCATTAAATAAAAAAAATACCTATAATTTGAGTGTTGATGGGGACGTTGATTATTTCAAATTCAAGACTTCAAAAAGTGGTACATATTCTATTACTCTCGCAAATAAAAGTGGGAATGATGGTATTAATGCAACAATCTATAGTGATGCTGATGTTACGCAAAATATAGCGACAGTAACATCTTATAAAGCCACAAAAAACTCATTTAAAATCAAATTGAAAAAGAATCATACTTACTATATTGCCGTTAAAAAAAGTAGTAGCTATTCATCTGTAATGGGAGCTTATTCATTAACAATAGTAAATTAAGTGAGGCTCTGAAAACGGAACAGTATTATGAGAAAAATAGTATAGCAATGCAGAAACACGGATGAGAATGGCCTTGAAAATGCCTTGATGTGTGGGTTATATGGATATGTATCCAGATGATTAAAAAAATTTGATGTAAAAATTACATTATAAATATAGTAAATTAAGGATTACGTAACGATTATTAACCAAGATGATAGGGAGACCTGTTATCTTGGCTTTTTTATGAGCATTTTCAAATATGGAATATGTATTCGATATAAATAGGGTTTTAAAGGGAGGGAATATTATGTTGATTTTTGTAAGAATAGTTTTGATAATAAAGTATGTTTGGTATATAATGTAGTTTATAACAGCATTACTTTAGATAATTGGTATATACAAATTGAATTAAGAGCAGTTAACTTGATTGGAACTTGCTGCTAAAGAGAATAAAAAAATATTATTATCTGAAATCATATATTTCATAAAGAGATAATTGGTGGTGATACTGCGTATAAACAATGTAAGAACCGCCACTTTTTTGACTATGAGGTTCAAAAAATGATGTTATGGTTGTAAGTAAATTCTATAAATGCTAATATAGTGATGTTTGCTGTGATTAACAATTATGAAGTCAGTAGAAAAAACATGTGGTAGAAGTAGATAAGTATTAGCTAATTAGTAGACAGATATTCTTGTGCAAAGCATGTAAAGTTTTCAACGAATAGAAGCAGGCCTATAATTATATACAATGGGGGAAAATTATGAGCAATATTATGGATACAATTGCAGCAGAAACGAACGGTAAAAGTTTTAAAACCTTCAAATATGGCTTTGATGGAATTGATGTTCCCACCTTTGATTACGATAATAAAAAGGAAATTACATGGGAAAGATTTGGTGAGACAACACCGCCAAAGTGCTCTGTAGATATGCGAATATATGCTGTAAAATTTATAAAGGAGAAAGCTTTGTTTTCATATTTTTTAGATGGGTCTAGACGAACGTTTAAAGTGGATGATATTGCATATAAAAATCAAGTTTACCCAGTAATTGCTGGACAGATTGGTATAAGTTGCTGTACAAGAATTAATAAAGAGATGAAGCCTTATGAATTTGAACGAAGACTAGTAGTAACCTTGCCGAAAGTAGCGAATCAGGAGGACTGGAGGAAGGACCTCTTCTTTAATAATTTAAGAGTAAAGGTTAACTCTTCACCTAAGTTGCGTGCTCAGAATCTTGAATTTACGGATATAAGGCCATATTCAACTAAAAAGGATGACGGTGAAAAGCTTGAGAATAAAGGAATCGCGGTAGTGCAGGACTTAATGATTGAAAGAGAAATCGATATGGTAAGTCGCCTTGTTGCTCAAGGAAAGATAAACTCGGATAACTACTTGTTGAAGGATGGGTCATTAGAATATAAGGTTGACCATCTGAAGAATGATAGAGAAAAACGAAAATTCCAGAGTAATTTTAGTTGGGTAGTGGGAGTCTCAAAATCCTTTAATCCGGAAAACTGTCAAGATAATAAGGGAAAAAATAATTCAAATGTAATAGCTGATTTGCCTCTTTATCATAGAACGCCTGTGAGCATGTATAGTTCTCCAAGACTCGAAGGGATGAAATATGCTGTATGGTATATAAGAATACGAGATAAAAAATATACAACCAATACGTTTGATGGGATATTAAAAGTAGAAAAAATTTTAGTTACTGACGAGCAAATTAAAAATGGACTTGATACCGAGGAAGTTGATTTGATTTCTGGGAACTTAGTTAATGAACGAAATCCGGTGTGTTATGGAGATGATTTTAGATGGGCAAATCATTTATACCCAGTATATGTAACAGAAAGATACGCTAAGAGTAAATACCTAAGTAATACAATGTTTTTAAACTTATTCTAGGGGGATAAAGTAATGGGAAGAGTGATTGGAAAAGTCATTGCAACGGAAAAAAATCCATCAACTATAGATGATTTTTATTTTTGGACAGGTCAGGATATGATATTAAATCCATTTGATGTTGTTAAGATTTCACACATTAAAAATAGCGTTTCGTATGGTGTTATTGAAGAAATATCACATATTACTGATACAGCGAATTTTTTGGCTGATTATATATCAAGTGATTTTGGAGATGTTGATGCTGTTGAAGATACACATAGAATAGGTATGAATTATGTTAAAACGAAAGTAATTGGGAATTCAGAGAATATTTATATTCCTTTAATTAACAATTCAAGAGTAGAACTCGCCAATGAAGAGGAAGTAGCAGAGGCTTTAGGGCTGAAAAATGTTAAAAATCCATTAACTTGTGGTTACTTAGAGATGTATAACGGAACAGGTGATGATGATAAAATCACATTACCTGTTCAAATGGATTCAAGATTTCTAATTGGGCCTGAGGGTGCACACCTAAATATATCGGGGATTTCTGGTTTGGCTGCAAAAACTTCTTATGCAATGTTTTTACTAAAGGCAATTCAGGATAAGTGTATAAATACAGAAGAAGATGACGATGTTGCATTTGTTTTATTCAATGTAAAAGGCAAAGATTTGTTGGCTCTGGATGAGATGAATGATTTCGAGAGTGTGGCGGAAAAAGAGCAGACATTTGAGCTTTATAAAAAGCTGGGAATGACTACGCAGCCGTTTGACAATGTAAAATATTACTATCCATATTCTGTGAATAAGGTGGGGAATACGTATATATCCAAAGAGTCATATGAAGAACAAAAGAGTCTAGGGAAAGCGCTTTTGTATAAATATTCATATGAAGAAGATAAGGATAATTTAGACTTGATGTTTGCAAGTCTCGATGACCCGACCCAATCAATGGATTCTATTCTTAATTATATTATTTCAAATCAAGGTGGATTTGGAAAGCTTGATGATTGGGAAGATTTCCTTGAAGAAGTGCAAAATAAATGTAAAGCAGGAATCCAAGGAGATAAAGAAATATCAGTTGCAAGTTGGAGGAAATTCAATCGAATTGTTAAAAAATCGATTTACAACAATGCGATTTTTGGAACCGTTCATTGCAATAATGAAGAAATCCGTATAGGTGAGGGGTTAAAACATATTAAGAAGAATGAAGTTCATGTTATCGACATAGCAAAGCTAAATGAAGATATGCAAGGTTTTGTATTTGGTGATGCTATTCGCACAATTTATGATTTGCAGTTAGGACAATATGTTGATGAGGATGATGTACAACCACCTAAGAAAATTGTGATTTTCATAGATGAGCTAAATAAATATGCTTCTCAGGATACACCGAAAAGTTCACCCATATTACACCAGATTCTTGATATTGCAGAGAGAGGTCGCTCTTTGGGTATTATATTGTTTTCGGCAGAGCAATTTAAAAGTGCAATTCATTCAAGGGTTACAGGCAATTGTTCGACTCATGCATATGGAAGAACAAATGCTATTGAAATAGCTAAAGCAGATTATAAGTATGTTCCACAGGTATATAAGAATATGATGACAAGATTAAAACAAGGAGAGTATATTGTAAAAAATCCGGTTTTTCGTTCCTTGTTAAATGTTAAGTTTCCAAAACCAATATATAAGCAATACAAACAATAGGGGGAGTTTTGATGGCAGGCATAGGTAAGAATATAATTGAAAACTTAACAACAGCAATGTACGAAAATAGCTTTATTATATTCAGAGAATATATTCAAAACGCGGCAGATTCGATAGACAAGGCAATTGAAACAGGGATAATAAAAGATGAAGAAGCGCTTATTGATATTGTAATTGAATACGGCAAGAGAAGTATTATTATTAATGATAATGCCATGGGAATCCCAGCAGATAAGTTTTATAAAACATTATCGGATATTGCAGATTCTGAAAAAGATAGAAGTGTCGATAAAGGCTTCCGAGGGATTGGTAGACTTGGCGGTCTTGCCTACTGTGATAAGCTAATTTTTTCATCGTCTTTTAAAGGTGAAGATGTTAAATCTACTATGGTCTGGGACTGTACATTGTTAAAAGAAATTCTAGCAGACACAAAAGAGCATCCGTCTGCCTCTGAAGTAGTTGACAGATTAATTACGTGTAAGCAGGAAAAGTGGGATGTTAATGAACATTTTTTTGAAGTAAAATTGCAAGGAGTTATTTTGGAAAGTGATGACTTGCTAAACGAATCAAAAGTTATTGATTATTTGCAAGCAGTTGCACCAATTCCCTATATTAATACCTTTTTATTTAAGAGTAAAATTCATGTGTTTGTGAGACAAGAGAATTTACGAGTAGATGAATATAAAGTATTAGTAAACGGAAACCAGTTATTTAAGCAGTATAAAAATAAGCTTTATGAGGGGACCGAAGATAACAAGACGGCATATGACGATGTAAGCGATTTAGAGTTTAAGAAGTTCAAAGATAAAAATGGTAATCTGTTAGCATGGATGTGGTATGGTGTTACGAGGTATGAAAAGCAGATACCAATTATGAATAAAATGCGTGGTATTCGTATCCGAAAGGAAAATATTCAGATTGGCTCGGAGGAAACACTTTCATATCCAAAGTTTTTTAGAGAACCCAGGGGGAACTACTATTTCATAGGGGAGCTCTTTGTTGTTGATAGAGAATTGATACCTAATGCAAGACGTGACTATTTTAATACAAATAGAACATTAAGAGATTTCGAAGAAAAAGTGAAACCGGTTTTGAACAAAGATTTATATGATTTATACCATTATGCTAATAAGGTAAAAAAATCTTTTCAACGGGCTTCTGATTATGTAAAAAAGAGCGCAGAATATACTGAAAAATTGCAGAATGCGGGATTTGTTGATAAAGAAGAGGAGATATTGACTAAAAAAGCTCTTTATGAAGAAAAGGAACGTGTTGAAAAAGCGAATAGAGAGTTAGAGCTTAGAAAACGGGATGCAGAACAAAGTCAAGTGCTTAATAGGGTTTTTATTGAATTGGAGAAACAGTATAAGCCGTCTGAGCCACAGCCTATAGTTGAACAAGAAAAAACAGAAGACAATAAAAAGAATAAGAAATTTTTGTCACAATCATTATCTAAATACAATAGACAAGAGCAGAAATTGATAAGTCAAATCTATAGTATCATTAAAGCTATACTTCCAAAAGATATGGCAGAAGTGGTTGTGTCAAAAATTCAGGAAGAGTTAAGTAAATGAATAGAAAAATATTGTTGGTTGAACCTAATTATAAAAATAAATATCCCCCAATGGGATTGATGAAAATATCTACGTACTACAAGAATCTGGGGGACAAGGTAACTTTTTTTAAGGGTGATTTAAGAGAATTAGTGTTGGAAGATACGTATGAGGATTTATTAGAGCAGTTTTATGCCAATTGCAATGCAATTATCTGGGAAAAGTATAAACCGGCGATATGTAATTACTTAAAAAAGGGAAGCACAGAATCGTTTAATGAAATCCCCTTAAGTGGTGAAAATCCAATAATCTGCGAGTTGCTAAAATATTATAGAAAGTATTATTACAATAAGGAATACTTTAGGCCAGAAAATAGAAAGTGGGATAGGGTAGGAATAACCACACTTTTTACTTTTTATTGGGATTTAACTATTGAAACAATAAACTTTGTAAAACAATTATGCAAAAATGAAAAAGATGTTATGATAGGCGGTGTTATGTCATCGATTCTACCGTATAGGGTGGAAGCAGCAACCGGGATTCTTCCCTTTATTGGTACATTAAATAAAACAGGTATATTAGATGACAATGACATGATTATTGATAACTTGCCATTAGATTATTCTATATTAGAAGAAATTGATTATGAATATCCAGCAAAAGATGGTTATATGGCCTATATGACAAGAGGCTGCATAAATAGATGTAAATTTTGTGCCGTTCCGAAATTAGAACCTGAATATGAAAGCTTTATACCATTGTCGCAGCAAATAGAAATTACTAAAAAAAGATTTGGTGGAAAAAAGGATTTGTTATTACTTGATAATAATGTTCTTGCTTCATGTCAGTTTGATGAGATAGTAGATGAGATAAAAAAAGCAGGATTTGAAAAGGGTAGTAGGTATGAGCCGCCAAATATGTTTGAAATTGCAATTTGTAATCTGAAAGAGGGGTATAACGATAAAGGATATATCCGATGTGTTGTAAAACTTTATACGGAGCTTATAAAAAAATATGGTGAGAAGATACAGCCTATATATGATATCTTAGACAGCAAAGGATTGCTAGAATATCATACAGCAAAAAAGGAAGCGATATTTGAGACTTATGACAATGTAAAAGAGTTGTTCGAGGAGATGAGCAAAAGAAAATCCAGAAAACGAATAGTGGATTTCAATCAGGGGATTGATGCAAGACTAATTACAGATGATAATATGAAAAGGTTAGCTGAGATTCCGGTAGCTCCGGTAAGAATAGCCTTTGATAATTGGAAGCTTCATGAGAGATATGAAGAAGCGGTTCGAACATCTGTAAGACATGGTCATACTAATTTATCAAATTATATCTTGTATAATTACGAAGATAAGCCGGTAGAACTATATAAGAGATTACGATTAAATATAGATTTATGTGAAGAACTTGGTGCCAGCATATATTCATTTCCTATGAAATATCATCCAATTGAAGACCCTAAATATTTCAGTAACCGTGATTACACAGGGAAATATTGGAATCGTAAATTTATAAGGACAATACAAGCAATATTAAACTCCACTAAAGGTAAAGTTGGAAAAGGCTTTTCATTTTTTTGTAAAGCTTTCGGAGAAGATGAAGAAGAGTTCTACAAATTATTATATATGCCAGAAGCTATGATAGTTTATCGCCTTTTTTATGAAGAGAAGGGAATAACGGGTAAGTGGTGGCAGTGTTTTGAAAGTTTACCTAAAGATAAGATTGAAACTGCAAAGAAAATTATTGAGAAAAATCATTTTTCTTCTATAAGCGATTTAACAAATGACAATGAAATTTTAGAACTATTAAGTTTCTATATAATTCGTCGAGAAGATGCGGAGAAAGAAATGAGCGAAGAGGCTCAATAACTAATGTTTTAGATACAAAGAGCGAAAAAATAATTAAAGAAAAGACGCTGTATGACTAAATTTGAACTGCTCCCTGTCAAGTCAATGTCATTAAGTTAAGTATTTAAGATCAGGTTATTGCAGCAAAAAATGGTGAACGCAATGATAAGTGTTCACCATTTTTACGATTAAACACACCAAAAGCAGATGACGTTAAAAGCCATCTGTACAACATACAGATATGTAAAGTTGTTGTTATGAAATTCTATATACAAACCCAACAGTCTTTTTGTTATTTTGATATCTTTCAAATACTCTGCCAGGACGTATTGGAGACATAAATTTTTGCTCAATTTTCAAAAGACTTCTTTCGGAAAGTTTGCCCTTGAAATACTGATAACAAAAATGTATCGCTTTAGCGAAATTGATACTTTTATCTTTTGAATGTTCTACTTGATAAGATATTAAAGCAGCAAAATTATATATAATTAACTTTGAAAAAATTTCTTGAAGTACAAAATCTTGCTTTTTACTATGAATGCTGGCTAATCCAACATCATATTTTAATTCTTTGAATGAAGTTTCGATACCCCATCGCATTTTATATAATTTTTTCAAAACTTCAGCGGGAAATTCATTCGAAGGTAAATTTGTAAATAGCGTTTCATAAGCGGTATCTGAGATTTTAAATCGAACAATTCTTAATTTCAAATCATACATCTTGTTTTCTCTAGGCAGTAAGTAATCAAACGTTGTATGAGGTCGAATCCAACGATATCTATCGGGATTTTCTTGAATCAATGCCGTTGTATCTTTCGTTTTTCTCCGAGTAAGGGTAATAGTGGTTTCTAAATCGAATTCATCACTATCAGGAATTTCATATTTAAGATGGATCATGAGATATAGTACTTATTATGTGCGAAAGTATTTCATTTACTTCAGTTGGTTTCATATGCGTTCCTCCCTCGAATCTTTATATTTCTAGGGCGGAGCCGCAGGCTATTATCTGTTTTCTTGTTGGCATAGCCATATTTAGAATAGCCAAGATCGTCTTCTAGCTCTGTTTCTAGTATGCCTTGTAGCGTATCACCCAAAAGTTCCTGAGCATTGACTGCACATCTGCAGCATCATCCGGATTGTATGCTGCCAGAAGTTGGTTAATGAGAACTTTACGCTCTGGTGAAAGTGTTCTTTGCCTTGCCATACAAAAATCCTCCTAGATTAATATTTATTTTAACATTAATACAGAAGGATTTCTCCTAGTTTACACAAAATATTTTACACTCTCTACAACGAACTTAGAATACGATTAATTATTATGGATTTGACTCTAGCTCAACAGTTTCTCGTAATTCCTTTATTTTAATAAAAGCATTTACATCCTCATCTTGTAACATTTGTACTATATTAATTATCTCTGATATATGTTGTTTCATAATATCAGAGTGATAAATAAGGTTTTGATAAAACATGCTAAGCTCACTTAACTGAAAGTTACTTAAGCTATTTTGTCCACCATAATTGATATAAGAAATAACATTAATAATTGTAGAGATTTCACCCGAAGCAAAATCATATGCTTCATATATATTCATCTCGTCATATTGCTTATAAAGGAATAAGGCATTACTTGTTGTTTGATTCCATACTTTTTTTACTTCTTTAGAAGAGTTAAAATTCTTTATATTGATATATAATAATGTAAAGTTTAACAATAATGAAAAAACTAAGATAATAATTAATAGTTTATTTTTTTTCAAAACATTAACCTCCTTATATAAAATTTTTTGGCTAGTTGTCACCCTGCCTCAATTATTATATCGTACTACGAGGCTTGTGTCTCCTGTTTTTCTATTTTCTTTTTCCGTAACTTTACTCTCCGGATTCAGACACACTTCTTCGTCTAGCGTCCAATTCCTTAGTTTTCACAGATTTTCAGATAATAGACAGACATCGAGATATGCCCGCCTGACTACTATTTTATTTGTCAGTGCACAATTTAAACACTTGCACCGCTCTCCAATAACCTTTGCGACAGTTCGCCAACTCATGCACTTTACATTTAGGTAGTTTCAATGCTCTTAGCATACGATTTCGTTTTGGCTTTCTTCCATTGTCTCCAATAGATATCCCTAATTCTTCTTCGTAATGGTTACATTTATTTACTCACTGCTCTTATAATCTTTTCTTCAGATTTCATCTCACAATGGACACTTTGGCTTAAGTTGTATTCTTCCCACTGCTAGGTGGATTGGGAACTTTCACTCGTTAGAACGTGTGCCGCGGCGCACACAAGAATGATAGGTGTATATAATATACACCTATCAAAATTATAGAAATTTTAATATATGTTTTTTATAATACTTTCGTTACTTCTGATTGCTTGTTTCTCTTTTAGAATTTTTGATAGTACTTTTACATAAGATTTACAACTAATATTATTATCAATTAATTCTTTTCCGATTTCATTAGGTACTAAATTTTTATTATCATCTTTACCTTTTTTAAATTCATTATAACTGTCAGAGACAAAATTATTTATAGTATAAATTATCTTGTATTGATTAAAATTTGCTTTCCAATAATCATCTTCACTTAAACCGGTTGCTGATAAATATGTTAAATAATCATTGTAATTTATTGATTCTCTAGCTGATTTTTTAAAACCCTCTATCTTTTTCCAAATATACTCATCAGTTAGCTCATAGCCTGCTTTTTTTGCTTGATTATATAATACTTTCTTTTCAATTAATAAATCAACTATACTATTAATATCTGAGCTATCAATATTTTTTGTTAATTTCTTTTCTTTAATAAGACTTAAAGCTTCGTTTTCATAAATGACAAAATCATCTGCTGTAACGATTACATCACCAGTCACACTATCACGTTCGTTATTCATTTTTTCTTTGTCTATTACGCCGAGATTATAATAATAATTGTCACTACTATTTGGAGATTTATCATTATCTAAAGATAAACTATAAATTATTCCAGCAGTATTTAAGCTTAATTGCAATGTATCACCCCATGGTGTCATCCCATTAACATTAACCATAAATCCAGTTTGACCATAATTTGAAGTACTGGGAGCATATGAAGTAGTACTACTATTACCACCATAAAAAACACTGTCGTGAACTGGTGATATACTATTCTCTGGTGACAAAAGATAGTCACTTATAACATTACCTGAAGAAGAATAATGATCAACAGCGATTGGTCTATAGTAATCTGTTTCTATATCATAACTATTATTATATGCGTCAGCAGTAAAATATACATTCCTATGATAAAAAGTATTCGCATTTGATCCTCTTCGATAATCCTCGGAATATGTCATATTTACAATAACAGATTCCCAACCGTTACCTCCTGATGGGAATAAATAACTATCCGAATAACTTGAACTTAATACATAGTGATAAGGACAGTTTGCAGTATGAGTATGTTGTGTATAACCTTGACTACAATTTGATGTATGTGCATGATATGTATAATTATATTGACAAGAGGAATTATGTTGATGGTAAGTATTTGGTGTGGCGGGAACCCATGTTTGTCCATATATAGTTCCTGAAGAATGAGAACAATAAGAGTAATTGAGCTTATCAATATTGCATATAAGACCAGTAGTTGTTGAACATACTGTACCTCCATAATTATGACCTGAAATATGCGGGCAAGATGCATAATTACTACCACAAATATTACAAATATAAATAGTAGTAGTACTTGTATACGGTGAGCAAACTACTCCATTATAAGTTCGTCCTGAAACATGTGGACATGTTGAATAATTGGTATGACATATATTACAAATTGTAGTAGAAGTTGATGATTTTGGATATGGAGAGCATACTGTTCCTCCATATGTTAGACCTGATGAATGAGGACAAGTAGCATAATTATTATGACAGATATTACATATTGATCCTTGAGTCGGTTTGCATAAAGTACCTCCAGTAAAATAACCTGAAGTCCCACCGGCATTTAATGGACTTCCACAATTATAAACGAGGCCTGCATTATTTGGACGGTTGTCACAAGTATATGAAACTACAGAATTTTTTGGTAAACTATTACAATCGTATATCTTATCACCACTTGATTCCGCATGCACATGAGGAACATTTTGTATTGAGAGTGGGGATACAATCATTAAAAATAATAAAATTATAGCTATGACGTTTCTATATCTTTTATTCATATATTATCTCCTTATAGTATGTTTTTAATATAAATCAGGTATATATTAATTTTTCTCAGAGTTTAAAATTGAATTTATTTCAACCTCTTTAATTTTGGTTAATAATTCATCATAACTTAAGTTCTTAGCATTTATACCTAACTTTTTTGCTTTTTTGGTGAGTTCTGGCATCATCTTTTCATATACAGTTTCTTTAATTTGTTCATAAGATAATCCAGTAGTATTAATCCCATACGTACCTGCTTCTTCAAGTATTAAGGATTTTTCATTTTCCGCATATTTAAATTCCATATTTTCTTCATACTTATTAATTTTCTCATTTACTTGCTCAAGAGATAGTCCTTCAGTATCAATACCAGAGTGTTTTGTTTTCTCGATTCTTTCTAAATTTTCTTTTGCAATTATTTGTTGATCGATTTCTTCATCTGTAAGGTTATCTATAGCAATATTATACTTCTTAGCTTCTTCATAAAGCTTTTCTTTTTTTTCTTTTGATAAATTTAATTTCTTAGTTTGTAGTTCGTATGTGTCAGACTTTTCCTCAACTACATTTGGTAATGGCTTTTTTTGATCTTGTGCAAAAATAATTACAGGAAAACACAAACACAGTAAAAAAATAACAAGAACTGTTAAAACATAAACTTTTTTTCTCATTTATTAATCCTCCTAAGTTTTTTGCTAGATGTCATATTTTAACATTAAAGTAAATAAAATACAAGTATTAAATGGGAAAATGTAACTATAATATACTATATAATACAAATTAAAACAAAATAATACAAAATAATTATTAATCCTGATTGTTAGAACATAAAATATATTAAGTTTGTAAAATTATATAATGTAATTTAACAACAGTATTAGAATGCATAGTAAAGAATGTGTATAAGTTACTAACAAATAATAGTAAAATCATTGCAAATATCAACCGCATTCTATATAATATTTCTATGGTCTGATACCCTAATATGTCACAGGGTCCCCCGGCTTATCGTTGGGGCACCCCCTTTTATCCTCGAAGACATAATAGAAAATAATGCGAAAGCATCCAAGAAAACAGACCTAGATAGGGCATAACCGCCCCGTCTGAGGTCTGTTTTTTTGATATTAAAACAACAGAATCCGCGTAACCTGCTAACAATAACATTAGAAAAATCCATGAAGAAATCACCGATACCCTCCCGCCAACCGCCCATTAATCAGCCATCTCCGGTCTTTTCCCGATTTTAGGATAAAGAAAATGAAGTTGAAAGAATGAAGGAAGAGTGAAGGAAAAGAGAAGATGAAAATAAAGGGAAGAATGAAGGGAAGAATGAAGGGAAGAATGAAGGACGGTTATGGCTTCGATTGATTATGATTGAAGAAAAACTTGAAAGGGAATAGGCTTGGTGGAGGATAAGTGAAAGTGCCTCAAATGGGATAAGAGGCATGACCCAATGACAACATTTGTCAACGGGTACCTCGTCTCATCGTTGAGGCAACCCCGTTTATCCTCATCGACATAATAGAAAATAATGCGAAAGCATCGTAGAAAACAGACCTAGATTGGGCGTTTATCGCCCCGTCTGAGGTCTATTTTTTTTACTGGAATATACAAATGGGTTGTATTTGAAACAAAGTTCGATGTATAATATTACCATTGGTTTATATCCCAGTTGTGAACTGCCAATAGTTTGTGAATTAATATCATCCTAATTGATATTCTATTAGAGATTTTCAGGGCACTATTGATGATTGTTAATTTGCTGGGAGTAAACAAAATAGTAAGCATTATAATATCGAAGCTATCTTTGAGGCGGAAACAAAAATACACGTTTTTATATGAGTTCCAATCAAATTGATGAAAACATATGTAGAGCAGTGGCTTTAATAGTAGAAAGAAATAAGCTGAAAAAGAATTTGTAGGAGTGATGTAATATGAAAAATATAGTTCATATTTATGGTGCATCTGGTTCGGGAACATCAACACTAGGTAGGAAAATATGTAATGAGTTGGGATATACGTTAATGGATACAGATGATTATTTTTGGCTTCCTACTAATCCAAAATATATTGCTAAACGTGATAAAAAAGAACGTATTGAATTGATGTTGAATGACATTCAAAACGCAGATAATATGGTGATCTCAGGTTCGCTTGTTGATTGGGGAGATGAATTGATACCATTATTTACATTAGTAATAAGATTAGAGACAGATACAAAGATCCGTATTGAAAGACTTATAAAAAGAGAAAAAAAGGATTTTGGAAATAGAATAGAAAAAAATGGGGACATGTATCAAAATCATTTGGAGTTTATTGAGTGGGCGCATGCATATGATACAGGTGGTCTTGATATGCGAAGTAAGGCAAAGCATGATGCATGGCAAGAACTGTTACAATGCAACCAGATTTTGCTTAACGGGGCAGAGGATTTAAATAATAATTTCTCATTTATAAAGGAACTTTTAATAATTCACCTCACATAAATTAATTTTATAAAAATTGATATTGAACATTGATATTTAATGTAAATTTTGCTAAAATAGTAACAATTAAGTATAAATAATCAAATTTTGTATTATATTGGATATTTGATATATTCAATACAGGCAAACTTATCGAAAGGTAAGGACGCAAAGCTATAGGGCCGTCAATAGAAACGGTAGCCAGTTGCATGATGGTCATAACCCTAATGCCTTGGATTTTATTGCATTGGGGTTTTTCTTTTGCGAAAAAATATTTTTAAAATATAAAACCGGACACGAAACTCATTCGTTCTATTAATATAGGGACAGATGTGAGAGGAGGAACCGGTTGAGAGGATGTTATGAATTTGCTGGGAGAAAATTATGAGACACTGACCTTTGTTATGAAGGAAGGAACTTCCTATGAAACAAATTTAACCTACTCTGGATTTATTAGTGGTGTTGGAGAAGGTGAGGATTTGTGGATTAAAGAAGATGGGAAAATGTATTGTCTGCTTTATGAGGCACCTAGCGGATATCGCTTTTATACAAATGATGAGGTCTATAAGAATAAGGTTCCAGAAGAATTTGGACAACTAAGGCATGAAGATATTATATTTATTTTTATTGAGACAATTAAATAGACTATATATCGTTTGGCATAATGAGGTGACAGTTGTTCGAAAGATATAATTCTTACCATTACGATAAGAATTGGACCTGTGACAAAGAAAATAACGAAGTAAAATAATATCAGTTAATTGTGAGAGAATTTAAATCAATTAAGGAGGAAGAATATATGGGTTTGTTTCATAAGGAGCATTTGTTTTGTGCTTGTTGTGGTGAAGAAGTGCAAAAATATAGTATCCAATTATCAGATGGTAATAAAATGTGCTATGAATGTGATATAAACGTCAGATCTGAATTCGTCAAGAAAAATATAAGGAAGAAAGATTATTTAGAGAAGGAAGAAAACTATAAAATTAATACTGAACAAATGAAGGAATTGCAAAAGATTTATATAAATTTTGCAGAACGCAAAAAACAATTTAATGTGGATTATTATGAAAAAATGCTTTTTCTTTATATCGATCAAGAACATGAATGGTTTATGATAAATGACAATGGAGAACAGATTTCAAAGATGAATATACAAAAATACGATTCTCCGATTGAAATTTTTTCGCTGGATGATGTTGAAATGATAAAGTATGGAATTAGTGAATTCAATACAACTGCGAGTATTAGTTTTAGATTTAAAAATAATTTTCTACCGTTGAATATGGACAAAGGTATATTTATAGAGAAAAAATTATTTGAAGGATCTGGGAAATATGAACTAAGGATAAATGAAATTATTAATCAACTAAAGAACTACTTTCAAAACGTAGAATTCACTACTTATGAAGAATATGATCAACTAGTAAAACTAAATATGCGCTTGAGACATTATAGTTCAATACAAAATGATATTGTGACACTTGGCTTAAATAGAGACCATTTAAATGACAGTATTAACATGATGGCGCAGGCACTACCTGATAAATGTAAAAAAATGGCTACTAGGTACGTATATCTCGAAAAAGAACTTTCTAAGATTATTGAGGTATTACAAAATGTGGACAATTTCCATAGTATTGCAGAAATGATCGATTGTATGAATGATAGCTATACATACTTACAGGAGATGAGCGAAATTTTTGACAAAATATTTCTTATAGCCGCGAAGAAAAGTAAGTAGAAAATTGAAGCGTTTAACGAATGAAAAGAGAGGATTGGTATTGAAATGAAAATAAAGAATCTAATCGGGAGCGTAATAACGATTGTGTTGATTCTATTGGGAATTATAATTGTCGTTTTGTATTAAGCACTTTTACTAATTTAGATATGAATGGGGGGTTGGCTTGATGTCAGATTTAGAAAATTTGAAGAAATTTATTAAAAGTAATGAGAAAGGGGGCAATTTAAAAAATGATATTTTAGAAAATTCGCAAATGAGTAGCCCGGCTTTTAAAATATGTAATAAAATATTTGTATTCTCTATCCTTGTATTTATTGTTTTAGCAATTTTATGGTTTTTGACCTCAGGCAGTTTTTTGGGAGATGGTATAAAAGTGACCAATATTTTTGAACTGATTGGGGGCAAGTTTGACAAGAAAACAGTGATATCCAATTTGATGTTGAGAACATTGTTTTTCGCTGTTTATATGAGTTTAGTCAAAAAACTTGTTAGTAAAATTACTTGCCCAGTATGCGGCAATTTCTTCACTGGAAGAATACGGTTATGGACTAAAAATAAAGGCTATGATATAGATACGAGAAATTATACAGAAAAAGATACGGATGGCGATAAATATTATTGCTCAGATGAAACTATAACACATCATTTCGACTTAATGTATCAATGTAAAGGTTGTGGAAATATGTACATTGAACATGTGAATAAGTCGTATACCAATACAACGAAGATTTAAAATATCCATGACAGTTTTAAAATATTTGTTCTTTTCAAATTAATATATCATGAAGATATTTCCTCTTCTTAGTATAATGATTATTTCAAATGGGGGTGCATTGCTTAATGAATAAGTATGGTTAAAATATCCGGATTGTGTCATGCAGCATAAGCGAAACTGATAACGGCATAGATACGAATGCAACTGCTTTCAGTTCTAATAAGCTGTAACTGGAGCGTTATCTTCGAAGGATGATATTTTTTACAAGTATGTCGTAAATATAACAAAAATAAAATTAAAAGGAGCTTTTTATGTTGAACAAAAAAATGAAATTTATATTATTTTCTATAGGAACTATTTTTCTTACAGGTTTAATTCCAATGTCACCTGTTATGGCTAGCGAAAGTTATGAAGTTGAAGATAATAAGTATTTCGACCTATCAAACTATGTTGAATTAGGAACTAATTGTTCAGGAACTCTTAACACAGATAATGATTTAGATTATTATAAAATCACGATAAAAGATAATGGTTCTTTCAGTTATTCTTTAAAAGTAAACAAAGATTGTGATTTAAGTTTTGGTTATAGAATAACGTTTTTCAATAGCAATCAAGATGAATTGTATAGTTATGGAGGCATTGAGGAAAACTTCTATCAAGATAACTTAATGCTTGCACCAGGAGACTATTATATAAAAGTAGAAAATTCAACAAAAAATTATGCAACAGAGGCATCGGCAATTTATACATTAAGTACAAGTTTTACAAAAATTGATTATTGTGAAAAAGAAGATAATAGTAATTTCAAAGACGCAACATCCATTGACTTAAATAATTCTTATGTAGGGACATTATACATCAATAATGATGCGGATTATTATAAATTTACTATAAAAGAGGGTGGGTCTTTAAATTATACATTAAAAGTAAATAAAGATTATGATTTAAGTTTTGGCTATAAATTATCACTTTTTAATAGTGACCAAGATGAATTATTTAGTTTTGGTGGCATACAGGAAAACTTCTATCAAAACAACTTAATACTAGCGCCAGGAGATTATTATATAAAGGTAGAAAATTCAACCTATAATTACGCAACGGATAAGTCTGCTATTTATACATTAAATACAACGTTTACAGGAATAAATAATTGTGAAAATGAAGATAACAATGTGATTAAAAAGGCTATGGATATAAAACTTAATACAAAATATACAGGAGAAATTTTAACAGGTGATGATGAGGATTGGTATCAGATAAAAATAAAAGGAAATAGTTATATAAATATAGATATGGTAGTAGATAGAAGTTACGATTTAGGTGACGGCTATTATACGGAAATTTATAATAGTAAAGGAGCTATAATAAAAAATTCAATAGGTGGAAACGGGTATTATTGGGTTTCAAATGAATTATCAGAAAAAATACAATTAACAAAAGGAACATATTATATCGTATTGAAGCCATACAATACAAGAAATTATCCTTCAAGTGAAGCTTTTTATAATTTTAAAATAATTAACAAAGCAGTAGTAAAATTTGATTCAAATGGTGGAAAAGCAGTTTCAAGTAAAACATATGTAATGGATAAAACTTTAGGCACACTACAAGTTGCTAAAAGAAGTGGATATACTTTTAGTGGATGGTACACTAAGAAAAATGGTGGTACAAAAATTTCAACAAAAGCTAAAGTAACAGGAAGTGTAACTTATTATGCGCATTGGGTAAAAAAATAAAGTTATTAACAATTAGTCGTAAAAGCAGACATAGATAGGCATAACCGCCCCGTCTAAGGTCTGCTTTTTTGACCTTAAAACATCAAGAAAAGTTAAACATCTTTTCACCATTTTGTTTTAATATTAACTATTATTAAGCATTATAGTCAAATGAGCTGTAATTGTCAGCCACCAACCAGCTTGCTTTTCAATGAAATACAAACATACCTGGCTGTGACAGTAGTTGCCATGTCTATTTTAAGTTGGATTATTCTCATATTTTTCTGACAAGGTATTAAATATTTCGCCTATACTATTACAATAATCTTTATCGGGTTTATAATAATGATTATTAAATGTGACATTCCCTGATAAAATAGACATCTTAATTGTTTCACCGCTTTTCAATTTTATATCGATAAGAAATGCAAATCCGTCTTTATTATTTTTTAATTTTCTACTGAGATTCATCGATTGCAATGATTCTAATAATGTTTGCATGTCTTCTTGCTCAGTAATTGTGTAATATTTTGCAGGATTACAAATAATTATTTCTGCTATGTCTGCTGAATCCATGTCTTTTAACTGTTCCAAATTACTGTCCCCTACCCAAATTGCTAATGCAATTATAGTGGCGATTGCTAATATCGCAGCTAACATTATATTCTTTTTTCTCATTATTTTAACCTCCCCCAAAAACGTCAACAAGATTGATATAGTCTAAAATTGTGTCATTGGAAATGTATCTCTGTACAGGCTATCATAAACATTTTATAATCGCAAGCTTAAATATGAATTATCTGGAATATCCTGTACCTATTTTCCAATCCTTCCTTAAGGAGATTAATAATAATTTTTAGTAGGCAGTATTTAGACCATCTTCTTCTATAATTATGACGGATGTGTAATTGACAACTTTGAAATATACATTTGACCTATATGGTAATAAATAGTAAAATATATGGAATGGTATTAAGCATTTATTGAAAACATCATGAGAACCATTTAATACTTATTAGGAAGGTGAAAGTAAGATGGATAAAGTACTCGGACTTATTATATTATTTGGAATATATACAATCTGGATTACACCATTAACATTTACAATGGGTATTATTTATTCAATAAAGAAACCTGAGAAAGAGGCTACACCTTACAAAATCATTGCAGTCATAAGCGCGTACCTGATTATTATTCCTTTAATTTTTTATGGTAAGAATTAAAATCAATCTTAATCTAAAATAATTATTTCTCATGGTTTTTACTAAGACATGGTCCGGGAGAAGTGTTTAAGCTCCTCGCGCCATGTTTTTTGATATAAATAATTGGTAACTGTTCAGTCGCCCTTATGTGAAAATAAAGCTTGACTGACCACAAAGTGCTTTTTTAATTGCTGTAAATGAATTTATACCGTGTTTATTTGCAGTTCCAATATAGGACATAATTGTCGCAAAT